>Ga0310821_100270_pt1 | contig 31713 bp, 32 predicted proteins | sample P4_ome_FD_201300 | JGI IMG/M metagenome (GOLD analysis project Ga0310821, IMG submission 201300) | Sorghum-adapted microbial communities from Joint BioEnergy Institute, Emeryville, California, United States - P4_Day56_Rep1 | ecosystem: Engineered > Bioreactor > SSF (Solid state fermentation) >...
ATATGAAAGTGAAAAATATAAACAATCGTGAGCTTTTGCAGGAGCTGGATTATGTATTCAAAAAATTGGGTAGAAAAATAGCGCTGGACTTCACTAAGCGAGTCAGCCCCGGAATCTCGGTTTCCCAGAGTTTGATTTTAGATATATTGAATGAGGATGGGCCAAAGAAAATCTCCGAACTGGCAGAAGAACTGGAAATTACGCTGCCTTCTATTACTACGTTAGCAGACAAGCTGGTAGCGCAAGGCTATGTAGAACGAAAAAGATCGGAGAAAGATCGCCGGATCGTCTATCTCCATATTACGGAGCAGGGCCACAGTATTTTGCATGACCTTATGGAGGAGAAGAAAAGGAGGCTGCATAAGTATTATGCGGCATTGTCTGAAGAAGACATTCGGCATTTAATCCGAATTTACCGTATTATACTCACCAATCTGGAGGAAGCGGACAAGCAAAGATAGCGGACGGGTCTTGTATAGAAAACTTTAGTTTTTGTTCCGGTATAGGAAAGTATATTTTACTTTATAGTGATAAAGCAAAATATACTTTCCCTCCATTCGTAAGCGGGGAAAAACGCCCCTCTACGCTTATTATTTTACGGATACTTCCGCCGCCAGATTTTCGGTCTTCCCTGGTCCATACAGGCGGTATGCGGCATGATTGGTAGGACCCACATACTTGTTCAGCGGGAAAGAGTGGCGGATGGCTTCTGTGATGAAAGCTTTTGCCACATCAATCGCTTCGCGTGCGGACTTTCCTTTTGCGAGTTCGGCGGTGATAGCCGCGGAGTAGGTGCAGCCTGCGCCGTGCGTATAGGAAGTTCCGATGCGTTCGGATTCCAATATTTCGAAATTCTTTCCATCATACAGCACGTCTACGGCAGCTTCGTGTTCGAGTTTGCCGCCGCCTTTCACGATAACGTACTTAGCGCCGCGTTCTTGAATTCTGGCTGCTGCTTCTTTCATCTGGTTGACGGTCTTAATCGGCCCCATCCCGCTCAATTGAGACGCTTCAAACAAATTCGGCGTCACGACAAGCGCTTTCGGAACGAGTACATCGCGCAGACATTCGTTTGTCTCTGGATGCAGCGCTTCATCTGCTCCTTTGCATACCATAACCGGGTCTACGACCAGATTTTTCAGTCCGTATTTCTCGATTTTGCCGGCCGCCAGCTCGATAATGTCGATGGAGCCGAGCATTCCTGTCTTCAAAGCGTCAACGCCGATGCCTGCCAGAACGGTTTCCAGCTGTGCTTCAAGCGTGCTTAATTCAATCGGAAATACATTATGGAACCATCCGTTATGCGGATCTTGCGCCACAATGACTGTTAACGCGGTCATACCGTATACGCCGCGTTCCTGGAACGTTTTCAAATCGGCCTGAATACCGGCGCCGCCGCTTGTATCCGATCCGGCAATCGTTAATGCCTTATACATCGTCATATTCATTAATCCTCCTTACAACGGCGTAATCATTGATTTATGCCTATTCTTATTCTGTGAGGGTCGAAAAAGGATGACTCACAGGCGGTCTCTTTATCAATTATAACAATCACGGTAAAGAGTACAATCAAAAAGCGGGACAAGTTTATGTTTTTAAAATTTTGCATGGCACATTGCAAGTGGCAGAAGTGCATGATATCATTTGAATATACATAATTAAACACTGGTTAATTATCGGAGTGAGGTGTTGATATGGCAGCAAGAAAAGCGGTAGACCAGGAACTTACAAGGGAAAGAATTCTGGACGCGGCCAGAGAACTGTTCGTTACATACGGGTATCGAAATGTTTCGATGCGCCAAATCGCCAGAGAACTGGGATACAGCCACGGTTCGATTTATTACCATTTTGAGAATAAGGCAGAGCTTTTTTATGCCCTGGTCAGCGAAGGATTTGCCCTGTTGAATAAGGTGCTTGATGATATTATGGCCCAGGAAGAGAAAACGCCGGGTGAGAAGCTGGAAGATATCCTGGTCGGATATATCGAATTTGGTCTGACACATCAGAGCCATTATGAAGTTATGTTCTTGATTAAGGACCAGGAAGTGAAGAGCTATCTGCAGCAAGAGCCGAATCTCAGTTATGAAAAATTCGCGAAAGCGATCTATGCGCTCAGCGGGAAAAAAGCGAGTGTGACGAAGATATGGTCCGTATTCCTGGCTCTGCATGGCTTTGTGGCGCATTACTACAAGACGGAGAACACGTTTGCGAATGCCGAACCTGCGGCCAGATCGCATGCACGATTTTTATTAAGAGGGTTGGAGTAAATTTTTTTTACCATTAATTGAACGATGGTTAATAATTGAAACAGGAGGGATATGGAATGAAAAAAGCGTTAGTGTTGGGAGCATCGGGCGGGATGGGATATGCGCTGGTGAAGGAGTTAGCAGGCCGGGGGATTGAGACTGTCGCATTTGCGAGAACGAAGGAGAAGCTCGACAAACTTTTTGGCGGAATGGAAAATGTAAGGATTGCATCAGGAAATGTATACGTATTGAAAGACATTATCGAGGCTGGAGAAGGTACGGACGTAATTTTCCATACGGTAAACATTCCGTATCCGGAATGGCGGACAGGACATCCTACCATTATGAAGAATGTGCTGGCTGCCGCTTCTGCCCTGAAGGCCAAATTCGCATTTGTAGACAATATTTACGCATACGGAAGAGGAAACGGCCAGGAGATTACCGAAGAATATCCAAAGCGTCCGCATACGAAGAAAGGAAAAATACGGCTTGAGTTGGAAAGAATGGTGAGAGAAGCACATAAGGGAGGCGTTCCGGCTTTGATTGCCCATTTTCCGGATTTCTATGGACCACATGCGCCGAACACGGTTTTGAATTATACGCTGGAATCGATGCTATCGGGCAAGAAAGCCATGTTTGTCGGACGGCAGGATGTGAAACGGGAATATATCTTCACGCCGGACGGAGCGAAGGCGCTGGTGGAGCTGGCGATGCGGGAGGAAGCGTACGGCCAGAATTGGAACATTCCGGGCTGCACAGTCATCTCCGGCAAGGAAATTGTCGCCATCGTAAGAGAACTAACCGGATTCCGGGGCAAAGTAGGAACCGTAAGCAAAGGAATGATTACACTCATTGGTTTATTTAACAAAGCGATGTGGGAAGTAAGGGAAATGATGTATTTGATGGAAGAGCCAGTTGTTTTATCAGGCAATAAATATGAGACGCATATCGGGCCGCTGCCGAAGACGCCTTATGAGGAAGGGATCAGGCAGACACTGAATTGCATGAAGGGAGATTAAGCGTATACCATGATTCTGATTGGCTTAACCGGTTGGGGCGATCATGATAATTTATATATCGATAAAATACCGAGTCGGGATAAGCTGCAGGTATATAGTTCATACTTTCCTGTGGTGGAAGTGGACAGCTCGTTTTACGCCGTCCAGCCGGTAAAGAATTACGTAAAGTGGGTTCAGGATACGCCGGAACGATTCGGATTCATCGTCAAAGCATATCAGGGGATGACCGGGCATCTGCGAGGTGACAATCCGTTCACCAGTATGGGGGAGATGTTTGACGCATTTAAACGCTCGATACAACCTGTGATCGAAGCAGGGAAGCTGAAAGCTGTGCTGTTCCAGTATCCACCCTGGTTTGATTGTACGCAGAAGAATATCGGCATTCTTCGCTATACGAAGGAAAAAATGGAAGACATCCCGGTTGCGCTTGAATTCCGGCATCAGAGCTGGTTTGCGCCCCGGATGAGGGAGAGGACGCTTGCGTTTATGGAACGGGACGGCTGGATTCATAGCATCTGCGACGAGCCGCAGGCGGGTGTCGGTTCAATCCCGACAGTGCTGCACCCTACCCACCCTGCACTGACCATCGTCAGATTTCATGGCCGCAACGTATCGGGGTGGCACAGCAGCGGACAGCCGAACTGGCGGGATATACGCTATTTATATCGGTACAGCACGGAAGAATTGAAGGAGTGGAAAGAGAAGCTTGAATTCCTGCAGACTAAATCTCAGGAAGTGTGTGTCGTATTCAATAACAATTCCGGTGGCGATGCAGCAGACAATGCGAAGGAAATGATGGAACTTCTTGGCATTGAATATGAGGATTTAGGACCGAGGCAGCTAAAATTTTTTTAGTAAATGAATCAATTTCATAATTGCTCCTCAAAAACTGCGCTTTTATGGAGATTATGAAGCTTTTAGCACATGTTTGTAAGTAATACTTGGGGAGGTGCTACTTTTTTCATCTTCTGAAACCCTTGTGGCTCTAAGGCTCCGAGTTATGAAATTGATTCAAATATGAAAAAATTATTAAGTGAATATTAAATGAAAAAAATGGAAGAAAGCGGTTCGGAGCATGCTTTTTGCGGACTGTTTTCTTCCTTTTTATTGAATGAAAAACTTTAATCGGTCATTTATGAAGAAATTATGAAGTCGAATTGTGAAATTTTATTGTCGATTTTGTTACAAGGTCACAGGATTTCGGTAACTTTGCTATAATAGGCATCGCATCCTAACTTTATTAACATTAACACCATGAAAAGGAGAGTAAGATAGCAGAATTTTACTAAAAAACAAAACATGGATGTGGAGCTGTCTTAAGGAAACAGAAGGGAGGTAACTCGAGCAGTTATGACTAAAAAAGGACTTGTGAAATTGGGCACAATTTTTCCCTTTTTACTGCTATTGCTCACTGGTTGTACAGAAAAGATTGAGGTTTTAGATCCTCAGGGACCGGTCGCTCGAAGCCAGTATAACTTAATTCTCTGGTCTTTTGCACTGGTAGCGATTGTATTGATCGTTGTATTTGTTGCATTTACTATTATTCTCATTCGTTACCGTGAGAGACCGGACAATATGGATTATGAGCCGCCGGAAACACAGGAAAACAGCAAACTGGAAATTATCTGGACCGTGATTCCGTTTTTAATCGTTGTTGCTCTTGCCATTCCGACCGTTCAGATTACGTACGGGTTGGAGAAAAAGCCTGAGCAAGAACCGATTAGAATTCAGGTAGTTGCTGCGGACTGGAAGTGGATTTTCAAGTATCCTGAGCAAGGAATCGAGACGGTGAACTATGTTCACATTCCGGCCGGACAACCGGTTGAGTTCCAGCTTGACGCAACGGAAAACATGAACTCCTTCTGGGTGCCGAAGCTGGGCGGACAGGAATACACGATGCCCGGACACACAGGATATCTTGTGCTGCAAGCGGACAAACCGGGCGAGTATGACGGAAAAAGCAACAACTTTACGGGTGAAGGTTTTGCCCATATGAAGTTTAAAGTCATTGCGCAAGAACCTGAGGACTTCGATAAGTGGGCGAGAGAAACAAAAGCAACAGCACCGAAGCTGACGGACGAGAAGTTCCAAGAAATCATTAAAAAAGGCGTACTGGAAGAACGTCTGACATTTTCCAGCACGCATGATGACTCTGTGATTCAAAGTGTGCATCAATATCGTAAAAAATCTGGCGAATCTAACGGCCATCAACAACATTAATAGAGTAACTTTGTGACGGAAGGAGGAAGGAAAAGTGCGTTTGGATGAATTTTTTGTAACAGGCGATCCAATGATTTATGCTGCGGACGTTTCGATTGTTTTAACGATTATTGCGATCGTAGCTGTACTAACGTACTTTAAAAAGTGGAAATGGCTCTGGACAGAGTGGCTGACTACCGTTGACCATAAGAAAATCGGTATCATGTACATTCTTGCTGCTCTTTTGATGATGTTCCGGGGTGGGGTAGACGGATTGCTAATGCGTATCCAGTTAGCTGCGCCGGACATGAAATTCCTGGAGTCTGAACACTATAACCAAATCTTTACCACACACGGTACGCTCATGATTATCTTCATGGCGATGCCGTTTATCTTCGGTATGATTAACATCGCGATGCCGTTGCAAATCGGCGCACGCGATGTGGCGTACCCCTGGCTGAACGCCCTGAGCTTCTGGCTCTTCTTCGCGGGTGCGATGCTGTTTAACATTTCATTCGTTATCGGCGGGTCTCCGGATGCCGGCTGGACCAGCTACACGCCGCTGGCAAGTATTGAGCACAGCCCGGGCGTAGGTCAGAACTATTATCTCTGGGGCCTGCAGCTCTCCGGTATCGGCTCACTGGCGAGTGGTATCAACTTTATGGTTACCATTCTGAGAATGCGCGCACCGGGTATGACATTAATGAAAATGCCGATGTTCACCTGGTCCGTATTTATTACATCCATCATTATCGTGTACGCGTTCCCGATTCTGACAGTTGCTCTGGCGCTGTTGACTTTTGACCGTATGTTCGGAACCCACTTCTTTACGGTCGATGGTGGCGGGATGCCGATGATGTGGCTAAACCTGTTCTGGATGTGGGGACACCCTGAAGTATATATCGTTGTTCTTCCGGCATTCGGTATTTTCTCCGAGGTCGTAAGTACGTTCTCGCGTCGTCGTCTGTTTGGTCACCATGCGATGGTTATGTCCATGGCCGCTATCGCGGTTCTGAGCTTTATCGTATGGGTGCACCACTTCTTTACAATGGGTGCAGGACCGGCCGTTAACTCATTCTTCTCGATTTCGACGATGCTTATTGCTGTGCCTACGGGCGTTAAGATTTTTAACTGGTTGGCTACGATGTACAAAGGACGCATCCGATTTACGGTTCCGATGCTGTGGACGCTTGCGTTTATCCCGAACTTCGTCATCGGTGGTGTAACAGGCGTTATGCTTGCGGCTGCTCCGGCTGACTATCAGTACCATAATAGCTATTTCCTCGTAGGGCACTTCCATTATGTGCTGATTGCGGGTGTCGTATTTGGTATGATAGCGGGTCTGTACTACTGGTGGCCGAAATTCTTCGGCTTCAAGCTGAATGAGCGTCAAGGTAAGCATGGCTTCTGGTGGTTCATGATCGGGTTTAACCTTACGTTCTTCCCGCAGTACATTCTCGGCCTGATGGGTATGCCGCGCCGTATTTATATGTACACTAACGCGGATTGGAGCCTGCTGAACATGACGTCTACCATCGGTGCGGTTATGCAAGGTATCGGCTTCTTGATTATTTGCTACAACATCTACTGGAGCGTTCGTTACGCGCCCCGTACAAACGAAGCAGATCCGTGGGATGGCGGCCGTACACTGGAGTGGGCAATTCCTTCTCCGGTACCGTATTACAACTTCTCCCGCGTACCTGAGATTAAAGAATTAGATCCGGTATGGTATGCGAAGAAACGTGGTGAGAAGTTGATCGACGGTCCGCTTGAGAAGATTCATATGCCAAGCAACTCCGGAGTACCGTTCATCCTTGGTCAAATCTTCTTTGTCTTCGGTTTTGGCTTTGTCTTCGGATGGTTCTGGATGGTTATTCCGGCTTTCATCGCCATCTTGCTGTGCATGGCCTGGAGATCGTTCGATTATGATGATGGTTACTACGTGAATGTAGAAGAAATTAAAGAGATAGAGGGGGTATAACGAATGGCAGCACACGTTGATCCAGGGTACAAGGGACCCCTCGAATATGCCACAGAAGAAGGCAGGATGAATATTCTGGGCTTCTGGATTTTCCTCGGAGCCGAATTCGTTCTCTTCTCGTGTCTGTTCGCCATGTACATCGTGCTGCAGGGTAGTACGGCAGGCGGACCGACGTCGCAGGAACTGTTTGAGTTCAAGAGCATGTTGATCCAAACCCTTTTACTTTTGACCAGTAGTTTTACCTGCGGTCTGGCGATTCATGAGATGCGCCGCGAGAATAAAAAAGGATTGATTATTTGGTTAATCATTACGCTGCTTTTAGGTCTTGGCTTCCTGTATATGGAAATCGAAGAGTTCTTGCTCTATATCTACCATGAGGGAGCTACATGGGGTACAAGCGCATTCTTGTCTTCCTTCTTCGTGCTAGTAGGAACGCACGGTGCGCACGTAACGCTTGGTTCTCTGTGGATGATCAGCATTATTATCCAGTTGGTGCAGCGCGGACTGACACCGAGAACGACACGCAAGGCGTTCATCATTGGTCTGTACTGGCACTTCCTGGATGTTATGTGGATTTTCATCTTTACAATTGTCTATCTGACCGGAATGGTGGTGTAATCGATGGCTTCACATAATAATGAACAATATGTAGAAGAGCATGATCACCACGGTTTTCCGTGGGGGCACGTCATTGGATTTATCCTTTCCCTGGTGCTGACGGGCGCGGCGCTATGGTTTGTATTCAATTCCGGATTGTCCACAAGCGTTGCGATTGGGATCAGTATTGTCCTGGCTATTCTGCAGGTGTTTGTACAGCTGTATATGTTCATGCATATCCGTGAAAGCAAATCGGCACCGTTCCAATCGGGCGCCATTTACTTCGGGATATTCATCGCGCTTACGGTTGTGCTGGGGTCCATCTTCGTTATGTGGTACGTGTTAGTGAGCCACATGTATTGAAAAAGAGAGAGCGGGTTGCCTTTATGCGGCGCCCGCTTTCCTTTTACAAAAGGTGAATTTGACTTATGATAAATAGGAGGGCAGGCAAACATAGTACTGAAATGGAGTGATGACGATATGGATAAGAATACAATCGAAAAGCGGCAAGAGCTTGCAACGTTCGCAGGCGGGTGCTTCTGGTGTATGGTTACTCCGTTTGAAGAGATGCCGGGTATTGTAAGCATCGTTTCCGGCTATACAGGCGGCCACAAGGAAAATCCGACGTATGAAGAAGTATGCTCGGAGACGACGGGTCATTACGAAGCGGTACAGATTACGTTTGAACCGGATATATTTCCATATGAGAAGCTGCTCGACATTTACTGGCGCCAGATCGACCCGACCGATCCGGGAGGGCAGTTCTACGACCGTGGACAGTCGTATCAGACTGCGATTTTCTATCACAGCGAAGAACAGAAGCGGCAAGCGGAAGCGTCTAAACAAGCGCTAGAGGAGAGCGGACGTTTTAACAAACCGATTGTTACAAAAATTCTGCCCGCTACTGCGTTCTATCCGGCGGAAGAATATCATCAGAACTACCACAAGAAAAATCCGCTCCATTACAAAATGTACCGTAAGGGCTCCGGACGCGAAGCATTTATTGAAGAAAACTGGGGCAAGAAGCGGGATAAAGAATTACTGAAGCAAAAGCTAACTCCGATGCAATATGAAGTAACGCAAAATAACGGTACAGAGCCTCCCTTCCGCAATGAGTATTGGGATAACAAACGAGAAGGAATTTATGTGGATATTGTTTCTGGCGAACCATTGTTCAGTTCGCTTGACAAGTTTGATTCCGGTTGCGGCTGGCCAAGCTTTACAAAGCCGCTGAACGAAGAGAGTATTGAAGAACGGCCTGACTACAGCCATTTTATGATTCGCACCGAAGTGCGGAGCAAAGAGGCTGACTCGCATCTGGGCCATGTATTCGACGATGGTCCGGCTCCGACCGGATTACGTTATTGTATTAACTCCGCCGCACTGCGCTTTATTCCGAAAGAAGATCTCGAAAAAGAAGGCTATGGGCAATATTTGAAGTTGTTTGTAACAGAATAGCGAATGGAGCTAAGGGGATTCATTATGAAAATAGCAAAAGGTTTATTATATGGCGTACTTGCATGCAGTCTGTTTGGAATTATCGGATGTGCAGAGCAGCCACAGCAATCGGGACAGCCGAAGCAGGAACAAAACCAGCAAGCTCCAAAGGAAGAAAAACTAACATTCTCTGATCCGCGACTGCAACGGATTTCTGAGAAATTCGATACGAAATATACGCAACAAGAGCTGCCACAGGAGAATTTAGTTAAGTACGACTTGATGGAGTTAACATTCGAATATAAGAATGGTACGGTTTATAAAGCGGATGAAAGTGGGTACTTCAGTCTGAACAGTTACCAGGTCAAAAAAGAGAACGAGCTTTACGATTGGCAAAAAGATGATATAGTGACACTGTTTGTTTTAAACGGAGGCGATGGTCAACCCCCGTACGCACTTGAGCAAATTAAGGAAGCGAAAGCAAGGACAAAAGATAAAGACGTGCTTGAGGTTCTTACGGAATTGGAAAAAGGGTTAAAGGAAATGCCAAACGATATTGTTCTCGGGAAAACTTCAGAGGAAGACAGGAAGAAGTACCCCGTAATTCAAAAGTATAAAGAAGTAGAATTGGCTATGCAGAAAGAGAACTATGAGGAGAACAAAAAGAAGTAAAGAATGACATAATAAATGGATCCGGCGCCAGTCTGTTTGGAAGAAAAACAGGCTGGCGCCTTTTTTACAAAGAAATACATTTCTTTAACAGTCTATTCATTCTGCTATAACAATACAGTTGTATGATTTAAGTAACAAGTAAATACGCCAGGGTTGGAGTCCAGGGAGAAACCTCAAATAGAACTTACAAGAAGAGCCGCATAAGGACAAGCGCGGCCTGCGCGCTGTAATTCTATTTAAGGTTTTTTTATTTGAAAGGAGGCAAGTCGTGAATCGCACCGATTTTTATGCAGGACTTGCAAGCAGTAGAAAGATTGCGTCAGTCAAAGAGGAGAAGTTACTGGAGAAAGCGTTAAAAGCCGATGTGGGTGCTGTCGTTCTATCGGTTGGAAATGTTGGTAGCATTGCACGGTACGTACAGCTTTATAAAGCGCATGGTATTCCGGTGCTTATCCATCCGGAACGCATCGGTGGCATGAGCCAGGATAAAGAAGGCATCGCGTTTTTGGCCCGATGCGTAAAACCGGACGGTATCATCACTACCCGCAACCATTTGGTGAAGCAGGCGAAAAAGCATGGGTTGATCACCGTCCAGCGTTTCTTTCTTGTCGATAGTGACGCCGTTAAATCCACCCTTTTTTCCGTCCAGGAGACGGAACCGGATGCGGTAGAGATTATGCCTGCGCTTCTTCCTGAATTTATCACCGAATTTCGCAAACAAATCGCTGTACCGATTATTGCCGGAGGACTGATTTCGAATCGGGAGCAGGTAATGAAAGCGTTGTGCTATGGAGCGATTGCCGTGTCGATGGGAAACCACCATTTATGGAAGGAGAGAGTAGCCGGTGAACCATATCCGCTGTCGGTTGTTTGATTTGGATGGGACGCTGCTTGATAGCCGGGATTCGGTTGTAGATGCCGTACATACGACAGCAGAAGAACTTGTTTTCTCTGGTCAAAGAGGAACCGGAGACGATATGAAAGGAGTCAAGACGACATGGCCCAGGTCATATTGAAGCAAGTTACGAAAGCATATGAGAGCCAAACCGTCATCGAGAATCTGGATTTAACGATACCGGACGGATCGTTTACCGTGCTGGTCGGACCCTCCGGTTGCGGCAAATCGACTACACTTCGCATGATTGCAGGACTCGAAGAAATAACAGGAGGCGAGCTGTGGATCGGAGATGAACAAGTCAATCACGTACCGCCCGGAAAACGCGATATCGCGATGGTATTCCAGAATTATGCGCTGTATCCGACGATGAGCGTATTCGATAACATCGGATTCGGCCTGCGGAACCGCGGTATTTCCCGTGCCGAAACGAAGCGGCAGGTAGAAGAGATTGCGGAAGTAGTCGGACTGACTGATTATCTGCACCGTAAGCCTTCCCAGCTATCCGGCGGTCAGCGGCAGCGGGTGGCGCTGGCGCGTGCCATGGTGAAGAAGCCGAAAGTATTCCTCATGGATGAGCCGCTATCCAATCTGGACGCCAAGCTGCGCAATCAGATGCGGGTAGAACTGACGGCTTTACATAAACAGATGGGCACGACGTTTATCTATGTGACGCACGATCAGGTAGAAGCGATGACGATGGGAGATCAAATTGTCGTTATGAATAACGGTAAGATTCAGCAGGTTGCTTCTCCTATTGATTTATATTCGATGCCAAAAAATCTGTTTGTTGCCCAGTTCATTGGCTCTCCGGCGATGAACATTATCGCTGCACGCAATCAACCGTCCTGTGTTATCGGGTTCCGTCCCGAGAAAGCGAACATTCATGTGCAAAAGGACGCAGGTCCTCCTGCTGATGCCGGGCTTACGCTTAACGGAACGCTCGTATCCCGCGAAATTCTCGGTTCGGAATTGCTGTATTACGTACAGATAGACGATGAGCGTGTCATTGTCAAAGGCAATACGGAAAGCATTATCGAAATTGGCACGAATGTCCGGGTGTCCGTAGACGTCAAGCAGTTGTATTTCTTCGATAAAGCGACGGGTGCGAGGATTACCGGAGAAAAAATCCGCGGTGTCGCAAGTGCCGTAGTGGGGGGAATCGCATAGATGCGAAACGAAGCGGTAGCGAAGTCGGAAGCGGAAATTTTCGAGCCGATGCATACGCAGGTGGAACCCCGGCCGTATTCACTGGTGGAACGCTGGGAGAAGCTTCGCCCTTATGCGTATGTAGCGCCTGCACTTCTGTTTTTTATCGTATTTTTTTTCTATCCGATCGGATACGTAATTTATCTCAGCTTTCATGATTGGTCACTTTTGAATCCGGAAGAAAAAGAGTGGGTCGGGTTTGCCAATTTCACCGATCTGTTTCAGGAACAAGATTTCCACCAGGTGATAGTAAACACGACTGTCTTTACGGTACTGACGGTAGCGCTGGGCATCGGACTTGCATTCCTCCTGGCACTGTGGCTGAACCGGAAAGCAAAAATCTACGGCATAATCCAGGGGACGATTTTCAGCCCGCATATTATCTCGCTCGTATCCGTGTCTATGCTATGGATGTGGATGATGGACCCGCAGTACGGATTGCTGAATGCGGGACTAGAAGCGATAGGCTTGCCCGCATATGAGTGGCTTAGCGATACGAAAAGCGCGCTCTTGTCCCTTGTGCTGGTCAGCGTATGGAAAGTAGTCGGCTATAACACGATTGTATTTATCGCCGGTTTGCAGAGCATTCCGCGCGATATTTATGAGGCGGCAGAGCTGGATCGCTCCCCCCGTCTTAAGACGTTATACAGAATTACCGTTCCCATGCTGTCACCCACGATTTTCTTTTTATTGGTCATCAACACGATTTCTTCTTTTCAAGTGTTCGATACGATTGCCATTATGACGCAGGGAGGGCCGGTGAACAGCACCAACATGCTCGTCTACTATATCTATGAACAGGGGATGGATTTCTTCAACGGAGGGCTTGCTTCCGCCGCTTCCGTTCTCCTGCTGGCACTGGTCGGTCTGCTGACGCTCACTCACTTTGCGTTCATGTCCCGGCGGGTGCATTACCGTTAATGCCGGAAGAAAGGAGAAGCTACGGTGTATTTGCTTCGATTATATATATTCAAAACGATGGAATGGCTGGCTCTGCTGGCGGTGGTGCTGATTTTCGCCTTCCCGTTCCTGTGGATGGCGCTAACCGCCTTCAAAACGATGCCGGAGGTGTTTCGCTTCCCCCCGGCACTTCTGCCGGAGAAATGGCAGATTGAAAACTTTGCGGCTGCCTGGAATTCGGGTCCGTTTCTCACATATCTCGTCAACAGTCTGATTGTGGCCGCGGCCATTCTGGTGCTGCAGGTGTTGACAGCCGTACCTGCCGCCTATGCGTTTGCAAGATATAAATTCAAAGGACGAAACGTGCTGTTCGGATTAACGCTGGTGGCTTTAATGATTCCGCCCCAGGTGATTTTTCTGCCGATTTATGTGTTTATGAGCGAATGGAGCCTGGTAAATACGCTCTGGTCACTCATTCTACCTTATGGGGCGAGCGCATTCGGTATCTTCCTGCTGCGGCAGGCGTTCATGCAAGTACCGGATGAAGTCATTGAAGCGGCCCGGCTGGATAATACAAGCGAGTGGAGAATTATGTGGACTGTAATGGCCCCGATGGCCAAACCGGTGCTTGTTACATTCGGGTTGTTCAGTTTTATTTATCACTGGAATGACTATTTCTGGCCGCTTATTATGACGAATGATGAACAAGTGCGCACGCTTCCGCTCGGAATAGCGATGATGAAGTCGAACGAAGGGGATGTGTTCTGGCATATTATTATGGCCGGAAACATGATTCTTATCATCCCGATTCTTATTATCTTCTTTTTCGCGCAGCGGCATATCATCAATGCATTTGTATATCAATCCAAATAGTATTGGATGTTTTGTAGGACCTCTGTTCCTAATAAAATTATAAAGAAATCCAGGAGGGAAATCAGACATGCAAAGGTGGACCGGTATTTTTCTGATGGTGTTGTTGAGTGTGTCGCTGCTTGTGGCGGGATGTTCCAGCCAATCCGCTTCCAAAACAGGCGAAGCGGCGGAAAGGGACAAGTCGGCCGGAGCCGGGAACGGCAAACCGGTAGAAATCGACTTCTGGTATGCGCTTGGCGGAAATAACGGCAAAAAAATTGAAGAAATGGTAAAGAAATTTAACGAAACACACAAAGATATTGTTGTAAAACCGGCATATCAGGGCGATTACTACCAGAACCATGCGAAAGTACTGTCTGCTGTAAGTGCAGGCAACCAGCCTGACGTGACGATGGTGGAAGCGGGTGTTGTAGGCACGTTCGCGGATGCGAAAGTACTTGAAGACTTGGGACAGTACGCAAAAGATATGGAGAAAAAATACATTCCGGGCCTGATGGGCAACTCATACTGGAAAGACAAGCTGTATGCCGTTCCGTTTAACCGCTCGACTCCGCTTCTGTACGTAAACCGTGATATGCTGAAAGAAGCCGGACTCGACCCGGCCGGCCCGAAAACGTGGGATGAGCTGATCGAATACTCGCGCAAGCTGACGAAAAAAGAAGGCGGCAAAACGCAAACATACGGTTTCTCTACACCGATTGATATCTGGTTCTATGAAGCGCTTGTTTTTCAAAACGGCGGAAGTATTCTGAGCGAAGACGGCAAGCAGCTTGCCATCAATAACGGGGCGGGCAAAGCGCCGCTGAATCTGTGGAGCAGCATGGTGAAGGAAGGCATCATGAAAAACCCTCCGGGCGAGAAATATAACGCATGGGATGTGGCGAAGCAGGATTTTCTGAACAAACGGGTCGGCATGATTTTTACATCGACCGGCGATTTGAAAATGCTTGAATCGAGCGCTACATTCGATGTGGGGACGGCGTTTCTGCCGGCCGGAAAAACATATGGCGCACCGACCGGCGGCGCGAACCTGGTGATGCTGGCGAAATCTTCTGATGAAGAGAAAAAAGCCGCATGGGAATTCATAAAATGGATGACTGACACGCCGCAAACAATCGATTGGTCGCTCGCTTCCGGGTACATGCCGGTTACGACAGAAGCTGTAGAATCCAAGCAAATGCAGGATGTATATAAAGAAAGACCGAACTTGAAAGTGGCAGTCAATCAACTCGAGTACGCAAAAGCGCGTCCGATGGCGCCGGGTTATAATGAACTGCAGGAAGTCATTATGGGTGAGCTCCAGCGCGCAATGCTTGGCCAGGCTACGGCAGATGAGGCGATGGCGGCAATCGAGAAGAAAGCGGAGAAAATATTGAGGAAATAAACGTAAGAGAACGGCATAATTGATGACCGGGAGGACTATATTTTCTCCCGGTTTATATTTTAAGGAAACGGGAGGATAGAACAATGAATCTTTGCATGGCTCATCGGGGCTGGTCCGGCCGGGCTCCGGAAAACACGATGGTGGCTGTTCGTTTGGTACTGCAGCATTCCGAAATTCGCGGAATGGAAATCGATGTACAGCTTTCAAAAGACGGTATACCTGTCTTAATGCATGATTTTACATTGGGAAGAACGGTAAAGGCAGACGGTACGGTAAAAGACTATACGTTGGAAGAATTAAAGCGATTTGATGCCGGCTCATGGTTCGGTTCAGCGTTCACAGATGAGAGAATTCCTTCGTTAGAGGAAGTGCTGGCGGAGGTACGCGGCAAAGTTCTGCTTAACATTGAATTAAAAACGGCAGGCGACATGTACCCGGGGCTTGAAGAAAAAGTGGTAGAGCTGGTATACAAATACGGAATGGAGAATGAGGTATATATCACGTCATTCGACCACGATGCAGTGAAGCGGGTGCATAGGCTTGCGCCTTCGCTGACAAAAGGATTAATTTTTGGGGGAAAGTCGACGTTACTGCATGAACAAATGGCAGAGACCGGTGCATCTGTTCTATCCATTCCTTATCCGTATTTGACGCAGGACTTTGTAAAAGAAATGATTGAGCAAGGCTATACGATGATTGCCTGGACCATAGACGACCCGGAACACATTCGCCGGGTAATGGACCTTCATCCTGAACTGCAGATTTGTACGAACTATCCGGATCGTATGCTTGGATTGACGAAGAAAGAAGCATAATGATACTGCTATCAGAAATTGTAAGTAGGATGAAAAGCCCTAAGCTCTGTTTTGTAAACAGGGCTTTTTATTTTTCAATTGGGCAGCAACTTTTGTCTTGTAAGTTTTTGTTCTCCTGCTATAATCTATTTTAGATATTTCGTATACGAAATATTAGGAGGAGAAACATTTTATACAGAAAGGAGAGAGCTATGCAGAACGCATCCAGGCAGATTCGTCTTCTTATACGGCAGATTAATCATACCTTCTTTGAATTGTTGGCCAGTGAGCTTGCTGCTTTCAATATTACAGGTCCGCAGCTTCTTGTGCTTCGTTGCCTCAAACATGAACCGCAGCGAATATCAGATATCAGTAAACAGGTGGGGCTTTCCAATAGCACAGTTTCAGGTATTGTAGATCGGCTTGAGGAAAACGGATACGTTCGACGCATTAGGGATGAGCAAGACCGCCGTGTCGTTTGGGTCAACTTCGGGGAGAAATTCGATGACGTTCGTAAAGCAGTGCCCGTCCTGCAAGATAACTATTTCGACGGTATGTTTTCGGGCATGAATGAAGAAGAAGCGCAAACTATCGTACGGTCGTTGCAATTGTTAGCCGATCATTTGAAAGAGAGATTGGAAGAGAAGAAAATTCAAACACGAAATATTTAGATAGAGAAAGTTAAAGAGAGAAAGAGGGAGAAGAATGAATCGAAAGAAAATATTATGGATTCTTCTTTCGGCAATGATCATCAGCGGAGGGGGCATTGGTTACTACTACTGGTACCAGGATGCGCATTACGTTAAAACAGAAGATGCGCGGATTCAAGGTGACCAATATCGAATTATGCCGCAAATTGCCGGGGAAATAATGCGGATTCATGTCGAAGAAGGAGATATTTTGAGGCAAAACGATGCCATCGCAGAACAAGATCCCGCTAATATGGATCCAAGCATGGTCAGCCGTTCTGTATTGCGTGCTCCTATCGACGGTACAGTCGTAAAAATTTATACGAAAGAACATGAGATGGGCACACCCGGTCAGCCGGTAGCGATGATGATGGATATGAACCACCTGTACGTATCCGCAAACATCGAAGAAACAGATATTTCCAAAATCCACCCGGGTCAAACTGTGGATGTCACGCTGGATGCCCTAAACGGAAAAACGATTACAGGCAAGGTGAGAAAAATCGGAAAAGCTTCGAACTCTACATTTTCCCTTATACCGGCAACCAATACCAGTGGTAACTTCAATAAGGTAACTCAGCGAATCCCGGTTGAAATCACCATCAACAAACCGAAAGATATGGAATTGATCCCGGGCACGAACGTGGAAGTTAAAGTCCATATTACATAGCGGGGAGGAATGGATGTGAGTGCTTCCGCAACTGCTTCCGCCGCTCCTCCCGCCGAAACGCCGGGCTATCGCTGGCTTGCGTTAATCGCCGTCATCGTCGGAGCTTTTGTCGCCATCTTGAACAACAGTCTAATCAATGTGGCGATTCCCAAGCTGACGAATGTATTCGGTTCGACGACTGACCGGATTCAATGGGTATTGACCGGATATATGCTGGCTTCCGGCGTTATCATTCCGATTAGCGGGTATATGGGAGATCGGCTTGGCTATAAGAAGTTTTTTATTATTTCACTTAGCGTATTTACGGCAGGTACGTTGCTTTGCGCTGTGGCCTGGAGCGACACGTCTTTGATTGTCGCGCGCATTATCGCCGGATTGGGCGGCGGTGTCATTATGCCAATAAGCATGTCGATTATTTACAAGATTATGCCGCGCGAGCAAATTGGGATGGCGCTCGGATTGTGGGGGATTTCGGCCATGGTGGCGCCGGCTGTCGGACCGACGCTGAGCGGGTATTTAATCGAGTGGTTTAACTGGCGTTTTTTGTTTATTATCAACATTCCGGTGGCGCTGCTTGCAATTGTGCTCGTATCGGTGCTGCTGAAAGAGACGGAAAGAATAGAGGGTAGAGAGTTCGATACATGGGGCTTCGTGCTGGCTGCTGTTTCGGCGGGAACCCTTCTGTATGCGTTGAGCAATGGACAGTCGAAAGGCTGGACCTCGTTTGAAATCGTAGCCCTGCTGTTCATCTCTTTCTGGTCGTTTGTATTTTTGCTTTGGGTGGAGACAGGCAAGGAACATCCAATCATTGATTTAAGCTTATTTAAAAATTTTACTTATACGTTAAGCGTCATTTCTGCAAGTCTGGTTACGGTCGGACTTTTTGGCGGGGTATTTTTGACGCCGATTTTTCTTCAGAACATCCAGGGTGTATCGGCGATCGATACCGGTATCATCCTGATTCCGCAGGCGGTTGCAATGGCGGTGATGATGCCGGTGGCAGGCCGCCTGTTTGACAAGGTGGGCGTCATTCCGCTTGGGCTTACGGGCCTTACGTTAATGAGTGTCATGACGTATGAGCTGCACCGTTTGACGGTCGATACGTCGTTCGGGTGGCTGGAGACGGTTCTTGCGATTCGCGGCATCGGCATCGGTCTCTGTATGATGCCGTTATCTACTGCAGGCATGAATGCCGTAGCGCCGCAGCAGGTTGGAAATGCGTCCTCGCTCTCCAACCTTATCCGGCAGGTGGCTGGGTCGTTTGGCATTGCCGTATTGACCGCGATTATGCAGCAGCGGGCCGCGCTGCATGCGCAGCATATCAGCGAGTCCGTGACCGACCAGGGCATGCAATATTTTCAAAGTATACTTGGGACAAGCGCGATCACTACACTTGGGGGCGTGATTCAGCGGGAGGCTTTAACATGGGCCATTGCGGATACGTTTGTGATTTCCGCCATTCCGCTGTTTATTACCATTCCGCTCGTATTCTTGTTTAAGCAGAAAAAGAAAGCGCCGCAGGCACAAGTGCAGGCGAAATAGAGGTTAAGAGAAAGAAAGGGAAAAAAGATGAGAAAAGCAAAGCGAACGAAAGCGGTCGTCTATCTACTGCTGGGAGCCTTTGCGCTGGCCGGCTGTACGACAAGCGCAAAAGAAGCCACCGGCCCAGAAGCGCCGGTTTTTGTCCGAACAGCCCAGGCGCAGGAAGGCGCACTTGGCGGTAAAGTATATACCGGAACAGTAATGCCGGACCAAAAGGTTAATATTGTACCGAAAATTCCGGGGAAAATTGCAGAAATGCCCGTAGAAGTCGGTATGCGGGTGAAAAAAGGACAGGTGCTGTTTAGGCTGGAAGATAAAGATTTGAAGAATGCCGTAGTGAAAGCGGAAGCCGCAGTATCGGCGGCGCAGGCGGGCATACGTACGGCGGAAATGGCCCGTGAATCAGGCGTTATCCAGGCAACCGGCGGAGCCGTGCAATCGAAGAGCGGCATGCTGCAGGCCAAGAATAGCATGATTCAGGCTCAAGGGGCCATTACGCAGGCACAAAGTGCGCTTGAGCAAACCGCCCATGCGGTGGAGGACGCCGATACGTCTTTCGATAAAGCGCAGCAGGCGCTGCGGGACGCTACGGTGAATCGTGACCGGATGAAGCAGTTGTTTGAACAAGGGGCGGCTTCCCAGGTGCAGCTTGATCAGGCGGAGACAGCTCTCGTAAACGCAAAGGCGGCTTACCGCAGCGCGGAAATCGCTCGCACGAATGCACGCGAGAAACTGGCCGCGGCCAAAAAGGCGCTTGCTACCGCGCAGAAAGGCTATGATACTGCATCTTCCAGCTATCAGAATGCGAGCGGTGGATATGCGAATGCACAGAAACAAATTGAGGTAGCGCAGAGCACGGCAGCCATCGAGGCAAGCCGCCAGGCGTTGAAGCAAGCTCAGGTAGGAGCAGAGATCGCACGCGATGCACTAAACGACGCTACGGTTGTCTCTCCGATAGATGGCATTATCGGCGCCAAGAATGCGGAGATTGGCGAGATGGTATCCGCCCAGGCTCCGGTCCTTGTCGTGGCTAATCTGAACAGCGTAACCGTACTGACATACCTGCCGGCGGATCAGGTTAATAATGTGCAGCCGGGCAGTCAGGTGCAGGTGAAAGCGGCGGCGTTCGATTATGTAACGACCGGAACGGTGAAAAGCGTTAGCCCGCTTGATGAAAAAGGAAAAGGATACCCGGTACAGATCACCGTGCCGAATCCGGATTTGAAATTGAAATCGGGCATGCTGGCAGAAGTACGTATTCTGGCGCCTGATGCTCGCCGTGGTATTGTCATTCCGGCTTCAGCAGTTGTAAAAGAGAAGGGCCATACGTATGTATATGTACTTGAGGGCAGCGAAGCGAAGCGTGTGGAAGTGAAAGAAGGCGGCGAACAGGGTGCGGAGGCATTGATTACGAGCGGTTTGAAAAAGAATGACCGTGTCATTACGAACAACGTGGCATTGCTGTTCGATCATGCCAAAGTGGAAGTCAGACAATAGGAGAGGGAGGAGAATCGTGTACCGCATGCTGCCGATTCTCCTTTTCCTTTCCGAAACCGTGGAATTAGATGAGAAAATGTTGACTATTTTCTGACGGATTTATATATTGGTAATAGAAGTGAAATGGAAGTCAGCTACAGATAGCGAGTGGTACACACGTGTCTTTGCGAATTGAACACCGTATCGGCAAGCTGGCGATGCAGTTGGCTTTGCTGGAAGAAGACGAGGTTGAAGCGGCGTCTTTTCCTTTTGCGCAGGCAGAGAAGTTAGGATATCAGTTTTGCAAAGGGAAAGTAGGCTCAATGGATGCGCACAAAGTGGTGGCCGCCATTGAAACTGCCGCCAAGAAAGAGCAGATTATCAACGGTTCTCATTACAGGGAGACGCACGCGCTTTATCACGCCATTATTGAAGCGATGCAAGGTGTGACGCGGGGGCAGGTCCAGTTGGGTACCGTGCTTCGTACGGTTGGTCTGAACTTCGCCATCGTACGTGGCAGGCCATACGACAGCGAACATGAAGGCGAATGGATTGCCGTGGCGCTGTATGGCACGATCGGCGCGCCGGTGCGCGGCCTGGAACACGAGACAATGGGTCTTGGAATCAATCATATTTGAATGTCTAATAATCAGCCCATAGCGAACAGATGACAGGGGGCTACATATTGCTTAAGCAAGGCGGTCTATGCCGCTTTATTTGAGCATGTGTAGTCCCCTTTTTGTTTGCCTGGAAGAAGGAGAGTGCAACATATGGTTACATTGAATGGTCATTCTTTAACATTACCACAGGTGCAAAGCGTCCTGTATGATTACGAGCAGGTAGAAGCGTCAGCCGAAAGCATGAAGCGTGTCGAGGAAAGCCGGCGCGCCGTAGAGAAGATCGTGGCGGAGAACAAGGTTGTCTACGGTATCAATACCGGCTTCGGCAAGCTCAGCGATGTATTGATCGATCAAAAAGATGTGGAGAAGCTGCAGCTTAACTTAATCCGCAGCCATGCATGCGGCGTGGGAGATCCGTTTCCCGAGACGGTGTCGCGGGCGATGATGCTGCTGCGGGCGAATGCGCTGCTCAAAGGGTACTCAGGCGTTCGCCGGGAAGTGATAGAATGCCTCTTCGCACTGGTAAACTGTCGAATTCATCCCGTTATTCCCCGGCAGGGCTCGCTTGGTGCCAGCGGCGACTTAGCTCCGCTGTCGCATCTGGCGCTTGCGCTGGTGGGGGAAGGCGAAGTTTTCTATAAAGGGCAAGTTGTTCCGGCTATAACCGCACTGCGGGCGGAGGGCATCGAGCCGCTTACCCTCACGGCAAAAGAAGGCCTGGCGCTGATTAATGGAACACAGGCAATGACTGCCATGGGTGTAGTCACATATCTGGAAGCCGAACAGCTCGCATACCAGGCAGAGCTTATTGCTGCAGTAACAATGGAGGGCTTGCGCGGGATTACGGACGCATTTGCGGAAGAGGTGCATATCGCGCGCGGCTATCCGGAGCAAGTTGCGGTGGCAAAGAGGATGCGCGACTATTTGAGCGATAGCCAGCTTACTACCAGACAGGGCCAGCTTCGCGTACAGGATGCATATTCATTGCGCTGTATCCCGCAGGTGCATGGTGCTTCGTGGCAGGCACTGGGCTATGTGAAGGAAAAGCTGGAGATTGAGATGAATGCTGCAACTGATAATCCGTTGATTTTTGACGATGGCGACAAAGTCATCTCAGGAGGGAACTTTCACGGACAGCCGATTGCGCTGGCCATGGATTTCCTGAAGATTGCCATAGCAGAGCTGGCGAACATCTCGGAACGCCGGATTGAGCGGATGGTGAATCCGCAGTTAAGTGGGTTACCTGCTTTCTTAAGTCCGCAGCCGGGTCTGCAGTCCGGGGCAATGATTCTTCAATATTGTGCCGCATCACTTGTTTCCGAGAACAAGACGCTCGCACATCCGGCCAGCGTTGACTCGATTCCGTCCTCCGCCAATCAGGAAGACCATGTCAGCATGGGGACGATTGCTGCACGCCATGCATACAAAATCGTACAAAATTGCCGGAACGTCCTATCCATCGAACTTATTTGCGCGCTGCAGGCGGCGGACTATCAGGGGGTTGAGAAAATGGCCGCTAAAACGAAACAATTCCATGTGATGGCGCGTCAGGTAACGGCACCGCTGGCAGAAGACAGGGTATTCGCCAAAGATATCAAATCCGTAGCAGAGTTTTTGACTCGGACGCCTGTATCGGCGGTGACGGGAAAGCCATTTTTTAAAGAAGTAAGCTGACTATCCCCACTTCAATGATGAAATATACGTCGAAGTATAACCGGAGCGCTGCTGCTCCGTTTTTTATGGAAGAAAATACCGGTTTCAACAGGAAGGAGGGGTGGAAATATCTTAATGTAAGCTATTTCCTTGTATTTATTACATAAGAGATAGCTTATTTTATTTGAGAAGAAGCGTTCATTAACCAGGGAGAAGGTGGTTTAATTATATGATTAAATTCGAAAATGTACATAAAAGGTACAGCGATGGATACGTCGCTCTTAAAGGAGTAAATCTAGAATGCAAGAGCGGCGAAATCACTGTTTTTATTGGCCCAAGCGGCTGCGGAAAAACTACCACAATGAAATTGATTAATCGTTTGATTAATCCTACTTCAGGAAAAGTATTGGTTAACGGTAAAGATGTTTCTGCTATCGATCCCGTTGAGTTAAGAAGAGGCATTGGATATGTTATTCAAAGTGTAGGGCTCTTTCCGCATATGACGATTGCTGAAAATATCCAGGTTGTTCCCAGGTTGCTTAAATGGGATAAAGAACGGATGGATAAACGAGTGGATGAGTTGCTGAACCTTGTTGGACTGGAGCCGGAAACATACCGCGAGCGGTACCCGTCAGAGCTTAGCGGTGGACAACAGCAGCGCGTTGGAGTAGCCAGGGCATTGGCAGCGGAACCTTCTGTTATCTTAATGGATGAACCGTTTAGTGCACTTGATCCGATTAGCCGCGAACAACTGCAAGATGAGCTTATCCGTTTGCAAAAAGACATTAAAAAGACGATTGTTTTTGTTACCCATGATATGGACGAGGCTTTGAAAATTGCTGACAAAATCGTGTTGATGAAAGACGGTACCGTCGTTCAACAGGGTTCGCCCGAAGAAATTTTACGGCATCCGGCCAACGATTTTGTTAAAGAATTTATTGGTACAAAACGTCTTAAGCAAGTACAGGAAATCCCGACTGCCGAAGAAGTAATGATTAGAAAACCAGTTACTACTTACCCGACTCGCGGACTGGCTGCATCCATTAAGATTATGGAGAGCAGGAAAGTTGACACGTTAATTGTTATTGATGAAGGTGATAAATTGCAAGGATATATCACCATTTATGATGTATTGAGCCAATATAAAGATGAAACGAAGCGGGTTGGTGATATTCTTCGTCCATTTGCTTACGTAGTGGGACCGGACACCATGCTAACGCAAGTCATTGAAATTGTAGATGAGAACAAACTCGCGTATGTACCGGTTGTAAATGAGGGGGGCACTTTACTTGGTGTAATAACAAGAGGGAGCCTTGTCGGGCATATGTCAGAAGTTTATCCTTCGCCTGGGATTGGGGTGTAAGAGATGGAACGATATATGTTAGTTTTTATTGAGCGGTGGTCAGATCTTTATAACGCCTTGCTTGAGCACATTATGCTTTCTGTAGGTGCGATGCTGTTGGGGTGCCTTGTTGCTATTCCTCTAGGGGTTTACCTGGCTAAAACATCGTCTGGGTGGGTTCGGACATTGTCATTTACCATTACAAACATTTTCCAGACGATTCCGAGTCTGGCGCTGCTGGCTATTCTCATTCCTCTTATAGGTATTGGAACGACGCCTGCGGTTATTACGCTTTTTTTATACTCTTTGCTGCCGATTTTACGGAACACCTATTCCGGATTTCAGTCAATTGATCCGGGGATTATTGAAGCGGCAAAGGCAGTAGGGTATAGTCCCAGCCAGAGATTATTTAAAATTGAATTACCTATCGCTGTTCGTTACATTATGTCAGGTATACGCTTAACTACGGTTTACATTATCAGTTGGGCAACACTGGCTACGGTAATTGGTGCAGGAGGGCTGGGAGAACTTATTGTCGGGGGATTGGCTGTTTATGACAAACCATTGATCTTCGCGTCGGCTGTCCTGGCGATGGTACTGGCCCTGGTAGTTGATTTTGTACTTGCCCTCTTTGAGAAAATGGTTACAAAACGACAACACTCTAAAAATAACTTTGCCTAACACTGGGGGGTGCTATCAAATGAAAAAAATAACGCTTGTGGCTGCCTTTCTCTCCTTACTGCTCCTCCTTGGAGGCTGTACGCAGGGCAAGTCAGTTACAGTCGGAACTCAGACGTTTACTGAAACTAAAATTTTAGGCTATATGTACAAGTACCTGATTGAAGACCGGAGCGATATTAATGTTGATGTAAAAACTGATCTTTTATCAAGTCCTTTTGTTATTAATGCAATAAAAGAAAATGAGATACAGATGGGTACGGCATATACAGGAGAAATTTTTAACGGTTGGTTTCCGGTTAAACCTTCAAAAGATCCGCAAAACGTGTTAGAACAGGCCAAAAAAGGGTTTGATAAGCACTATGGGATTACATGGATGGACCCCTTAGGGTTTGAAAATACATATGCGTTTACAGTACGGAAAGATGTGGCGGAAAAGTACAATTTGAAGAAAATTTCCGACCTCAAAGGGATTTCTCAAGACATGAAACTGGGCGTAGATACTGCATGGTTAGAGCGTAAAGACGATGGTTATGATGCATTTTCTAAAACATACGGGCTTACATTCGGACAATTGAATCCGATGGAAATCAATCTTGTGTATACGGCTGTGCAGAGTAAAGACGTGGACATTGTTCTTGCCTATTCATCGGACCCGCGGATTGAAGAATTCAACCTTGTGACATTGGAGGATGACAGGAAGTTCTTCCCGCCGTATCTGGCGTCACCCATTGTGCTGAAGGAGACGTTAAAACAATATCCGGAAATCGAACCGGCATTAAAGCCATTAATCGGCAAAATCGATTTGGATACGATTCGAATGCTGAATGCGGAAGTCGATCTTAAAAAACGTGATCCTAAGGATGTTGCGAAAGAGTTTCTGGAAAAGCAGGGTCTTTTAAAGCGGAGGTGAAACAATGAGCGACATTACTTTTAATGATGTTCTGAGATATCTTCAAAACAATTGGGATACACTGCTGGCTTTAACTTTTCAACATATAGTCATGGTGTTTACAGGGCTGGTGCTGGCTCTTGTCGTCGGTATTCCTCTGGGTATTCTTGCAGCCAGAAAAGAAAAGACAGCACCCGTGATTTTAGCAGTTGCAAACTTAATTCAAGTATTTCCAAGTCTTGCGATGTTAGCGGTTCTGATGGTCTTTTTTGGTATTGGCTTTACTTCTGTTGTAATTGGTCTGTTTCTCTATTCACTGCTACCCATTATACGAAACACGTATGTTGGACTTAAGGAAGTGGATAAAGGGGCAATAGAGGCGGGAAGGGGTGTTGGTATGACGGCATTTCAATTACTGACAAAGGTTCAAATCCCGCTATCTTTGTCGTTTATCGTAGCAGGAATTCGAATTGCAGCTGTCATTGCCATAGGAGTTGCTACCCTTGCTCCATTTATTGGTGGAGAAGGACTTGGGAAAGAAATTTATTCAGGTATCAATTTACGTGATCCCATTAGAATTTACTCAAGCGCCATTCTCGCGGCATTGCTTGCAATTATTGCTGACTTCCTGCTGGGTATAGTGCAGAAACGAGCGAGTGTTGAGTAATGGCAGTACAAAGATACAGTATAAATGCTCCTCTACGAGTTGCGTGCAGTATGCGCAGCTCTTTCTTTATTTACAAATCAATTAAGGTGAATATTTTTTATTAATCCTTTATTAATTATAGATATTTAATAACTGAATTTTTTTATAAATAAAATATTTACAATTATCAATCAATTATAGTATTATCAAGGAAGTATAGGAAATAAAACCAAGATTTTATGGAGGTACATAGTGATCGAGTTTCGCCAAGTAGATAAATACTATGGCAATTTCCATGTGCTGCAGAATATTAATTTAACGATTTCCGAGGGGGAAGTTGTGGTCATTATAGGACCTTCAGGTTCCGGAAAGTCGACGTTGCTCCGCTGTATTAACCATCTGGAGAAAATTTCAAGCGGTGAGTTGATTGTCGATAAAATAAATGTCCATGACCGGAAAACGAATTTGAATGTTTTGCGCCAGGAGATTGGCATGGTGTTTCAGCATTTTAATTTGTATCCGCACATGACCGTGCTGGAGAACATTACCCTGGCTCCTATCAAGGTACGCAAAGTTGCGCGTGCGGAAGCCGAGAAGACAGCGCGGTATTATCTGGAGAAGGTTGGTCTGACGCATAAGGCGGATGCATATCCGAGCGCGCTTTCCGGCGGCCAACAGCAGCGGGTGGCGATTGCCAGGGGCCTTGCCATGCAGCCGAAGATTATGTTATTTGACGAGCCGACATCTGCGCTTGATCCTGAGATGATTGGAGAAGTGTTGGAAGTTATGAAAAGCCTGGCACGGGAGGGAATGACGATGGTTGTCGTTACCCATGAGATGGGATTTGCCAGAGAAGTGGCTGATCGTGTGGTGTTTATGGATCAGGGACAAATTGTAGAAGTGAGCGAGCCGAAAGCATTCTTCGAGAATCCGAAGGAAGAGAGGACCCGAACCTTCTTGAGCCGTCTCCTGAACCATTAATTTTAAAAATAAAAGGGGGTAAACAAATGAAGAAAAAAGTGTCGGTTTTCAGTGTTGTGCTTATGCTGGTGATGGCTGTGATGCTTGCCGCATGCGGCGGCAAGGAAGTGGATAAGCCTGCGGGTGCGGGCGAGGGAGCCCCAGCCCAAGGCGGTAGCGCTGAGAAAAGTGCCGTAGCAGCAGCGAAAGAGCGCGGCAAGTTGATTGTGGGCGTAAAATATGACACGAACCTTTTCGGAAAGAAAGATCCGGCTGATGGTCAGGTGAAAGGTTTCGATATTGATATTGCAAAAGCGGTAGCCAAGAAAATAATGGGCGATGAGACAAAAATCGAATTGAAAGAGGTAACTTCGAAAACACGCATTCCAATGCTGGATAATGGAGACATCGATGCGATTATCGCTACGATGACAATTACGGAAGAGCGCAAAAAGCAAGTCGATTTCTCTGAGGTTTATTTTGAAGCCGGGCAGTCCTTGCTTGTGCCGAATGATTCTCCGATTACCGGCGTACAGGACCTGAACGGCAAGACTGTCATTGCCGTAAAAGGATCCACTTCCGCAAAAAACATTCGCGAGAAAGCTCCGGAAGCGAAAGTGACGGAATATGAGAACTATGCAGAAGCATTTACAGCCCTGAAATCTAAGAAGGGTGATGTGCTGACGACTGACAACTCCATTCTGCTCGGTATGCAGAAAGAAGACCCGAACTTCAAGCTCGTAGGAGGTCTCTTTACGGATGAGCCGTACGGAATTGCGGTGCGTAAAGGCGACGCGGAAATGCTGAAAGCGGTAAATGAGACGCTTTCCGAACTGAAATCTTCCGGTGAATACGACAAGATTTACGAAAAGTGGTTTGGCGAGAAGCCACCGAAAAAATAAGTGGGAAAGGGCCTGACGGCGCAGTGGCCGCAGGCCCTTTTCTTCCATTAATAATCGAGGAAAAACTTGTGAGGCGTGTGCCGACCGAAGGGCCACAAAGCGGCCACTTGTCTTCTGTGTGGAAAAAGGATGAGCGGCAGCGCCTGCGGGTTTTTCTTATCTGAAAGAAGGGGTTACAAAGCCTATGCTGCAGACAATACTTGAGATTTGGACGGAATATAACAGCGAGTACATGAGCGGACTGATTACGACATTGAAAATCAGTTTGATTTCTCTGATCACAAGCCTTGCGCTGGGGACCGTCATCGCCATTTTTTGCATTTCGCCGCTTCGTATCCTTGTTATCCTCGGCCGCTCCTACATTGAATTCATTCGCAATACCCCGCTGTTAATACAAGTGTTTTTCTTTTATTTTGGTCTCCCGTCACTCGGCGTTCAGGTTGACTCCTTTACCGCGGGGACGCTTGGCCTTACGGTGTATACGGCCGCATTTATTTCCGAAGCAATTCGGGCCGGCATTAATTCCATACCGAAAGGGCAGATGGAAGCGGCCCGTGCATCGGGATTGACCTATATTCAGGCCATGTGGTATGTAATTCTGCCGCAAGCATTTAAGATTGTGATTCCGCCGCTCGGCAACCAGTTTATTAACCTTGTGAAAAACTCGTCCATTCTGGGCGTCATTGCAGGAATGGATTTAATGTACCATGCAGATATTGTATCTTCAAATACATTTAACACATTTGAGACATACATTCTGGTTGCGGTTTTTTATTTAACAATTACTGTGCCTTTATCCATCCTGGTGAATTGGCTCGAGCGCCGTTTGAAGCATGCATAAACAGTCAGGGGAAGAAGGGAGTGTAGCGTATGGATTTTGCCGGGGCGTATAGCTGGCCGAATATAAAATATTTATTGGAAGGTTTTCTGGTTACGCTTGAAGTGGCGGCGTTGGCGATTCTTTTGTCTTTTGTGTTCGGAATTATCATTGCGATTATACGGTATACAAAAATCCCGGTATTGTCGCAAGTCATGTTTGTATGGGTGGAAATGATTCGAAATCTGCCGCTGCTGCTGATTATTTTCTTTGTGTATTTCGCTTTGCGCGACGTGGGTATTAAGCTCGAAGTGTTCAGCGCGGCGGTGGCGGCGCTGACAATCTTCGAATCTGCGATGATTTCCGAGATTGTCCGCAGCGGCTTGATGTCGGTGGATAAGGGACAGATCGAGGCTGCCCGTGCGTCGGGGCTGAATTATACGCAGACGCTGCGCTATATTATCCTTCCGCAGGCGTTGCGTCGTATGGTTCCGCCGATTGTGAGCCAGTTCATTTCTTTATTGAAGGATACGTCGCTTGCGATTATCATCGCTCTGCCGGAATTAATGCATAACGGTCAGGTTATTTACAACACGAAAATTACGTATGTAATTCCGATTCTACTGCTAATTGCCGTTATGTATTTTGTGGTGAATTTCAGCCTGTCCGTGATTGCACGAAGGCTGGAGCATTCTCGGTAAACGTAAAAACGAGGGGTCGGATTACCTATCCGTGCCGCCTCGTTTTTTGTTGTTTCAATATTCTTCTTCTATAGTGAATAAGCAGGGGAATAGCTATATATAATGCATAGGCGAAGGACATCCAGGCTGTGAAAGCAATAACCTGGCCGTTAGAAAAACCTGCAAAAAGAAATGAATGATTGGAAATAGAAAAAGTATCAAGGAACAGCCCGGTGACCGTACCGCAAATGGCGAATGTAATGGCGGCATTCGATGATTGGTCAAATCGGATATAAAGCATGGTGAGAATGTATAGAAGCACCGCTGTACCGGTTTCAAGAAGAAACAGAACAAGCCAAAAGCCTTTGGATGAAGGTTCGATAAGCACCTGTTGGCCGAATAAAACAAAAAATAATGTAGCGCCTGCCCATATGAATAAAGCCCATAAGGTGGTAAAGGAGAATTTTTTCATTTTTTCTCGCACTCCTCTTCTTTGTTTTTGGTTGCCCAGTATGTAAGGAGCGATTCCAATTCGCTGTATACCTTATCAGCAGGAAATGAATCGGACAGCAACGCCTGAATAGCCAGTCCGTCGACAAGTGCATTTAGCAGGATGCCCCATGTGTCAAAGGATACACCCTCTACAGGGGAGGTGCCCCATAATGATGCAAGCTGTCTGGACAAGGTTTCATTCTCAAAAGAGAGCAGGTTGTTTAGCTGTTCTTTCGTTTTCTCGTGTTGGAAACTGTAAGCCAGTAAAGAGAAGAAGAGTTGATGATAAAACAAATCAGACGTGCATCGTTTGTGTGCTCCTTTTAATGCCTCTTGCAGTTTTTGATGACGGGGTGCATCGTTGTTTTCAACCTGCTCCCATGAAGATTCGCATAGATCTTTAACAATTTCGAACAAGAGTTGCTCTTTCGTACGGAAATGATAATACACTGTGCCCTGGGTTACACCGGCACCCTCCGCCACGGCTTTGAGCGTCAGTTTATCCATGCCTTGTTCCACAATGCATGTTTTGGCGGAGTCCAGCAGGTCTCGTTTGGATACGACATTTGGTTTTGCCATAGTATTTTTTCACCTCTATACTAAGTTATTTAAATAACTAACTTGAATTTATTGTATAACAAAGGAAAAGCTCTGTAAATTACTCATTTTTTATGAAAATCATGAAGAAAGAAGGAGAGGGACAGAGGAAATGAGAGCCAGGGGAGAAAAAGGCGCACGCCTTTTTCCACATTACGTTAAATAAAGTTAGAATTAAAAGAAAAGTTTACAGAAAAATAATTTTAATTAATTGAAAAATAGATATTCCCGAAAAGGGTGGTATGATGTTTTTGTATTCTATAGAAAGACACGTGTTCCTGTGGGGTGAACAAAATTATGGGGATGACAGAAAATAAACTTAAAAAGGAAATTGGCTTTACGGTCGCGATGTCGCTTGTAATCGGAACTGTTATAGGCTCCGGTGTATTTATGAAACCAGGCAAGGTCATAGAGTATGCAGGCGATTCGACCATGGCGCTCTGGGCCTGGATACTGGGCGGCATTATTACATTGGCGGGCGGACTCACCATTGCAGAGGTCAGTTCTCAGATTCCTAAAACAGGTGGTTTGTATGTATATTTGGAAGAAGTGTATGGCAAGGTATGGGGGTATTTAAGCGGCTGGGTACAGACGATTATTTATGGGCCAGCGATTATTGGCGCGCTCGGATTGTATTTTGGTTCATTGCTGGCCAATTTATTCTCATTAGAAGGACAGTGGAAGCTATGGCTCGGAATCGGATCCGTCGTATTTCTGGGCATAATCAATAGTATCGGTACGAAGTACGGGGGCATTGTACAGACGTTATCTACAGTCGGTAAGCTGATTCCTATTGCTTTAATTATTGTGTTTGGCATTTGGAAGGGAAACAACGAAGTACTGGGTATCGG
>Ga0310821_100279_pt1 | contig 30847 bp, 31 predicted proteins | sample P4_ome_FD_201300 | JGI IMG/M metagenome (GOLD analysis project Ga0310821, IMG submission 201300) | Sorghum-adapted microbial communities from Joint BioEnergy Institute, Emeryville, California, United States - P4_Day56_Rep1 | ecosystem: Engineered > Bioreactor > SSF (Solid state fermentation) >...
ACAGGCGGTGGGCTGAGTGAACAGATGGCCTTTTTCCTGGGAACGGGATTCATGGGAGCTTTTACAACGTTCTCCACCTTCAAACTGGAGAGCGTGAACCTGTTTCGGCGAGGACATGGGAAAACGGGCATCCTGTACATGGGTCTCACGTACTTCCTCGGCATCGGTGCGGTCTGGCTGGGATATGGTGTGGGAATGTAACTCATTTGAGCAAGAAAAAATGGAGACCATTTGGCGGAGTTGATCGTAAAAGGGGGCTAACCTGTTCAGTTTCATGGCGACGAATGGCCACCGCCTTTTGTGCGGGTTTCATTTCTTCTCCTCACGATGCTTCCGTTTGCCCATGGATGTGCCCTTGTCACGCCTTACTGGGTAATTGCATAAAATAGTCGCAGATTCCGCTAATTCCAATCGAAGGAGAGTGAACACGGTGAATCCTCATTACGCCCACCAGTATTACAGCACTCAGTGGTTCTATCCCATGCCCTCTTACTGTCCCCCTCATCATGACTGGCGGAACTGGCATGCGTATGTTTGTGGTTATTCCAACAACTTGCGGAATGACGGGAACCCTCAAATGGAATTGAAAGATTATGGCGGAAAACCGTTCGTGGTCAATATTGAGCAAGCCGCCAAGCTGAATCCAAATTATCGAACATCATTATGGACGGGAAAACATTTGCAGGTGACTTTGATGAGCATCGAGGCGGGGGGTGATATCGGTCTGGAAGTGCATCCCGATGTCGACCAGTTTATCCGCATTGAACAAGGACAGGGACTTGTGCAAATGGGGGAACGTAAAGACCGTCTGGATTTTGAAAGAAAGGTGTCCGAAGATGATGCCATCATGATCCCCGCTGGGACATGGCATAATGTGATCAACACAGGACACGACCCTCTGAAGCTTTATTCCATTTATGCTCCGCCCGAGCATCCGTTTGGTACGGTCCACAGGACGAAAGCCGAGGCCATGGCCGCTCATCGGCAATTGACAGCGTCGTTCTGACACCAAAGTATAAAAGGATGACGTGAACTCATTTGATTTTTGAAAGCGGAAGCACCGCAGATCACCCGAACAGGGGTGTTCTGCGGCTTTTTGCTTTAAAACAGGATAGAGATGGAAGAAGCTCCGTTTGCATCAAAACCTTGCTACAGAGGCTTCTTCGATGAAACAGGGGAATGTCAGCGAATGCCTGTGACATAGATTTGCCCGATTACCTTTCGCCTTGCCCCTCTTTAGTTTCCTGTCACGAATATTGGCACTTAAGAAATCTATAATAAAACGTCGATATTTGTAATGGAGAGCGATTGCGTTCAACTTTTGATTACGAATCAGGAGGAGAAAAAGATGGCAAAAGAACTGGTGCTGGCATCACTTCGCATGGAGAGAAACCCTATGGCAATTCCGATCAACGACCCTTCAAAGCTGGGCATTGATCTCAAAATGCTTAAGAAATTGGACGACCATATAGAACTTGATCCGATGTATATCGTTCCGAAATCCAAGAGGGAGATACTAAATCGGCTTGCAGAACAAATCATAACAGATTTTGAAAGCAGGGGGGAAGTTGAATCTCAAGAAGATGAAGACAGGGAAGAAGTTATTGCTCACCGTGTTGTCAGTATGACGAAAACCATGTATGAGGATTTTTTGATCGCTTTTAAGCAGTATGAACAAGAGTTTTATGGATTAAGGGATGAACTTGTTGACCAGTACGATGAGATGATTGAAGAGTTTCGTTCCTTGTACTGCAAAGTAACAGGATGCAATGAAGAAGAATGGAACAAAATAAAAAAGATGATTCCTTCCAAAACACAGTTCCGAGACAGTTACAAAATTACTATTGAAAGAGCACCGTCCGTTTTCACAAGCGATGATCTTGGAGACATAATTCTGATGCGAACGAAATCATCGGATATTTTCCAAGTTTTGTGTATTCCATTTGAATAACCCTCACTTTCTATTAGGTCCAACAAATTTGCTCTCTGTTTATAATTATAAAAATAAACATGATACCTACAATTGTTAAATCAGCACAATTTGTTTATTAATAAACAAATCGATTAGAATTGTTCATTATCAGTATGAAATTGACTTGTATAGTGGGATGGTGGATCACGCTTAATCAAAGAATTTACATAATGAGAAAGCAACTGTTTAGTTGGGTATCTGCGTTTCATTTTTATTGCCATTTGCCAGGATTCGTGTCATCAGGGATCACATGATTAATAATATCAAGGTAGTGATTTGCTTTGTCTTCCAAATATTTGACTCTTCGTTTCGCTTCCTCCAACTGAGCCAGAGCAACGGCTTTTTGTTTCAAAATGATTTCATAGCGTTCGTGAATGGTTGAATCGCCTTCCAAACACAAATCTACATAAGTTTTGATGTCTTTCACTGACATACCACATTGTTTCAAGTATTTTATACCCCTAAGCCAATTGATGGATTCGTCATCAAAAAGACGATTATTATTTTTGTCACGCTGTACACTTGGAACTAATCCCTTATCCGTATAGTAGCGAACGGTATGTTCAGTCAGATCAAGTAGTTTTGCCACTTCTTTCACAGTATACATTGCAAGACCTCCCTCGAAAAAATTATATTAAAAGTTACTAACAACGTCTTGACTTCGTGTTACTCGAAGATGATAGGCTTATACTAGCCTTAGTTGCTGAACTTGTAAATCCCAACAACAGAGGATGTAAAAAGGGATAAAAATGAATGTTTTGACAGGAGGATCACAAATGCAAAAAGTAATTTTGAACAATGGTATTGAAATGCCTATACTCGGTTTTGGTGTTTATCAGATTAATGATGCGGATGTATGTGAACAATGCGTTTACGATGCTCTTATGACAGGCTATCGTCTGATTGACACCGCTGCGGCTTATCAAAATGAAGAAGCGGTCGGCAGAGCAATCAAACGGAGTGGCGTGCCAAGAGAAGAAATTTTTGTAACTACCAAACTCTGGATTCAGGATGCTGGTTATGAAAGCACGAAGAAAGCATTCGCAAAATCACTGGAACGACTGCAACTGGAATATTTGGATTTATATTTAATTCACCAGCCATTTGGCGATGTATATGGATCTTGGCGTGCTATGGAGGAATTGTATCGCGAGGGAAAGATCAGGGCCATCGGAGTAAGCAATTTCCAGATGGATCGTCTGATCGATCTGATCATCCATAATGAAGTCATTCCTGCCGTAAACCAGATCGAAACGCATCCTTTCTGCCAGCAAATAGAAAGTGCTAAATTTATGAAAGAGAACAATGTGCAGATCGAGTCCTGGGCACCTTTTGCTGAAGGAAGAAATAACATCTTCCAAAATGAAGTTTTAGTATCAATAGCTGAAAAGCATAATAAATCCGTAGCCCAGGTGATTTTACGTTGGTTGACACAAAGAGGAGTCGTTGCGATTCCAAAGTCTGTTCATAAGGAAAGAATCATTGAAAACTTCAATATCTTTGACTTTGAATTAAGCCAAGAGGATATGGAGACAATTGCTACGTTAGATACGAAAAAGAGTTTGTTCTTTTCACATAACGATCCTGAAATCGTGAAATGGCTCTGTACACGTAAATTTGATATTTAATGCTCTTAAAAGGCAACGAAATAAAGTACAGAAAACGAATTAGACAAAGAGGAGATAACACGGACTCCTCTTTTTCTTTTTGCACGATGGTATACTGGAAAACAAGGGAACGAGTTTATAGTTTGATCAGGTATCCTTATGTAAAACGAAAGAGGGCGAATATGTATGGAAATCATACCAAAGGCCGAGCCGCAAAAAATTCCGTTTCAGGTGTTTGAGAACTCCATCCCGAACGAAGGAAAATGGGAATTGATCGATGGAGAGCTTTTGTTTTCAGATGAAGAGATGCGTAAAGTCATCCTCATGCTGGTAAGCCAAATCGGGTTAAAAAAACTGATCGACATTCTTCCCCATGAATCAAGGGACGAGCTTGAAAGGCTTTTAAGGGATAAAAGTTGAGAGGGTTTGAAGGGCATGAGTCAAAGAGATTTGGCGTTTGTACACCTGTTAACTGAGTTGACCCACTATGCCAGGGAGAACCAGTCGGGAACGGTTTTGCCCCGAACGCTGGTTAATATCGAGGAGAAAGAAGTTGCGGTCATTCCCGATATCGTCTTCGTAAAGAGAGCAAGAAGCGGAATCATCCAGAAAACCAGGATTTGCGGCGTGCCTGATCTGGTTGTGGAAATCGTGTCGAATCCAAGCCATCGTGACAAACTGTTGATTAAAAAGAAAGATGTATATGCCCGATGTGAGGTTCCTGAATATTGGGTCGCGGATCCATCTGAAAAAGCGGTTAGGAAGTATGTGCTGGTTGGTGGGACCTATCAGGAAACGGAAAAATCACGGCTGTTTCCCGATCTGCGTGTTCAGTTGCCTGATAGATGATAAGGGATGAAGTTTTAATAACAGGGAATTGTATGGCAACGGCAATTCTCTGTAGAGTCAGAAGAGAGAAAGAAAAGAGACGAAATTTACGTACTCTTTTGCAGTAAGTTCTTATCAAATTTTACTTTTCGAATCAAAGGATTATTTTTTGAATAAATTTCAACTATAGCTGTAACCCATTGGGTTTCCTTATTAATTATTCTATCTCCAAATACCCATAAGCCTTGTTGTTCCAACTGTTTTATTTGTTCGGATAATTCATTCTCCAGTTCAAATTTTTGACCAATTTCCATCATTTCCCAAATGTCCATTACGTCGGCTACTGTAGTCAAAAAAACTTGAGCAAGCTCAACTTGTTCTTGTGTGTTACAGTCATGGTAGTCATATCCTAATTGGTGGGCGTTTGATAAAATTCTAGTAAGTTCTCGACCGTTTTCGATTTTTTGAAGAAAACGAATATGCCCATGTTTCTCTTTACTTTCTTCCGTTAAGGTTTCATCCTTAAACATGTTTTCTAACTCTTCCAAATTAGTGCCCAACGCAGTTAAAACTAGTTTTAAAGTTGTACTTTCTGCTACTCCAGTTAATTCTAATCTTCGGATTGTTCTCTCACTTACACCAGAGATTTCTGCTAATTGTGCTTGAGTTAACAGTTTTAGTTTCCTTAATTGTTTAATTTTTAACCCTATGTGCATTTTATAATTCCGCTCCTTTTTTGTGTATTTGTCTCAATTATATATCCAGGCTCAACCCAGTTTAAGGTCAGATATAGGACAATTATAGGCCATTTACAGGACAACAGGTGTTTTTTAAATCATTACAGTTACTCAGCCTATGGCGTCTTGCTTCGAATGAGTATTACAATGATCGTCAATGACTGGCTCCTTTTCCCTTTAATTGCTCAGTCGGCTGACATCAATTCATAAAATATGCATAATCGTTCAACTCCAAATGGCCTGATTTTGCTGTATTTACAATTGGAATCCAAACAGATGCATAAGTTGTTTGAATGAATTTATGAATGAATTATAGAAGTGGTTCATAAAACCTGCATAAGATTTATGAAAAGATAAGGTATCCAGGAACTCACCTTGGACGAAAAGGGGTTTTCGCCATTGTATGACAAGGAAATCACGCCAAAAGATATAGAAAAAATATTAAATCTTTATGCAAATTCAAAGGAATTAGTGGGTGCGGATCAACTTGACGGAAGATTGCAAGAATTTACCCATGAACTGCTTCAAACACTGTTTGAGACAGGTTTTCTGATGGTGCTTAACTGGCATGAGTGGCTAAACAGGAATGAAGTTTTTAAGGATTTAAACAAGGATATTCACGAAGAGATCAAGTCTGCGGATTTGGAAACCTTACGAAAGTTGATGACCAGCTACGTAAGAGGCGACAGATTTAACGAAGGATTGTTGGAACGCATTGTAGTGGACGGCAAACTGCATTGCATTCTCGGTAGATTGCAGGAGATAAAAGAACAGTTTGAAGAAAGCAAGTAACCAGCCAATTGTTCACATATTCACAAGTTACATTGTGTATAAGATGTGGAAAACTTCTTCCCTTCACTCCTGTCTCTATTACTGCCTGCTTGCCTACCAAGCAACTTCAGCAGGAAAATTTAATAAAAGCAAGCGTTGAAAACCTGCAATAGGCCAGATAAACTTTTATTAACACCACGCAAACATTCGTTCTGATGAGGAGCGGAAAACGATGCGAATGTTATATTTACCAATGCCAGATTCAATACCTGTTTTTCCCAGGGGCATCACTCCAGAGTGGTTGGAGTCGATGCCCCTTCAATTTTTTCGATTGAATTAAGAACATAACTTTATCCAATGGAGGGAGATCGGCATGAAGATCCAATGCACCAGGCATTTTTTGAAACGTTGCAATGAGCAGAATCTGGATCCCAAGGACATAACCAATTGCCTGAAAGAAGAGATGCCGAAAATCCAGGGGATCGCAAAGTGGAGACTGCAAAATGGTGTCGAAATCGTTGTCGATGGGATGGGAAATCGGCTTGTTCTCATCACGGTGGTTGGCATCGAGAAGCGAAAACGGGGGATATATGGACGAAACAAAACCTACAAACTGGAACATCATTAACCATGCCCATCGAGTTGGAGCGGATGGAGGTGGGTTGATGATGGATGCTCAACCCTTTCCAGAGTTCAGTTGGTCATGGACTCGAAGCCAAGTGTTTTTGAATTGCAAAAGGTGGTATTTTCACGCTTATTATTCCTCCTGGGGAGGATGGCGTCGTGAAGCTTCCAATCTCTCCAAGCACGCCTACCGTCTGAAACGACTTGTTACGCTTGACCAATTGTTCGGGATTTCGGTGCACAACCAGATTCATCGGATGATTGACGAGTCTCAAAAGATGACCGTCGAAGCATTTATTGCATCCGTCCGAAAAGCGTTGAACAGGGCGTTCTGGGATTCAAAATACAAACGGGAGGAGTGGTACGAACAACCCAGTAACATCAACATGTTGCATGAAATTTATTACGATGGAGAGCTTCCTAAACAAAAAATCGAAGAATATCGGGAGCGGGTGGCCGTCATCGCTAACCATTTGCTGTCAAGTCAAACCTTCATGGACATTTTTGACGGAAAGGGAAAAAGGATTAAGCTGATCTCATCCGAGCGGTTCCGATTATTTGAGATGGAAGGCGTAAAAGCGTGGGTGGTCTTGGATCTGGTGTTTCAAGAGCTGGAAAGCGGAAAATTTGTTGTCGTCGATTTCAAGACAGGAAAACCCTCATCCAGTGATAAGGTGCAGTTGCTACTTTATGCCCTATTCCTTAAAGAAGCGTTTCACCTCCCAGGGCTAGATCAAATTGAATTACGGAATGAATATTTGGCAACAGGAAAACATGCTTCGTTTACGCCTAGACAAACTGATCTGGAGTACGTGCAGTCGTTGATTCGAACCAGCGTGAAGGAAATGAAGGCCTACTTGCGTGTTCCAGAACAAAATGTGCCATTGGACATGGAGAGGTTCGAACAAACGAAAAATCGGGCGATCTGCCGCAGGTGTGCGTTTCAGGAGTTGTGCGACAGAGGGTGAAGGACGTTGTGAGGTTTTAAGGGCTGACATGATTGACAAGGATGGCAACGCTTAAGATATGTCGAGGCAAAAATAACAGGTTTCCCGACTGGGAATCAGATGGAAAGGAAGGAGAAATGTATCATGTATGGTGAAGACATGCTGAAAGATGTGGATATGTTGGATGAAAAGGAAGAAGAGGCAGAAGGTGGTCTTACGGTTTCCGACAATTTCGGAATCATGCTGAAGCATTATCGGAAAATCAAAAATCTGTCTTTAAAGGAACTGGAAAATCTGTGCGGAGTTTCTGCCTCATACATCAACAGGTTGGAAAGAGGGGAAAGGAGATCGCCGAGTATTTCCGTTATTTTAAGATTGGCAGGGGTATTAGATATCCCGAGTTCGGTGTTGTTAGCAGCGATTAACATCAAGGAACCACAGGCTTCTGAAAAAATCACTTTATCCGAACTTCTGATCAAGCATGAATTTCTGCTCAATGGAGAAGAACTGAGCAGGGAGGCAAAAGAGAAACTGCTGAAAATTGTCGAGCACATTGCCCAGTGCCAATGGAACTCTGACACGAAAGTCCGTGACATCTTCGTCCTGGCAGAGCTGATTGATCAATTCAAACTTGCGGTTTGAAAAACATTGCGATGGGAGGGACGAATGTCTCTCCCTTCCTAATCATGATGAAAAGGTGGGAGTGCATTGCCGAAACAACGTTCGGAAAAAGAGATGATTTTAAACCTGTATTTCAAGAAATATCCTGAGGTGCTGGGACGTATCATAGGCGTTGACTTGACTCAGATTGAACTGGAAATTCCGTATGGACGCAAGAAGATTGATTTTTATGCGGTGTCCAAAAACAAACGGGTGGAGGTTTTCGTTGAAAATCAATTGACGCCATCCGATGAAGCACATTTGAAAGAAAAAATCATGCCCATTCTGCAGAGCATACAAGAGGGCATCGTAGTCTGGACGGCTCAACGGTTTGACTCGGCACCTCTGTCTGCGGTCAAAGCATTTCTGAAAGCCAATCCGCAAAAGTACGTGAATTTTTACGGCTTGGAACTGCATCCTGAAGTAATAAAACAGGCTGAGATCCTGGACAACCTAAGTCCCTTGATCATATGGCCTAATTTATGGCGAATAAACAAGGTTGCATATCCGCTGAAACTGGTTTATCGGCACGAACAAATGCCTAACGCTCACATTGGAAGAGCGTATGTCGGTGAATATCATTATGATTTTAACCGCATTGAGGACGTGAAAAGGTGTCTCATGGAATATCTGCGAAAGCATCTCGCCTATTTTCCCAACATCCATAAAAGCAAAAAGCATTTGGCATACAGTTTGACGATTAGTCTGGGTGCGGGAATCGGCGGTGTGGTTTATCAGCTATCATGCCGAAATCAGCAAGAGAAGGCGTTTGTGGGAATTCACTTTGATAAAAGCCGTGAGGACATGTATCGAAGGTTTTGTCTTGACAAGTCCCTCATCAAGAAAAAAGTGCATCCAAACATTGTGATGGAGAACCGATCACTCAGGGTATACTTCGAACCCTACGCGGATTTGTTTGACACGATGGCGGAAATCAAGGATGTGCTGGAGAAATTCATTCAATTCTTCACGCCATACCTGCATGGTTCGGGTGCGGAGCTTCCAGATGAATTGTTTGGCGAGGCTGGGAAAGAGAGTAGCAGTCAAGGCGAGCAGGGGAAAATCGTTGAAGAGGTGATGAAAATCGACAGAGAATGGTTGAGATCGTCGATGATTGATCCAAGATTGGCAGAGATCTTGTTGGAAGAAGTCACGGATGAACGGGCGTTTTTAGCGAAACAGGAAAGGTTGTCGGAGTATTTGATCAACCGCTTCTAAAATTGACCGCTAAACCGCCTTTGTGGCGGTTTTGTTGTGACTTAAGGGTGAAGGAAAAAGTTTGTAAAAAATAATTGACAATAGGCAACTGGTGTTATATTTTATATTTAACAATTGAAATCACTATATCAAAAATAAAATTTAACAAAAGGAGGTGTGACATGTACCTTGGTGAAATTGCTCGGATCAAAGTGGGCTTGGTTGTTTCCAGAAAAAAAGCAGAGGTTGATTTGGAAGTCAAAGCGGAATACCCGTTGATCTCGCTCAAAAACATCCAAGCAGACGGAACGTTCACGGATGAACCCATTGAGATATTCAAGAGTAAAGAAGTACTCGATGCGGAGTTTTTCACCCGTGAGGGAAATATACTGGTTCGTCTCAGTCATCCAAACACAGCGGTGTTAATTGACAAGGAGCAAGAGGGTCTGCTCATTCCTTCTTACTTTGCAAATGTTGAAATTATCGACACGAATGTATTGCCAGGCTATGTTGCATGGTATCTGAACACCGATAAGGTAAAAGGTGAGTTGTTAAAAAGCCAGATGGGAAGCCATATTCCTAGCACCAACAAACAGATTTTGGAAAAGATATCGATTCCTGAACTGGATTTGTCCAAACAGCAAATGATAACGGAGCTACAACAACTCTATCGAAAAGAAAAGCGTTTGTATCAAAAACTAATGGCCGAAAAAGAAAAGTTCTATAAAGCGGTAACTTATTCAATCATAAAAATGAACGAAGGGTGAAGGAGAAACATGGAAAAAACAACGCAAGCTTATATCAATTCGGTTCTTTGGCAGGCCTGCGACACGTTCAGGGGAAAAATTGATTCGAGCATTTACAAGGACTACGTACTGGTTATGCTGTTCGTGAAATATCTTAGCGATACATACAAAGAAAGGCTTGAAGAGTACACCAAGCGATACAACGGAGATCAGGAACGGATTAAGCGGGCAATGTCCAGGGAACGGTTTATTCTCGATGAATACTCCACGTTTGACTACATATACAGCAAACGGAATGATCCTGAAATCGGCGTGATCATCAACAAGGCATTGGAACGTTTGGAGAATGAAAACACAGGGAAGTTGCGGGGTGTATTCCGCAATATCGATTTCAACTCCGAAGCGATCCTGGGCAAAACGAAAGAAAGAAACGCCATGCTGAAAACGCTTCTGGAGGATTTCGCCAAGCTGGATCTGCGTCCTTCGATGCTTGAGGATGAGGATATTATTGGAAATTCGTACCAATTTATGATTAACATGTTTGCTAGTGATGCGGGCAAAAAAGGCGGAGAGTTTTTCACGCCGCCAGAAGTATCCGAACTGCTGGCGAGACTGGTGAAACCTCAAGAAAATGATCGGATTTATGACCCCACTTGCGGATCGGGTTCCCTTCTGATTCGGGTGGTCAGACAAGTGCCAAGCCGAAAAGTGGCGGTGTATGGACAAGAACGGAACGGTCAAACCCATTCCCTGGCTTTGATGAACATGTATCTGCATGGCATTGATGATGCCAAGATTGAATGGGGCGATACGTTAGCCAATCCGCTTCATTTGGAAGACGGCAAGCTGATGAAATTCCAGGTGATCGTCGCCAATCCTCCGTTCTCTCTTGACAAATGGGCGATGGGTTTCGCGGGGGAAGGCAATAACGACGAGAAGTTCAAAATGGAAGCAAGCCTTGATCCCCATGGTCGATTTGCTTGGGGAGTGCCGCCCGCATCCAAAGGAGATTACGCATTCGTTCTACATATCCTTCATTCGTTGGCGGAAAACGGCCGTGCGGCAGTCATCCTTCCTCACGGTGTGTTGTTCAGAGGAGCAAGCGAGGCGAAAATTCGGGAAGAAATCATCAAGCATAATTTGTTGGATGCCGTCATCGGATTGCCTGAAAACTTGTTCTTTGGAACAGGCATCCCCGCTTGCGTGATGGTGTTCAAGAAGAACCGAACGAGAAAAGAAGTGTTGTTTATTGATGCATCAGGGGAAGGAAATTACGAAAAGGGTAAAAACCAGAACAAGCTCAGGGAGCAGGATATCCAAAAGATCGTTGAGACGTATGAGAAATACGAAACCGTTGACAAGTATTCGTATGTTGCAACCATCGATGAGATCAAGGAGAACGACTACAACCTGAACATTCCGCGATATGTCGATACGTTTGAGGAAGAAGAACTGGTCGATATGGATGCAGTGAAGGAGAACATCGCCAATATTAAGCGAGAGCTTCAGGAAGTGGAGCGGCAGATGGAAAAATACCTCAAGGAATTAGGGGTGTAACAATGCAGGGATGGAAAAGATATAGCATTCAAGAAGTTGCTGAGACTCAAAGCGGAGGTACTCCTAATAGGTCTCGAAGTGAATATTATAATGGAACTATTCCATGGTTAAAAACAGGAGAGTTAGGGTCTAAATATGTGTATGATACAGAAGAAAAAATATCTGAACTCGCAATAAAGGAAACCTCTGCAAAGCTAATTCCTGAAAACTCAGTCATTGTAGCAATGTACGGTGCAACTATTGGTAAGTTATCAATTAACAAGAAAGAGATGGCAAGTAATCAAGCATGTTGTGCAATTATACCCAAGAAAGAACTTTACTATGAGTTCTTGTATTATACATTAGAATTTAGAAAAAACGATTTAATTAAGATGGGGTCGGGAGCGGCTCAGCCGAATATTAGCCAAGAGATAATTCGTAATTATGTTATACATGTTCCCGAATTCAAGGAACAACAAAAAATCGCTGACATCCTCTCCACCTGGGACAAAGCCATCGAGCTAAAAGAGAAACTGATTGAGCAGAAAAAAGAGCAGAAAAAGGGCTTGATGCAGAGGTTGTTGACGGGGGAGGTCAGGTTGCCAGGGTTTAAGGGAGAATGGAAGGAGGTAAGATTAGGCGAGGTATTGAAAGAAAGAAAAGAAACAGGGCATGTTCACCTTGAGTTATTAGCTATTACAGCTCTAAGAGGTATTGTTCGGAGAGATGAAGTAGACATTAAAGACAATTCAAGTGAAGATAAATCAAAGTATAAAAGGATTATGCCTTTAGATATTGGGTACAACACCATGAGAATGTGGCAAGGGGTATCAGGAGTTTCTAAATATGAGGGCATTGTAAGTCCTGCATACACGGTCCTGAAGCCTACGGATAAAGTTGACTCATATTTTATGGGGTATTTATTCAAATTACCGAAAGTGATCGACAAGTTTAGAAGATACTCGCAAGGATTAGTAGATGACACCTTAAATTTGAAATATGAGAATTTTAAGGTTATCAAAGTGAGGATTCCTCAAGATGTGAACGAGCAAAAAGCTATTGCACAAATATTGATTTGTGTTGATAAGGAAATAGAATTTTTGGAAAAAGAACTTGAAGCCCTAAAACAACAAAAAAAAGGTCTCATGCAACTGTTGCTCACTGGAAAAATCAGAGTGAAGTGCTGATGCTCCACTCTACAAGTTGGGAGGTGAAAATATGCCCAGGGCAAAGGATTATGATGAACGGAATATTAGCCAACAGCCAGCCATTGAGGTGTTGATGGCGTTAGGCTATCGTTACCTGACTCCTGATGAAGCGGAAGTCATGCGGGGCAATCAATTTAACGTGATCCTGAAGGATGTATTGGAGGAGAAGCTTCGGAAGCTTAACTCTTATGAATATAAAGGAGTCACCCATCGTTTCAGCGAGCGGAATATTCAACAAGCGATTCGGGATTTGGATGAGCCGCTGACTGACGGGTTGGTGAAAACCAACGAAAAAATTTACGAATCCTTGATGCTAGGGAGAAGCTACACCGAGAACTTACCTGACGGTTCAAAGAAATCGTTCACTATCCAGTACATCGATTGGGAAAATGTCGAAAACAACGTCTTTCATGTGGTGGAAGAAGTCGTGGTTGAGAAGATGGACGGGCAAGGAACCGCCCGTCCAGATATTGTGCTCTATGTGAACGGGATCCCGTTTGCTGTGATCGAATGCAAAAAAGCCTCCATCTCGATGGAGCAAGGCATTAGCCAGATGATTCGCAACCAAGGTAAAGACTACATCCCGCAACTGTTCAAGTTTATTCAAATCGTGATGGCGACCAACAAGAATGAAACCCAATATGCGACATGCAATACACCGAGGAAATTCTGGGCGGTATGGAAAGAAGAAGATGAAGATTGGTTGCAGGAACAAATCAGCAAGACGGTGCATCATCGTCTGCCGACGAATCAGGATAAAAATATCATTTCCCTGTTTCATCCTGAAAGACTGCTGGAGCTGACCCGCTATTTCGTGCTGTTTGACAAAAACGAAAAAAAGATAGCCCGTTACCAGCAGTATTTTGCCATTAAAGAAATCCTCAAAACCGTGGAACAGACCGACCAAAATGGCAATCGCCAGGGCGGGGTCATCTGGCATACCCAAGGTTCGGGAAAATCGCTCACGATGGTGATGCTGGCGAAATACCTGCTCACGGAAATGCAAAGCATCCACCCAAAAGTCATTGTGGTGACCGACAGAAAAGAGCTGGACAAACAAATTCACCGCACGTTTCATCATACCAGGCTCAAGGCAAGCCGAGCAACATCGGGCAAACATTTGGTCGATTTGATCAACGACAACAGTGCCAACATTGTGATGACCCTCGTCCATAAGTTTGACACAGCGGCGGTGAAACAAAAACCGATTCTCTCGAAAGATATCTTCATCCTGGTGGACGAATCCCATCGGACGCAGTACGGGGAACTGCACAACAAAATGAAACAGGTGTTCCCCAATGCCTGCTACCTTGGGTTTACGGGAACGCCGCTGATGAAAAAAGAAAAAAATACGATGGTCAAATTCGGCAAGCTGATCCATGCCTATACGATTGCCGACGGGGTTCGTGACAAGGCGATTGTCCCACTTCTCTACGAGGGCAAGATGGTCGAGCAAACGGTGAACCGCAAAGCCATCGACCACCGTTTGGAGATGATCACCCGTCACTTGAATGAAAAGCAAAAAGAAGAAGTGATGCGAAAGTGGAGCAAGTTTGAACGCATTGCCTCGTCTGATCAGCGGATCAAAATGATCGCTTTCGATATCAACGACCATTTCTTACGAAATTACAAAACGAAGGGTTCCCATTTCAAAGCCATGCTGGCAACGAACAGCAAGAAAGAAGCCATCCGTTATTTGGAGGCGTTCGAAGAACTGGGCGATCTGAACTGTGCGGTGGTCATTTCTCCGCCTGATCAGCGGGAAGGGCATCATGAAGTTGATGAAAGTTCCGATGATATCGTTCAGCGGTTCTGGAAAAAGATGATGGAAAAATATGAGGATGCGGACACTTACGAAGAAACAATCAAGGACGAGTTTGTCAACGGGGATGACATTGATCTGCTTATCGTCGTCGATAAACTGCTAACGGGTTTTGACGCACCGAAAGCTACAGTTTTATATATCGACAAGCCATTGAAAGAGCACGGACTTCTACAGGCTATCGCCAGGGTAAACCGCTTGTGTGAAGGGAAAGATTACGGCCTTATTGTCGATTACAGAGGGTTGCTCGATAAGCTGGATGAGGCACTTGAGATGTACCGTGGCGGTGGACTCGAAAACTTCGATCCTAAAGACCTCAAAGGTACTTTGTATGATGTGATCAGCGTCATCGGAACGCTCAGGCATTATCATACGGAACTCGTGAACATTTTCATCCCTGTGAAAAACAAAAACGACCTCGAAGAGTACGAGGTTCTCCTGGAAAACGAGGAGCTCAGGGAACATTTTTACAACGTGCTCAGCCAGTTTGGACGCCATCTGGCAATCGCCCTGGAGTCGGAAAATGTTTACAGGGCTTTAGGGCCAGAGGAACTCAATCGATACAAGAAGGATTTGAAGTTTTATCAGGAACTCCGCAAAAGCGTAAAGCTGAGGTACAGTGACACGATTGACCATAGAGAATACGAAGCCAAAATGCAAATGTTGATGGATAACTACATTTCGGCGGAAGAAGTTATACGGATCACGAATCCTGTGGATATTATGGACGAGAAAGGATTTGAGGAAGAGTTAAAACGGTTGCAGTCCCCACGGGCAAAAGCGGATGCGATCCGTACCCGATTGTCCAAACGAATCGAAACGAAATGGGATGAAAATCCTGCATACTACAAGAAGTTTTCCGAGCGGATCGAAGAAGCCCTCCAGGCCTATAAGGAAAAGCGGATCAGCGAGGCGGAATATCTTGAGCGGATGAAGGAGATCTTGCGGGATTTTCGCTCAGGGGCTTCGGGCGTCACCTACCCCGATAACATCCGAAAGAATCCCAATGCCCAGGCTTTCTATGGTGTGGTGAAAGAAATCATCGGGGAAACGAATGATTTAACGGGCAAAGACGAACTCATGGGCGAATTGGCTCTCAAAGTGGATGAAATCATTGAGGAGCACAGCAAGGTCGATTGGCACGACAACATGGAGGTTCATAATCGGATTGCACAGGAGCTGGATGATTTGCTGTTCGATTTTGCCAAGGAACACGGTCTGAAACTGGATTTTGACCAGATTGACAAAATCATTGAAAGCGTCAAGACGGTTGCCTTGAGACGATATTGACGGGTGTGGTGAGATGGAGATTCATCAGGTCGAGTTCGGAGGAAAGGTGATTCCGTTTATATTAGAACGAAAACCCGTAAAAAATGTCAATCTTCACATCAAACCCGATATGACCGTCATGGTTTCGGCAAACGAGAGAGTCCCGCTGGATTTTATCCTGGGCTTTGTGAAGCAGAAAGCGGCGTGGATCTTGAAAAACATTCAGTTCTTTGAAGATGTCCAGCCAGAGGTTCAAAGTGATAAGGAATATGTGAGTGGCGAGTCGTTCAAATATTTAGGCAAGCAGTATCGTTTGAGAGTCGAGGAAAGTGAAATAGAGGGAGTTAAGTATTATCGTGGATTTATATACCTGTATGTGAAAGACAAGCTGGATTTTAAACGAAAAGAGAGGCTTTTTGGGGAGTGGCTACGGAACAGGGCTGAAATCATTTTCAACGAATCCCTTGAGAAAATGTATGCCTTAGTTCAAAAATACAACATCAAAAAGCCAAAGCTGATGATTCGCACGATGAAGGCGAGATGGGGATCGTGTTTAAGGGATTCTCATGCCATACTGCTCAATTTTGAGCTGATTAAGGCTCCAAAATACTGCATCGATTATGTGGTTTTGCACGAGCTCATCCATTTTTTGTACAAAAACCATGATCACCAATTTTATAGCTTCCTTTCCGTATTGATGCCCGATTGGAAACAACGAAAAGCGATTTTGGATGAGGAGATTGTTCGAGGACTCTAATGCCAATTTAAAAGGGAAGGGTAATGTTAACGAACAACATTACCCTCTTTAATTCTTTTTATCTTTTGCGAATGCAGGGGGTACAATTCCCCAACCTGCACATAATCTTCGCAATCCCAACACCAAGTAAAAATACCCTCTTTGCAAACCAGCAGTTCAGCATTATCCCAAGGTTCTAATTTATCATCACATATCGGATTTCCTTCTTTATCGACGCCAGTTTTCAATGCTTCCTTTTGCTCCAAGATATCCTTCCTTAGATCATCAACGCTGGCCAATTCTAGATGTTCAAGGTAGTGTAGGGTTCCAACAACCTCGTCTTCGTGGATATGCAAGTATTCCAATGGAGTATGGTCTCCCTTATAATCTTCTTCCCCTTTAATTCTCTTGTGATTTTCTCTCCAATGATTGAGATGTTCGACGTTGCTCAATTTTGTAAAGCCCTCCTTAATTATTTCTTACTCATAAAAACGATTGATCGATGAATAAGTTGCACTTATACCCCCATTTTAACCTTTTGTTTCAAAACAGCTGATTTAATTTATAAGATCGATTTCTTCTTTGGCAAAGTCTCAGTTGTTTGATTGAGATGTCCTTGAGGTTGGAATTGAATATTCCTGACTTTGAAGTATCTCTAGAACCATAATTCGTATATACTTCCAATAATCACTATTTCTTTGCTCCTGTTCATTCTTCTGAGGAAGTGGTTCGGGTTGATAGGGCTCTTCCCGTGTTTTTTCTGTGTCGTCATCGATGATCTATATTTGAGGGAAAAAGTTGCACAAAGCCAACTTTCGGAATACATAATACCTATATATTAGGGGGAAAAAATTTAGACTAAAAGGGGTTCTGCTTGGCAACATCACCAGAAAAGCTTCAAACCCGCCCAGGGTTGCAATATCTCCTGGATAAACTGCAAAACCAACCGTGGCCGAACTACAATGGAAACCGTTGTTCTGGTAATTCTCAAGCTTGAACATGATACATGCCTTTTCGATTTTGAATTTTCATTCTTGCCAATGGATTCTACATCGGGTAAGTTTCATGGCTAAAAGGGTAGCCTGTTTGGCAACATCATCAGAAAAGCTTCAAACCTGCCCAGGGTTGCAATATCTCCTGGATAAACTGCAAAACCAACCGTGGTCGAACTATAATGGAAACCGTTGTTCTGGTGTGATTCAAGCTTGATCGTAGAACATGCTTTTGCGTTTTTGCTGATTCCTACGGTATCACATCAATCTTCTATGGGGTGGATGCAAAATCCTATGTCGTATTTCAATCCTTGTATGGTTGCATTACCCTGATGGGAAAAACGAAACCAAATGCAAGCAACACCTGCAAGTGGATCATCAAACTTTGCAGGTGTTGCAATTTTCAAGGTTATTTTGCCTTCTTCGCCTTTTCTCTATAAAGCCCCCTTGATTTTGCTGATAAAGGGGTTTTTTCTGATCAAAACAACTGATTAAGGAGTTCGGCATCTTCTTTGGAAAGAAAATCACTTTGCTCGATATTTGGCTGATTTGCACAAGGAACTGGACTTTTCTGCAAGATTTCCATTACTATTTCTCGTATTTGATCATGGGTAACCGTGCGTTCATTGTTCAAATAGGTTTCCAAAGCTTGTGCGATGTAATCGCTTTTATTGGGGACCGTTTTCAAATGCTCGTAGATATGCCTGTATTGTTGTTTGAAAGAAATGGAGAGCCTCATTCGTTTATCCATTTTGCTTGGCCTCCAAGATTTGAAGGAAGGAGAGTACGTTGGAAAATTGGGCATCAGTGTGAATGATGGCTGCAGGATACTCTTTGAGAATGAAATCCCTTAGCAACAACGCCCCGCCGCCGACGAAATGAACCTCCGTATTGTTAAACGAGATCTTTCTGCTTCTGGCGTGGTTGAAAATTTCCTTTACATGATCGGCGATCAATTCGTCAATGATTTCCTTGCTGTCTTCCTGCCTTTCGCCGTTTAGATACAGGCATTTATCACCTCGCAATAAATGTTCAACATCCAGGTCTGATACGGTGGTTCCGTATTTGCTGGTTAATGTGTCGGAAATTTTACTTCTCAACAGATTGACTCCAAGGTCAGCGGTAATCATCTGCTGGAAAGAAGGGATCAGGTTCGTGAATTCTTGATAGTTCACATTAAGGGAGCCGATATCGATAATCAAACTGCGTTTGTGACGAAATTCGTTGATATTGCTGTAAACGGGACCGATGCCCTCTGGAAGCACGAAAATCTGGTTGATTCGAAACACAAATGCTTTGCCGTTCACCTTCAGGCAAATCGGCTCCCCGCCATTTTGGATAAATTCCTGGTATGCCTGTTTTTGTCTGTCGTTTTTGTAAAGACTTAGTGGTATGTTGGTCGCCAAGCAAATATTCGCGAACGCGATGGAACGTTTGGATTTTTGCAACAGCTTTGCAATGGCCAGATAAATGCAAATCTGGTGTGTTTGATTGTGTTTCGTCAAGCGATAATCCATTTTGCTTTCATCCAGCATTTCACCGACCAAGAATGTTCTCCCCTGGAATTCCGCGAGATCGGTATTAGGGGACATATCAGCCCCGAAATCCTCGACTTGTTCCACAAGAGTTCGAAACTTGACCCTTTGCAAACCTTCCTCGGCTTTCATGATCGCTTTGGTTGAATGTTTCCCGCTGTCGATTGCAATCAAAAATCTATTGTGCATTCACATTCCCCCTTTTTGGTAGATTCAATGGTTTTTAGATTTTATGCAGTTCTTGTGCGACTTAATCGGAACAAGTCGCATTTTTTTGTCGGATGAAATACGAAGATGTCGCACGTTAAATTTAGCGTTTTTCCGCTTGTCAAGTCTTACGGCAGCCCAATGTCAAGTAGCAAAAAACCAATAAAATCAAGGGGTCCGACAGGGCTCGAACGTGGTTCGACACAAAATCGGTTTTCTAAAGATGTGACAGGAAATAAGATAGTGTCAAACAAATGAAAGGGGGGAAAGTCAATGTGGAGGGATCAATCACCACAACAATTTGTGACCGTTCCACTAAATGACTGTGTGATGTTCATTTGCGAAGGAATCATGAAACTGAGGAATGGGCGGATCAATCCTTATAACCCAAATGAATGGATTTGTCATTTACATGGGGAAAATCAACTTTTCCTGGATATTTCGAAAATGGGGTTAATAGATATTACAAAAGTTGCGGGAACGATTCGTTTTTCACAAGTTCAACTTTTTATCTATTTACTACACTTGTGGAAGATATCCCGCAATTCTCCAATAACCATGGATGAAAATAGGTACTTTGCATTCCGAAACATCCGCAGACGCCCCGAAAATGTGATCCGATTGCAAGAAGACTTAGAAGTGTTGCAATCCATTCATATTTCAATTATGGGAAAAATGAAAAATAAACCCTATCTTGCAACGGGAGCATTATTGAAGGGGTATCAAAAAAAAGGAAAAGAAATTTGCGTGACTTTGGGCGATTTTATTGATTATCTTACGCCCAACGTGTTCACATATCTCAACACAAGATTTTTCCAGTATCATCCCAAACATCATTGGATGGCAGGATTGTTGTCGTTAAAGTTTGCCCAATTGAGCAAACTTGGTACTCACAAAATAAGAATTGGAACCATTGCGGATTTTTTAGGAATTACCGATGAACAATACAAAAAGCAAGGTCAGCAATATTACACACAATTGCTGGAGCGTTCGTTGCAAACTCTTAGCGGTGAAGGTTATCACATCAACCTTCAAACATCCAACATGATGGAATCTGTCATCGAATTTAAGATGAATTCAATTAACGATGGGCAACATTTAGAAATCCATGAACATGCTAAGGTCAGCTGAAATCATACATCAAACTAGGAAAAAGGATACACCAAACTAGGCAAAACCATACGGTAAACTAGGAAAATCATACACTAACCTAGGCAAAGCAATGTGTTCAGTGCAGTTGTAACAAGGCAAGTCAGCCTTTTCAATCTCCTAATAATATTTAATACATCTAAATGAAAGTTAATATGCACAGGCAAGAGTGTCAGCCCTCTTGCCTGTGCAGGGGAACAATTATAGCCAAACTTTTTCGTTTATAAACGAAAAGGTGGCTTATAAATGAAATTCTCAAATCGTCTGTGAAAAAGAAAAAGGGGTGAATATTGCGACGATGGTTGTCAATAGTCATGAATCCGCAGTTGAACTTGCCAAACAAAAGATTGACCTCTTGAATTATATAGAACATGCCACGGGAGTTAAAGCAAAACGCCGATCTAAATCATATGTTTTTGACCCTTGCCCTTTCTGCGGCAGAAAGAATCATTTCTTCGTTGTGCCTGAAAAGAATTTTTACCACACCTTTTCTGGTTGCGGAAAATCGGGAACGATCATTGATTTCCTCATGGAATACGAACAATTAACCCTGCAGGAAGCCATAAAAAAAATACTGGATCTTGCGGGGACAGAACTGTCTCCTGGCGTTCATGCCAAGCGAAGCCGCCAAACGCATCAGGAAAACGGAGAAACAAAAAACCAAATCCCGCAATTTGATTTTACGGAATTGATAGAGCAACTGCATGCCAATGTTGTCCAAACAACGTATTATAAAGAACGTGGGTTGACAGATCAAACGATCAAAAAATACAAACTGGGATTTGCTGAGGACGGCTTGAATGCAGTACAACAGCAGTTTCAACTTTTTCAAAATCACCGCAATTTTCTTCAAATGTACAAATATTTTTTGCCTGTTTGGAACGAAGAAGGGAAGTGCCATTATTTTATCCCGAGAATAGATGAAAGCAGCGTTCCGCAATATTTTGAGTCAAAACCCAGCAAAACGTTTAATCTACCTCAGATCCCTGTACAACTGTTCAATGATCGGTATTTGAAATCAGCAGACACCAAATTGCTCTTTATAACAGAAGGCATATTTGACGCGTTGTCCATTGAGGAATTCGGGTATTCATGCATTGCATTAAATGGCGTAACCAACGCCAACAAATTGATCGCACTTCTCGAAGAACAGATCGATATTTGCATTCATAAAACCTTTGTTCTGGTTCCAGACAATGATATGGCTGGTCAGAACATGATGCAAACGGTTCAAGAAGGATTTCGTAAAATTGGTTTATCCATTGAAATTTGCAAACTTCCTGAAACTTATAAAGATGTGAATGAATATCTTCAAAAAGATCGGATGGGGTTGGAGAAATTGCTGACGGCGACAGTAAAGGGAATTCAAGAAAGGGAATTTTCTTCCGATGAATGCGTTGCATCTTATCTCGATATATATTGCAAGGAAATCATGAATGCTCCTACTGTGCCAATATCCACAGGATTTCCCGATTTGGACGCATCACTTTCGGGCGGAATTATTCCAGGTTTGTATGTCCTGGGGGCAGTCAGCTCATTGGGGAAAACATCGTTTATCCTTCAGGTCGCCGATTATATTGCAAGTCAAGGCATTCCCGTGATGTTCATTACGTTGGAAATGAGCAAAAAAGAGCTGGTAAGCAGGAGTCTTTCCAGACAATCATTTGTTCGTGATCATCGGCAAGCATACAGTGCTATTGATTTTTTAAAGGGGGATGTACCTGAAGAGATTGTGCTTAGCACGATAGAGTCCTATCGGAACACAGCAAAAAATATGAGAATCGAGGACAGCAGTCGTTGCTTGCATGTATCAGCCATTAGAGAGCAGGTGGAAACGTTCAAGCAGAGGTTTGAAAAGTTCGTTGTATTCATTGATTATCTGCAAATCTTGCAAAGCCCGAATAATCGAAGCGACAAACAGACTGTAGATTTCAATGTAACACAATTAAAACTGATCAGCCGAGATTTTGACGTTCCTGTTATCGCCGTATCATCGTTTAATCGAACGAATTATCACCATACCGCTGGTTTTGAGAGTTTTAAGGAGTCGGGAGGCATAGAGTATTCAGCCGATGTGATCATGGCATTACAACTCAAGGGTATGGATAAACTTGCAACCATTTCGGATGAGACCACACGTCGAGAAAATATGAACCAATTAAAAGCCCAGCCCATTCGCCCTATTGAACTGGTCATCTTAAAACAAAGGAATGGAATCTCTTATGCAAAATCTGATTTTTCGTATTATGCCAAATTCAATTATTTTCAACAAGTAAATGCGGGATAAAAAGAGGGGATGAGAAGGAATCGTAAATATGGGATGGTACAGATTCTTGGATGCCGATGAACTTTGTTGATGTAGAAAACAGGGGACAGCAAACAATGGGGAGAAAAAAAGGGGGATTCTTGGCGGAGGAATCATCAGAAGTAGGTCAGGTGGACAAAATTTCAAGCCGTTAAGTCAGCAATTAAGTCAGGTGGTTTCGAAAGGGCGTCAAAAAAGGGATAATCCTTCATCTTCCAGCAACTCTTCAATGTCCGCGAAATCGTAGACGCCCAATTCGATGCAACTCAAAACAAGCTGATCCCTTCTGTTGCAATCGGAAAATGTATACCCAGCTTTCGCCAGCAATTCATGCGTTTGTTTCAAGTCGCATCTGAAAAGAATGGCAATACGCAAAATAACCTCTTTCGAAGGATTGGGATATTGATCGCGGATCAGTTTTGACCAGTATTGGCGGGTGATTTGGGCTTGTCCGAAAAACGCCTCGTTGTAATGGAAACGCCCCTTATCAGCAGCCAATTTTTGGATGTATTTTCCAAGGGACAAAGAGTTCTGTGCAGTTTTAAGTCTTGATTGGATGGCATTCAATTGAAAACTGCTCAAGCTGTGCCCAAAAACAGGTGTGCCTTCAGTTTGGTATCGGTTTTCGTAGATTGCTGAAAACTTCTTGTTTTTCTGAAGAAAGGCATCCGAAACAGCCAATTCTTTGATTTTTTGTTTCAGGTTAGCGTCTAATGCACTCATTTGTTGCCTCCCAATATTGTTGCCTGCCAGGCGACAATTTCCCAGTATTTAATATATACAATGAATCCAGAGGCAGGCAAAACAGGGGGGGAGGGCTGAACAAGCAATTTCAACGTGGAGCCCTGTTATAAAACTCAAATCGGAAGGATCGTGAGTGCATGTTGAATGAAATTCGGAAGCTGGTTTCAGGTATTCAATTTGCAGAAACGGAACTGAAAAGATTAATACGGAAAAATAAGATGACAGGTGAAGGGATGATAGAGCAGGTATTTGAAATTACTAAAAACGTCCTGAAATTTGAACCCATTTTTAAAAAGGCGTCAATGTTCGGGACGCGGATTGAGCAAAGGGAATTTTTTTTCCGATCGGACGGAGAATTGCTAAAGGGGGTTTTGATCAATTCTTCACTTGAATTTTCGGGGAATGCCAATGGTGAAGAAACAGAGGAATTCAACGAGTTGTTTTTGACGGAAGACGGGAAACTAAAATATTTTTACACCGTCAATAAATTTCCAGACTCTCGAAAGCATTCGTTGCAACATGAAGTAACTCGATTTGAAGCCCATTTCGATGATGAGGAAATATACTATGGCTCGGTCATAAAGAGCCTGTCGAAAATGCTGAGAAGCAGGTATCAAGAGTTGATGACGAGAAGAGAAATTATGCTTGAACGGTTAAAGGATTTGGACTCAGTACGGATTGATGTGGAGGAATTTTAAGTTCATTACCAACCGAAGTATAGCGGCGGAGGGGGTGAGGAATTTATTCATGAAAGATTTCAAAACGTTGACCTTATATCAAAAAGCAATTGCTTTGGAAGACGAAATCGATGAGATCGTAAAAAAATTCCCACAAGACGAAAAGTATCGGTTGGTGGATCAGCTCATCCGATGTGTCACAAGCATCGGTGCAAATATCGCCGAATCGAATGGCGGGCAGTATGCAGGGCGTGAGCGGTACCACTTGGGGATCGCATTCGGATCGGCTAACGAGACCCGCTATTGGATTGAAAGGGCTTTCAGAAAGGGCTACATTGATAAACAAACGTTTGAGCGGCTGGATGAAAAAGCCCAGGAACTTCGCCGAATTATGGTCGGGATGTTCAAGCGGCTGGATAATAACCAATCTGCTTGAATCGTCACAAAACCGCACCCCGTGAGGGGGTGTACCCATACATAAAGCATTCAATGGCGAGAGCTAGATATTGGAAACATGTCATCTTCTATTTGTTTTTGATGAAGCTATAAATGATTAATCCCATACCCAGACACAGGAAAATTGGAACAAATGGATTCGAAAATAAACCGCTCGCTTCTACATTAGGCACCTCACCAGTCATGCTTCCCGCAAAAAATCCTGCTCGGATCATGCTTGTCGACAAGATGGAAACGGCTCTTTCTATCGAATAAATGATACCGCCGACCAAAATAAACACAAAACCTAAAATTCTATCTGTTTTCAAGCCCTCTCCCCCTTTGTCTTATTCTATTAAACAAGTTCAAACGGGACAATGGTATATCACCTGCACAAATTCCAGCAATGCAATATACAAAAGCAATGGTTTTAGCCTTAATAAGTTATGTGGTGAGTTTTTTCATTCTTAAATGCCCCAAAATGCTGAAGGTGAACAGGGAAACGAGCTTTAACTCTCAACATAATCAAAAGTTATGTTGCCAAATTATTTTTCGAGATCAAGCATCTATTTTCGTTGGGTAAGCTTGTACATTGAGATTACCAAGTATGCAAATATCGCAAATAATGCACTGAAGAATAGTATTATTAACAACCACTTAGTTTTTTCGTCATTATATGTACCTTCAGGATAAGGCAGAAGTAAACTGGGATAGGCTATTCCAACAATACAGGAATAGATGAGTACAAAAAGACCGCTCCAAAGCCCAGTAGGCTTGCCATATTCGTTAAGGATTTTTTCTTGCTCAATTTTTCTGGCTGTTAGAACCTGAACTTCATTTTTAAGACGGTCTCTTTCTCTTCTTTTGTCCCTGTGCTCTATTACATTTGAAGTTGAATGAATAGGTGGCATTAATAGTAGGTTCAACGAATTTCGAGAAGCAATCTTCAATAACGTATTGTATACAGCTTCATACCAAGTTCTGTTAGTATCAATTTTAATACCACTATTTTTAACAAAATCATCGAAATCATCAGGAAACTGACCAGATTTTTCTATTGACTCTAAAATTATTTCTTTAATAGATAGAAGCTTTTCGACATGAGGGGTTAAATCTTCTTCGGTAAGTTCAAAAGAATCATTTTCACGCAGTAATTCCTGCGGGGTTTTGTTTTCGGTTATTAAATCCTCACAATTCTCAATAATAAAATCATTAATTTCTTCTTCGAGTATGATATTTTCGATATTCTCCAACATCTCTGTCTTAATTTTTAGGTCGTTATCAATTTCTTTTAATCTTCTTTCGATCGATTGCTTTTCACCAGCCAGAGTAATTACTCTGCTAACCAGAAATCCGCCAATGATAGCAACAAGTGCCGCGGTCGCAGTAATTATTGTTGAAATTAAAATGTTCAGATCCATAATAATATTTCCTTTCATACGGGGAAAATTCGGGAATTTCCTTTATTATATCATGTCATAATCTGATCAATACTTGCTAAGCAAGGACTTGTTCACTATAATTATGGTTACTTAACAAGTTTACACATAACCCAATTGAAAGTGCTTTTCATATGGATGAGGTTTCGGCTTATAAAAAAAGCGGACCCATTGCCCATATGAAAAAGCACTTTTTTTGTTGACTAGCTCAAGAATGAAGGAGTGATTGAGTTTGTACTTAACTCATTTCCAAGAGGAATTGTTGCGGGAAGGAAAGAGTTCGCTCACAGTGGAAGCGTATTTGACAGATATCAAACAATTTCAGTCATGGCTTCGGGATACTCTGGGGTACGAGAGCGACTCCATTACGGAAACCGATGTGCGAGAGTACAGACAATACCTGAACTTGCACAAGAAACTCAAACCGACAAGCATCAATCGGAAACTTAAAAGCATCGTTTTGTTTCAGCGTTTCTTGGTGAAAGTAGGTGTTTGTAAAGAGGAAATTCAATTGAACAGAGTGTTGTTGAAACACACGACGGAGCTGGATCGGGAAATTAAAGTTGTGGAAAAAACAGATCTGTATCGGTTGAAAAGAACGATTGAGGCGGAAAACAACAAAAGGGACGTGTGCATTTACTACTTACTTTTTGGAACAGGAATCAGGTGTTCGGAGTTGGTGAATATCGAACTTGATGACATTTATCTGACTGAACGTAACGGCAAGAACAATTTCAGTTATATACTCATTCGCAACGGCAAAGGGAACAAGTCGCGAAAAGTGAATCTGAATGCTGCCGCTGTTCATGCGATCAAAGAATACCTGAGCGTTCGTCCTAACACGGATTCGAACAAACTGCTCATTGGACAGCGGGGGCCTCTTACTCGATTGGCGATCAACAAAATCCTGGATAAATACAGTAAAAAAGCCCAATTGTCTGAGAGAGTGAATCCTCATGCGGCTCGTCATACCTTTTGTTCCCAACTGATCAAAAGCGGCGTCGATCCCAAGACGGTTTGCCTCTTGACGGGGCACAGCTCGGTGGATCTGGTTTATCGTTTTTATGTTAATTCAAGTGCGGAAGATAAGCAAAGAGCAGTCGATTCACTACAGGTTTAAGGTAGGTTGGTGTTATGCAATGCCCAGATATAACTACGACTGGTCCGATTCAAAACTGCAGAAATATATAAATGAAGGCAGAGGTCAAAAGAGAGGAAAAGATTATCTTCCATGGCTGAATGTTCACAGCATTGCGTCACGAGGAAGAGTTTCCAGGATTTTTGGCTGGAAAACGGGAAGAGTCCATCATTTTTTAACGGATAATGAAAAACGATATTTCTACTTGTGTGAATGGTCGGATAAAGTGGTCGATATTCGCGAGCATTATCCGTTAATTGACTTGTATGAAATGACAGAAATCCTGGACGAAAAATTAATGGACAAACTGATCGACCGACGAACAGGAACCCCGCATATTTTGACATGCACTTTTTTGATCACGATCCGAGGTGAACAAGGAAAAGAGCTGGATATTGCCCGAAGTATCAAAGAGGAAAAGGAACTTGAAAAAAAATCTGTAATTGAAAGGTACGAGATCATTCGGCGGTATTTTCAATATAAGAATATCCCCTGGGGGTTGGTCACGGCTTCTGAAATCAACGCCACTCGTGCAAAAAACATTGAGTGGATTCATAATGCTCTTTTTTTGGAGGATTGGGGATATTCTAAAAATCAAGTTGAAGGTGAGCTTCAATTATTAATTGAGCTTTTACGTAATGGTACAGGAACCATTCGCGGTGTGATTGAGCAATTTGAAAAATTGGTTCAATGTGAAAAAGGCAAGGGCCTTCTATTGTTTAAGCATCTTTTGGCGACAAAGCAAATTGCAATAGATATGGACAAGCCGTTTTCTGTTCAACAGCCGCTGGAAAATATTAAAGTGTTCAATGCAAAAGCATTGGGAAGTGATGAGCGTCATGCTGTTGGCGGTTAATACTTTGGTTCGTTACAGCGAAAGTCATGTGGAACGAATATTGTGGATGGACAAATCAGAAAGTGTGTGCTTTGTGATCGATATATTGCAGAACCGCATGCCCGTGATGAAACCTTTGAAGGATATTGAAGAAGGTATTTTGAATGGCGAACTGCAAATTGTCGAGCAGGAACAATTTTTTCCATCATTCAGTATTGAATTGTTGTCTGATAAAGCACGTGAAAAGTTGGAGTTTGCATGGCGAATAGTCGAAGCGGTCATGGCGGAAGGAAAAGAACCCGATCTATTCTATCCCCACATCCGCAAGGCAATCATAGACAAAGTATCAGCAGAATTTGGAGTCAGTGAAAAAACGGTTTTGAGGTATTTGCTGGCATATTGGAAAAAAGGAAAAACGAAGTTTGCGTTGGCTCCAGCGTATTCAAGAAGAGGCGGCAAAAACAAACCTAAAAAGGCAGGGGACAAAAAAAGAGGACGCCCCCGTTTGTATGACCAGGCTGAAGGCATCAATATTACGGAAGACATCGAACAAATTTTTCGTGTTGCGTTAAAAAGGTATTATTACACATCTAAAAAAGCCCCCCTTAAGTTTGCATATCAGAAAATGATTCAGCAGTTCTTTAGCCAACCATCCGTCTTGGATGATGGCACTAAAGCTTCCGTCATTTGCAATCATGATAATCTTCCATCATATACGCAGTTCAAATACTTTTTTCATAAAGAGAATACGATCAAGCGGGAAGTTTCCACCAGGCAAAGCCTCAAAAAATATGAGTTAGCTCATAGACCTGTTCTTGGCAGTGCTACAGCAGAAGCCATCGGTCCAGGAAGCAAATTTCTTTTGGACGGAACAACTTTTGATATTTATCTTGTCTCAAGGTTCAATCGAAACTGGATTATTGGCCGCCCGTGCCTTTATTATGTACAGGACGTTTTTAGCCGCATGGTAACTGGAATATACGTCGGGCTTGAAACGAGTTGGCTTTCAGCGGCGATGGCAATTGCAAACTGTGTTGAAGATAAGGTTTCGTTCTGTGCAAAGTATGGAATTACGATTAAACCTGAAGACTGGGAAACCCACCACCTTCCCGAAACCATTCTTGGCGACAGAGGAGAACTGTTCAGCAAAGAAGTTGAGACGTTGGTCAAAAATCTCCATATCAAAATTGAAAACACAAGCAGTTATCGCGGGGATTTGAAGTCGATTATTGAGCGACATTTTAAAACGACAAATGATTCCGTCAAAATGATGCTTCCAGGTGTAATCAATCCTGATTTTCGTCAAAGGGGAAGCCGAGATTACCGATTAGACGCAAAGCTCGATTTGTACCAGTTCACACAAATTATTATCCGCTGTGTGCTTTATCATAATCATCGCTTCATGCCAAACTATCCTAGACAAGAAATGATGATCAGCGATGACATTGAGAGCATTCCGTCCAAACTTTGGAGATGGGGGATACAGCATCGATCAGGAGCACTTCGTGAAGTTTCGAAAGATCTTGTTTTGCTAAACATGTTGCCTTCGTCAGAAGCATTGGTTACTTATCGGGGAATTAAATTTCAAGGATTATTTTACAGCAGTGCTACAGTATTAAAAGAACGGTGGCTGGAAAAAGCCCGATCTGGGACCTGGAGAGTTCCCATTTGTTATGACCCAAGAAACATGGGGGTCATATATCTGAAGGGAATCGGAGAAAAAGGATTTGAGCCATGTCATCTTTTGGAGCATTATCATCAATTTGGCGATAAAACCAAGGAAGAGATCGAGTATTTGCATGCCATGGAGAACTGGCAAAAATCTGCATATGCCAAAAATGAACTCCAGTCACATATTGATTTAATTACGCACATTGAATCCATTGTGAAGGAAGCTGAAAAACTGACAAAGGAACAGCAAAAACCAAGCTCAAAAGCTGAAAGACTGCGAGGTATTCGGGAAAACCGCAGAATGGAAAAGGAATTCAATAGGTTCAGTGAAGCTTTTGTCATGCAACCCGTGAATCAGGAAGACCAGGCAAATAAGGACAATGTAACAGTCGTTTCTGATTATATCAACGATTTTGATCTATTTTGGAAGAAGATGAGGGAGGGGAGTTCAATTGAATCAGATCCTGAAGATTCCAAATGGTACTGAAGCTCAAGCCGCAGTTTATACCGAACAGGTTGTCAGCCATTACAAAAATAATCCCTTGATTGAAGCCTTGCCGCCCATTTTTTCAAAAGAAGAAGTCATTCAATCCTTAGCCAGTTATCCTTTTTTTGACCCTGAAGAACGATATGCCGACAGTCACTATCGATTCCATATGATTCAACAATTATTATCCTATTTTCAACCATTGCCCATTCACATTGACCTGGAAATGAGGATTTCGAGGTTGATTCGGCAGGGCTATATTTCTCGAAATCCCATGACTCCGCAATATGCCGCAAGTTTCGTTCAAGGATATGAGGATATTCGGAAAAAGCAAATTACTTCATTTCCACAAGGTTCTTCTTCTGGGTTGACAATCATTGGTGTGAGCGGAATGGGAAAAAGTTCAGCCATCAACCGTATATTGAGCATGATGCCACAAGTCATATGTGTTTATCGCATAATAAAAATGCCGAGAATCGCAGCGTAAAAATGCCGAGCTAGAATGCAAAAAAGGCACTTGTCAGCACCACAACTTCCTCCTATCGTTGAGTTTGCTAAAGACCGACGAAGGAG
>Ga0310821_100292_pt1 | contig 29445 bp, 30 predicted proteins | sample P4_ome_FD_201300 | JGI IMG/M metagenome (GOLD analysis project Ga0310821, IMG submission 201300) | Sorghum-adapted microbial communities from Joint BioEnergy Institute, Emeryville, California, United States - P4_Day56_Rep1 | ecosystem: Engineered > Bioreactor > SSF (Solid state fermentation) >...
GGCTTCGACCGCAAGCGGGTCTACGCCACCGGGTACTGGCGCGCCCGCTAGCTGTAGTGACTCAGGACGTTGTTGTCAGTGCTCGACGGCGTGTCGGCTTGAACGAGGGGAGGGCCTCCGGGCGAGGTGGGTGTGTCTGAGGCACCTACTTCGAACCCAGGAGGCCCTCCATGGCGCACCGTAACGCCCGCACCACGGTCTATGCCCGCCGGCTGATGGTGCAGCGTCATCTGGCCGGTTGGTCGCAGGCGCGCATCGCCGAGCAGCTGGGGGTCTCTCGGCCAACGGTGAGCAAGTGGATCGGCCGGTACCGGGCCGAAGGCGAGGCCGGGCTGGAAGATCGTTCCTCGCGGCCTCACACGTCCCCGACCCGCACCGATCCGGCGGTGGAAGCCCAGATCGTGGCCCTGCGCAAGCAGGAACGCCGCGGGGCGGTCTACCTGGCCGGCGAGCTCGGGCTCGTGGCCTCCACGGTCGGGCGGGTCCTGGCTCGCCACCAGGTGCCGCACCTTGCCGCGATTGATGCGATCACCGGTGAACCGGTCCGGCGCCGGCACTCCGGGATCCGCTACGAACGCCCCCGACCTGGGGATCTGCTGCACGTCGATGTCAAAAAGCTGGGCCGGGTCCCCGACGGCGGCGGCTGGCGCTGGCACGGACGCCGCGAGGACGTACGTGGGCGCGGGATCGGCTACGACTATCTACACGTCGCGGTCGATGACCACTCTCGCGTGGCCTACGTCGAGGCGCTGCCCGACGAGCGTGACGCCACCTGTGCGGGGTTTTTGTACCGGGCGGTGACCTGGTTCCGCGAGCAGCACGGCGTGCAGGTCCTGCGGATCTTGACCGACAACGCCAAGGTCTACCGGGTTGGGCGCAACTGGCGGGCGGTATGTGCCGGGCTGGGCATCAGGCGCCGGTTCACCAAGCCCCGCTGTCCCTGGACCAACGGCAAGGCCGAGCGGTTCAACCGCACCCTGTTGTCCGAGTTCGCTTACGCCCAACCCTGGCTGTCCAACCACGAACGACTCACCGCCCTCGACACCTGGGTCGATCGCTACAACACTCGACGCGCCCACTCCGCTCTCGGTGGCCGACCCCCAGCCACCCGACTCGCCGCCTAACTGTCAACAACCTCCCGGGTCAGTACAGCTAGTTCCCGCCGGGGAGACCCGGGAGGTCGGGGATCTCGCCGCTCTCGGGGATCTCAGGGATCTCGGGGATCTCAGGGATCTCGGGGATCTCGGGGATCTCCGGCATGCCCGGGATCGTCACGCTCGTGTCGACCTGCGACGGGTCGGGCTCCTGCACGGTCACCGGGACCCCGAAGTCGAAGTACTCGATGCGGGCCTCGACCGTGATGACCCGGTCCTGCAGCATCTCCTGCATCATCGGGCTGTCGCCGAGCATCCCGCCGAGCTCCGGCACCGCCGCGAGGTCGGTCACCTTCGTCTCGAAGGTCAGTTCCAGCCGGCGCACGCGCCCGTCGGAGTCGACGAACAACCGCGCCGGGATCGGCTCGACCGCCTGGAGGACGGCCTGGGTCAGGCTGTCCTTGACGACGACACCCTGGGCGGCGGCGAGCCGCTGCGGGTCGATCGTGATCGCGTACTCGCGCACCTCGGCACCGCGCAGCTGCGTGGTTCCGACCTCCTGCACGTCGTCGGAGACACCTCGCAGCAGCTCGAGCTGCTCGCTCGGGTCGTGCTGGCCGATCGGGGTGTCCACGAGCTCGGAGAGGTCGAACTTCCGCCACCGGTCCTCGCCGACGAAGCGGTGGTAGACCTCGTTGTTGGTGAAGATCTCCTCCTGGGGTGGGAACGGGAGCTCCGAGTCGTCGGAGGTCGCGCGGCCCTCGCCGATCTGGCGGGCGAAGTCGTAGGTGCCGGTGGCCCGCATCGTCGTGGTGAGGTCGCCGACCGGGCCGCCCGTGCTGGTGTGGATCATCTCGAGCTCGAAGCGCGACGATCCGGCGGCCCGGGTGGCGTCCGGCGCCTCCCGGGCGATCTCCGCCGCGGGCCGCCACGGCTGCAGCCCGCCCCCGAGGGAGTCCCCGCCGCCGCACGCGGTGAGTGTGAGCGCCGCGACGCAGCCAGCGAGCACCGCCCGGCTCCGCCGCCCGATGGTGGTCGTCACCCGTTCCCTCCCTTCGTCCGAACCGGCCGAGCCGCCCCCCACGTCCTTCGGCTCGGCCGGTACAGGAAGTGATCATCCATGGTCGACGATCGTTGTTCCCGAGTGACAGGCATCACACCCCGGCACCGCCCGTGCCGGAGCCGGGTCGTGCCCGTCGGTGGCCCGGAGCACGATGGCGGGGTGGAGACCGACACCGCGACGGGCCTGCGCGCCTACCGCGCCGTCCTCGCCATCCCCGGCGTCGCAGCCGTCACCGCGGTGTCGTTCCTCGCCCGCCTGCCCGCGTCCGCGGCCGCGATCGCCCTCACGCTGCACGTCGTGCTCACCCTCGACGAGGGCTACGCGGCGGCGGGCGCCGTGGCGGCGGCGTCCACCGTGGGCATGGCGATCGGCGCCCCGCTGCTCGGCAGGCTGGTCGACCGGCGCGGCCTGCGCACGATGCTCGCGCTCACGCTGGCGGCGCAGGCCGCGTTCTGGGGCGCGGCGCCGTTCCTGTCGTACCCGGCGCTGTTGGTGAGCGCGCTCGCCGGCGGGCTGCTCGGCGTGCCGGTCTTCTCGATCACGCGGCAGTCGCTCGCCGTGCTGGTACCGCCCGAACGCAGGCGCACCGCGTTCGCGCTCGACTCGATGTCGGTCGAGATCTCCTACATCATCGGGCCCGCGATCGGGGCGGTGCTCGCGGTGAACGCCTCGTCCACCGCCGCGATGTGGGTGGTCGGCGCGGGCTGGCTCGTCGCGGGCGCCGCGCTGGCGCTGCTGAACCCGCCGACCCACCTGCCGGGCACGAGCCGCGGCGGGCACCCGCCGCCCGTCCGACAGTGGCTCGACGTGCGCCTGATCGGGGCGCTTCTCGCCACCACGGCCGCGGTCGTCGTGGTGTTCGGCACCGAGCTCACGATGATCGCCGGCCTCGAGCTCGGCGGGCACGCCGCGTGGATCCCGGTGACCAACGCCGTGTGGTGCGTGGCGTCGCTGGTCGGCGGGTTCGCCTACGGCGGCGCGCGGCGGTCCCTCCCGCTGCCGCTGCTCGTCGGCTGCCTCGGCGCCGCCGCGCTACCGGTCGCGCTGGCCGGCCCGTGGTGGTCCTACGCCCTGCTGCTCGTGCCCGTCGGGCTGCTCATCGCGCCGACGATGGCCACGAGCGCCGAGGCGGTGAGCGCGTTGACCCCCGAGCACGTGCGCGGGCTGGTCACCGGGCTGCACGGCTCCGCGATCACCACCGGCGCCGCCGTCGCCACGCCGCTCGCCGGTCTGCTCGTCGACGTCGCGTCGCCCGCCGCAGCGGTGCTCACGGTCGGGATGGTCGGGGTGTGCGCCGCCGTGCTGGTCGGGTGGTCGGGGCGACGGCGCGAGGCTCCGGTCACTCCCTCAGCGGGCTCTCAATCGATCTAGGGAAGACTCCTCGTCGATGACCGCACCGCCGGGCCGGCTCACCGCCGCTCCCCCGCCGCGCCCGCCCGCGCGCGGCCGCATCCGGGGCGCCGACGTCGCGCGCTACCTGGCCGCCGCCCTGTTCACGTCGTTCGTCGCCGTGCCGGTCCTACCGGACCTGTTCGGGCTCGACCGGCGCAGCCCGTTCGTGCAGCTCGTGTCGATGCGGCCGTGGTTGCTCGTCGGAGTGCTCGCCGTCGTGGTGCTGCTGGGCGTGGTGCTGGTGTTCGAGCGCCGCGTGCTGCCGTTCGCCGCCGGGGTGCTGGCGGTGCTCGTCGCCGGCGCGGGGCTGGTCCTCCCGCGCGCGCTGCCGGACCCCGGCGCCGCGACCGGGGACCCGTTGCGGGTGCTCGCGTTCAACGCCTACGAGGGCGACGCCGACGCCGACGAGCTCGCTTCCGTGATCGAGGAGCACCGACCGGACGTGGTGGCGATCAGCGAGTCCGGCCCCCGCTTCGCCGAACAGATCGCCGAGCGTGTCGAGCCGCTGGGCTACCGCGTGCACGTCACCACCGACGACGAGGACGACGACGACGTCGAGGAGGTCACCGCTCTCGTCGCGGACCGGCTCGGCGACGTCGACGTCCGGGTCGGCGACGACACCACCACGTTCCCCTACATCGAGGTGAGCGGCGGCGAGCTCGGCGAGCTGCGGTTCGTGGCGTTCCACTCGGTGGCGCCGGTGCCCGGCTCGGTTCCGGACTGGAACGACGACCTCGCCCTGCTCCCCCGGTGGTGCTCGGGGCCGACGCCTGCGGTCATCGCGGGCGACTTCAACGCCACGCTGGACCACTCCGCGCTGCGCGCGGGCGCGGCGGGCTGCGCGGACGCGGCCGCCCAGCGCGGCGCGGGCCTGATCCCGACCTGGAGCCCGAGCCCGCGGGTCCGCCTGTTCGGCCCGCAGATCGACCACGTGTTCGCCACCGACGGCATCACCGCCGAGACGTTCGAGGTGCACGACGTCGCGGGCAGCGACCACCGGGCGATCCTGACCACCCTGCGCCTGCCCGGCTGACGAGAACGGCGCGCCCCCGCCTTGCGAGGGCGCGCCGTCCGGCGATCAGACCGTCAGAGGCTGACCGCGACCGTCTCCGCGATCTCGTAGGTGTTCAGGGCGGCGCCCTTGCGCAGGTTGTCGCCGCAGACGAACAGCTCGAGCGTGTTGGGGAAGTCGAGCGCCTGCCGGATGCGGCCGACCCACGTCGGGTCGCTGCCCACGACCTCGGCGGGCGTCGGGAACTCGCCGGCCGCCGGGTCGTCGCGCAGCACGATCGAGGGCTGCTCGGCGAGCACCTTGCGGGCCGCCTCGACCGTGACCTCGCGCGAGAACGTCGCGTGCACCGCGAGCGAGTGGGTGGTGACCACCGGGACGCGCACGCACGTGGCGGACACCTTGAGGTCCGGGATGCCGAGGATCTTGCGGGCCTCGTTGCGGACCTTCAGCTCCTCCGACGACCACCCGTCGTCCTTGAGCGAGCCCGCCCACGGCACGACGTTGAGCGCCAGCGGCGCCGGGAACGGCGAGTCCGACGGGGCGAGCCCGGCCGCGGCCAGCGCGGCCGCGACGTCGCCGCCGCGCACCCCGACCTGCTTGCCCGCGAGCGCCGACAGCTCCGCGTAGAGCCGGTCGATGCCGCCCTGGCCCGCGCCGGACGCCGCCTGGTAGGAGGCGACGACCAGGGCCTCGAGCCCGAACTCGCGGTGCAGCGCGCCCATCGCGGCCATCATCGACAGCGTGGTGCAGTTGGGGTTCGAGATGATCCCCTTCGGCCGCTCGGCGGCCTTCTCCGCGTTCACCTCGGGCACGACGAGCGGGACGTCCGGGTCCATGCGGAAGGCGCCCGAGTTGTCCACGGCCACCGCGCCGCGCTCGGCCGCGATCGGCGCCCACTGCGCGCTGACCTCGTCCGGCACGTCGAACAGCGCGATGTCCACTCCGTCGAAGACCTCAGGGGCGAGCGCCTGCACCGTGATGTCCTGGCCGCGGACCCGCAGCACCTTGCCCGCCGAGCGCGGCGAGGCGACGAGCCGGATCTCCGACCACGGCACGTTCTCGCGGGCGTCGATGATGTCGATCATCGTGGTGCCCACGGCCCCGGTCGCGCCGACGATCGCGAGCACGGGACCGCGCTCGTGACGACCGTGCTCGTGCCGGCCGTGGTGTTCCTGCGCGAACTCCATCCCGCTCACCGCCCCGTCCCGGCGTGGACCACGGCCTGCTCCTCGCCGCCGAGGTCGAACGCCTCGTGCAGCGCGGCCACCGCGGTGTCGAGCTGGTCGGGCCGGCAGAGCACGGAGATGCGGATCTCCGAGGTGTTCATCGTCTCGATGTTGATCCCGGCGTTGGACAGCGCCTCGCAGAACGTGGCCGTGACCCCCGGGTGCGAGCGCATCCCGGCGCCGACCAGCGAGACCTTCCCGACCTCCTCGTCGTGCAGGACGTCGCCGAACCCGATCTCGGGCTGGGCGGCCTTCAGCGCCTCGACGGCGCGGGGGCCGTCGGTGCGCGGCAGCGTGAACGTGATGTCGGTGCGCCGGTCGGAGTTGCGGCTGATGTTCTGCAGCACCATGTCGATGTTGATCTCGGCATCGGCCACGGTGCGGAAGATCCGGGCCGCCATGCCGGGGGTGTCCGGCACGTCGGTGACCGTGATCTTCGCTTCCGACCGGTCGTGGGCGACCCCGGTGATGATCGCCTGCTCCATGGGGATCTCCTCGATCGAGCCGGTGACGAGCGAGCCCGGCTTGTCGTTGTACGAGCTGCGCACCCGCAGCGGGACGTTGTAGCGCCGGGCGTACTCCACAGCGCGCAGGTGCAGGACCTTCGCCCCGCACGCGGCCATCTCGAGCATCTCCTCGTAGGTGATGGTCTCGAGCAGCTGCGCGTCCGGGACGATGCGCGGGTCGGCGGTGTAGATGCCGTCGACGTCGGTGTAGATCTCGCAGACGTCGGCCTCCAGCGCCGCGGCCAGCGCGACGGCCGTGGTGTCCGAGCCGCCCCGGCCGAGCGTCGTGACGTCCTTCGAGTCCTGGCTCACGCCCTGGAACCCGGCGACGAGCACGATCGCGCCCTCGTCGAGGGCGTCGCGCAGGCGCTGCGGGTTGACCTGCACGATCCGCGCGTCGCCGTGCTTGGACGTGGTGACCATGCCCGCCTGCGAACCGGTGAACGAGCGGGCCTCGACCCCGAGCGCGTGGATCGCCATCGCCACGAGCGCGTTGGAGATGCGTTCACCCGCGGTGAGCAGCATGTCCAGCTCGCGCGGCGGGGGCGCCGGGGAGACCTTCTCCGCGAGGTCGAGCAGGTCGTCGGTGGTGTCACCCATGGCCGAGACCACGACGACGACGTCGTTGCCCTCTTTGTGCGTGCGGACGATCCGTTCGGCGACCTTCTTGATGCGGTCCGCGTCCTGTACGGAAGAACCTCCGTACTTCTGCACGACGAGGGCCACCGCCGACCTCCTGTCCTGGCCGCGGGAATCTCCTTGCGCGGCCTCGAGGGCTGATCACCACTGGTGCGTGCGGGAGCCGCACCGGGTGCTGGTCGGGACCCCACCCTACCGGCCACCGCTCGCAGCGCAGATCGGAATGAACTTCGCCACAGGGCGCCGGCGCGCCACAAGACCCACCGGGGCGAATCCGCCCGGTGGAACCGCTCAGCCCGGCGGTGCGCTCACGGGATGCGCCGCACGATGCGCACGACGACCGTGGTGATGACGAACCAGATCAGGGCGGCGGCGCCGTAGTTGAGCACCACGGCCAGGCGCGGGTCCTCGGGCAGGAACAGGTCGCTCAGGCCGAGGTTGAAGGTGTCGGCGGCATCCCGGATGAGCTGCGTGAGCCCGTTCTCCGGGTTCGCACCGAGCAACGTGAGCACGATGTGCACCACGAGGACGGTGACGATCAGCATCCCGACGATCCGCAGCACGTTGCCCAGGGCGTCGATGCCCCGCCGTGCCGTGCTCCCCACTGCCACTGGAGACCTCCCCGGATTCGTTGTTCGCCATGCTCCCACGGCGGTGGGCACCCTGCGCTACCGGTCGGTATTACCCGATCGGGTGACACCGGATCGGGGCGACGTCCGACGCGTCACAGAGGGGGTGGGTTGCGCGGGGCCCCCACCCCGGGGCTACTCTCGGCTCCGTGGCACGCCTGCTCCTTCGCCGCCGCGGCGGGGTCTGATCGACCGGCCCCTCGTCGCGGGTGGTGGCGTGCGCCGGTCACAACAGATCGGCAAACCCACCAGGAGCACATCGATGACCACCTCTCCCGACGCGTACACCTCGTCGCCCTCCAGCCGTCTGCGCAAGCCCGACCGGCCCGCCCCCGACGACCAGCCCGCGTGGAACAAGCAGCGCGGCTCGTACATGCCGGTCCACCGCTACCGCCCCTTCCACGAGCTGGTCGAGCCGGTGTCGCTGCCGGACCGCACCTGGCCGGACAAGCGGATCACCCGGGCCCCGCTGTGGTGCGCCGTCGACCTGCGTGACGGCAACCAGGCGCTGATCGACCCGATGAGCCCGGCGCGCAAGCGGCGCATGTTCGACCTGCTCGTACGCATGGGCTTCAAGGAGATCGAGGTCGGCTTCCCGGCGGCGAGCCAGACCGACTTCGACTTCGTCCGGGAGATCATCGAGCAGGACCTGATCCCGGACGACGTCACGATCCAGGTGCTGACCCAGGCCCGGCCCGAGCTGATCGAGCGCACCTTCGAAGCCTGCGAGGGCGCGCCGCGGGCGATCGTCCACCTGTACAACTCGACGTCGATCCTGCAGCGGCGCGTCGTGTTCCGCTCCGACCGCGCGGGCATCACGAAGATCGCCACGAACGGCGCGGAGGACGTGCTGCGGTTCGCCGAGAAGTACCCCTCCACCGACTGGCGGTTCGAGTACTCCCCGGAGTCGTACACCGGCACCGAGCTCGAGTACGCCGTGGAGGTCTGCAACGCGGTCAGCGCGATCTGGCGGCCGACGCCCGACTCGCCGATGATCGTCAACCTGCCGGCGACGGTCGAGATGGCGACCCCGAACGTCTACGCCGACTCGATCGAGTGGATGCACCGGCACCTGGACCGCCGCGACGCCATCGTGCTGTCGCTGCACCCGCACAACGACCGCGGCACCGGCGTCGCCGCCGCCGAGCTGGGCTTCCAGGCGGGCGCCGACCGCATCGAGGGGTGCCTGTTCGGCAACGGCGAGCGCACCGGCAACGTCGACCTGGTCACCCTGGGGATGAACCTGTTCACCCAGGGCATCGACCCCCAGATCGACTTCTCCGACATCGACGAGATCCGCCGGACCGTCGAGTACTGCAACCAGCTGCCCGTGCACGAGCGGCACCCGTGGGGCGGCGACCTGGTCTACACCGCGTTCTCCGGCAGCCACCAGGACGCGATCAACAAGGGCTTCCAGGCGATGCAGGCCGACGCGGCCGAGGCGGGGGTCGACGTCGACGACTTCCGCTGGGAGGTGCCCTACCTGCCGGTCGACCCGAAGGACATCGGCCGCACCTACGAGGCCGTGATCCGGGTGAACTCGCAGTCCGGCAAGGGCGGCGTCGCCTACATCATGAAGACCGAGCACCAGCTCGACCTGCCGCGCCGGCTGCAGATGGAGTTCTCGCGGGTGATCCAGGAGGTCACCGACACCGAGGGTGGCGAGATCTCCCCGAAGGAGATGCGCGACATCTTCGAGTCGGAGTACCTGGACCGGGTCACCCCGCTGAAGCTCATCCGCCACCGCATCACCAGCGACGGCGAGGGCAACGACGAGATCGTCGCCACCGTCCGCGTCGAGAACGACCTGCACGAGATCGTCGGCAGCGGCAACGGCCCGATCGCGGCGTTCGTCGACGCGCTCGCCGGCATCGGGTTCGACGTACGCGTGCTCGACTACCACGAGCACGCCATGTCCGCCGGTGACGACGCGCGCGCCGCCGCGTACGTCGAGTGCGCGGTGGAGGACACCGTGCTCTGGGGCGTCGGCATCAACGGCTCGATCGTCAACGCCTCGCTCAAGGCCGTGGTATCGGCGGTCAACCGCGCCATGCGCTGACCCCGCGCTACCGATCTGGGACCGATCCGGGACCACGTGGGAACACGACCGTCTCCCACGGCCGAACTCCACGTGCGTGGAATCCCTCCCGAGCTGCACGAACGGCTTCGGGAACGGGCTTTCGCCGAGGGGCGATCCCCCTCGGCGGAGGTGGTCGCGACCCTGCGGCGCGTGCTCGACCGGCCGCCCGCGGGGTCGCAGCGGTCCGACGCCGTCGAGCGCCTGCGGCGGATCCAGGCGCGAAGCGGTCAGCGGGGCCGACGAGCTCGGAGGGGATCGGGACGAGCGGTGACCGCGGTGTGCGGCCCCCGTGGCCGAGCTGACGCGCGGGGTCAGCGGCCCAGGATCTCCGTCACCGAGCCGGGTTGCTCGGGCACGGCGCCGGGACCGAGCACGTCGTCGGCCACCGTGGCCGGTTCCACCCGGTGCGGCTGCAGCGCACCGCTGCGGATCTCCTCGGCCCAGTGGCAGGCCACCCGGTGCCCCTCCGGCACCCCCTCCAGCACCCGCAACTGCGGACGCTCGTCCGCGCACCGCGTCGGCTGCCGCCACGGGCACCGCGTGTGGAACCGGCACCCCGACGGCGGCGCCGCGGGCGACGGCAGGTCACCCGTCAGCAGGATCCGCTCCCGCTGGTCCTCCAGCTCCGGATCCGGCACCGGCACCGCCGACAACAACGCCTTCGTGTACGGGTGCTGCGGATCGTCGTACAACGCCTGCGACGGCGCCTCCTCCACGATCCCGCCCAGGTACATGACCCCCACCCGATCGCTCACGTGCCGCACCACCGCCAGGTCGTGCGCGATCACCAGGTAGGTCAGCCCCAGCTCCGCCTGCAGGCGGCCCAACAGGTTCAACACCTGCGCCTGCACCGACACGTCCAGCGCCGAGACCGGCTCGTCGGCCACGATCAGATCCGGCTCCACCGACAGCGCACGCGCGATGCCGATCCGCTGCCGCTGCCCACCCGAGAACTCGTGCGGGTACCGCCGCAACGCCGACGCCGGCAACCCCACCGACTCCACCAGCTCCCGCAACCGGGCCGCGTCCGCCTCCGGGCCGCGCGACAGCCCGTGCGCGTTGATCCCCTCCCGCAGCAGCGACTCCACCGACTGCCGCGGGTCCAGGCTCGACATCGGGTCCTGGAACACCATCTGGAACCGGCGCCGCATCGTGCGCAGCCGCTCGCCCGACAGCTGCGCGACATCCACCCCGTCGAACTCCACGGTGCCCGCGGTCGGGTCCACCAGCCGCAGGATCGCCCGCCCCAACGTGGACTTCCCGCACCCGGACTCCCCCACCAGTCCGTAGGTCTCGCCCCGGCGGATCTGCAACGAGACCCCGTCCACCGCGTACACGTAACCGACCGTGCGATCCAGCACCAGGCCGCGCTTGATCGGGAAGTGCACGGCGAGGTCGCGCACGTCGAGCAGGACGTCGTTCGATGGTTCGGCCATGTCGCTCACTCCGCGCTCGCCGGCACCGGGTTGTGGCAGCGCAACAGTCGCCCGCCCGTCGTCTCGGCCTCCGGCGTGATCTCGAGGCACCGGTCGAGCGACCGCGGGCAACGGGGGGCGAAGGCGCAGGCGTGGTCCCACGGGACGTTGTCGGCCACCGACCCCCGGATGGCCGGCAGCTCCTCCCCCTGCGGGCTGTCCAGCCGGGGGATCGACCGCAGCAGGCCGTGGGTGTAGGGGTGGCGGGGGGTGGTGAACAGGCGGTGCCGCTGCGCCCGCTCCACGATCCGGCCCGCGTACAGGACGTTGACCGTCTCGCACAGGCCTGCGACCACACCCAGGTCGTGGGTGATCATCACCAGCGCGGCGCCGGTCTCCCGCACCAGCTCGCGCAGCAGCTCCAGGATCTGGGCCTGGATCGTGACGTCCAGCGCCGTGGTCGGCTCGTCCGCGATCAGCAGGCGCGGGCTGCAGGCCAGCGCGATCGCGATCAGCGCCCGCTGCCGCATGCCGCCGGACATCTGGTGGGGGTAGGCCTCGAGGCGGCGGCGCGGGTCGGGGATGCCGACCCGGTCCAGCAGCTCCACCGCGGCCTTGCGGGCCGCCTCCTTGCCCATCCCCTGGTGGCGCCGCAGCACCTCGGTGATCTGCAGGCCCACCGGGATCACCGGGTTCAGCGACGTGAGCGGGTCCTGGAACACCATCGACAGATCGCGGCCGCGGCGCTCGCGCATCTGCGCCTCGGGCAGCGTCAGCAGGTCGGTGCCGTCCATCAGGACGCTGCCGCTCACCCGCACCCCGCGGTCCGGGAGCAGGCGCATGATCGCCATCGAGGTCACGGACTTGCCGCAGCCGGACTCCCCGACCAGGCCCACGACCTGCCCGGGGGCGACGTCGAAGCTCACTCCGTCGACGGCGACCGTGTCCGGCTCGCCCTTGCGGTGGAACGTGACGCGCAGGTCGCGGACGGAGAGCAGCGGTTCGGCCGTCGCCCGGCTGCGCGGGTCCTCGGCCCGCCGCACGGCCGTCATCGGCGCCCCTTCGGGTCGATCGCCTCGCGCAGCGACTCGCCGAGCAGCGTGAAGCCCAGCGCCACCGCGATGATCGCGAGCGCGGGGTAGAACGCGAGGGCGGGCCGGACGTCGAGGTAGGTCTGGGCCTGGGCGAGCATGAGCCCCCATTCGGCTCGTCCGGGGTCGGCGTCGCCCAGGCCGAGGAACGACAGCGCCGCCGCGTCCAGGATCGCGGTGGCGAGCGTGAGGGTGGCCTGCACGATCACCGGCCCGATGGCGTTCGGGAGCATGTGCCGCAGCACCACGGCGGGCCGCTTGACGCCCAGCGCGGTCGCGGCCACGACGTAGTCGCTGTTCCGCTGGGCGAGCATCGACCCGCGCAGCAGCCGCGCGAAGATCGGCACGCTCACGATCGCCACTGCGATGATCACTGTGGTCTGCGACGGGCTCGCCGCGAGCGCCGCCACCGAGATGGCCAGCAGCAGGCTCGGGATCGCGAGCAGCACGTCGGTGATCCGCATCAGCAGCGTGTCGACCCACCCGCCGAACGCGCCGGCGATCGTGCCGATCACGACGCCGACCGCGAGCCCGATCAAGGTCGCGAACACGCCGACCAGCAGGGTCTGCTGCGAGGCGAGGATCATCCGGGACAGGAAGTCGCGCCCGAGCTGGTCGCTGCCCAGCGGGAAGCCCTCCTGCGGGCCGGGGATCGACCCCGGCCGGAGGTTCTCCTGCAGCTGCGGGAACGCCTCGGTGGCGCTGTGCGGGGCGATCCACGGGGCGAACGCGGCGACCACCACGAACACCGCGATGATGATCGCCCCGATGATCGCCGCCGGCTCCCGGCACAGCCGCCGGAACGCCTCGGCGCCGAGGCTCCGCCCGCCCGCGAGGTCGTCGATGCGGCTGCGGCGCCGTTCCAGCCATGTGGTCGTCATAGCCCGTCCTCGGTCATGACAGCCGCACCCTCGGGTCGATGATCGCGTACGAGAGGTCGACGAGCAGGTTGACCAGCACGTAGATCAGCGCGCCGAGCAGCAGCACGGCCTGCAGGCGCGGGTAGTCCCGCAACGTGATCGCGTCGGCGAGCAGCGTGCCGACCCCGCCCCACACGAACACCCGCTCGGTGAGCACGGCGCCCGCGAGCAGCAGCCCGACCTGCAGCCCGATCGTGGTGGACACCGGCAGCAGCGCGTTGCGCAGCACGTGCCTGCCGCGGACGGTCGACGGCGCCAGGCCCTTCGAGTTCGCCGTCCGCACGAAGTCGGACCCGAGCACGTCGAGCACGGACGCCCGGGTGATCCGCACGATCACCGCGAGCGGGATGGTCGCGAGCGCGAGCGACGGCAGCACCAGGTGGTGCAGCGCGTCGAGGCTCGCGTCCCACTCGCGGGTCAGGATCCCGTCCAGCACCGCGAAGCCGGTGACCTGCGTGGCGTTCACGGCCACCGACTGGCGCCCCGACGGCGGGAACCAGCCCAGGTCGACCGCGAACACGTCCTTCAGCACGTAGCCGAGGAAGAACACCGGCACGGCGACGCCGACGAGCGTGCCGATGACCGTGATCACGTCGAGCGGGCGGCCGCGGTGGCGCGCCGCGAGGTAGCCGAGCGGGATGCCGAGCGCGACGGCGATCACCAGCGCGGCGATCGACAGCTCGATGGTGGCGGGCAGGGCCCGCCCGATCTCCTCGAGCACCGGCTGACCCGTGATCGAGGACGTGCCGAAGTCACCCGTCGCGACCCGCCCGAGGAAGCGGCCGTACTGCACCCAGAGGGGTTGGTCGAGCCCCAGCACCCGGTTCAGCTCGGCGATGTTCTCGGGCGTCGCGCGGTCGCCGAGGAACGCCGACGCCGGGCCGCCTGGCAACGACCGGAGCCAGGCGAAGACCACGATCGACAGCAGCAGGAGCGTCGGGATCACCTGCAGCAGGCGCCTCACCACGAAGCGCAGCATCGTCCCCCCTCCGACGATCGAGACGCCGAGAGTGGCACCGCCCTCGCGGGCGGTGCCACTCGGAGCTCCTCTCAGTCGACGCTGACCGTGAGGAACCGCTCATCGGTGAGGGGCGACGGGATGAGCCCGTTCACGCCCTGCCTCACCACGATCGCGGGCGGCGAGCTGGACAGCGGAACACCGGGCAGCTGCTCCATGATCACCCGGTTGACCTCGCGGTACGCGGCGGCGTGCTCCTCCTCGCCGACCGTCGCATCGGCGTTGCGGATGCCGTCGATGATCGCCGAGTCCTCGGGCAGCGTGAGCCCGAACTCCGGGCCCGGCGCACCGAAGAAGCTGCCCAGGAAGTTCCCGGCGTCGTTGTAGTCACCGGTCCACCCGAGCAGGTGCAGGTCGTGGACGCCGTTGACCTGCACGTCGTCGAGGTAACCGCCGTTCCACGGCCGCGCTTTCGGCTCCACGTTGATCCCCACCTGCCGCAGGTTCTCGGCGATCGCCGTGAAGATGTTGGTGGGGTTGGGCATGTAGGGCCGGCTGACGTCGGTCGGGTAGTAGAAGTTGACCGTCAGGTCCGACACCCCGGCCTCGGCCAGCAGCGCCCGCGCGCGGTCCGGGTCGTACGGGATCGGCTGGATCTCCGGGTTGTAGCCGTCCACGGTCTCCGGGACGAACTGCGTGGCGACGACCGCGCCCTCGGGCAGCAGGTTGCGCACCAGCGACTCGCGGTCGATCGCGTGCGCGATCGCCTGGCGCACCCGGACGTCGCCCAGCGCCGGGTTGTTCGTCTGGTTGATGCCCAGGTAGAGGATGTTGAACACCGGGCGGACGAGCACCTGGTGGCCCTGCTGCTCCAGCGCGGGCCAGTCGGCGGCCGAGGGGAAGTCGAAGCCGTCGATCGTGCCGGCCTGCAGCTCCTGCTTGCGGGCGTTCTCGTCGGGGATCACCCGGAAGATGAGCCGGTCGAGCTTGGCCGGCTCACCCCAGTAGTCCTCGTTGCGCACCAGCGTGATCGTCTCGTTGGTGCGGTCGTAGCTCTCGAAGCGGAACGGCCCGGTGCCCGTCGGGTGCTCCATGGCGTACTCGCTGTAGGTGAACGCCTCACCGCTCTGCGTCACCTCGTCACCGTTGTACTGCTGGAGCGCCGTGGGGCTGGACATCGACAGCGAGGTCAGCCCGAACGCCGCCGGGAACGCACCCTTGGCCTGGTTCAGCTTGACCACGGCCGTGGTCGGGTTCGGCGCCTCGCAGGAGTTGTAGACCGGCTCGCCCGCCGCGTCGATGAGGTTGTTGGCGTAGCCGCCGAACGTCTCGTAGTAGTAGATCGCCTGGCTCTGCGCCGCCGCCGACGGCAGGTTGAACCAGCGGTTGAAGTTGAAGCAGACGGCCTCGGCGTTGAAGTCGGTGCCGTCGTGGAACTTGACCCCCTCGCGGAGGGTGAACGTCCACTCCGTGCCGTCCTCGTTGGACTCCCAGCTGGTGGCCAGCGCGGGCTCCAGCTCGGCCGTGCCCTGCCGGTAGGTGATCAGCGTGTCGTAGATCTGCCGCGCGACCCGGAACGTCTCCCCGTCCTGGGCGAACAGCGGGTCGAAGCTGCGCGGCGCCCCGGCCGCCCCGAACACCATCGTCCCACCGGTCGATCCGGCCCCACCCTGTTCGGAGCCGGAGTCGCGCTGGGACTCGGCGCACGCGGCAAGGGTGATCGCGAGCACGCCGGCCACGCACGCGGCCGAGAATCGCCTTGCTGATCTCATGCGGGCAACACCTCTTCGTAGGAGACCCGCAGGAACCTAGTGCGGCGCGATACCGATCGGTAGGTCATCGAGTCACGGTTCCGCTACAGCCCCTAACGATCGGATGACGCCGGGTGCCCCCGGACCGCCTAGCGGGAACCCCCGAACCGCCCGCGGCGGCCCGTCGGCGGCTGGTGCGGTCGGGTGATTGTCCACGACACACCAGCCCTGCAATTGCAGGAAGACCTTGCGTGCGGCAATCTACGTATCCGGCCACCCCTTCCCCAACGCCGGGGGAGCCGGCCGGGTCATCCCGAGAGGAGGCCGCCCGTGACGACAGTCCGGTACCCGCCTCCGCCGTTCTGCACTCATCGCGGAGCACCTGCACACCAGGGACCGCCCCGCCCCGGGGCCACCGGGGCACCACCGACGTCCGGCAACACGCCGGTCGAGGGCAGCAACACGGGAAGGAGCCCGCTCATGTCACTGGGGAAGCACACCGCAGGCTGCGCGGCCGACCGGAGGGGGGCGTCGCCGTGATCACCTTGATCGTCGCAGGCCTCGGCCTTCTCGTACTGGTCGCGATCGTCGTCGGCATCGTCGAGGCCGCGCAGGCACCCGCGTGGCGGCGGATCGCGAAGGAGAGGCGCGCCCGCTGGGAGGCGCGGCAGCCCCAGCTGCACGGCCACGCCGCGTACGGCCCCTACGCCTACGACGACGAGTCGTGGGACGACGACTAGGCCCGCGCGATCCCGGGGAGTGATCGCGCGGCCGCCGGGGCCGCCCCGACGCGGGCGGCGGCCCCGGCCGATCCGCCGTCCGACGGCGGGTCGGCCGCCGCCGGACCGCTGACCAGCACTAGCGGGGCTCGAACGCGCCGCTCTTGATCCCGGCCAGGAACGCACCCCACTCGTGCGAGCTGAACCGCAGCTCCCGGCTGCGGTCCTTGGTGTCGCGCACCGCGACGACACCACCCGGCAGCACCCCGACCTCGACGCAGTCGCCTCCGGAGCAGAAGCTACTGGTCCTGAAGTCGGCCACCGTGTGCTCGGTCATCTCGTTCTTCCTCCGGGGGAGCGTGCTGGAGCTCGTATCGACGGACGATCTCCCGCGAGGCGTCCGGATCCAGGGCCCGATCCGCCACGTCCGCGAGGACGTCTTTATACAGGTCCACATCGGACTGGTTTTCGTAGGTATCCCCCGCTGGGCCCTCGATGAACACGACGTCACCCCCCACGTTGTCCGGGAACTCCAGGATCTGGAACGGACCCGCGTGGGCGCGGTGCAACCCGGTCGAGAACGGCAGCACCCGAACGGTGACGTTGGGCAGCATCGACCGCTCCCGGAGGTAGCGCAGCTGCGTCGCCATCACGGCCGGAGAACCCACCACCCGGCTCAGCACCGACTCGTCGAGCACCACCTCGAGCTCCAGCGGCGGCGTCCGCTCGGTGAGGGCCTCCTGGCGGCGCAGGCGCAGCTCGACGAGCCGGTCCACCTCGTCGCTCGTGCGCTCCGACAGCAACGCGTCCAGGACGGCGCGCGTGTACTCGGGCGCTTGCAGCAGCCCGTGCACCCAGGCGACCTCGAACGAGCGCACCCGAACGGCCTCGGTCTCCAACGCCGTGTAGCGGGCCGGGGCGTTCATCACGAATCGCTCGGCCTGCACGCCGTCGGTGTAGCGCTCCCACCAGCCCTGCTCGCGGCTCTCGTGGACCAGCCGCGTGAGCCGCTCGCGCCGCTCGGCGTCGGTGACGCCGTAGATCTCCATCAGCGCCACCACGTCGGGCATGCGGGGGATGCCCTTGCCGTTCTCCAAACGGCTGATCTTCGACGCCGAGCAGTCCAGCTCGCGCGCGACCTCGATCAGCTGGAGCTTCGCCCGCCGGCGCAGCTCGCGGAGCTCGGCGCCCAGGCGCCGCCGTGGCCCCGCAGGTCCTTGCGCAGTGGGCATCAGGTCCGCCGCTCCGTCGAAAATCAACCGTGCAATTGCACGGCCGAGATGGAGGATAGCGGAGGGCACGGGCGGCCCCGGTGGGGCTCGCCGTCAGACGGCGTCGAAGCCGCCTTCCTTCACGGTGCGGAGGAACTGCGCCCACTCACCGGCGGTGACCACCCACAACGGCGCACCGGGATCGAGGGTGGTGCGCAGCGCGACCCGGCCGTCGGGGAGGCGGGCGGCCTCGATGCAGTCGCCGACGCTGCAGTACTCCCGTCCTACGAACTCGAGTTCGCACTCCGTACCACTCAACGGTCCACCCCTCCGTCGTACGATCGGGTGATCGTACAAGGGCAGAGCGTGATCCACCGGCTCACCGACCTGGGGTCGGCGGGCGGCGCTGGTGATCCGAGCACTACTCGTCGTAGGTGTCGGCGACCTCCCGCAGGAAGCTCAGCAGCTCGCGACCCTCGAGGGCCTGCTTCCACGCCGTGTCGAGCCGGTCGGAGTGGGCGCGCACGACGTCCGGTTTCTCCTGCAGGCCGCCCCCGTCCTGGCCCTCGAAGAAGATGACGTCGCTCTCGCCGTTGTCGAACGACAGGATCTGGAACCCGCCGCCGAGCAGGCCGTGCAGCCCGACCGAGAACGGGAGCACCCGCAGCTCGATCGACGACGACTCGTCCTCGACGATGCGGCACAGGTGCTCCACCTGCTCGCGCATGACGCCGGGTCCGTGCGCGGGGCGGCGCAGCACGGCCTCGTCCACCAGCGCGGCGACCCGCAGCGGATCGGGCTCGCGGCGCAGGACGTTCTTGCGCTCCATCCGCAACCTGATCATCGTCTCCAGCGCCTCGCCGGAGACGGTGGGCTGCGACGCGGTGATGACCGCACGCGCGTAGCGCTCGGTCTGGAGCAGGCCGGGCACGGCGCCCGGGGAGTACTGCCGGAGCGCGGACGCGCCGGCCTCGAGGCCGATGAAGCGGTGCAAGGCGGAGCCGGGGGCCAGCAGGTCGCCGTACGAGTCGTACCACGCGGCCTGCTTGCCCTCGCCGGCCAGCGCAATGAGCTCGTCGCGCGCGTCGAGCGCCGAGTAGAGGCGCAGCAGTGTGTCGATCTCCGGTCGACGAGGAGTGGACAGCCCGGTCTCGATCCGGCTGATCTTCGACACCGAGCAGTCGAGCTCCTCCGCCGCCCGACTCACCGGGATCCCCGCCGCCTCGCGCAGACGCCGAAGCTCGCTGCCGAGGGTGCGACGGGACAGGACAGGGCTGCTAGCCATGCCGGAACCCCTTCGGGTCGACCTGAGCTGCGTACAGACGTCCGGTGCGCTGGACACCGGGCGCGCGCCCTCCGGGCGGGCCGTCGGGTGTGCGTTCAGCAGAGCGTACTCCTGCCATCTCGCGATGGCCATGACTGTCGTGCAGAACACTTACCACTCCTGCACTTCCGCGCCGCAATCCCGCTGTGCACTTGCATGGAGCGCGATCACACAGCAGACTCGGAATCGGGTCACGGCCCGAGGAGGCACCCCATGACCGGGATCGCAGTCATCGCCATCGGAGGAGTCGTAGCGCTGGTCCTGCTGGCCGTCCTGATCGGCAACGCGGACGCGCGAGCCCAGCGGGACGCGTGGAACCGGATCGCCGCCCGCCGCCGCGAGCTCGGCGAGTGGGAGCGGCAGCTGATCCGGGCCGCGGAGTCGGAGGGGTGCCCGGCCTGCCGGCTGCTCCGGGAGCGGGGCAAGCTGCACGACCCGCTCGCGTAGGCCGGCTCAGCTCAGGGCACGCCTGCCGGAGAGGGCGCGGCCGAGGGTGAGCTCGTCGGCGAACTCGAGGTCGCCGCCCATCGGCAGGCCGGACGCGAGCCGGGTGACCGTGAGGCCGGGGAAGTCGCGCAGGAGCCGGACGAGGTAGGTCGCCGTGGCCTCGCCCTCGGTGTTCGGGTCGGTCGCGATGATCACTTCGGCGATCTCGGTCTCGTCGGCCGCCGGGCCGGTGCCGCCCAGCCGGGCGAGCAGCTCTCGGATCCGCAACGTGTCGGGCCCGACGCCGGCCAGCGGGTCGAGCGCCCCGCCGAGCACGTGGTAGCGGCCCTTGAACTCACGGGTGCGCTCCACCGCGAGCACGTCCTTCGGTTCCTCGACGACGCAGACGACGGTGGGGTCGCGGCGGGTGTCGGAGCAGAAGCGGCAGCGCTCCCGCTCGGAGACGTTGCCGCACACCTCGCAGAAGCGGACGCCCTCCTTGACCTTCTGCAGCGCGTCCTGCAGCCGCGCGACGTCGGCCGGGTCGGCGGCGAGCAGGTGGAACGCGATGCGCTGAGCGCTCTTCGGACCCACGCCCGGCAGGCGGCCGAGCTCGTCGATCAGGTCCTGAACCGGCCCCTCGAACACGCCAGAACGTTACGCGCCGAGGCCGGGCAGGCCCAGGCCACCCGCTGCGTCGCCGAGGCCACCGGCGAGCGGGCCCATCTTCTCCGCCTGCAGCTCCTGCGCCCGCCGCGCGGCGTCCTGCAGCGCGCCGACGATCAGATCCTGCAGGGTCTCGACGTCGTCCGGGTCGACGACCTTCGGGTCGATCCGCACCGAGCGCACTTCACCCGCGCCGGTGGTGGTGACCTGCACGAGCCCGTTGCCCGCCTGGCCGACCACCTCCGCGGACGTCAGCTCGGCCTGCGCGGCCATCAGCTGCTGCTGCATCTTCTGCGCCTGCTGCAGGATCATCTGCATGTCGGGCTGACCGGGTTGCACCAGCGTCTCCTCGCATCGCGCCTGCGCCGGCACGGCCGGCTCCCCGCCCAGGCTAGGCCATCGCGGGGCCGCCGGGGGTGGCAGGCTGACCGCCGTGCGCAGACCGCATCGGGCCGTGCTCGCCGTCGCGGCGGCGCTGACCACCGCCGCGTGCGCGGGCGCGGCCGCCACCCCCGCGCCGCGGACACCCGCCCCGGCACCCACCAGCGCTGCGGCGCCACCGCCGGTCGTACTGCTCGACCCGGGGCACAACGGGCGCAACGCGGCCGAGCCCGCCGCGATCCGCAGGCTCGTCCCCGACGGCCGCGGCGGCGAGAAAGCGTGCAACACCACCGGCACCGCCACCGACGCCGGCTACCCGGAGCACGCCTTCGCCTTCGACGTGGCGCAGCGGGTGGCGGCCAGGCTGGAGGCGGCGGGGGTTCGCGTCGTGTTGACACGAACAGACGACGACGGCGTCGGCCCGTGCGTCGACGAGCGGGGCCGCGCCGGGGAGGAGGCCGGGGCCGCGGCCGCGGTGTCGATCCACGCCGACGGGGCCGCGCCGACGGCGTCGGGGTTCCACGTGGCCTACGCCGACCCGCCGCTCAACCCGGCGCAGGCCGGGCCTGCCGTCGAGCTCGCCACCGCGCTCCGGGACGCGCTGCGCGCGGGCGGCTTCCGGGACTCGGACTACATCGGCCGCGACGGGCTCTCCCCGCGGGCCGACCTCGCCGGCCTGAACCACGCCACCCGCCCGACGGTGCTCGTGGAGTGCGCGAACATGCGCAACCCGGACGAGGCCGCCGTGGTGTCCTCCGCGTCCGGCCGCGACCGCTACGCCGCTGCGATCGCGGCGGGTGTGCTCGGCTTCCTCGAGCGGGAGCCCTGACGCTCCCGGTCGTCAGGGCCGCTCGATCGCGCGCGCGCCCAGCTGGGTGGTGAGCAGTTCGATCGCGACCTCCTCGGGGTCGCGGCGCTCCCCGTCGGCGACGGGCACGGCGGCCTCGGCGAGCATCGCCTCCTCGTCGTCGTCCGGTGGCGGGACGTCGTCGTCGGGCGGCTCCGGCGGCAGCGGCACGCCGTCGTCGGGAGCGGACGGCCTGCGCACCGGGGGCGGCCGCTGGCCGCGTGCGGGCTGGGGCGCCTGCTGCGGGCGCGACGGGGGCTCGGGCCGCCGCGGCGGACCGCCGCGGCCGCCGGCGGGCGGCGCCGGGGCGTCACCCGCCTCGCAGCGCACCTGCCAGCGCACGCCGAGGACCGAGTGGAGCGCCGCGGAGACGATGTCGGCGTTGCGCGGCTCGGACAGGCGCCGGGCGAGCGAGGGCGCGCCGATGCCGAGCACGAGGGTGTCGCCCTGCACGGCCCGGACGGACGCGTTGACCAGCATCGCCTCGATGCTGCGGCTCTGGGTGCGCGCGGCGGCGAGCACCTCCGACCACACGCGGCGCACGGCGGCGGCGTCGATCCCCCCGCCCTGGGCCGCCGGGCGTTCCGCGGGCGCGGTGGCCGGCTCCGGCCGGGCCGGGGGCTGCTGAGGCGGCTGCTGCGGCGGCGCGGGCGGCTGGGCCGCGGCCGGCGCCTGCGGCGGGCGGGCCGGGCGCTCGGCGGGCGCGCTCTCCTGCCGCGGCCGGGCGGGCGGCGGGGTGCCCTCCTGCGGGCGGGCCGCCGGCGGTGCGGCGGCGGGGGCCGCCTGCTCGGCGGCGGCCTCGCTGGGCCTGCGGAACGTGCGGCGACCGCCCTCGGCCGGCTCCTCCTGCCCGGGCGCGGCGGCCGCGATGGCGCTGCGGCGCTCCAGCCGTTCGATCCGCTCGAGGAGGCCCGCCTCGTCGTCGGTGGCCGCGGGCAGCAGCATCCGCGCGCAGAGCAGCTCCAGCAGCAGCCGCGGGGCGGTGGCGCCGCGCATCTCGGTGAGCCCGCTGTGCACGATCTCGCCGTACCGGGTGAGCGTGGCGATGCCGATCTTGCCGGCCTGCTCGGCCATGCGGGCGATCTCGTCGTCGGCGGCCTCGACGAGCCCGCGCTCGGCGGCCTCGGGCACGGACTGCAGGAGCACCAGGTCGCGCAGCCGCTGCAGCAGGTCGGAGGCGAAGCGGCGGGGGTCGTGGCCGGCCTCGACGAGCCGGTCGACGGTCTCGAACACCGCGGCCCGGTCGCCCGCGGCGAGCGCGTCGATCATGTCGTCGATGAGGGCGACGTCGGTGACGCCGAGCAGTGCGACGGCGCGCTCGTAGGTGACGCCCTCCGGCCCGGCGCCCGCGAGCAGCTGGTCGAGCACCGAGAGGGTGTCGCGCGCCGAGCCGCCGCCCGCCCGCAGCACGAGCGGGAAGACGGGGGGCTCGACCTTCGCGCCCTCCTCCGCGCAGATCCGCTCGAGCAGCTTGCGCAGGGTGCCCGGCGGGATGAGCCGGAACGGGTAGTGGTGGGTGCGCGAGCGGATGGTGGGGAGCACCTTGTCCGGCTCGGTGGTGGCGAACACGAAGACGAGGTGCTCCGGAGGCTCCTCCACGATCTTCAGCAGGGCGTTGAAGCCCTGCGTGGTGATCATGTGGGCCTCGTCGACGATGAACACCCGGTACCGCGACTCGGCGGGGGCGAAGAAGGCCCGGTCGCGCAGCTCGCGGGTGTCGTCGACGCCGCCGTGCGAGGCGGCGTCGAGCTCGGTGACGTCGATGTTGCCGGGGCCGCCCGGCGCGAGGGACACGCAGGACGCGCAGACCCCGCACGGGTCGGGGGTGGGGCCCTGCTCGCAGTTGAGGGAGCGCGCGAGGATGCGGGCCGACGAGGTCTTGCCGCAGCCGCGCGGCCCGGAGAACAGGTACGCGTGGTTGATGCGCCCCGAGGCGAGCGCGGTGCTCAACGGCTCGGTGACGTGTTCCTGCCCGACCACCTCTGCGAACTTCGCCGGGCGGTACTTGCGGTACAGAGCCAGCGCCACGGCCGCGAGGCTACCCACCATCGCCGACATCGCGAACGACGGGGAACGAGGGCCGCACGTCGCGCCGTGCGAACCGCCCGTCGACGGCGCGCTGATCGCGCCGAGCCAGGTCCCCGGGGCGACTTCGCGAACCGTGGGTGTGCCACACACCGCCGGCGCTGTGTGAAGCGCAGCCCGAGTGCGTGGAAGTCGCTGGTGACGACGGCGCGGAGCGCGGAACCACGTGCGAGAGGCGTACCCGACTCCCTCGCGCGGGAGGACGGCACCACGCCGCACGGGAACCCGCGACGAGACTCCGACGACGAGCCCGAGCGGACCACGGATGGGGGTCCGGGGGGCGAAGCCGAAGCCCCTCCGGCAGGGGGTCCGGGGCTCGGCCCCCGGAAGACGCTGACGAACGAGACCCGGCGAAGCGCTGGAAGCGCGAGCACACGCCGCCCTCTCGTGAGGGGACCCCGCGCACCCGCTAGAGCCCGTTGACCCTTGCTGCCTTCCGGCCCTGGGGGGGTTCACAGGATAGACGCCGCGCGGGGTCCGCAAGCCAGTGTAGAGGAGTGGGGTCGCGCGGGTGGCGGGCGGCCCAGCCGTTATGCTTCTCGGCGGAGGATTCGCCTAGAGGCCTATGGCGCACGCTTGGAAAGCGTGTTGGGTTCACGCCCTCGCGGGTTCGAATCCCGCATCCTCCGCAGGGAGAGCAGGTGACGCCGGGTCGGTCCAGCAGGGCCACCCGGCGTTCCTGTCCCGGGGGCCTACTCCCACGGGGTGGGCGCGTCCGGGTTCTCCGGGTCCTCGAGGAGCGCCGCGGTTTCGACGCCGCCGTCGGCGCGCACGCGCACGACGACGAACCGCTGCTCCTCGTCGGAGCCGGGCGGCGTCAGGCTGATGACGTCGCCGACCTCGAACGCGTGCTCGTCCGCCATCGCCCGTCCCTCCGTCGGCGCTGCCCGCCACGGTAGTCGCGCGAGCGGGGGGTAGCCTGCGTGCGGGTCCCCGATCCGTGGCACCCCGGACGAGCGGCGTCGTACCCGTCGACAAGACGACGCCCCGGGAGGTGTGTCGTGGCGTGGCTCGTGCTGGTGGTCTCCGGTGTCCTGGAGACGGTGTGGGCGGCGGCGCTGAGCCGCTCGGAGGGCTTCAGCAGGCTCGTTCCGTCGATCGTCTTCGTGGTCGCGCTGGTGCTGAGCATGATCGGGCTGGCGTACGCGCTGCGGGAGATCCCGGTGGGCACGGGGTACGCGGTGTGGGTGGGGATCGGTGCCGTCGGCACCGCCCTCTACGGCATGGCCGTGCTGGGTGAGCCGGTCACCGTGCTCCGCGTGCTGTGCCTGGCGGCCATCGTCGGCGGCGTCGTCGGTCTGAAGTTCCTGCATTAGGACCGCCGAGATCGGGAACACGGTCCGCAGCGGGTCGTCAGGAGCGGCCCCATGGGGGAAGCAGGAGGAGCGATGACCGTCACGGGCATCATCACCGCGATCATCATCGGGGCCATCATCGGTTTCCTCGGCCGTCTCGTGGCGCCGGGGAAGCAGGACATCCCGATCTGGCTGACCATCCTGGTCGGCATCGTGGCCGCGTTCATCGGCACCTGGATCGCCGGCCTGTTCGGGGTGGCCGACACCAGGGGCATCGACTGGATCGAACTCATCATGCAGGTCGTCGTCGCCGCCATCGGCGTCACGGTCGTCGCGGGGATCTACGGCCGCCGGGCCGTACGCCGCTAGGCCGGCCTGTGCTCCCGGCGGCCGCCGGGTCCTCCCCGCGACGGACCCGGCGGCCGTCCGTTGTGCGCGCCCGGCGGATGATCGGTGGGGCCGACACGACAGGAGGACGATGCCGACGCCACCCACCTTCGCCGACGTGCAGGCGGCGGCCGAGCGGATCCGCGGCCACGCCCACCGGACGCCGGTGCTGACCTCCCGGCGCGTCGACGCCGAGGTCGGCGCCCAGCTGTTCTTCAAGTGCGAGAACTTCCAGCGGATGGGCGCGTTCAAGTTCCGCGGCGCGTTCAACGCGCTGTCGCGGCTGGACGAGGAGCGGCGCCGGGCGGGGGTCGTGACCTTCTCGTCGGGCAACCACGCGCAGGCGATCGCGCTCGCCGCGAACATCCTCGGCATCCCGGCCACCATCCTGATGCCGCACGACGCGCCGGAGAGCAAGGTCGCGGCCACGGAGGGGTACGGGGCGTCGGTCGTGCGGTTCGACCGCTACGCCGACGACCGTGACGAGATGGGCCGCGCCCTCGCCGCCGAGAAGGGGCTCACCCTCGTGCCGCCCTACGACCACCCGGACGTCATCGCCGGGCAGGGCACGGCGACCATGGAGCTGATCGACGAGGTCGGCGAGCTCGACGCGCTCTTCGTCTGCCTCGGCGGGGGCGGGTTGCTGTCGGGCGCGGCGCTGGCCGTGCGGGCGATGGCACCGGCGTGCCGGATCGTGGGGGTCGAGCCGGAGGCGGGCGACGACGGTCTCCGTTCGTTCCGCAGCGGCCGAATCGTCCACATCGACACGCCGCAGACGATCGCCGACGGCGCGCAGACCCAGCACCTCGGCGAGCTCACGTTCGCGATCATCAGCCGGGACGTCGACGACATCGTCACCGCGAGCGACGCCGAGCTCGTCGAGGCCATGCGGGTGTTCGCGGCCACGATGAAGATCGTCGTGGAGCCGACGGGGTGCCTCGCGTTCGCCGCCGTGCGCCGGCTGGCTCCCGAGCTCACGGGGCAGCGGGTCGGGGTGCTGGTGAGCGGCGGGAACGTCGACCTCGACCGGTTCGCGGCGCTGATCGCGGGGTGATCGGCACCCTCGGCGAGCCGGTCGACGCGAAGAGTAGCGATCAGTGTCGGTCCGGCGACGTTTCGTAGCCGCGGGCGCCCCGGCTCCGTAGGATCGTCGGTTCCCCCGACGACGGAGATCCCGCGATGCGCCCGATCCGAGCCCTGGCCGCCACCGCCGCGGTGGCGTTCGCCGCCGGGTGCTCGACGGCCGCGGACCCCACCGGCATGCCCGCCGCCGCGGTCGCGGCCCCGTGCGTGGAGACCGTGGCCACGCCGGCCGCGCAGCGCCCGGCCGCGCTCGCCGGCACCACCAGCAACTGGTACGGCGAGGGCGACATCTGGGTGGCCGTCCCCGACTACCCGCCGACGCGGCAGGGGGAGGCGCTCGTGCTGAAGTTCCCGGTGGTGACGCTGGTGGACGGCGCGCCGACGGCGTCGCGCGGGGCGCCGGTCATCACGGCGGTGCGGGTGGACGCCGCGGGCGAGGCGCCGGGTCAGGTGGGCGGGTTCGCCCAGGCCTTCGGCACCTCCGACCTGTCGTTCTGGCCCGCGTCCGTGGCCCTGCCCGCCCCCGGGTGCTGGCGGATCACCGGCCTGCTCGCCGCGCAGGCGGTGGAGTTCACGGTGTGGGTCGAGGAGCCGTGACGCCCAGGTCGACGGGCAGGCGGTCGACCCCGAACACGAACGACAGCTTCCGGAACGGCAGCTGCGACGGCTCGGCGCCCAGCCGGATGTCGGGGAACCTGCGCACGAGCGCCGGGTACGCGGTGCGCAGCTCCATGCGGGCGAGCTCGGCGCCGATGCAGCGGTGCAGGCCGTGGCCGAAGGCCAGGTGCGGGCGGGCGGGGCGGCCCGGGTCGAAGTCGTCGAGGCCGCCGTCGCGGTTCGCCGCGCTGAGCGAGCAGAGGACGATGTCGCCCTCCTCGATGGTGGCGTCGCCGATCTTCACCCGTTCCCGGGCGAAGCGTGGGAACGCGACCTGCACGACCGTGAGGTAGCGCAGCAGCTCGTCGACGAACGGGTCGACGGCGTCGTCGCTCGTGCGGATCGCCTCCCGGGTCTCCGGGTGCTGCACGAGCACGATCGTGCCGAGCGCGAGCATGCTCGTCGTCGTCTCGAGCCCGCCGGTGAGCAGGCCGTCGGCGAGCGCGGCGAGCTCGTGGTCGGACAGCTCGTCGCCGTGCTCGCGCACGAGGCGGCCGAGCAGCCCGTCGCCGGGCTCATCCCGCTGCTTCTGCACGATCTTGAGCAGGTACTCCATGGACTCGGAGATCGCGCCGAGGGATCCGGTGACGCCGCCGAGCAGGTCGAAGCGGGTGGTCGAGAGCCGCTGGAACTCGTCGCGGTCGGCGTAGGGGACGCCGAGCAGCTCGCAGATCGTGAGCGACGGGATCGGCAGCGCGAAGCTCTGGAGGACGTCCACGGGACGACCCGCCTCGGCGAGCGCCTGCATCTCGTCCAGCTGGCCCGCCACGATCGCCTCGATGCGGGGGGTGAGCCTGCGCAGCCGGTGGCCGGTGAACTCCGGGGTGAGCAGCTTGCGCAGCCGGGTGTGGTCGGGCGGGTCGGTGAACCCCAGCCCGCCCGGGTTCTGCTCCGCGGTGATCCCGACGGTGCCCACCAGGTTGGTGAAGTCGTTGCTGAACGCCGGTGAGTTCGCCAGGACCGCCCGGGCCTCCTCGTACCCGGTGACCAGCCACGCCCGGATGCCGAAGGGCAGCTTCATCCGGCTCACCGGCTCGCGGTCGCGGAGCTCCCCGAGCGCGGGCACGGGGTTCAGACCGTCACGCTGCAGCGGCACGAGGGCGGAGTCGGGCAGCACCGACAGCAGGGCGTCCGTGTTGCCCTGGCGCTTGCGCCCCAGCCGCAGCCGGGCGAGCGTGCCGATGATGCGTCTGCGGGTCCCCCACATGCGGCGGAACTCTATGCAGGTCGGCCCCCTCCGTGGTGAGGGTGTGCCGAGATCGGTCGCTCTCCGTCGGCGAAAAACCCGGCGGGTGCGACGGCGGTACGGCTAGCGTCGCGGCCGTGCCGTCGAACCCCGCCCCGGACGGCCTGCTCGCCCTGTTGTCGGCGCGCACCGGCCATTTCCCACTGGAGTCCGGTCACCACGGCGAGCTGTGGCTCGACCTGGACTCCCTGTTCTTCGAACCGGCGGCCGTGGAGCCGTTCGCGCACCGGCTCGCCGACCTGGTCCGGCCGCACGCCCCGGACGTCGTGTGCGGGCCGCTCGTCGGCGGCGCGTACCTCGCCCAGGTCGTCGCCGCCCGGCTCGGGGCCCGGTTCTGCCACGCGGAGCGGACCTCGACCGGCGACGGCGGCCTCTACGCGGCGACCTACCAGCTCCCCCGCGCCCTGGTGCCCCACCTGGCCGGGCTGCGGGTGGCGGTCGTGGACGACGTGGTGAACGCGGGATCCGCCGTGCGGGCCACCCTCGCCGCGCTCGCGCAGGCAGGCGCGCGGCCGGTGGCGATCGGGGCGTTGCTCGCGCTCGGCCGCACCCCCGGCCGGGTGGCGGCGTCGGCCGGTCTCCCCCTCGAGGCGGTCGCCACCCGCGACAACGAGATCTGGGAGCCCGACCGCTGCCCGCGGTGCGCGGCCGGGGTGCCGCTGCAGCAGCCGTGAGGGTGGATCATCGGCGCATGGCGGTCCTCGACGTGATCGTCCCGAAGCTCGTCGCCCTGCCCGGCGTGGTCGCCGTGGTGCTCGGCGGGAGCAGGGCGCGTGGCACGCACCGCCCGGACAGCGACTGGGACATCGGCCTGTACTACCGCGGCACCTTCGACGCCCGGCTCATCGCGGGCCTCGGCTTCCCCGGCCACGTCGCGCAGCCCGGGGAGTGGGGCCGGATCGTCAACGGCGGGGCGTGGCTCACCGTCGAGGGGCAACCGGTGGACGTGCTGCTGCGCGACCTCGACGTCGTCGAGCGCTGGTGGGCCGACGCGCAGGACGGCCGGTTCGAGATCGACAACGTCGAGGGCCACATCGCGGGCCTGCCCACCTACACGCCGGTGGGCGAGCTCGCGATCGCGCAGGTGCTGCACGGCGAGGTGCCGCGGGTGACCTACCCGGACGCGCTGCGCGTGGTGGCGGGCGAGCGGTGGCGCTGGAACGGCGCGTTCTCCCTCGCGTACGCGGAGAAGTACGCCGAGCGCGGCGACGTCGCGATGGCCGCGGGGACGATGGCCCGGGCCACCGCGCAGACCGCCCACGGCGTGCTCGCCGAGCGCGGCGAGTGGGTGCTGAACGAGAAGGGCATCGTCGACGCCGCGGGCCTCGGCGTCGCACACGAG
>Ga0310821_100302_pt1 | contig 28171 bp, 26 predicted proteins | sample P4_ome_FD_201300 | JGI IMG/M metagenome (GOLD analysis project Ga0310821, IMG submission 201300) | Sorghum-adapted microbial communities from Joint BioEnergy Institute, Emeryville, California, United States - P4_Day56_Rep1 | ecosystem: Engineered > Bioreactor > SSF (Solid state fermentation) >...
CGGCCACCGCATCGTCTTGAGTCCACACAACCCGAGATGATCATGCGGTGGCCGCGCCACGTTCCCGGCACCTCCACGAACAAGATCACGAAGTCCGGCTGTAGTACTAGGCAACTTCTTCGCCTCACCCCAGGCCGCCGCCGACTGGCAGACGCACTACCCCCACGGCACCCTCGTGCCCATCGCAGAGGACTTCGAGGTCAACCGCGAAGCGATGGCCAAGCTGGGCTGGACGGCGAACCCGACCAGCACACCCACCAGCAAGGACGTCGCCGAGCTGAGCCAACCGGGCGGCGCCCTCGACCTCGGCCATGACCCCGCCCGCGTCGCGGTCCGGATGATCCGCCTACTCGCCCAAGCAGGCCGACCCGTCACCCGAGACCACGCACTCGACGCAGTCGCCGAGTCGGGCGTTGACCACGCGACGGCGGACGCGCTGCTCGACGCGTGGACCGAGCGCAACGACAGCGGCGAGATCGTCGGGCTCGGCATCACCTCCAACCCCACACCCCACCGCATGACCATCGACGGCGTGCCGATGTGGGCCTGGTGCGGGATGGACACCCTGATCTTCGTGCACCTCCTCGACAAGCCGGCCACCATCGAGTCCAAGGCGCCCGGCTCCGGCGAGGTCGTGCGACTGCACGCCGACCCGTCCGGGATCACCGAGGTAGACCCGGCCGGGGCGGTGGCCACCCAGCGAGTGCCCGGCCGCGACCAGGTCGACCTCAGCACGAAGAACGGGATCTGGGGCACCTTCTGCCACCACAACTTCTTCTTCCCCAACCGGGCGGAAGCAGCGAAGTGGGCCGCAGGCCGCGACGACATCGCCATCCTCTCCATCCCGGACGCCTTCGCCACCGCCCGGGACATCGCTGGGGCGCTGCTGCGCTACGAACCGAAGGGACCGCAATAACCGACGCCACCACTCCGGGTCGGCACCGCTGCCGCCTCCTGTTCGCGCCGCCCAGCTGGTAGTGGCGCCGTCACGTCCCTCGGCCTCCGACTCGAAGTTCCACGGGTTCTCTTAACTGAATTCCACGATCGAGTGAGCACGCCGTGCTTCGGCTTCGGCGCACCGTCGACGCAGATGGGTAAGGCTTTCCTCGAGGGCGGCGACCTCGCCGAGCCAGACGTTCTCGCGCGCCTCGGCAAGCCGGGCTTCGGCGTTGGCGGTCATTTCCTGGAGCCGGCCGAGCTGGGCGGGGTGGACGCGGAGGAAGCGGCATCGGGTGCAGGCGTGTTCGTGGACGCAGGGGGGTGCCGTACGAGTTCCCGACGACCGCGCCGAACGCGGCGGCGATCCGCGCGGGCTCGCCCGCGGGCAGGCCCTCAGCGGCCAACGCCACCAGCGCCGGGCGGATGCGCAACCTGCCGGCTTGTTGCTCGGTGGCCAGCAGCGCGGCGGTGGTGGCGTAGGGGGCGAGCACCGCGGGTTGGAAGTCGTTGAGCTGGGCGATCAACTCGGGCAACGGGGTGGCGACCGGGAACACCTGGGATCGCCCGCCGTCGCCGCTCCCGTTGACCGCGCCGAGGCGGGCGGCCGCCGCGGCGGAGGCGAAGTGCCCGCCGGTGGCGACCACCAGTGCGAGCCGCCCGCGGTTGGCGAGCAGCGGGCGGCGCCCTGGGCAGCGCGGCCGGGCGCAGCCAGCTCGACAGCACGCGGGCGAACACGACGCTAGCGACCGCCAGAGCGCGGGCGTCGACCAGGAACACTCCGCGGGTGCCGGTGGTGCCGGAAGTGGTGGCCACCGTGTAGCCGGCGTGGGCCCCGTGGAACTGCTGTCCGATCAGGGCGGGGGGCAACGAAGGCTTGGACCTGCTGGAGGGTCACGGCCGGGTCGGTGACCCAGTCGTCGAACCGGTCCATCAACGCCGCCTTGCCGGTGACCGGCAGCAGCCGCGGGTCCTCGACCCGCTCGGGCAGACCGGCGTAGAGCCGCCGGTAGAACGGTGACCGGGTGCGGGCGTAGTCGACCAGGGCGGCCAGCCGGGCCCGCTGCCGGGCCGCGACGGCGGCCGGCCCGCCGCGGTAGGCGCGGCAAGCATCGAGCAGCAGGCCCAGGCGGCCGACCCGCTCCCGCCCGTGCGCGTCGATGATGGCGCCCGGGACCGCGACCGGTGAGCCGATCACCGAGACTCCCTCACGCTGCCACCGACCCGTATCCGGCCGATGCCGGGCAAGAACCGCCCGGCCGAGGCGGCATAGCGCCGATAGGGCTCGCCGTGGATCCGCGTCAGATACGGCTCCTCGACGACGCGGACCTGGATCTGCACCGCCGCGATCAGGCAGGCCAGGGCCAGGGCGGCGATCAGCGTGGGCGCCATCAGCGCGACGCCTGCCGACACGGCGGCCATGCCGGTGAAGACCGGATTGCGAACCCAGCCGAACAGGCCGGACGTGACCAGCTCGGTGCGTTCGGAGTCGTCGACTCCGATGCGCCAGGAGGCACCCATCGCCTGTTGGGCGAGCAACACAACCACCAGCCCTCCGGCACCGACGACGAGCCCGGCCCCGGCGACCACCGGATGCGCGAGCGCCCCGAGCGGCGGCGTGGCGCCTGTGAGTACGAGCACCGGTGCGGCCAGCCCGAGCAGCACCGCGGCCGGGAACAGCACTCCACCCCACCACGCGAGCGACCCGGGACGGCCGGAGATGCCGCGGAACCCGCTCGTGCCGGTGCGGCACAGCTGCAGCCAGGTGCGGACCCCGAACGCGAGGACCAGCCCGGCCAGGTAGAGGGCCAGCGCCACCCACGCCCACCCCTGTGTGTTCACCGGTGTTCGCCCGCGCAGCAGGAGCGGGTGCAACCGGCCGCGCACCCGCAAGCATCCTTCTCGCCGTGCCCCTCGTGCTGCCCGTCGTGGTCCGCGTCGTGGTCGTCGTCGAGGTGGATGGGTGGGCAGCAGGCCTCGCCGCGCAGCGCCTCGCGGCCTTCCCGGACCGCGACCACGGCGAGGCCGAGCGCGACGATCGGGTCGGCCCACCACCAGCCCAACGCCGAGTTGAGCACCAGCCCGACGAGCACCGCCGCGGACAGGTAGGTGCACAGCAGGGTCTGCCTGGAGTCGGCGACCGCGCTGGCCGAGCCGTACTCGCGCCCGGCGCGCCGTTGCGTCCAGGACAGGAACGGCATGACCACGACGCTGATCGCGACCAGCGTGATGCCCACCGGGGAGTGCTCGGGCTGGTCGGCGCCGATCAGGGTGCGCAGCGCCTCGAAGGTGACGTAGGCGGCGAGCGCGAAGAACGAGCCCGCGATCACGCGCAGCGCGATCTTCTCCCGGCGCTCGGGGTCCGGGCCAGCGAACTGCCAGGCCACCGCGGCCGCGGAGCTGACCTCGATCAGCGAGTCCAGACCGAACCCGATCAGCGCGGTCGAGTCCGCGATGGTCCCCGCGGTGATCGCCACGACGGCTTCGATCACGTTGTAGGTGATCGTGGCTGCGACCAGCCAGCGGATCCGCCGACGCAGCACGACGCGGCGCTGCGGGGTCAGGGTCGGGCTGCTCACGACGCCACCCCCGCCGGAACCTCGGCGCTGCCGAGGACGGTGGGCTCGCCGTAGACGGGGCAGAGCGCGAGCGCCTCCCCGGTCTCGGCCAGCAACTTCTCCGCGCTGCGCAGCAGGTCGATCAGCTCCGGGCGGGTCAACGAGTAGAACGACTGCCGCCCCTCCGTCCGGTAGTCGATCAGCTGGCAGTCCCGCAGGCACGCCAGGTGCTTGGACACTGTCGACTGCGCCAGCCCCAACGCGCGGGTCAGGTCGACCACCCGGGCCTCGCCCTCGGCGAGTCGCCGCACGATGGCCAACCGCGTCGGATCTCCCAAGGACCGGAACAGCGCCACCGCCGGGGTCAGGTCCCGACCACAACAATCCATCATCGCCACACGGCGATGCTAACTCTGGTTCGTGATGATAGGAAGGGAGGGCGATGACTCGCGGCGGCGGTGGTGGGTGGCTGTCAGGGGGCGAGCAGGCTGACCCAGTACGGCCAGAAGGCGTTCGCGATCAGCCCGGCGATCAGGAGGAACCAGCCGACCAGGACCGCCGAGTGGTAGCGGGCCACCGCGTTGCCGGCGTGGCGCCAGCGGGACGGGATCCCGAACCGGTCGCTGGTGAGGTTATGCAGGGTGAGGTACCAGAACGCGATGATCGTGACGACCCACACCACCATGCAGTACGGGCACAACGCCCCGATCCGGTAGAGGCTCTGGAAGATCAGCCAGTGCACGAACACCACGCCGGCGGTGGCGCCGGTCTGCAGCCCGAGCCAGTACCAGCGCGGCAGCGCCACGCCGGCGAGCACGACGACCCCGGTGGTGGCCACCACGGGGAAGGCGACCAGCCCGATGAGCGGGTTGGGGAACCCGAACACCTCCGCCTGAGGCGAGGCCATCACCGGCCCGCAGGACAGCAGCGGGTTGATCGAGCAGCTGGGGACGTGCGCCGGGTCCTTGAGCAGCGCGATCCGGTCGAGAATCAGCGCGAACGCGGCGAGCGTCCCGATCCCGCCCGCGATGGTGAGGATCCAGCCGATCGCTCGGGCGACGAACCGGACCGGTGGCCCCTCGCCCGCCGGTGCTGCCGTGTCAGTCGCGTCGGCAGGGCTGGCTGCGTCGGCAGGGCCGGTTGCGGCCGCGGCCGCAGTCGAGTGTGGCGCCATGGTCATGCCGATCCGGCCAGCGCGCGGTCGAGCGCGGCGCGCAGGTCGTCGATGCTGCCGGGTTGCAGGCGGGTGCCGTTGACGAAGAACGTCGGGGTGCCCTGCACCCCGAGAGCGATCCCGTCGCTGCGGTCCGCGCGGATGCGTTCCAGGGTGGCCGGGTCGGCGACCGTCTGGTCGTAGGCGGCCATGTCCAGGCCGAGGTCCTGGGCGAAGCCGCGGAACACGTGGGCCTTCGATTCGCGCTGCTCACCCCACTCGGTCTGGGTCTCATACATCCGCTGGTACATCGCCTCGAGCTGGCCCTGGCGGGCGGCCGCTTCGACGGCGAGCGCGGCGTTCTCGGCGTTGGCGTGGCTGGGGATCGGGAAGTAGCGCAGCACGAACGTCACCCGGCCCTGGTACTCCTGGCGCAGCTCCTCGACCGCGGGGAACGCCGCACGGCAGGCCTCGCACTCGAAGTCGAGGAACTCCACGAAGGTGACCTTGCCGTCCGGGGCGGTCGAAAGCCGGTGGCTGTCCGGGCGGACCAGCACATCCACCGGGGCGACGGCCACGGGCCCGGACGGCGCACCCCCGGCCGGACCACCGGTCGCAGCGCTCGTGGTCGACGATCTGGTCACGGTCAACGCGACCACCAGCGTGATCGCGGCGGCGATCACGAGTCCGACGGTCAGCACGACGTTTCTGTTCATGATGTTTCGGCTTCCACTTCCGGCGATGGTTGGGGGCGGGTGGTCGCGCGAACGCGGGTCGCGCGCAGAAGGAGCCGCTGACAGACCGGGCCGACGGGCCGACCGGCGCGGGCACGCCCATGCGGGGCCCGGCGCGCGGCCGGGGGTCAGCGGCCGGGGGTTCGATCAGATGCGGGCGATACCCACGGAATGCAGCAGGTCACGGCCCCAAAGTGCGAGTCGCTGCGCCCACGGCGGGCCGTGCGCGGACCACGCCCGTGCTGCCGCCCCGAGCAGGCCGGTGACCAGGACGACGAGCGCGACATCCACGGGGCTCATCAGGTGGTCGCGCGGGGCGAGACGCTGCCCGACTACCGCCACACTCGCCCCTGGCTCGCACAGCAGGTCATGCCCTGGCGTTCCGTGCGAACACGCCGTGACCTCGGCCGACGGGGCCGACGCGGCGGCACCCGCGGTCGGTGCGAGCAGAGCCTGACAGGCTCCGACATGCAGGAGCAGCAGCACCGCGAACGCGAGCCCGACCGTCCACCGCCGGGCGCGGCAGGCAAGCCGAGCCCCACGGCTGACGGATCCCAGGTCGATGCTGCTCACGGCGCCCCGGACGCTAGCAACCTGCCCCGGAGCGGCAGCCAGTGCGTACGCGCCCGTTCACGGCCTTGCCGGCTCGCTACTGCCGTCAGTACAGCCTGTCCACCAGCGGAAACCGGCTGTGACCTGCGTATTCTCCGCCGGTGGAGGCGCGGCAGGGCATCGCGGGCATCGAGTACCCGGTGCGCCCGATGGTCGCCGTGACCGGGGATGAGCTCCCCACCAGCCACCCCGGCGGGTGGAGCGTGGAACCGAAGCTGGACGGCTTCCTTAACTGAACTCCACGATCGGGTGCGCGCGGCGGGATCCGGCTTCGGCGTGCCGCCGGCGCCAGCACGTCCCGTCTACCGCTCGAAACCGCCTGTGACCTGCATATTCTCCGCCGATGAAGGCGCGGCAGGGCATCGCGGGCATCGAGTACCCGGTGCGCCCGATGGTCGCCGTGACCGGGGATGAGCTCCCCACCAGCCACCCCGGCGGGTGGAGCGTGGAACCGAAGCTGGACGGCTTCCTTAACTGAACTCCACGATCGAGAGTGAGGCGCGACGGACGTCGACGTCGGCGCGGTGGTAGACGGCCGTCAGCGGTTCATCGGCGGTGCGACTACCACTTCGTTCACGGGGTCGTGGTCGAGCTGCGGTGTGCCGGACACGATGACGATCGCGCGCTCCCAGGGGCGGTCGGCGGCTAAGAAGGGCAGCTCTTCGCTCATCCAGGCGTGCCAGTTCTCAACCGCCTCCGCGTCGCCGCCGTCGCGAACCAACCCGCGGCGTTCGGCCTCCACCCAGTCCGACTGCACCCAAACCGCCGCGTCGATCAGATGCGTCAGCTCGCGGCGGGAGGCGCCGACGCCCTCGACGATCACGAGAGGGGTCGTCGCGGCGACGTCCACGTGTCCCTCCCGGCCGTGCCGTCCCCACGCAGGTGGTTGGTAGTGCACCGATTCGCCGCGGTGCAGTGGCCCGAGCGCACCGCCGATCATGAGGTCGTCCCAGCCGAACCGGGAATGTGCCCAGGCGATGTCATCGGTGTGCACGACTTGCGCGCCGGGCACCGACAGGCGTAGCCGCTCGGCGAGCGTTGATTTTCCGCTGGCGCCGCGGCCGTCGACCGCGACCACCGGTGGGCGTCCGTCCGGCGGGCCCGCCGTGCGTAGTAACAGGTCGACCAGCCATGCCAGGGACTCGACTCGCCATGGCCCGGCCGGCGGCTCCTCGGGGCGCAACGTCAAGGCCACCCCCACGACGGTAAACGTCCCTGGCTTTGCCCCTTCAGCCAGCATCCGCGCGACTTGGCCCTCAACCTGGTTGTCGGGCGTGGTCCAGCTCTTGACCTCCGGCCTCGGCTCGGCGGTGACGCAGGTGGGTGAGGCTCTCCTCGAGGGCGGCGACCTCGCCGAGCCAGACGTTGTCCCGGGCCTCGGCGAGGCGGGCCTCGGCGTTGGCGGTCATCTCGTCGAGCCGTCCGAGCTGGGCGGGGTCGACGCGCAGGAAGCGGCAGCGGGTGCAGGCGTGTTCATGGACGCAAGGGGTGCCGTAGGGGCGGTGGCAGTCGCCGAGGGCGACCTTGCGGAGCAGGAAGTGCTGTTCGAACTCGGCCCATTCCTCGCCGGTGGCGGTGCGCTGCTCGATGCTGTGGCGCAGCTTGCGACGGTTCTCGACGAGCGCCTCGTGGGCGGCGATGAGGTGCTCGGGGAACACGGCGGTGTAGCCGCGGGTGGTGTCGAGGCTGAGGTGGCCGAGCAACGAGGCGGCGATGTGCAGCGGGAGGCCCGCGCCGACCAGCTCGGTGGTGAACAGGCGCCGGAAGTCGTGCGGGGTGAACCGGACGGGCTGGCCGTCGTTGTCGGTGAGCGCGGCCCAGTCGGCGGTGGTGGCGAGCAGGGTTCGGACGGCGAACGTGGAGATGACCTCGTGGCGGGTGCCGCGGCGGCGGGCGAACAGGTGCGGCAGCGGCTGGCCGTGGGTCTTCTCGTGGGGGTCGTAGCGGACCGAGAGCGGGACGTGCGCGGCGCCGTTCTTGCCGCGGCGTTGGACGGCGAGTAGCACGGTGACCAGCTCGGGGCTCATGGGGATCAGCCGTTCGGCGTCGGTTTTGGACGGGACGATGTGCAGCAGCGGGACCAGCGTGTTGGTCGAGGCTGGGGTGTAGTGGCGCAGCGAGAGCTGGGTGAGTTCGAGGAGTTCCTCGATCCGGATGCCGGTATGGCGCAGGGTCTCGACGATCGCCCAGGCCCAGAACGTGTCCTCCTCCAGCATGGTGATGTTCGCCCGGCCGCCCTGGAGCGGGACGGCGCGGGCTCCCGGCTCGGTGTGGACGATTTCGGCCCAGATCTGGGAGGCCTTCTGGATCTCGTAGTGGCTGCGGGGGTGTGGGTGGGAGCGTGCGAAGGTGACGCCGTCCAGGACGAATCGCTCGCCCTCCGGAGTGGCGTTGGCAGCGTTCAGCAGGCGCTTGCCCCAGTCGTGGCGGGCCTCGCTGGCGGCGACGAACGCGGGCAGCAGCGGGGTAAGCGCGCGGGTGCGGGCCTGCATCCGTGCCTTGCGCCGGCGCTGGTCGGTCGCAGCGGCCCTCGATTCGGTGCGCGGGATCGGGCATGGTGCGACCCAGATGCCCCAGCGGACGGGGTCCTCGTGGGACCACTCGGCGAGGTCGCGGTAGAGGCCGCGGATCGCGAAGAGGGTGGAGTGCAGCTCCCGGCGTGGCCGGCCGTCGGTGGTGACCGCGAACCGTTCCCGCCAGATCGTGGCCGTGCGGGGGTCGATCCGTAGATCGGTCTGGTCGGGGTTGATCTGCAGGATCTCCCACCAGAACAGCCGGACCAGCCGGTAGGCCAGCCCTTGCAGGGAGCCGTAGTCCATGCCCGGTTTGAGCTCGCCGAGGTAGTCCACGAGCAAGTCCCGGACCCCGCTGGGTGGGATGCCGTAGCGGTCGACGAGGGTGGCGACGGAGTGCTGGCGGGTGTTGCCCTTGGCCGACCAGGCCGCGCGCAGGGTGGCCGGTTCGCCGGCGAACACGCCGAGGGCGACTAGGAGTTCCCAGGCCAGGTGCTCGCGGCGGTGCCGCCCGGAGGTGCGGACGATGTCGGCGTAGTGCAGCAGCTCGTCGCCGGTCAGCGCGTCGAGCAGCTTCCCGGTGCGGATCATGACCCGGGCCAGGCAGTGCTCGGCGTCGGCGCGATGCCGGGGCAGGGCTTGCTGGTAGGCGGGCAGCGCGCGCAACCCGGCCATGTGGTTGGCGGCGTTGGTCTCGAGGAAGCGGGTCAGGGCGTTCCCGGCCCGGCAGAGCAACAACCAGGCGTAGGACGGGCGCAGCACCCTGGCTTGGACGAGGTGGTAGACCCCGCCGACGGCGGCGTAGCGCTGCCACTTCTTGGCGTGCTCGGGGAAGGCGGCCTCGACCCAGCCGCGCGGGGCCGCGTCGGCGCCGCTGGCGATCCACCGTTGCTCCCAGGTGTCGCCGTCGAACCCCGCCAGCCAGCCGATCACCCGCTCAACTCGCCGCCGCACCACCCCGCGCCCCACGCCGCGGAGGACGAGTTGGTCGGTGAGCCGGTCGAGCACCGCGGTGACTGTGTCGGCGACACCGAGCTGCTGCAGCTCGTGGCCGGGCGTGCCGGGCGGCAGGGGTGGTGGGGGCTGCCCGGCGTCGTAGGCGACGAGCAGGCGGACCTTGCCCGCGGGGCCGAACCGATCATCCGGCGGGACGGTCGCCGGCCGGACCTCCGGGGTCAGGCCGGTGGGCCGGGCTCCGGGTGGGGTCAGCAGCTGAACCCGCGGGTGCGTTGCGCGCCGGGTCCGGACTGCCTGCAGCCGGGACGGCGGGATCCCGGGGGCCTCGAGGTTCGGGCTGGCCGGGCTCGCCGACGGCGCGGGCTGGGGTGCGGCCTGTGGCGCGGTGGTGGGTTCGGTCACGAGGTCAGTCCGAGCAGTTCCTGGACCGCGGCGGTGTCGTAGCCGGGATCCAGGGCCGGCGGCGGCGCGGCGGGGCGGGCGTAGTGCGCGAGCACCTTCTCGATCAGGTCCTCCAGCCGGGGCTGGGTGTAGATCTGGGTGGTGGTCACGCTCGCGTGCCGCAGGATCGTCTGGACGTCGACCAGGGTGAACCCGGGGTCGGCCAGCATCCGCTGCGCGGCGGTGTGCCGCAGGTCGTGCAGCGTCCAGTTGGTGCCCAGCACCGTGTTCGCGCGCTGCAGCGCCGCCCGGGCTGCGTGGTAGGTCAACGGCCGCGACGGCGTGGTGCGGGTCCACCAGACCGGGCCGCCCTCGACCAGTGGCGGGCGGTCTTCGGCGAGGTAGAGCGCCAGCCAGGCGAACGAGTCCACGCTCGCCGGGATCGCCTCCCGGGCCCGGCTGCCCTTGCTGACCACGGTGATCGTGCGGGCGCCGACGTCGAGGTCGCCATGGCAGAGCCCGAGCAACTCCGCCGCCCGCGCCCCGGTGGAGAGCCAGAACGAGATCAGGGCGCGGTCGCGGTGGCAGCGCAGCGCTGAGAACAGCTGCTCGGCCGCGTCGTCCGGGATCGCCCGCCAGGTCGGCTTCGGGGTCTTCTGCCGGTAGGTCGCCCGGCGGCGGACGACGAAGTCCTCCATCGGGTTGTGGTGGGCGAACACCCGGCCGCCGCCGCGGCCCCGCTGCGCCGGGACCGGGTTGACCAGCGGTCCCATTCCTGCGGAGCAGGTGTGTTCGTAGAACCCGAACAGCACGCTGAGCTGGTGGTTGATCGTGCGGGCCGCGTAGTGGTCACCCGCGGTCGGCTTGCCGGTGCGCGGGTTGATCGAGCCCGCGGGTGGGACGTCGGAACGGCGGTGCCGTTGCGGGTTCGGGGCCTCCCGCAGATGCTCCACGAACGCGCGCACGTCGGTGCGTTCCGCGCGCTCCCAGCCCACGAACCGCTCGTGCAGGAAGCGGAACCAGCGAAGCAGCGCGTAGGCGTAGCTGCGGATCGTTGCCGGGCTGCAGTCCGAGGCCGCGAGCTCGCGCAAGTAAGACGATGCAGCGATGTGTTCGACGTCGGGAAAGGTCACCCGCCAACGCAGGCCCGTCTCCCGCGACTCGACCCGTCCGACCTGGCCGGCAACCACCACCCGGCCAGCGTTGCGGTTCCGCGGGCTGCCGGGTGGTCAGACGCGCCGTTCTCGCCCGACACTCCCCGGGATGGGGGGCGCGGGCGCTGCCCGACTACTCCCCGTCGACTCAGCAGTCGGCGACGCCAGCCTCACGCAAGGCGCGACGAACGATCGGTGCGAAGGGGCGCCTCGCCATGTCGAGCGCACGTCCGACCTCTCAACCCCCGATCCCGACCCTGACGTCAGGACCGAGAGTGGGATCACCACGACCCCACACCCGGGACGCTGCCCGGCGTGTCGCCAACCCGGTGAACGTTCGTGGTCAACGCACTAGAGGGAGAGGTGGAGCTGGCACTCTCGCTTGCTGATGGTGATCAGGACGTCGGGCGGTGCGTCGGTTGTCGTTGACGCAGGGTGGGCGGTGATGTAGGGGGTGGCGGTGCGGTCGTTTCCCCAAGCCTGGATCTGTGCGGTGAGGCGTTCGGCCAGGGGGGAGGCGTTGGGGCCGTGGCCGATGGCGCCGAGTTCGGAGCGGGTCGGCGCGCCGGGTTCGGTGGGTTGTCGGCGGAAGGTGAAGTAGGCGAGCGAGTCGCCCTCGACGAGGGCAGGGCTGCGGGATGGGATGGCGGGTGTACAGATGCCGGCTGTGATCGCCTCCTGTTCGACGGCGATGCGGCAGGTTCCGGGTTCGGTCGCGGTGAGCCGCAGCCATACGCCGCTGAAAGGCTCTTGACTTCCGACGGTCACGCCGGACCAGACTTCGCAGCGAGGACGATCGAGCACGCCCTGGAGGAGTTCGGGGTTGATGGGTTGGTCGACGTCCCAGTAGATCGTGACTGCGCCATTGGCGTCGATGGTGGCCTCGCGTTCGGTCTCTTGGCCGATCATGGGCACGAAGCCGCAGAGGTCCATTCGCTCGGAACGCAGCGTGTCGCCGTCGCGGGTGAACGCGACGGCATGGGTCTGCCCCCGCCACCGCAGCGGCACGACGAGGCGTCCGCTGGGGACGAGTTGGGTGGTCCAGGCGGCGGAAAGGTCCCAGGCCCCGACGGTCACGATGATCCGGTCGTAGGGAGCGTGTTCGGGAGCGCCAAGCGCGCCGTCACGGGTGAGGACGTCAACCCCTGAGTAGCCGGTGACGTCGAGCGCGTCGCGGGCTTGAGCGGTGACCTCAGGATCGACGTCGACGGTGGTCACGTGGCCGCTCTCGCCGACGAGTTCGGCGAGGAGTGCGGCGTTGTAACCGGTCCCGGCGCCGATTTCAAGGATGCGGTCGCCGGGCTGAGCGTCGAGTTGATCGAGCATCATCGCCACGACGGTGGGGACGGAGGCGCAGCTCAGCGGTGCACCGTTCGCGGCGCGTTTGGTGATTACCGCGATGTCGGCGTAGGCGTCCGCGACGGGTGCGTCTGGCACGAAGAGATGACGCGGGACGGCGCGCAGCGCTCGTGCGACGTTCGGGTTGCGCGCATGGCCAGCGCGCAGGATGCGGTCGATCATGCGCGCGTGGAGCGCCTCGGGGGTGTCGGCGGATGCGCTCGTGCTCATCGTGTCCTTTCGGCGGTCGGCCTCGCGGGACCGGCCAAGATAGCAAGTTGATCTTGATGCGGGGTTGGGCAGTGCGGCGGGTTCAGCCGTCGATCAGGAGGCAGGCATCCCATTGGGTGATCGGCGGGGTGTCGGTGTCGGCGGTGTGTTGGGCGAGCTGGACTGCTGGCGCCTCCGGCGTGCCGGGCGGTGCTTCGGACGTCATGACGTCCCTTCGGGCGAGCGGGCGATCGCTACCTGAAGCACGGCCGCCACCGGCTCGGTGAGGTCGACGAAGCGACCGACTCCGCTTGCTCGACCAACGGTGGCTCTCACCGGCACCGACGTGCGGACCGGCCTGCCCCGGCCCGGCCGCACGCTCGGCCACGTGCAGCGAGGTCTCGGCGAAGCACCGGTACTGCCTCCCGCGGTGGTGGATCGGTGGTCGACTCGTCCGTCGGCGCGTGGATCCCAGGAGCCGGGTCGGCTTCGCCGCTGCCGAGTCGCCACCTCCGGGAGACGGCCGAGGCGTACGGCCGATCGAGCCCGCCGCTAGAGTTCCGGCCCGTGACCGGCCGGCGGATCGACCACGTCGACGATCCCGACGCACCCCGGCCCACCCGGATCGTCCCCGCGGTCGCCGTCGCCGTGGTCAACGACGCCGACCAGCTCCTGATGATCCGGCGGGCCGACAACGGGAAGTGGGCGCTCCCGGGCGGGAAGCAGGAGGTCGGCGAGACCCCGATGCAGGCCGGGCGGCGCGAGGTGCTGGAGGAGACCGGCGTCCGGTGCGAGATCACGGGTCTCGTCGGGATCTTCAGCAACCCCCACCACGTGGTCGAGTACGCGAGCGACGGCGAGGTCCGACAGGAGTTCGCGATCCTCTTCGCCGGGACCGCCGTCGGTGGGGAGCTCACGACCAGCAGCGAGTCCTTGGAAGTCGCGTGGTGCGACCGGCGCGACGTGCTCCGGCTCGACCTCACGCCCGCCCACCGGCGCCGCGTCCGCTACTTCCTGGAGTTCACCGGGGCGCCGTTCCTGGAGTGACCGCTCCGGCCGAGGGCGTCAGCGGCCGTGAAGGCGGGTGCTCGGGGTTCAGCTTCTACCGCGCGCTCTACCTCGGACCAGGAGACCGCCACCCCCCAGGTCCACCACGCCCACCAGCGGATCATCGACGCGGTCCGGAACCGGGACGTCGAGGAGCTGATCGCGGCGAGCGACGAGCACCGCGCGGCCACCGAGCGGCTGGTCATCCAGCGCCTGGGGCGGTCGCGCCCCCGCTCCCCCGCCTGGTAGTTGCCCCCGTTCGGGGCTCGACGGCCGCCGCAGGCTGCGCCACGGTGGTGGGCCTCGCTCCGACGGGGTGATGCCGTGCCTGCCGTCCTCACCGGGGTCCGGCCGTGGTTGCGCCGCCACGACCCGCGATCCGCCGCCGTGCGCCGCGCCCTGCGCGTCACGGTGGCCGCGTGCGCCGGCTTCTACGCCTGCCAGTACCTCCTCGGCCAGCCCGTCGCGGCGCTCTACGCGCTGTTCGGGACGATCGCGCTCGGCCTGCTGTCCGACGTCGCCGGGACCCCGGCCGAGCGCACCCGGCTGCTGCTCGGCGCGCTGCCGGTGGGCCTGGTGCTCGTGGCGCTCGGCACGGTCCTCGCGGTCGACGTGTGGGCCGCCGCGGCCGGGATGCTGGTCGTGGGCTTCGCGGTGGCGTTCTCGACGGTGGGCGGCCCGAAGATCGCCGGGCTGGCCAACGGCCTGCAGCTGCTCTACATCCTCCCCTGCTTCCCGCCCTACGACCCGGGCTCGCTGCCCGCCCGCCTGGCCGGGGTCGTGGTCGGGATCGGGCTGCTCGCGGCGGCCGACCGCGTGCTGTGGCCCGCCCCCGGTCCACGGGGCTTCGCCGACCGGCTCGCTGCGCGATCGAGCCGGTGGGTCGGTACGCGGCCGCCGTCGCGGCGGCGACCCGCGACCCCGGGGCGCGGGACGGGCTCGAGCGGTGCGGCGCCGGCGCGATGGACGCCGTCGCGACGTTGCGGCTCGACGAGGTGCCCCGCGCGGAACGGCCCGTCGGACCCGGCGTCCGCGACCGCAGCCTCGGCATCGCCGCGATCGCGCTGCAATCCGTCACGGCCCGGCTCACCAACCTCGTCGCCCTGCTCGACGACCCCGCGCTCGGCGGGCAGGCGAGGGACGCCGTGGCCCGCCTCGTCGCCACCGCGGGCCGGGCGGTCGAGGCGTGCGCGCCCGCGCTGCGCGGCGCCGGGGAAGCGCCCGCGCTCGGACCCCTCGACACCGCGCTGGCCGAGTTCTTGAGCCGGCGCGCCGCGATCCTCGCCGCCCGCGACGACATCGCGCGACGCCACCTGCGCGTCGGCGCGGAGGCCGTGATGGCCGCGCAGTCGACCCGGGCGATCGTCGTGGGCACCCGGGCCGCCCTGGGCCTCGCGGGCCACGAGCCGCCGGTCGGGATCGCGCCGGTCACGTTCGCCTACCTGAACCGGTCGGCGGCGCAGCGGTGGTGGCGCCGGCTGCGGGTGCACCTCACGCCCCGCTCGGTGTACTTCCAGAACGCCGTGCGGCTCGCGGTCGGGCTCGCGGTCGCCCGGATCGTCGCCGACCTGCCGGACATCACCCACGGCTTCTGGGTGATGCTGGCGACGCTCACCCTGATGCGCACGTCGCTCGTGGCCAGCCGATCGACACTCGGCCCTGCGTTCGGCGGCGTGCTCGCCGGGGCCGTCCTCGCGGGGATCATGCTCGTCGCGGTGGGCGACCGCACCGAGATCTACACGTGGTCGCTGCCGGTCCTCATGGCGCTGGGCTTCGCGGTCGGGCCGCTGTTCGGGCCCGCGGCCGGCCAGGCCGGGTTCACCGTCGTCGTCGCGGCGATCTTCGCCCAGCTCGCGCCCGCGACGTGGCACCTCGCCGAGACGCGGCTGGTCGACGTCGTCCTCGGCGGGCTGGTCGGCGCGGTCATCGGCGCGGCGGTGTGGCCCCGCGGCGGCGCGGGCGAGGTGCGCCGCAGCGCGGCCGCCGTGCTGCGGACGGGCGCGGACGACGTCGTCGCCACCGCGCGGATCTTGACCGGGACCCCCGCCTCGCCCCGTGCGGACCTGCCGAAGCGGTTGGCGCTGCTGGACGCGACGCACGCCCAGTTCCGCTCGGAGGGGGCGTCTGCCTCGGCGGGCGCGGACGTCGACTGGCTGGCGGTGCTCGGGGTCGGCCACCGGCTGGTCGACGACGCCGACCTCCTGCGGGGCCGCTACCCGGACCCGGACCCCCTGCCCTGGCCCGCGGTCGCCGCCGCGCTGGTCGACGCCGCCACCGTGGTGGCGCACGACCTGCGGGTCACGGCCGCCGCCCTGGCCACCGCGGCCGCGGCGCCCCCGGACGAGAGCGCCGGCGTGCACGCACGCCTGTCCCCGCACCCGCCCGTCGCCGACTACGGGCGCGCGCCCTCCGACGCGCTCCGTGTGGTCGACGTGTGGGGGTGGCTGCACGGCCTCGCCGACGACCTCCACCGGCTGCACGGGGCCCTCACCGCGCCGGGCCGGGAGCGGCCGCCCGTTCGGTCATGACGCGGAGCCGGTGATCACCGGGTCGGCGGCGAGCGCCTCCGTGCGCGCGGCGACCGTCTGCCGCAGGGTGTCGAGGTCGGCGGCGATGGAGGCGGCGTCGAGCGTGTCGCTCACCGGCACGGTGGCGGCGAGCTCGTCCAGCACGCGCATGGCGCCACCGCCGGCGTAGAACCGCTGGTAGAGCTCGCGATAGGCCTCCTCGTACGCCGCGGTGAAGGCCGGCGTCGCGAGGAAGCGATCCTTGAGCGCGTGCCCCACCGCCGGGCCCTGCCGCTGGTCTCCCCCGGGGCCCGGCGGCCCCTCGCCCGGTGGCGGTGCGAGCACCGCGCCGGGCGGAGCGGCACCGCCGCCGGGCGCAGGGGCACCGCCGCGCCGGGCGATCATGCCGACCTCGTCGTGGGGTCCGGCGTCGATGTGCCCGGTGAAGGCGAAGTTGAGGTCCCAGGCGATGACCTCGAACCTCTCGGTCTCCAGGTCGTAGCGGAGGTAGGAGTTGCGCCCGGGCCCGGCCATGTCGTCGAAGTTGAGCAGCAGGTTCTGGGTGGCGACGTAGCGGGCGAGGGAGCCGACGTCGACGTGCTCGTCGAGCTCGGCGGCGAACTCCTCGTCGGTGGCGCCGTTCACCCACCGGACGAGGTCGATGACCGGCTGCAGGTCCTGGCTGCCGATGCGGTTGATCTGCTCGAAGTCGGTGACGTACTCGGTCGGGTCGTCGCCCTTGTCGGTGAACGAGCCGCCCGACAGCGACTTGTACAGCACCCCGTCGGTCGCGAACTCCCGCTCCGCGTAGGCCTCGTCGGGGTGCTCGAGGAGCAGGCGGGTGGTGGTCGGCCGGTCGTTGACCGTGAACGTCGCGTACACGTGGTCCTGGACGGGCTGCCCCGAGTCGGCGACGAGGCCGAGCGCGAGCGCCTCGTTGGCGGCGAACCGCGAGCTCCCGCTCGCCGGGCGCACGGCGATCTCGGCGTACCCCTGGTAGCGGCGGCCCTCGACGAACTCGTCGAAGCTGATCAGCCACGGCAGGGTCTCCGGCTCGTCGTCGCTGAGCGGCACGGCGCCGACCCGCACCCGGCCCCCGCCGCCCGGCGGCCCAGCGCCCTCGCGAGGCACAGCGCCCTCGCGAGGCACAGCGCCATCGGGAGGCACGGCGCCCTCGGGTAGCCGCACCACGGCGGGGGGCTGCTGTCGGCCCCGGTCGGGGTTGTCCGGGTCGCGCATGGCCATCAGGGTGGAGTTGCCCTTCAGCCGCACGCCGACGTCCTCGACGAGCGTCCCGTCGATGACGAGGTCGGCCGCCATGTACTCCTTCGCGCCCTCCTCGTACCAGGCCTGCAGGATCCGCTCGTAGTCGGCCTCGGCGAAGGTGAGCGTCACCGAGTGGCCGACCGAGTCGTCGAACAGCGGGACCGTCCCGGCGATGTCCTGGGTGACGACGGGCGGCTCGTACAGGTCGTCCCCGGTGACGTAGGGGACCACGCGGGACGGGCCGAAGACGCCCATCGCCACCACCAGGAACGCCGCGCACAGCGCCACCGGGCGCCAGTGGTGGCGCAGCCGCACCGGGATCCGGTGGCGCCACCGAGGCTGCGGCCCGCTCACAGGTCGGTCTGGTCGTAGCCGGTGAGCACCGCCACCCGCTGGCCCGCGTTGCGCGCCTGCAGCGCCGCGATCAGCTCGCTCTGCGTGACGCCCTTCTTCAACCGGGCCGTGTAGAAGTGCTCGGTCAACGCGCCGCCGCGGATCGACTCGGTGCTCACGAGCTCGAACTCGCTCGTGTGGCGGATGAGCACGTCGGCGATCACGGGCGTGTAGTCCCCGTCGGAGGGGACCTGCACCTTGACGACCTGGCGCTGCACGTTGAGGTGGAACCAGTTGAACCGGTGCATGATGACGACCACCAGGCAGATCGCGACGGCGGCGGCGATCGCCAGCGTGTAGAAGCGCGTGCCGCAGGCCATGCCCACGCCCATCACGAGGAAGATGAACCCGACGTCGCGGGTCTCCTTGATCGCGTTGCGGAAGCGGACCACCGACAGCGCACCCACCAGCGCGAACGCCCGGGCGATGTTCGAGCCGACCACCAGCATGATCAGCGCGATGAGCATGCCGAGGACCACGAGCGTCTGCACGTAGGACTGGCTGTAGGAGATGTTGCGGTGGGTCGCCCGGTAGACGAACGCGATCATGACGCTCAGCGCGAACGCCAACCCCAGCGCGGCGGCGACGTCGAACGCGCTGAAGGTGCCGGAGAGGTCCTGGAAGTTCATCGGTGGCTCCGCACGGGACGCGACGCGTCCTCGAGGTGGTCGTCGGGGATGTGGAAGACCGAGCGCGGGGCCTTGCCGAAGGCCTCCACGCTCTGGCAGTACTTGGACACGCGCACCACGGAGAGGTTCAGCGCGGCGGCCATGTCGGTGACCCAGTAGGGCACCCGCTCGTTCGCCTTGACCTCCATGATCGCGAGGTGGGGCGGGACGATGAACCGGTTCTCCGCCTCGGCGCCCAGGTGGAAGTCGCGGTCGCGGCCGCGGATGCGGTGGTCCAGGGTCACGCGCAGGCCGAGGTCGACGCCCCGGCCGACGAACGGCTCGCGCTGGTAGCCGGTGGTCGCGACGGGCCGCAGATCGTTCTCGACGATCAGGGCGAGGACCTCTTCGAGGAACGCCCGCTGCGCCGGCTCGTGCGGCACCATCTCTCGCCCGTCGCACAGCCGCCGCGCCAGGTGGTACGGCAGCCGCACCCTGCGCTTCTGGGTGACGCGGTTGACGCGCTGCTTGATCTCGACGAACACCGGTGAGTCGTCGGTGATCGCGGCGCGGTCACCGTAGTTGCGCAGCCGCAGCTTGCGGCGGAACCGCAGCCCCTCGATCTTCTCCCAGTAGAAGCGCAGGCCGGCGGAGTCGTAGTAGAGGCTGATCACGTCGTAGCCGCCGTGCCGCGCGTGCGCGTCGGGGTCCATGCGCCGGCGCAGCTCCTCGCGGATCTGCGGGACCTGCGCCTCGCCGACCAGGTACTTGATCTCGTACCGGTTGAACGCGTGCAACGGGCTCGGCGCACGCAACGCGTTCGGGCCCACCGGCCCCGGTGGGACGTGCGGGTCGGCCGCCTCCTCCGGTTCCCGCGCCCGCGGCCGACGCCGGAAACGCATGCAGGTGCTCCCCTCGGTGCGATGTGGACGCACCAAGTACGCGGGAAGCGCCTGTGCCGCCGGTGAGCGCGACCTGTGAGCCGGATGTGGACGCGCTACCGCGCGAGCCAGCCCCCGTCGACCGGCACCACCGCGCCATGGACGTAGTCGGCGGCGCGGGAGCAGAGGAACAGCACGGCGCCTGCGATGTCCGACGGGGCGGCCCAGCGGCCCGCGGGGATGCGGCTCAAGATCTCCTGGCTGCGCGCCGGGTCCTCGCGCAGCTCGCGGGTGTTGTCGGTGGCGACGTAGCCCGGGGCGACCGCGTTGACGTTGACGCCGCGGCTCGCCCACTCGTTGGCCAGTGCCTTCGTGAGCCCCGCGATCGCGGACTTGGACGCGGTGTAGCCGGGCACCCGCACCCCGCCCTGGAAGCTGAGCATCGACGCGGTGTTGACGATCTTGCCGCCGCCGCGGCGGACCATCGAGCGGCCGACCTCGCGGGCGAGCACGAAGGCCGCCCGCAGGTTCACCTCGACGACGTGGTCGAAGTCGGCGTCGGTGTGTTCGGCGGCCGGGGAGCGGCGGATCGTGCCCGCGTTGTTGACCAGGATGTCGACGTCGCGCCCTGCGAGGTCGGCGGCGAGCGCGGCGGTCTGCTCGCGGTCGGACAGGTCGGCCTGCAGCGGTGTGAACGTCCGCCCGTGCGCCTCGACCGCCGCGCGCACGGCGCTCTCGCCGGCGGGCATGCGGGCCCCGGCGCCGATGATGTCGGCACCCGCGGCGGCCAGGCACTCGGCGATCGCGAGGCCGATGCCCCGGCCCGCCCCCGTCACCACGGCGAGCCGGCCGGCGAGGCCGAACAGGCTCTCCGTGTAGGCGGCGGGGGAGGTCGTGGTCGTCATGGGGGCGTGATCTCCTCATCGGGGACGTGTCCGAGGGCGGCGGAGATCTTGTCCGCCGCCTCGATGGCGTACGGCGCCATCGCCGCCACCTGTTCTGCGGTGTGTTCGAGGGTGAGCGTCGAGATGCTCAGCCCGTACTTGATGCTTCCGGTGTGGTCGCGGATGGGTGCCGCGACGCAGCGGATCCCCGGCTCGTTCTCCTCGTCGTCCTCGGCGAAGCCGCGCCTGCGGACCGCCGCGGCGGTGGCCCGCAGGGTCTCGAGGTCGCGGATCGTGCGCTCGGTCCGCGGCACGAGGCCGGTGCGCGCGGCGTAGCGGGCGAGGCCCTCGTCGGTGTAGCCGGAGAGGACGACCTTCCCGATGGCCGAGGAGTGCATCGGGATCGCCAGCCCGACCCGGGACGGCATCGTGTACGGCTTGTCCGAGTCGGCGCGGATCAGGTAGATGATCTCGTCGCCGTTCGCGACGCCGACGTGCACCGTGCACTGCACGCGCGCCACGAGCTCGTCGACGATCGGCTGGGCGATCGCGGAGATGTCGATGCGCTGCAGCGCCCGCCCGGCGAGCGAGAGGACCATGGGGCCGGGCAGGTAGGTGCCGTCCCGGCCGACCGAGACGAAGCCGCGGTCGATCAGGGTGGAGAGGATCCGGTGGACCGTGGCCTTGGCCAGCCCCGTCGCCTCCACCACGTCGGTGAACCGGGGGTGCGACAGCACCGCGGAGAGCACGAGGAGGGTCTTCTCGCTCGCGCTCGACCGTTCACCGGTGGCGGGGGTGCGGGCAGCCATGTCTCACCTGTCCAGGGTCAGCGCATCTGCGTGATCGGGACGCCGTCCATGTCGTCGAAGCACTGATTCTCCCCCGCCATCGCCCAGACGAAGCTGTAGCTCGCCGTGGCGAACCCGCAGTGCACCGACCAGCTCGGGGAGATCACCGCCTGCCCGTCGGCGACCAGCAGGTGCCGCGTCTGCGACGGCTCGCCCATGATGTGGACGACCCGGTCCTCTGCGGGCAGGTCGAAGTAGAGGTAGGCCTCCATCCGCCGGTCGTGGGTGTGGGCGGGCATCGTGTTCCACATGCTGCCCGGGTGCAGCGTCGTCACCCCCATCACCACCTGGCAGCTGCGCACCCCGTTCTCGTGGATGTACTGGTTGAGGGTGCGCCGGTTCGACGTCACCGGGTCGCCGAGCTCGCGCACCGTGCCGGAGCCCGCCTCGACGAACGTCGTCGGGTACGCCGTGTGGGCGGGCGCGGAGAAGAGGTAGAAGCGCGCGGGCGCCGCCGCGTCCGCGCTCGCGAACACGACCTCTCGGGCCCCGCGCCCCACGTACAGGCAGGACCCGTGGCCGACGTCGTAGGCGGTGCCGTCGACCGTGATGGCCCCCCGCCCACCGACGTTGACGATCCCGCCCTCGCGGTGGTCGAAGAAGTGGTCGCTGCGGATCTCCGGGTAGGTCGGCAGCGCGACCGCGTCGTGCACCGGCTGCACGCCGGCGAGCACGACCCGGTCGTGGTGGGTGTACACGGCGCGGACCTCGTCGGCGACGAACAGGTCCTCGACGAGGTAGCGGCGCCGCAGCTCGGCGGTGTCCATGCCCGGCACCTGCTCCGGGCTGGTGGCGTAGCGCTGCTGCACGGGGGTCCTTTCCTGGCTAGAGGAGACCGAGCAGGGTGGGCAGCCAGAGCGACAGCCCCGGCGTGAAGATCACGACGATGAGCACCGCGGTGAGCGCGGCGAAGTACGGCAAGAGCCGGCGCAGGACGTCCTCGATGCCGAGGCCGGCGATCTTCGCGCCGACGAACAGGATCGGCCCGACCGGCGGCGTGATCGTGCCGATGCTCAGCGCGAACACGATCATCATGCCGAAGTGCACCGGGTGGATCCCGAAGCTCTCGACGATCGGCAGGAAGATCGGCGTGAAGATCAGCACGGCGGGCGTCGGGTCCATGAAGCACCCGACCACGAGCAGCACGACCGCGATCAGGAGCAACAGCAGGACCGGGTTGCGGGTGAGTCCGAACATCCCCGAGGCCACCAGCTGCGGGATCCGGGCGAACGACAGGACGAAGCCCATGATCGTCGACACGCCGATGAGGAACATGACGACGGCCGTGGTCCGCGTGGCCTCCATGAGGATGCCCGGCAGCTGCCGGACGCCGATCGCGCGGTAGAGGAACGACAGCAGCAGCGCGTAGAGCACCGCGATGCAGGAGGCCTCGGTCGGGGTGAAGAAGCCCGCGAGGATGCCGCCGATCACGACCACGACCAGCAGCAGCGACGGCACGGCCTCCAGGAGGGTCCGCAGCGCCCGGGCGAGGCCGGGCCGCTCGGTGACCTTGAGCTCGGGGCGCTTGCGGGCGTACAGGTGCACGATCGCCATGCACACGAGCGCCCACGCGATCCCGGGCAGGTAGCCGGCCACGAACAGCGCCGCGATCGAGGTGCCCGACACCAACGAGTAGACGATCATCAGGTTGCTCGGCGGGATGAGCATCCCCGACGGCGCCGACGCGATGTTCGTGGCGGCGGCGAAGCCGCGGTCGTAGCGCTCCTCCGCCTGCAGCGGCCCCATCGTGGAGCCGACGGCGGCCGCGGCCGCCACCCCGGAGCCGCTCACGGACCCGAAGAGGGCGTTGGCCGCGACGTTGGTCTGGGCGAGCGAGCCGGGCGCCCGGCCGACGAGGACCTTCGCCGCGTTGATCAGCCGGAGCGCGATGCCGCCGTTGTTCATGATCACGCCCGCGAGCACGAAGAACGGGATCGCGAGCAGCGGGAACGAGTTGATCCCGCGGAAGATCTGCTGCGCCGAGGTCAGCACGCCGTCCTCGGTGCCGAGGATGACGAACATCGCCGCCAGCGACGACAGCCCGACGGCGACGCTCACCGGCGCACCGATCACCAGGAGCAGGGCGATCCCGCCGAGCAGCAGGAGCCCGGCGAGCGCTGCGGGGTCCATGTCCGAGGCCTCCTCAGACGAGCTCGGGTTCGGAGTCGTCCACCGGGCGCTCGGCGCCGGTGAGGATCCGCACCAGGTGGTAGAGGGTGTAGAAGGCGATCAGCGCCCCGCTGATCGGCAGCGCCAGGTAGAGCGGGCCCACGGTGACCGGCAGGCCCGTGAGGTTCTGTTCCCAGGCCAGCTGCGACACCAGGAACCCGCCCCACACGAGCGCGAGGGCGGTGAAGGCGAGGATCGCGAGCTGGACGACGACCGCGAGCCCGATCTGGGCGGGGCGGGGCAGCCGGCGCACGGCCACGTCGACGGCGATGTGCCCGCGCTCGCCGAACACGAGCGCCGAGCCGAACAGCCCCAGCCAGATGAACAGGTACTTGGCGAGCTCCTCGGACCAGCCGCTCGGCGCGCCCAGGACCTGCCGGGTGAACACCTGCCACGACACGTCCAGCACGAGCGCGGCGAACAGCACCACGCAGGCGACGGTCAGCACGCGGTCCAGCGCGTTCTTCACGAGCGTCATCGCGGTGCCCCGCTCAGCCCGCCGACGCCGCGGCCCGCACCTTCGCGTGGATCTCGCGCGTGACGTCCGTGGTCAGCTTCGACTCCACGAGCGGCCGGATCGCGTCGGCGAACGCGGCCGAGTCGACCTCGTTGAACTGCGCCCCGGCGTCCTTCGCGGCCTGGATCGCCTTCTCGACCTCGGTCTTCCACAGCTGCGCCTCCTCCTCGATCGCCGCGCTGAGCTCCTCGGTGAAGGCGGTGCGGTGCTCGGGCGACATGCGCTCGAGGACGGCCGGGTTCGTGATCAGGTAGTCCGGGAACATGAGGTGTCGGGTGTAGCTGTAGTACGGCGCCACCTCGGAGTGCTTGAGGTTGGCGAAGATCAGCTCGTTGTTCTCGCCGCCCTCGATCACGCCGGACTGGATGGCGGTGTAGACCTCGCCCTGCCCCATGGGCGTGCCGTTGCCGCCCATGAGCCGCATCATCTCGATGTTGGTGTCGGACTCGATGACGCGGATCTTCATGCCCGCGAGGTCGGCCGGCGTGGTGACGGGCCGCTGGGAGTTGTAGACCGAGCGGACCCCGCCGTGGAACGCCCCGAGCACGTGGATGCCCTGGTCGTCGAGGGAGGAGTACAGCTCCGAGACGATCGCGGGGTCGTTCGTGACCCGGCGCTGGTGGTCCTGCGAGTCGAACGTGAACGGCAGGTTGAAGACCACGAAGTCGGGGTTGAAGTTCTCCAGCAGCGGACCGCCGACCAGCGCCATGTCGAGCGCGCCCGACTGCACCAGCTCGATCGTCTCGCGCTGCGCCCCGAGCGTCTCGTTGGGGTAGACGTCGATGTCGTAGGCGCCGCCGGTGCGCTCGCGCAGCCGATCGCCCATCGCCTCCAGCGCGATGTACTGGGGGTGGTTCTCGGGCTGGTTGAACGCGACCCGCAGCACCGTCTCGGCCGTCGACGCCCCGCCGCCGCCCTCGCCACCGATGGAGTCGGGGACCCCCGTCCCCGCGCTGCACGCGGTCACCGCGAGCAGCGCCGCACCGGCCACGGCCGCCATGGCGACCACCTGCCTCCTCCGCCCCATGTCGGACTCCCTCGTCGCTCGAATATGGAACTTTGTTCCGTGACACGGAACAGCGCCAGACCGTAACGCGGCAACCCGTTCCGCGCAACGGGATGGGGCGAGCGCTTTCTGTGGTGCGGGGCAGCGGCGCGACCCCGGGGACCGGGTCCGTATCGTCACGACCGGACCGGCGCGGGTGGCGCGGTCACGGGAGGGAGTCGCCTCGTGCAGCAGCTGCAGCGGATCGGTGAGTGGGCGGGACGGTGGTTCCCGCTGATCGTGATCGTGGCGGGGGCGGTCGCCCTCGCGGCGCCCGACGCGTTCCGCGGGTGGTCGCCCGCGGTCCCCTGGCTGCTGGCGCTGATCATGCTGGGGATGGGGCTCACGCTGCGGCCCGTCGACTTCGCCTACGTGGCCCGCAGGCCGGTCGCGTTCGTCATCGGCATCGTCGCGCAGTACGTGATCATGCCCGGCGTGGGGTGGCTGCTCGCGACGCTGCTGCCCGTCGGCCCCGAGCTCGCGGTCGGGATCATCCTCGTGGCCTGCGCGCCCGGCGGCACGGCGTCGAACGTGATGGTCTACCTGGCCAAGGGCGACACCGCGCTGTCGGTCGCGATGACCTCGGTGTCGACGCTGCTCGCGCCGATCGTCACGCCGGTTCTGGTGCTGGCGTTGGCGGGCCGGTTCCTGCCGGTCGACCCCGGTGCGCTGTTCGTGTCGATCCTGCAGGTCGTCGTCGTGCCGGTGCTGCTCGGGTTCCTGCTGCGGCGCTTCGCCGAGCGACAGGTCGAGGCGGTGCTGCCCGCGCTGCCGCTGGTCTCGGTCGCCGGCATCACCGCCGTCGTCATGGCGGTCGTCGCGGGGAGCGCGTCGGCGCTGCTCACCTCCGGGCTGCTCATCCTGGTCGCGGTCGTCGCGCACAACGTGCTCGGCCTGGGCCTGGGCTACCTCGCCGCGCGGCTGTGCGGGCTCGACGAGACGGCGCGCCGCGCCATCTCGATCGAGGTCGGCATGCAGAACTCCGGCCTGTCGGCGACGCTCGCCACCACCCACTTCAACCCGGTCGCCGCCCTGCCCGCCGCCGTCTTCTCGGTGTGGCACAACATCAGCGGGTCGATCCTCGCCGGCTACTGGGCGCGCCGCCCCGTCGAGCCGCACCCGAGCCGGTCGCAGTCCCACGCCGGGTGAGCCGGCGGGTGGACGGCGCCGCTACTCCCAGGTGAGGCGCAGCGCCGTGTGGGCGTCGAGCGGGGAGAGCCCGCGCTGGGCGGCGAGCAGCAGCGACCCCTCGGGGCTGCGGGTGTAGACGGGGCGGGGCCAGTCGCTGACCCAGCGCCGCCACGCCTTCGCGAAGAGGTCGGCCTGGCGGCGGTGTTCGGCCAGCGCCGCGGGGACCGCGTGGTAGACGACCGCGTGGGGACGCGCCCACCGCTCCGGCCGGCGCCACCCGGCGCGCAGGGCGGCGAACCAGGAGGGGCCGGGGTCGGCCGGGACGAAACGGCCGATCAGGTACCGCGGGTCGGCGGGCGGGCTGAGCACCTCGTCCAGCGCCGTCGCGTAGCGCTCGGACGCGGCCGGGTCCGCGCCGGTGAGGCGGAACTGCCACGCCCCCGTCTCGTCGGGCGCGACCGTGACGGCCTCGGCGCCGCGGTCGGTGTGCCCGGCGGCGTGCATGGCCTCGGCGGTGGCGTAGGCGATCGCGGCGACGTCGGGCGTCGAGCGCGCGACCTCGTGGAGCAGCCGGCCGCGCCGGTAGGCCTGCCGTCCCCACGCGCCGGCGCAGAGGGCCACCCCGGCGGCCGGGAGCGCCGTGGCCGCGCCCGCGCCCGCCACGAGGAACGCGACGGTGGCGATCGCGAGGACGATCGCCGCGGCGAGGGCCGCGGTCGCCCACGGCGTCCGCCCGTCGGTGGACAGCCCGGTGCGGGTGGGCAGCACCTCGGGCGGGGTCGGCGCCGCCGCCCGCTCCCGGACCGGCGCCCTGCCCACCAACCGGACCACGTGCGCGGGGCGGTCGGCGTACGGCTCGCCGAGCCGCCACAGCCGCCGCACCCGCTCCCGGTCGCGGCAGCGCCGCAGCATCCGCTCGTTGAAGCCCGCGAACTCCTCGACGGGCGGCGCGGTGTAGGCCGACAGCGCCGGGTCGACGTGCGTCACGCCCGCCATCACGTTCCCGGCCTCGGTGACGCCGTAGTAGCCCTCGTGCTTGCGGACGAAGCGTTCGAAGTCGGCTTCGCCCTTCGGGTGGCCCTCCTCGACGCACACCACGGACCAGGTGTGCGCGACCTTGTCGGGCCAGCCCGGGTCGCGCCGCAGCGCGCGGCCGCGCAGCTGCACCACGGACGTGCTGGTGGTGGCCTCGGTGAGGTCGACCAGCGTGTTGACGGCGACGCAGTCCCAGCCCTCGCCGAGGATCGCGCGGGTGCCGACCAGCACGAGCGACCCGCCGTCGGCGAAGAAGCGCGTCACGAGCCGGACCCAGCGGCGCGAGGTCCACGCGCCGGTGATCTCGACGACGCCGGTGGCGTCCGCGGGCACCGGGTCCAGCCGCAGGCCGGGCTCGCGCTCGGCCGCGTACGCGACGAAGGCGCGGGCGACCTCGGCGTCCGCGGCCACCGTGCGGCCGGTGACCAGCACCGGCCGCAGCCCGGGCAGCGCCGCGATGTGGCGCAGCGCGAGCCGGGCGGAGCCCGCGTCGGCGTCGAGCACCCCGACCAGGCCCGACGGCAGGGTGGCGCGGGCCCGCTCGTGGTCGCAGACCACCACCGCGCGCAGCCGCGCGCCGAGCGCCTCGTGCTCCGCGGTGAGGATCCGGCAGGCGGCGTCGATCTTGCCGGCGCTGCGGGCGATCACCCGGTCCACCGGGGACCGACCGCTGCGCACGCCACCCCGGGTGAGCCGGTACCCGATCCCGGGAAGCGCGGCGCGCACGGCCTCGTAGGCGTGGGCGTCCCGCGGGTCGTCGCTGCGGGCGAGGAACCGCTGCGCGTAGACGTGCAGCAGCCGCATCCAGTCGTCGGCGGTGGGCGCGTGCCGGTGCCGCTCGTGCAGCCGCGCCCCGTCCGGCAGGTCGAGCATCCCGGCGTGGTGGAACCGCAGCACCGCATCGGCCACCTCGGGGTGGTCGCGGGCGAACCGGTGCCACGGCACCGCGGCCCCCTCGCCCGCGCCGTGTTCCCGGCGCACCGCGTACCGGTCCAGCCAGGGCAGGAAGCCGACGGTGGCGAAGCCGGGGTCGACGAGGTCCGCGGTGAGCTCGGCGAACCGCTCGGCCTGCGCCGCGAGCCACGCCCGCTCCCGGCCGGTCGGCATGGCGAACCACGCCAGCTCCGCGAACGGCACGAGCTCGCCGTCGCGCACCATCGCCGGGATGGACGGCCCGGTGACCATCCGCCCGAAGAGGCGGTCGACGAGGACCCGCTCGTCGCGGGTCAGCGCCTCCGGCGGCGTGGCCGTGAGCCCGATGACCGTGGCCTCGGGCAACCCCTCGAGCACCTCC
>Ga0310821_100305_pt1 | contig 27945 bp, 9 predicted proteins | sample P4_ome_FD_201300 | JGI IMG/M metagenome (GOLD analysis project Ga0310821, IMG submission 201300) | Sorghum-adapted microbial communities from Joint BioEnergy Institute, Emeryville, California, United States - P4_Day56_Rep1 | ecosystem: Engineered > Bioreactor > SSF (Solid state fermentation) >...
CTTGGCCACGTGCGAGACCGGGCGCCCCTGCCCGAGTACCCGATCGACAACGATGCGGCGGCCGTGCAGGGTCAGCCGGGCATTACCGTGGGCCACGAGAACCTCCGGTCGGAGTGGGTCCTAGACAAGCCACACCCCAACCGGAGGTTCTCCCCACATCAACAACCCTTCACAGGCGTGTCCCGCCCACCGACCGTCACCAACGTCATGGCCGAGTACAACTAGCGCGGACGTGGCACGATTCGCGAGTGGCCAGGTCCTCCGAAGCCGAGCGCCTGCGCGACCTCGCGCGCCTGCGCCGGGTCCGTGACCGGATCGACCGCGAGTACGCGCAGCCGCTGAACGTCGAGGCGCTCGCCCGGGGCGTGAACATGTCCGCCGGGCACCTCAGCCGCCAGTTCCGGGCCGCGTACGGGGAGTCGCCCTACTCGTACCTGATGACCCGGCGCATCGAACGCGCGATGGCGCTGCTGCGCCGCGGGGACATGAGCGTCACCGAGGTCTGCTTCGCCGTCGGGTGCTCGTCGCTGGGGACGTTCAGCACGCGGTTCACCGAGCTGGTCGGGGTGCCGCCCAGCGTCTACCGGGCCGCGGCCGAAGGCCCCACCGATGGCATGCCGCCCTGCGTGGCGAAGCAGGTCACCAGACCGATCAGGAATCGAGAAGCACGCGCGCTCGAGCCGCACCTAGCGTGAGCGCCATGGACCTCACCATCCACCAGGCCTACCTGCCCCACACCGATCCGGCCGCCTCGCTGGCCTTCTACCGCGACGTCCTCGGCTTCGAAGTGCGCAACGAGGTCGAGTACGGCGGCCTGCACTGGATCACGGTCGGTCCGCCCGGCCAGCCGGAGACGTCGATCGTGCTGCACCCGCCCGCGGCCGACCCGGGGATCACCGACGAGGAGCGCCGTACGATCGAGGAGATGATGGCCAAGGGCACCTACGCGGGCATCAACCTGGCCACCAAGGACCTCGACGGCGCCTTCGAGCGGCTGCAGGCCGGCGTCACGGACGGCAACGGTGAGGTCGTGCAGGAGCCGACCGACCAGCCGTGGGGCGTGCGCGACTGCGCCCTCCGCGACCCCGCGGGCAACATGATCCGCATCTTCGAGGTGCGCTGACCATGGGCGCGAACCTCCGCCGGCTCCACCGCGGGACGTCCATCGCGTTCACCCTCACGGTGCTCGTCGGCTTCGTCGCGGTGACCGGGATCCTGCCCTTCTGGGTGTTCTACCTGCCACTGTTCCCGCTCGCCCTGCTCATGGGAACCGGGCTCTACCTGTTCGCACTGCCGTACACCGACCGGCGGCGTCGACGGGCCCAGATCGAGACCTGACCGCGCCCCAGATTCGGAAGACCACGGAGTGTCGATGACCACGGCCACGCGAACCGACGCCGCATCGTCAGCGCTGCACGTCGCTGACAGCCATGACGTGATCCGCGTGCACGGAGCGCGCGTCAACAACCTCGGGAACGTCAGCGTCGAGATCCCGAAGCGCAGGCTGACCGTGTTCACCGGCGTCTCGGGGTCCGGCAAGAGCTCGCTCGTGTTCGACACGATCGCCGCGGAGTCCCAGCGGCTGATCAACGAGACCTACAGCGCGTTCGTGCAGGGCTTCATGCCGAGGCTGGACCGGCCGGACGTGGACCTGCTGGAGGGGCTCACGACGGCGATCGTCATCGACCAGGAGCGGCTCGGCGCGAACCCCCGCTCCACGGTCGGCACGGTGACCGACGCCAACGCGATGCTGCGGATCCTGTTCAGCCGGCTGGGCGAGCCGTCGGCCGGGCCCCCGATCGCGTACTCGTTCAACGTCCCGACCCGCCGGGCGAGCGGGTCGATGATCACCGAGAAGGGCAAGGGCGAGCGGACCGTCGTGCGCGGCGCCGTCTACCACGGCGGCATGTGCCCCCGCTGCGAGGGCATGGGCACCGTGTCCGACATCGACCTCACGCAGCTCTACGACGAGAACAAGTCGCTCAACGAGGGCGCGGTGCGGGTCCCCGGCTACAGCATGGACGGCTGGTACGGCCGCATCTACCGCGGCTGCGGCTTCTTCGACCCGGACAAGCCGATCCGCGAGTTCACGAAGAAGGAGCTCGACGACCTCCTCTACAAGGAGGCCACCCGGATCAAGGTCGACGGCACCAACCTCACCTACATGGGCCTCGTCCCGCAGGTCCAGAAGTCCTACCTGTCGAAGGACATCGACTCGCTGCAGCCGCACATCCGCGCGTTCGTCGAGCGGATCGCGACCTTCACCCCCTGCCCGGACTGCGGCGGCACCCGGCTCAACGAGGCGGCGCGGTCGTCGAAGATCAAGGGCATCAGCATCGCCGACGCCTGCGCGATGGAGATCCGCGACCTCGCGGCCTGGCTGCGCGAGCTGGACGAGCCGTCGGTGGCCCCGCTGGTCCGGGCGCTGGTGGACACGCTGGAGTCGTTCGTGGACATCGGGCTCGGTTACCTCTCGCTCGACCGGCCCTCCGGCACGCTCTCCGGCGGTGAGGCGCAGCGCGTCAAGATGATCCGCCACCTCGGCTCGGCGCTCACCGACGTCACCTACGTCTTCGACGAGCCCACGATCGGCCTGCACCCGCACGACATCCAGCGGATGAACGACCTGCTGCTGCAGCTGCGGGACAAGGGCAACACCGTGCTCGTGGTCGAGCACAAGCCGGAGGCCATCGCGATCGCCGACCACGTCGTCGACCTCGGCCCCGGCGCGGGCTCCGCGGGCGGCGAGGTCGTCTACGAAGGCGACGTCGCCGGGCTGCGGGATGCCGGCACGGTCACCGGCAGGCACCTGGACGACCGCGCCTCGCTCAAGCCGTCGGTGCGGACGCCGTCGGGCGCCCTGGAAGTGCGCGGCGCGAACACGCACAACCTGCAGAACGTCGACGTCGACATCCCGCTCGGTGTGCTCGTGGTGGTCACCGGCGTGGCGGGGTCCGGCAAGAGCTCGCTGATCCACGGCTCGGTGGCGGGCCGGGAGGGCGTCGTGGTGGTCGACCAGAGCCCGATCCGCGGCTCTCGCCGCAGCAACCCGGCGACCTACACCGGCCTGCTCGACCCGATCCGCAAGGCGTTCGCGAAGGCGAACGGCGTGAAGCCGGCCCTGTTCAGTGCCAACTCCGAGGGCGCCTGCTCGACCTGCAACGGCGCGGGCGTCGTGTTCACCGAGCTCGGTTTCATGGAGACCGTTTCCACCACCTGCGAGGAATGCGAGGGGAAGCGGTTCCAAGCGTCGGTTCTGGAGTACAAGCTCGGTGGCCGCGACATCAGCGAGGTGCTCGCGATGCCGGTGACCGAGGCGCTGGAGTTCTTCGGCTCGGGTGAGGCGCGCACCCCCGCCGCCCACACCATCCTCGGCCGGCTCGCCGACGTCGGGCTCGGCTACCTCACGCTCGGCCAGCCGCTCACCACCCTCTCCGGCGGGGAGCGGCAGCGGCTCAAGCTGGCCACGCACATGGCGGAGAAGGGCGGCGTCTACGTCCTCGACGAGCCGACCACCGGCCTGCACCTGGCCGACGTCGAGCAGCTGCTCGGCCTGCTCGACCGGCTCGTCGACTCCGGCAAGTCGGTGATCGTGATCGAGCACCACCAGGCGGTCATGGCGCACGCGGACTGGATCATCGACCTCGGCCCCGGCGCGGGCCACGACGGTGGCCGGGTCGTGTTCGAGGGCACGCCCGCCGACCTCGTCGCCGCCCGCTCCACGCTCACCGGGGAGCACCTGGCGCAGTACGTCGGAGCCTGACGGCCCGCTCACACCCAGCTTGTCCGGACGGGTGCACCTGATGTTCACCTGGCCGCCGCCTGCTCGGTGATCTTCTGATCGCCTCTCGTCGCCCGGCGCCTGCAGCATCCCCTCTGCACGCCCTGTGGCGCCGCCGGTTGCTGACCCAGTCGCAACGGGCAGGCGCTGCACGGGTGGGCCGACGGGTGCGGCGGAGCCGGGCCCCGCGGGTCGCTTGCCACGGGCGCGACGTGCGGTGGGAGCCCAGTTCGCCGGCCCGATCCGGTGGCGCGCCTTCTCGCGGCCACCGTTTCGTTCCCCCTTCTTCCGGGCCGCGTGCGGCGGCGAACTGCCTGGAGCTCTCGTCATGGATCGGGTGTCAGCGTGTGCGCGCGGGGCCGTCGGCCCCGCCCCGCGTGCTGACGTCGCCGTGCTGCGGCTCTCGGCGGTCGACCGGGTCTGGTGCGCGGTCCGCTGGACGCTCGCGCTCGCCGGCGCGGTCGTGGTGCTGTGGTTCGGCGCAGCGTTCCTCGCGGCCGCCCCGGCGGCCGCCGCCGCGACCATCCCCGTCCAGGCGGCGGCCGCGGGCGTGGTGAAGGCGGCCGGCACCCGCGCGGCCGAGGGCGGGGACTCCGGCGATTCGGGCGACGACGAGGGATCCGACGACGAGAAGGACGAGAAGTCGGAGAACAAGAAGAAGTCCGAGGAGAAGCGCGACAAGAAGCGCGAGAAGAAATCGGAGAAGAAGTCCGACGAGAAGCGCAAGAAGGAATCGGGGAAGAAGTCCGAGAAGAAGCGCGAGAAGAAGTCCGAGAAAAAGCCCGAGAAGGGGCGCGACGAGAAGTCCGAGGAGAAGTCGGACGACAAGCGCGAGAAGAAGTCGAGGAAGTCCGCGAAGGAGGGCAAGCCCGACGACGCGGAGTCGCGCGAGAAGCGGTCGCGCTCCGACTCCGACGAACGGGACGGCGCCGAGGACGAGAAGCGGTCCGAACGCCGCACCGATGACGACGAGCGGGACCGGCGGGAGTCGGCCGACGCGGATTCCGGAGACGACGAGGACCGCGACCGCCGCCGCGCGGTGCGAGCGGGCCAGCGCGAGCCGACCGACGAGCCGCAGGGGCGGGAGCGCAGCCGCCCGCGAGGCGGCGAGCGGGCGCGAGGCACCGACCGCGAGACCGACGAGCGCGCGGAGGACGACGATCGGCGCGACCGCTCCGAGAAGCGGGTGCGTGCGCGCTCGGGCGACCGCCCCGACCGCGAGCGGGTGCGGGCCGCGGCCCGCGACGCGGCCGAGCGGTGGGTGGAGCTCGCGCGCGAGGTCCGCGACGAGATGACCGAGCGGGCGGGTGACCGGGACCGCGATCGTGACTCCGACCGGGCCGAGCGCACCTCGTCCCGGAAGGGGGACGACCGGAAGCGGGCCCGCGAGGACCGGACGGACGACGCCGACGAGGCCGTGCGCCGGTTCGTCGAGCGCGCCGTCGACGAGGTGCGCGAGGCCGCCGACGGGGACGAGGAGGCGGTCCGCAGGGGCGTGGAGCGGGCGGAGGAGCGGGTGGAGAAGGCCGTCGAGGCCGCGGTGCGCCGGGCGGGCGAGGCGGCCGAGGACGGCAAGCGGGTCGTCGACGCGGTCCGCAAGGCGGTCCGCGACTCCGCGGACGACCGGCGCGCGGACGAGGGGGCGCCCGACCCCGATGCGCGGACGCGCGCGGGGCAGCGCCCGTCGGCTGACCCGCGCGGCCCGCCGGCCGCGCGGATGACGACGACGGCGTTGCGGGCATCCCGCGACGACGAGTGCGACGACGACTGCGACGGCGACGAGCACCGGGACGACGACGAGGACTCCGACCGGGACCACGACGACTCGCAGGAGCGCACCGAGCGGGTGCTCGAGGGCCGCATCGCGGTCGAGCAGAGCGAGAAGCAGCTCGAACGGACCAAGAAGGGCGTCGCCGCGGGCAAGGCCACCAAGGCCGACTACGCGAAGCAGGCCGCCGCGCACCGCGAGCTGGAGCGGCGCTACGAGGAGGACCGGGCGCGGCTGTCACCGGAGCGCGCCGAGCTGGTCGACGAGGTGGTCGACGGGCACGAGGAGCTGTCCGAGCGGGAGCGCGAGATCGAGGCCGAGAAGAAGGAGGTCGCGGACGGCGCCGTCGGGAAGGAGGACCACCGGCGCAACGTCGCCGCGTACGAGGAGCGGCGCGCCGAGGTCTACGAGGCCACCGACGAGCTGATGGAGGCCACCGGCCGCGACCCGGACGCGGTGTCCGACGACGACCTGGACGGCGAGGGCGCGGCCGCGGGCTGCGGGTCGGACGGCGCGTTCACCGAGTGCGGGTCGGTCAGCGAGTCCGCCGACGGGGAACGCGACGTCGACCGCGCGGTCTGCCTCGCCGGGGTGTCCTCCGGGTGCGGGGCGTCCAGCAGGTCGGGCGACAACGAGGCGTCCGCGTCCTGCACGATGAGCGGCGCGGAGCGCGGCTGCCGCAGCAGCGCGTCCAGCCGGGCGGACGACGGTGGGGCCACCGGGGCGTCGGCCCGTTGCACCGGTGAGTGCGAGCAACGCAGCCGGGCCACCCCGCGCGAGGCGTCCGCGGAGTGCGAGAGCGCCGACGGCTCCTGCGCGAGCGACAGCTCCGGCAGCGACCGCGACGACGACGCCGCGGCGCACGCCGTGAGCGCGAGGGACCGCACCGACCTCGGCGCCGGCCGGGCTAGCGGGACCGCGTCGGCGCGGTGCGACGGCGGCGACTGCGCCACCTCCAGCTCGGTGGAGCTGGACGAGGTGGGCGAGGTCCGCTCCGAGGCCGAGGTCGATTGCGGGGCGGGCTGCACCGGCTCGGCGCGCAGCGGGTCCGAGGCCGCGCACGAGGCCGGCGCTGCGGCGCGGGCGCCCGGTTCGAGCACGACCGCGGACGCGGCCTGCTCGGTCGCGGGCGGTGACTGCCGGGCCGGCGCCGAATCGGACGCCGACGGCTCGTCCGACGAGATCGAGGCCGACAGCGCGGCCGCCGTCGAGGTGGACTGCGGCGGCGCCCCGTGCTCGGGCGAGGGGACGACCACGACCGGCGGCTCCGCGACCGGGCGGTCGGACGGGGCGAGCCGCGCGAGCACCGGCACCGCGTCCTGCGAGGTCTCCGGCGGCGGGTGCGAGGCGAGCAGCCGCACCGGCACCGATACCTCGTTCACCGAGGGCGAGGCCGGGATCGGGCCGGTCGGGTACGCGGTGCTGACCGACGGTGATGCGGCGGCGTCCAGCTCGGTCCGCGCGAGCGTCGACTGCGGTGCGGGCTGCACCGGATCGGCGTCCGGCGCCACCACCGGGAAGGCCACCGCGGGTGGGGCCACCCGCACGACGAGCGCGTCGACCGGCTGCACGACCGCGGCGGGCGGGTGCGCCGCCGGCGCGACCTCGCAGGTGCGCGACCGGGCGGCCCCGGCCGACGACACCACGGCCGACGCGTTCGGACACCCGCGCCGCGAGCTCTCCGCGTCGAGCACCGCCGACGCCGCCGCCGACTGCGACGCCACCACCTGCACCGGGTCCGCCCGGGTCCGGACGACCGGCGCGGCGACCGGGGACGTCGCGGGCATGCGGGACAGCACCGGCGAGGCGAGCTGCACCGTCCACGGCGACGGCGGCTGCGCGAGCTCGTCGGCCACCTCGGTGACCGACCGCGAACCCGCGACCGGCGAGGCGATCCCCGGGGTCGCACCGGTGTCCGGCCCGGTGAGCGTGTCGACCGCCGAGTCATGGGTGGAGTGCGCGGGCGGCGCCGGGACCTGCGACGGGACCGCGGAGTCCGCGACGAGCGCCCGGGACACCGCGGTGTCCCCGCACGCCCGGGGTACGAAGGCGACCGCGGAGTGCACCGTCACCGGCGGTGCCTGCGCGGGCACCACGACCTCGTCGGCGTCGTCCGCCCCGGACTTCGTCGCGGTCGACCCGGTGACCGGCCGCCCGCTCCCGGGGCAGCCGACCAGCGGGCCGTCCTCGGTGGCGTCGTCGTCGGGGACCGTCGTCTGCGCCTCCGAGGCCTGCTCCGGTTCGGTGCGCACCTCCACCTCCGCGTGGGACGGCGCGGTGGCCGGCGGGGTCCCGCGCACGTCGGCCGGAGAGGCGAGCTGTGCGGGCGGGACGGCCGGCTGCCAGGCGGCGTCGAGCTCGTTCGCCTCCACCGGGTCGGGGGCCGCGCTCGCCTTCTCCGGCGGGCAGCCGGTCAACGCGGCACGGCTGGTCCCCGGGCCCTCGGCGGCCTCCGCCGCGGGCGCCGTGGTGGCCTGCGCCGGCGAGCGGGTCTGCGACGGGCACGCGTCGAGCGCGGCGACCGCGACCGACCCGTCGGTGTCGGCCGACCCGCGGGGGTCGCGCAGCACCGGCTCCTGCGATGCCGTCACGGGTGGCCGCTGCCAGGCCGTCACGAACTCGGGCGCCTCGTCCGGCCCCGACGCGAACACCATCCTGCCGCTGGTGCAGGCCGCGTCGACGTCGAACGCCGACGTCTCGGAGGAGGAGATCGGGGCGGACGAGCGCAGGCCGGACGCCCCCCGGCAGGGCTTGCCGCCCGGCTCCACGGCGCCCGGCTCGAGCGCGAACTCCGGTGGTCCGACCGTCCCGGGCGCGTCCAGCTGGACGATGGCCTCGGCCGTCCTCGACTGCAGCGGCGGCACGGGGTGCGCGGGGACCGCGCGGACCTCGGTCACCGGCAGCGTCGGCCCGACCGCGCTGAGCGGTGCGGGCGGGGCGCGCGGCCCACCGGTGGCGACCGGGACCACCAGCTCCAGCAGCGGCTGCGCCACCGCGCAGAGCGGCTGCTTCGCCCAGACCGACGCCTCCGCGGGCTCCGGCCAGGTCGTGGCCGACGTGATCGCGGAGGAGCGCACGACCGCTGCCGAGCAGGCGCGCCGCACGGCCCTCGAGGCCGAGGTCGCCGCCCGCGCCGCAGCGGAGGTCGCCGCCCGTCCGGGCGCGACCGCAGCACAGCGCAGGGCCGCCGCCGACGCCGCGCGCGCCGCGGCCGAGGCCCGCACGGCTCACGCCGAGGCCGCCAGGCTGGCCGCACGGCCGGTGACCGACGCTCCCGCGACGATGGCGCGGTCGAGCGCCGCCGCCCAGTGCGAGGGCCCCGCCTGCCGCGCCGACACCGCGGGCGCCACGAACGGCACCCCCGGGCGCGCCGCGACCCGCGCCCACTGCATCGCCGCCGCGAACGGCTGTGCCGTCGCGAGCGACGCCCTCGCCACGGCCGAGCCGCACTCCGGGCTCTCCGACCCCGACGGCGCGCCGATCCCGGGCCGCACCGGCGCCGCGAAGGCCGCGTCGCAGGTCATCTGCCCCGAGGCCGGGTGCACCGGCGGTGCGACCGGGACGTCCTCGGCCGTCGCCGGGCCGGCCGGCAGGCGCAGCGCGAGCGCCGCGACCGGCTCGACCCGCTGCGACGGCACCACGGCGTGCCTCGCGCAGGTCACCGCCGCCGCCTCCCGCACCACCGTCGACGCCGACGGGCCGCTCTCCGTCACCTCGGCCGCGGTCGAGGCCGTCTGCGAGAACGGCACCGGCACCGGCTGCGCGACGCGGACGTCCAGCCGGACCACGGCGGACGGCGGGACGGGCGTGCGCGCCACGTCCACCGCGTCGTGCGCCGCCGCGGGCGCCTGCTCCGCGGCGACCGGTGGGTTCGCCGCCGAGGGGCTCGTCGAGACGACTGCCGAGTGCGTGGGCACCGGGTGCCGGACCCGCACCGACGGCGCGGCGCGCGCCGGCCTGCCGGGTGGGACGACCACCGCCACGTCCCGCTCCGACTGCACCGCCGCGGCGTTCGGCGCCTGCGCGGGCGCGAGCCGGGTCGGCGCCACGGGGGCCGGGTCGCAGGCGTTCGCGGCCTGCCGGGGCAGCGAGGGGGCGAGATGCCGGCACGGCTACTCGTCGACCAGCTCCGCGCACAGCCGCACCGGCGGCGCCGTCGCCGACGGGCACGCGCGCTGCGGGGCCTCCGGCGACGCGGGCAGCGGGTGGTGCGCGACCGCCGCCCAGGCCGTGACCATCCGCGGCGCGGCGGTCGCGATGGCCGGGTGCCAGGGCAGCCCGAGCTCGGGGTGCGTGCACTCCTACCGGGCCCGCGGCTCGGCCGCGGCCGCGTCCGGTGGGACGCGCGCGAGCGCGAACGCGTCCGGCTCGGGGGCGGGGACGTCCGGCGGCGGCTTCGTCGCGGTCACCGCGACGGCGTCGGCAGCGGACGGGGCCGCCTCCGCCGCGGCCTCCTGCACCGGCAGCCGGGGCGTGCGCTGCAGCCACTCCTACCGCGCCACCGCGTCGGCCGCGGCGGCCCACGGCGCCAACCGGGCGAGGGCGTACGCGTCCGGCTCGGGTGGCGGCGGCGTCGGCGGCGGTGGCGTCGCCGTCAGTGCGACGGCGTCGGCGGGCCCGGGGTGGGCGGCTGCGAGCGCGTCCTGCTCCGGCGCGGCCAACTGCCGATGGGGCTACTCGGGCGAGGCCTCGAGCTCGGCGTCCTACGACGACGGCACGCACCGCAGCTGGGCGCGCGCCCACGCGGCGGGCTCGGGCGGCGGCTCGGGCCCCGGCGGCGGTGGCCTGTCGGTGTTCGCGCAGGCCGCGGCCGGGAAGGGCTGGGCCAACGCGGTCGCGGGCTGCTCCGGCGCGGCGAACTGCCGGGCGAGCTACTCCAGCGGCGCCGAGGCGTCGGCGACCGTCGGCGGTCAGCACGCCGAGGCGTGGTCGCGCTGTTCCGGCGGTGGCACCGGCGGTTCCTGCGGCTCGTTCGCCACCGTCGAGGTGGACGCCGACAGCGCGCTGGCGCAGGCCGGGTGCGCGGGCACCGGGTCGTGCGACTCGTACTACGCGACGAGCTCGCGGTCGGCGGGTTCGGGGTCCGGGCTCACCGGCGACGCGGGCGCGGACTGCTCGGGCGGCGGCCCGAGGGGCGGGTACTGCGCGACCGGCTCGAAGGTCACGCACGACCCGAGGACCGGGGAGCTGAAGGCCACCTCGTACTGCGCCACCAAGGGCGGCACGTGCTCGAAGTACGCGAACATCACCATCGACGCCTCATTCCGGGGCGGGCAGCTGACCGGCGATGGCGCCGTGCGCTGCAGCGGCGCGGGCCCGGGCAGCTGCTCGGCCGTCGGGGTGGTGGCGTTCCACGAGGCGAGCCTCGACGAGGAGGGCAACCCGGTCCCGCCGACGCTGGTCGTCGGCACCGGGTGCGCCGTCGAGGGCGGGACCTGTTCGCAGCGCGCGCAGGCGAACGCCGCCATCACCGGCGCGGACGGCGCGATCGGCGCGACCGCCGTCTCGAAGTGCTCGGGCACCACCGGGTGGTGCTCCACCGTCGTCGGCGGCGAGTTCAAGCCCGACACCGGCGAGATCATCGCCTACGCCGACTGCGCGGGCGGCGGCGCGACCGGGTGCACGAAGTCCGAGGCGCACCTGCACGGGGCGGTGTCCGGGCCGGGTCAGGCGCGGCCGGACGGCCCGACCGAGGGCACGCTCCACGGGAACGGCAACGCGCACTGCGTGCGGACCTCGGGCACCTGCGGTGTGGCCGGCCGGTTCGACCACGTGCCCGCGGCCACGGGCGAGGACACCGACGGCGACGGCGAGCCGGACGTCGTCCCCGCCCACGTGATCGCCCAGACCAGCTGCTTCCCGGAGGGCCCGCACTGCACCCAGGAGGCCCACTCCTGGGGCACGCTGAACCGCGAGACCGAGCACACGAAGCACGAGGGCTCCGCCCACGCCGACTGCTCGGGCTCGTGGGGCTCGTGCTCGACCATCGCGTCGGTCGCCTACGACCCCGAGACCGGCAAGGTCGACGCGTTCGCCCGGTGCAGCACCGGCGACAGCGGCGGCACGCGCTGCACCCGCTCGTCGACCCACACCTTCGCCTGGGCCGAGTCGGTGAACGGCGAGGACCTCGAGGGCGAGGGCGTGTCGGACTGCAACCAGTCCGGCGGGTTCTGCGCCTCGTCGTCGCTGGCGAAGTACTTCGCCGACGGGGAGCGCACGGTCACCGGCGAGAACGGCGAGCAGGTGCGGCTCCCGGCGCACGTGCAGAGCGGCGCGGGCTGCGGCACCGACGGGCCGGCGGAGAACTGCAGCTACGACTACTCCGCGCACGGCTTCGAGCAGCTGACCGAGGACGACGGGCTGCTCGCGGGCGACGCGCGGGGCGACTGCGCCGACTCCGGCACGACCGGCTCCGGCTGGTGCTCGGTGGCCGCCGACGTCACGATCGAGCTCGACCAGCGCACCGTCGAGGCGGTGGTCTGGTGCCAGAGCGGCAACGCACGAGCCTGCTCGTACTCCGCGCACGTCACGGCCCAGCAGGACGCGGACAAGAACAACGCCGACTCGCAGAAGAGCTGCGGCAAGCAGGTCGCCGGGAACTGCTCGCTCGCCGTGGCGGCCATCGCCGCGGGCGGGGACCGGGACAAGCAGGGCCAGGCGGTGGCGTTCGGCTTCTGCGCCGACTCGAACGGCACCTGCACCGGCGAGTTCAGCACCCACGTCGACTCGAACCGGGACACCCTGTCCGACTGCCGCTCGAGCGGTGCCGCCAACGGGACCTGCGTCGGGCTGGCGGTGCCCGAGCACGCGCTGTCGGCGGGCCAGCTGATCGACCCCGAGGGCGACGACAGGATCACCCTGAACTCGCGGGCGCCGGGGCGCGACCCCGAGACGAAGGTCTGCTCGGCCGCGCAGCGGTGCGAGGCGCAGCGGATCGACGAGGAGGCGTTCGAAGGGCTCGAGGGCGAGTTCTTCGTGCTGGACGTGCACGAGGACAAGTCCGTCGGGCAGTGGTTCAAGAACTTCGGGCGCGACCTCGGCGACGTCGTGGTCTACGCGATCCCCGGGCTGCTCGGGTCGCTCGGGACCGAGCTGTGGAACAGCGTCAAGTACGACTTCCTCGGCTCCGACGGGTTCGTCGGCAGCCTGACCGGTGGCCATGTCGGGTTCGACCGGCCCGAGCAGCGGGAGGGCGAGTCCGACCTGGAGTACTACGCCCGGCTGTACCCGTTCACCGGCGGGATCGCCCAGGGCGCGGTGAACTTCTACAACCGCTGGCTGAACTTCGAGGACGGCGGCCCCGACTGGGACCGCCTCGGCCACGACTACTACTACTCGCCGGTCTCCACGCTGCTGGAGGACGTCGGCACGGTCGCGCTCGTCGCGGCCGGGGCCGGGGCGGTCATCAAGGGCATCTCGCTGGGCGCGAAGGGGGCGGGCGCTGCGTCGGCCGGCCTGGGCACGACGATGGTGTCCGGGCTGCGCACCGGCCTGACGGCGGCGCGGGCCGCGTGGTCGGTGACCCGCGTGCCCGGGCTGGACGCGGCGTTCGGCGCCTCGATGCGGATCGCGGGCTGGACCGGGCAGGTGGCGCTCGCCCCGCTGGCGGTGAACTTCGCGATCGGGCGGTTCGCCGCGGGGGCGCTCTCGCGCGGGCTGGTCGCGCCGATCGCGGGCCGCGTGCTCGGCGCGGCGGAGGTCACGGCCGGCCGGGCCGGGGCCGCGTTCGAGCTCGGCCGGTACGCCGACGCGGTGGCCCTCCAGGCGCAGGCCGCGCGGCTGACCCGGGTCGGCACCTTCCTGGAGCGCAGCGCCTACGCGGGCCGGATCGTCGGCACCGACGGCCTGTTCGGGCGCCAGACGCGCAACGGCAGGACGCCCGGCCTGCTCGGCACCCTGCTCGCCTACAACCGGCTCGGGCTGCGCTTCGGGTACGCCGCGTCCGCGGCCGAGATCGGGGCGGGGCACGCCCGCGCGACGTTCGGGTTGTTCGCCGACGTCCAGCTCGGCGGGCGCGGTCGCTTCGGCTATCTCGGCGAGGCGTTGCACGCCTTCCGCCAGCAGCGGGTCGACCGGGCGGGCGCGGTCGCCCGATACGACCAGGTGGTGTTCGGCGGCACCCTCCGCAACCGGAACGGGCTGGCCGTCCAGGCACGCAGCGGCAACGCCTTCGTCCGGGCCAAGGACCGGGTGCGCGACCGGGTGCGGGCGGCGGACCGCGCGGCGGTGCTGTCCCAGATCGCCGAGGGGCGGCTCAGCGCGCGCGAGTACGGCGCGCTCACCAGCGGCGGGCTCGACCGCCTCGTGGAGTCGGCGATCGCGGACCGGCCGGCGCAGCAGGCCGGACAGCAGCCGCAGGCGGGCGGGCAGGGTGGCACCCGCACGGTCGAGCCGCCCGCCCCGGGCCGGCCGCGGCCCGCCGACCCGGTCGACGGGTCGCCGACGCCCGCCCCGCGCGGCACCGACCGGTTCGGCGGTGGGCAGCGGCCGGGCGGTGGCGACGGGCCGGACCCGCTGGCCACCGAGAACCCCGCCGCCGGCGGCCCGCGCGCCCTGGCGGACGAGCCGACGCCCCGCAAGCCCAGCGCGGGCTTCCGCACGGAGGTCAACGAGCTCGAGACCGACCTGCCCCCGCCGTCGGGCCGGAACGGACCGCGCGTCACCAGGTTCGACGACCTCGCCGACGATGTCGCGCGGGTCCGCACCTTCTGGGAGCGGTTCAAGACCTTCACCCGCGAGCAGCTGCGGGAGCGGTTCCGCGCGATCGCCGACGACGTCCGCAGCGGCCGCAGGACGCTCGAGGAGGTCATGCCGGAGTGCGCGGCGCTCGCCTGCGAGGCGTCGCGGCGCAGCACCGGCAAGGCGCCGTACGACGAGCAGATCGCGGGCGCGATCGGGCTGGCGCGCGGGCAGATCGTCCGGATGCTCACCGGCGAGGGCAAGACGCTCGCCGGGGCGCTCGCCGCGGTGGTGCGCGCGCTCGAGGCCCGGGACGCCGCGGGGCGGCCCGTCGCGGGCAGGGGCGTGCAGTGGATGGCGCTGAACCCGACGGACCTGCTGTCCGCGGCCCGGACCGTTCGGCCGATCGCCGACCTGCTCGGGATCCGCACCGGCGTGCTGCGGCCGGTGGGGTCGGTGTGGAACACGCTGGCCAAACGGCGTGCGTACCAGGCCGACATCACGCTCGGCACGGTCAGCGAGTTCGTGTTCGACGCGCTGCGCGCGCGCAACGGCCGCGGCCGACCCGTGCACGCCGACCGCGGCGGGTGGCACCTGATCGACGAGGTCGACCAGGTGCTGCTCGACGAGGCGCTGACCCCGCACGTGCTGGCGGCACCAGCCCGGGGCCGCGCGCCGCTCGGCGACCTCGCGTGGGCGGCCGACCTCGCGACGAAGCTGACGCCGCGCACGAAGGCCGACCCCGGCCACTACGAGATCGGCCCCCACCGCGTCGCGCTGACCGACGACGGCATCCGCTTCATCGAGCAGCAGACCGGCCGGAACCTGTCGACGAAGGCGAACGAGCCGCTGAAGCGGCACGTCGAGAACGCCCTCACCGCGAAGTGGCTGATCGAGAAGGACGTCCACTACTTCGTGGAGGACGGGCGGGTCGTCCTGGTCGACACGCGGACCGGGCACCGGCTGAACGACCGCCGCTACCACGACGGGCTGGCCGAGGCGATCGAGTACGCCGAGCTCGTGGAGGTGCTCGGCCCCACCCGCGTGCTCGACGCGATGACGGTGGTCGACTTCCTGGCCGAGCGCGAGTTCGCCGGGATGACCGGCACCATCGGCGGCGAGGCGGGCGTCGCCGCGTTCCGCGAGCACTACGGCAAGGGCGTCGCCGACATCCGGCCGCACCGCCCGCCGGCGCGCAAGGACTACACGGTCACCTACCGGACCGCTGCGGAGAAGTGGGACGGCATCTTCTCAGAGGTCGTCGCGACGCGGCGCACCGGCAGGCCGGTGCTGGTGGTGACCGGGTCGATCCGCGACGCGGCGCGGTTCTCGCAGCGGCTGCGCGATGCGGGGATCGAGCACAACGTGCTGACCGCCCGGACCAGCCCGGCGGAGGAGGCCAGGATCCTCGCCGAGGCGGGCCGATGGCACCAGGTCACGGTAGCCACCAACCGGGCGGGCCGAGGCATCGACATCAAGCTCGGCGGGGACGCCACGCCGCTGGCGCGCCGGATCATGGAGCGCGACCACCCCGGCATCACGCCGGCCGACCCGCGCTACGAGGGCCTGTTCAACGCCGCGCGGATCGAGGCGGAGGGCCTGCGGCACGACGCGATCAACGAGGCCGGCGGCCTGCACGTGGTGCTGACCGAGTTCCCCGAGTCGCTGCGCGTCGAGTACCAGGGCCGCGGCCGGGCGGGCCGGCAGGGCGAGAACGGCAGCTCGACGCTGCACCGGTCGCTGGAGGATCCCGTCCTGCAGCCGGTCGGCAAGGGCGAGTTCAGCGCGACCCGCGCGGCGGACGACGGGGCGCTTCGGGTCGACTCCGCCGCGGTCGACGCGCTGTTCCGGCTGGCCCGGCAGGAGGCCGAGCTGGCCGTCCGTGCCGAGCGCGGCGCGCAGCGGGCCCGCGTGGCGGTGCAGCGGCCGTCCTGGCGGCGCGGCTCGCCTGCCCGGGGAGTGCTCGACGCGCAGGGCGTCCCGCCACCGACGCAGCGGTCGGCGGTCCCGGCGAACCCGGCGGGCATCGACCTGCCGCAGCTGGCCCTGCTGCGGGCCGGGCAGGACGTCCCCGGGCTGTCGGCGGAGCTCAACCGCGAGCTGCGCGACCTCGCGGAGCGGTTCGACGTCGAGAACGCCGTCACCGGGCCCGAACTCGAGGCGGCGGCCACGATCGCGCGGCACCTGCCCGAGCGGACCTTCCAGCCCCACCGGTACACCGAGGCCGACCTGGCCGCGGTGAACGACCGGATCGCGGAGCTCACCCGGCAGGCGAACGCCGTCGGCCGCGCCGGCGAGCTGCAGGACCTGCTGGGCGCCGACGCCGACCAGCTCGCCGCGACCGCGGCGGTCGCGGCCCAGCTGCTCGCCGAACGTGAGGAGGCGAAGCGGCGCGGCCGCCCGGTGGAGGTGCACCGGGGCGACCCGGCCGAGCGCCTGCGGCTGGCCTCGCTGAGCGACCGGGAGCTGCAGGCCCTGCTGGACTACGTCGCCGGCCTCCCCGAGGGCCTGATCGCGCAGCGGCTCGGGATCCCGGTCGGCGAGCTCGGCTGGTTCCTGCCGGTGCCCGACCCCGCCAACCCCCAGCGCTGGCCCGGCCCGGGCGTCGTGGTCGACAAGCTCACCCGGGCCACGCGCAACAACCCGCTGCTCGGCACGCGGGAGGCCGCGGGCCGCCACGTGCGCACTGAGCAGGCGACCCGGACCGCGGTCGTGGCGCGCGTCCTCACCGAGCGGGGGGTCACCGACCCGGCCGACGCGGACGGGCTGTGGGAACGGGTCCGCGACGAGTTGCGCGCCGTGGAGCTGCACGGGCTGCACCCGGCGGAGGCGGCGTCGCTGTGGGAGCGCGCGGACCGGATCGAGGAGTTCGTCGGCCTGCTCCCGGCGCGGCACCGCGACCCCGGGTACGGGGCCTTCGTGCGCGCGGGCGTCACCTCGGTCGCGCAGCTCGCCGCGATGTCGCTCGACGAGCTGGCCGACCTCGGGATGAGCGCCGCCGCGACCCGCGCGGTGCGCGGCGCCCTCGCCGGGGTCGCGGTCCCCGACCGGCTCGACACGCGGGACCGGCACCGGGCCGCGGCCCTCGCGGCGCGGACCGACTGGACCTACGACGACCTGGTGGCGGCGCTGCACATCGCCGCGGGCGAGCCGTACGACCCGACGGCGCCGGTGTCCGACGGCCGGATCGCCGACCTGCGCACCGCGGCCGGGATCGACACGCTCGCCCTGCTCGCCGACGTGCTGCGCACGGTGCCGCTCGACGCCGCCGAGCGGGCCGCCTGGCCGGTCGAGGCGCTCGACCTCCTGACCGAGGCCCGCGCCGGCTCGCTGAGTGACGAGGAGCTGGCCCAGCTGGTGGCCGCCGGGTCCGGTGCGCTGCGGTTGCCGGCGCCGGGCCCCGGGCTCGGCCAGCGGGTCGCGCTGCTCGTGCTGGACGCGTACGTCGAAGCCCGCTCCGCCGGCACCGCCGCCCCGGCGGACGAGCCCGCCGCGCCGACGGATCGGCGGCGGTTCCCGGCCCACCTGGTCGCCGGGGCCGCGACCGCGGCGGGCGCGGCGGGTGGCGGGGCGGCCGCGCTGGCCGGTGCGGCCGGCGTCGTGGTCGCCGGGTCCACCGTGGTCGGCGCCGTGCTCGGCGCCGCCGTGCCGACCGCGGTCCACCTGCTGCGCAACCGGGGCCCGCCGGCCGCGGCCCGCTCCACCACTTCACCCGCCGCGACCCGCCTCGCCGCGCGGCGGTGGACGGACCGGCTGGTCATCGGTACCCCGCTGTGGAACGACCCGCTGACGCGTCGGCGGGTGGCCGCCGCGCTGGTCGGCGCAAGCCTGCTCTCCGCGGTGCTGACGCCCACCGGCCTCCCGGGGACGAACCTGCTCGCGGCCGGTACCGCGGTCGCCGCGGTCGCGGTGGCCACGGCTCCGCGCCTGCGGGTCGGCGTGCCGCGGCTCGGGCCGTCGATCCGGCGTGTGCTCGGCCGGGTGGTCGCGGCGGCGGCGCTGGCCGGCGCCGCAGGCCTGCTCGCCGTGGGCGAGCCCACCTCGCCGGTGACGGCGCCCGAGCGGCCCGGCGCGGTCGTCGTGGTCGACGGCGCGCTCACCGGCTCGTCGACCCACGCGCAGCAGGCCTCGGCCGCGCCGCGCCGGGTCGTCGTGCAGCCGGGGGACACCCTGAGCGGGCTCGCGCGCGCCTTCGGCGTGCCCGAGCAGGCGTGGGTGGACGCCAACCCGGGTCGGTTCCCGACGCGGGAGAGCCGCGACCTGATCCGGATCGGCGAGCGGCTGGCCATCCCCGCGGAGTGGGACGACCGCTACCGCGTCCAGCCGGGCGACACGTTCGACGAGATCGCCGCGCGGCTCGGCGTCGACCCGGACCGGCTCGCCGAGGCGCAGGGCGGCCGGTTCCCGACGCGCGCGAGCCGCGACCACATCGGGGTGGGCGAGCGGTTCGTCGTGCCCGGCACGCCGGCCGCGGACGATCGGTCGACCCCGACCCCGACCCCGACCCCGACGCCGACCCCGACGCCGACCCCCACGCCGACGCCGACCCCCACGCCGAAGCCGACACCGTCGGGGACGCCGGGCGCGACCACGGCCCCGGCGCAGCCGCCGGTGGCCGCGCCCGACGGCGGCGGGTGGACGGTGCTCGGTATCGGCGCCCTCCTCGCCACGGGCGTCGCCGCCGCCGTCCTCGGTGTGCGCGCGGTGGTGCGGCACCGGAGCACCGTCCGCGGGTGGCCCGGGCAGCTGCGGGACCGGTGGCGGGCGAGCGGCCTGCACGCCCGGGCGGTGCTCGTGCCCGGGCAGCTGCGCGACCTGCGGGCCCGCGCCGCGGCCCGCGGCCGGGCCGCGGTCGACCGGGTCCACGTGCGGGTCGTCGAGGCCCGCCGGGTCGTCGGGGCGGCGCTCGCCGCCGCGTGGCAGCGTGCCCGTGCCGCGATCCGGGCGACCGGCACCCGGTTGCGCCACGGCCGGCACCGGTTCGTGACGTGGGTGCGCGCGGGCCCGGTGCTGCGCGCGCAGGTCCGGGTCGTGGCCCGGGCGAGGGCGGCGGTCGGTGCCGCGGAGCGCCTGCTGCGCCGCGAGCAGCGGGCGGCGGCGCGGGCGGTCACCGCCGAGCAGCTCGGCTGGATCGGCTGGCTGTCGGTGGTGAACTCGGCCCGGCCACGCGGCGCCCGGCTGACCGACGACCAGCTCGCCCGGCTCATCGCCCGGGACCTGAACCTCACCGAGCGCGCGGTCCGTCGGCTGCTCGACCGGGCCGCCCTCCTCGACCCCGCCCGGGTCCAGCCGCCGGCCGGGACCCCGCGGACCGGCGTGTCGTTCGACCGCGTCCTCGCGGTGGTGGCGAGCCGGTTCGCCGAGGCGCACCCGGCGGTGCCGAACGCCGTGGCCGCGCGCGCCGCCGCGGAACGGGCGCTGGCCGCCGCGCAGGCCCGCGGCGCCCGGGTCGCGATCGAGGCCGGGGTGGCACCGGAGCGGGCCGACCGGCGGATGGCCAGGGCGGCGCGCGGCCACGGCCTGGCCGGGGTGCGGATGCGGATCTGGACCGGACTCGGCCTGGACGTCCCGGTCGCGGACCGGGTGCGGCCGCGGCGGGTGCGGATCACCGCCTTCGGCGTCGGTGTGGGTGTCGGCCTGCTGGCAGGCGGCGTGCTCGGGGTCGTCGAGGTGGGCGCCGCGGCGGTGCCGGCGGGCGCGATCGTCGCCGGGGTCGCGCTGCCCGCGGCCGTCCGAGCGGTGTGGACGCCGGGCAACCCGCGGGCCCCGCCGCTGCGCGCGCTCGCGCGCGGGCTGCGGGCGCAGGCCGGGCGGCTCGCGCTCTGGTCGATGAGCGGGCTCGGTGCCGCCGTCGCCGCCGACCCGGTCGCCGACCTGCTGCGGCGCCACTGGCCGGTGTTCGCCGACCAGCCCGGCCTGTTCGGGGTCAAGGCGTTGCTCGTGCCCGCGATCACGGCGGGGCTGGTGTTCCGGTACGTGCTGCGCCGCCAGCACGTCAACCGCAGCTCCGGCATGCAGACCAGGCCGCGGGCGGCGGCGTGGGCGTCGGCCGTCGCCGCCTACACCGCGACCGCCGCGCTCGGCCTGGCCCGGGCGTTCGACCTGGTCACCGGCTACGTGGGGCTGTGGCCGATCGCCGCGGCGGTCGTCGCGGGCATCACCGGCTCGGTGCTGCAGCAGAAGGACGTCGCGCGCACCAGGCTGATCAAGGCGGCGGTGTCCGGCACGCTCTCGGCGGCGGTGGCGTTCGTCATCAGCACGCTCGGCGGCGGGCCGGCGCCGGGGGCGTGGGGCGATCTGATCAACGCAGTGCTGGTCGCCACCGTGGTGTACGCCTCGCCGACGGTGATCGCCGAGTACGCCAACGTGCTCGTCGGCCGGGTCATGGCGCCGATCGTGAAGCGGAAGTCGCTCGAGGCCCAGCGCAACGCGGCCGAGTCGGGCGGCAGCCGGGACCGGATCCGGCGCCTGCTGGCCGCCGGGCTCGACTACACGAACTTCTCGCCGGTCGACACCCGCCTGCTGCGGCGCAAGGCGCTCGACCCCGTGCTGGCCGGGCTGTCGGCGATCGTGATCAACCTGGCCTGGGTCGACCGCGCGTGGATCGAGGCGCACGACAACTCGCTCCCGACCGTGCTGACGCGGTTCGCGGTGATGGCCACCTCGGTGTGGCTGATCGGGAAGCTGTGGCGGGACGCCGACGAGTTCCGCAACGGCTACTACGGCTTCCGCAGCAAGCGCGCGCTGCGCTCGCCCGAGCGGCCGTCCCGGTGGCGGGTGTGGCGCGGCGACCGCCTGCACCAGCGGGTCAGCGACTACCGGCGGGACCTGGACGCCCTGCTCGCCGCGTTCGGGTGGCCCAGCCCCGCCCCGGAGAAGCTGGACCGCAGCCTGGCCGAGGGACTGGCGAGGCGGCTGTGGCGGCGGATGACCGCCGAGATCCACCGTCCGCTGGACGAGTGGGACCCGCTGCCCGCGGACCGGAAGGTCCTCGAGGCCCTGTGGGACGAGCAGCGCGCTGCGCACGAGCGGCGGGCCCACCACGTCCGGACGATCACGCTGGTGGTACCGATCCTCGCCGCCGACCCGGCCACCCTCGCGCTGGTGGCCGACCGGTTGCGCAGCGCCGGCCGGGCGGGCGACGCGACGGTCGTCGACTTCCACCGGATGCTCGGCCAGGAGCTGTGGGCCGAGTTCGCCGCGGCCGCGGGCGGGTCCGTGCCTCCACCCGGCCACCGGACCTGGCGCGCCCGGCTGGCCGAACACGCGAAGCAGCGCACCGAGCTGCGGGCCGAGTACCTGGCCGGTCCGCGCAAGGTGCTGCTCGAGGTGCTCAAGCAGCACTACCTGGACACCGACCAGGACGGGCACCCGAACCTCGAGCGGGCGCGCGCCGCGTTGGCGGCGTTGGAGTTCGAGCTCGTGGGGATGGGCAAGCCGCGCCGCGACCCGCTGGAGCTGGTGGCGCAGCTGGCCGACCAGCGGGCCCGCAGCGCCGCGGACGCCGCGGCCGCCGAGGAGCGGGGACTCGCGGCGGGCGACCCGGCCGCGACCCGTGCGCGCCTGGTCGAGATGCGCCAGCTCGCGGCCGGGATGCGGGTGCTGCGCTCGGCCGCGCAGCTCAGCATCGAGGTCCAGCTCACGCGGGCCCACCGGCGCGAGGTGCGGAAGCGGTGGGACGCCGCGATCGCCAGGGCGGTCGTCGTCCCGCCGAACCCGGTGCCCTACACCCTGCTGGAGCGGCTGCTGCTGCTCGCGGGCCTACGCGGCCCGGCGACCGCAGCCGAGCTGGCGGCCCGCTACGGCGGCACCGGCTGGGCCGACACCCTCTCCGCCCTGGCCGAGATGGGCGCGCTGGAGGCCGACGCTGCCGGCGGCTACCGGGTCACGGCCGACCTGGCCGCGCTCTGGCGGGCGGCCCGGCCGCGCCTGCGGCACGCGGTGCGGGCGGACGCCACGTACGCGTGGCTGTTCGACACGTCGCGGCTGCCGGGCGGCGCCGAGCTCGTCGCGCTCGCCGTCCCGCGGCTCGGGCCGGCGGGCGTCACCGACGCCGAGCGGGCCGCCGTCGCGGCGCTCCACGACCTGCTGCGCAACGGTGACCTGGCGTTCCGCCACTGGCGCGACGGCTGGATCGACGACGCGGGCATCGCGGCGCGCCGCCTGACCGGGCTCGCGTACCGGATGCGGCACTCGGCGGGCGCGCGCGACTGGCCGCTGCCGCCCGACCGCCCCGCGGCCCCCGTCCGGTTGGCCCGCGGCGTGCGCGACCTGGCCGTGGCGCGCCTGAAGCAGTGGGTGACCCCGAGCCGGCAGCGCCGCGCGCTGGCGGCGCTGCAGCGCCGCACCGACGCCTCCGACCGGCTCTACCTGCGGGCGCTGCGGGTCGGTGACCTCCTCACCGCGCAGGACCCGGGCGGGAGGATGCCCGTCGAGGCGGCCGGCCTGCTGCACGCGGCCCGCCACGTGCAGGTGGAGGAGTACGGGCGGCTGCGCGAGGCCCAGCGCCGCGCCGCGGCCGCGCTGGGCGCGGTGGGGGCCCACCCGCACCAGGTGGACCGCGCGTTGAGCGGCGCCGACCGCACCCTGCGGCACGCGCCCGGCGCCGACCCGTTCCCGCCCACGGCCGACCACTGGCTGCGCGAGATCACCGAGGAGCTCCACGCCGTCCGCAAGCGGCTCGACGGCCTGCCGCCCGGGCCGGAGCGGGACGCGGCGCTGGCCGAGGCCCGCCTGTCGCTGGAGCGCTACGCGATCGACCGCGACTACGGCTGGGCGTCGCAGCTGCACCGCACCATCGGCGGGATGCGGGTGATGGAGAAGGCCCGTCTCGCGGCGAAGGCGCTGCGCTCGGCGCACCCCGACCTGTTCGACGAGGTCGCGATGCCCGCGCCGGGGGTGTCCCCGCTGGTCCCGCACCGCGACCGCGTCGAGCACCCCTACGGCGACGACGACCTGACCGGCGCCGACGTGGCCGTCGCGACCCGCCGCGGCCTCGGCAACCGCACCAACCAGGACGCCGCCACCCTCCTGGTACTGCCGAACGGCGACCGCGTCGCCCTGGTCGTGGACGGCGTGTTCAGCTACCCGGCCTCGCGGTTCGCGGCGATCGACTTCGCCACGGCGTTCCGCGCCGAGCTGGCCCGCACCGACCGGGCCGCCCGCACCCCGGCGCAGGCCCTGCTCGATGCGCACCAGGCCGGCCTGGACGCCCTCACCAGCGGCTACACCCCCGAGCGCGGGCACGGCGCCGTGGCCTACCTGGCCGCCCACGTCGGCGCGGATGGAACCGTCACGACCATCCACGCCGGCACGGCCCGCGCCTTCTACCTGCCACTGGTGCGCGGCGAGGCCGGGCAGACCCTGACCGACGACGACTCCCGCGGCGGGGACATCGCCGACGGCGGGGTCATGACCCGCTGGGCGGGCAGCGACTACCGCCCCGCGCCGACCGTCACCACGTTCGCCCCGAACGTGCCCGGCCTCGTCGTGCTGGCCACCGACGGGCTGTGGCGCTACCTGCCCAGCGCGGAGGCCCTCGCGGCGACGCTCTCCGGCCGCGCCCGCATCGACCCGGCCGAGGCCGCCCGCGCGCTCGCCGACGCCGCCCGCGCCGCGGGTGGCCGTGACGACCTCACCACGGCGGTGCTGCGGGCGGGCCCGGCGCCCCTCGGCCCCGGCGCGCCGCGCCCGCTCGGCACCGGTGGCGGTTGATGCGCGGCCGGCTGCGCGGGCGGCAGAATCCGGGGCGGAACCGACGACCGAGCCGGGGAGCGGGGGCCGCCGGGATGGCTGACCGGACGGGTGCGGTGCGGCGCTACCTCCGCTCGCGGAAGAACGTCGCCGGGCTGGCGGGTGCGCTCGCGGGCGCCGGGCTGCACCTCGCCGGGCTGGTCGACCAGGCGTGGCCGCTCGTCGCGGCCGGGCTCTACGCGGTGGCCGCGCTGGTCACGCCGTCCGCCCGGGCCGAGCCGCCCGCCGCCGAGCCGAGCCTGGTCGACGCCCTGCGCACCGAGGTCGAGGCGCAGCTCACCCGCGTCGAGCTGCAGCGCGACGAGCTGCCGGCAGGCGCGGAGGCCGCCGTGCGCCGGATCGCGCGGACCCTGCGACTGCTGCTCGACCGGCTCGACCGGGTGCCCGACCTGGAGGTCGACCGGCGGGCGGCGCCCGAGCGGCTCGCCGAGGTCGCCGAGGTCGTCCGCGCCGACCTCGCGGAGTGCCTCGACGCCTGGTTCGCGTGGGCGCCCGCGGCACCCCCGGAGAGCGCGGCGCGGGAGCTCTCGGTCCAGCTCGACCTGATCACCGCCCGGGTCGAGCGGCTGGAGGCGTCGGTCCCGGACGCGCACGCGCGGCGGGCCGAGGACCTCACCGAGGAGATGCGCCGCAGGCACGACCAGGCGTGACGGCCCTCGTCACCGGTCGGCCGCGGCGGCCCGGCGCCGGTTGGCGAGGAACCGCGCCTTCTTCTGGCGGTTCCCGCAGGTGTTCATGTCGCACCACCTGCGGGTGCGGCTCTGGCTGGTGTCGAAGAAGACGGCCCGGCAGGTCGGCGACGCGCACAGGGCCAGCCGCCCGTCCCGCTCACCCGAGATGATCTCGATCGCGTCGGCGGCGATCACGCCCAGCGCGTCCTCCACGCGGGAGGGCGAGCTGAGCCGCCAGCGCCGGGCGCCGTCGGGGGTCAGGACGGCCGCGGCCCGGCCGTCCACGCTGCAGTCGTTGATGAGCTCGACGGCCGGCGCGGGCAGCGGCTCGCCGGTCGCGGCGGCCGTCCCGGCGGCGTGGATCGCCTCCCTCAGCTCCCGGGCGCGGTCGAGCTGGGCGGGCGTGCAGGAGTCGACGTCGAGGCCGTACTCGGCGAGCCAGTCGACGAGCCGATGCGGCGTCGGGATCCGCTCCACGGCGGTGCCGTACCGCTCCGACAGGGTCCCCGTGAAGCTCGTCGCCAGCACGGTGCCGAGCCGGAACTCGGGGAACCTCTCGCTCATGGAACCACCTTAGCCGGTTGCCTTTGCCCGCGATGGCGTGTAGAACCGGCTTAGCCGGTTCACATCGACGGTGGGTCGGCTCCGCGACGGCCAGGAGGTGCCATGTCCCGTCCAGCCCGCGACGTGCAGGCGTTCGCCGCCCGCGCCACCGATGCCGAACTCGACGACCTGCGCGCCCGGCTGGCGGCGGCCCGGCTCCCGGAGCCCGAGACGGTCGAGCGCGCCGGCCGCGACCGGTGGGACCAAGGTGTCCCGCTCGCCGACCTCGTCGAGGTCGTCGACCACTGGCGCACCGGCTACGACTGGCGGTGGTTCGAGGACCGGCTCGCCGCGATCGGCCAGTTCCGCACGACGATCGACGGCCTGGGGATCCACTTCCTGCACCGGCGCTCGCCGCGCCCGGACGCGGTTCCGCTGGTCGTGACCCACGGTTGGCCGGGCAGCGTCGCCGAGTTCGTCGACGTGGTGGACGAACTGGCGGAGCCGCGCGATCCCGCCGCGCCCGCGTTCCACGTCGTCGTCCCCTCGCTGCCGGGCTTCGGCTACAGCGACAAGCCGGCCACCACGGGCTGGGGGACGGAGAAGATCGCGGCGGCGTGGGTGGAGCTGATGGGGCGGCTCGGCTACCCGAGGTTCCTCGCGCACGGCGGCGACTGGGGCGGCAACATCACCACGGTCCTCGGCGGCCGGTTCGGCTCGCACGTCATCGGCATCCACTCGACGTTCGCCCAGGGGCCGCCCGGGTTGTCCACCGACGGGTTGACCGAGGACGAGCGCCGGTGGGCGGAGGAGACCCGCCACTTCTGGGGCCACCGCGCCGCGTACGCCAAGCAGCAGGCGACCCGGCCGCAGACCATCGGCTACTCGCTCGTCGACTCCCCGGTCGGGCTGCTCGCGTGGCTGCTCGACAAGTTCGCGGACTGGTCCGACACCGACGACAGCCCGTTCGAGCGGATCCCGCGGGACCGGGTGCTCGACGACGTCACCCTGTACTGGCTGACCCGCACCGGCGCGTCGGCCGCCCGCATCTACTTCGAGAGCCACGACTCGCTCGACCCCGACCTGCGCGTCGACGTCCCGTCCGCGATCACCACGTACCCGCGCGACGTCGAGAAGTGCCCGCGGCCGTGGGCGCAGGAGCGGTACCGGCGGATCGTCCGGTGGCGCACGGCCGACGCGGGCGGGCACTTCCCCTCGCTGGAGGTCCCCGACTCGTTCGTCGCCGACCTGCGGGAGGGCCTGGGGGCGGTGCTGGCCGCGGCGTAGGCGCGGTCAGAGGGCCCCGGCGTGGACGACCCGCTCCCCGCCGAGGACGGTGGCGGTCTTCTCCCGCTCCAGCCCGATCTTGACCGCGACCCGCTGCGAGGGTGCGTTGGCGGGGTCGATGATCGCGATCAGGCGGCGGACACCGAGGACGTCGCGGGCGAAGTCGCGGCAGGCGGCGGCCGCCTCGGTGGCGTAGCCGTTGCCCTGCAGGTCGGCGCGGATGTGGTAGCCCACCTCGATCTCGTCCACGCCGTCCACCCGCTGCGGGGTGAGCCCGCAGTCGCCCGCGAACTCGCCGGACTCGCGGACGACGACCGCGGACACCGCAGACCACGGCGGTCCGGTGAAAGCCGCCGGGCCGGCGAACGTCCTGCGTCGCCACCCGTCTGCGTGCACCCAACTTGGCATTGTGCGAACCCAAACTTGCTGGTCGACGGGGTGCCCTTCGCCGTTGAACCAGCCCACAGCAAGCTGCGGCGCGACGGGTACCGGAAGTAGCCGCGCAACGTGTGTCGAGGTCCGGCCGCCGACTGAGACCCTGACGAGGCGACTGGCCGAGATCGCTGCGCAGCTCGACGAGCACGGCCTACCGCGGGCGACCGCGCTGGAACCCGACTACTTCCGAGCGATCACCGGGGCCGAGCGACGCTCGGTCAGCACTCCGGTGTTCGTCGGGCACCGACGATCGTCCATTGCGGCGGCACGCGGGCCGGGCAGCGAGGTAGTGCGGGGTACCGTAGAGGCGCCTGCCAGGTACCGAAGAGGTGCCGCGCGAGTACCGCAAACGGTCACAGCAGTAAAACGGCCTGAGCCGGTAGCGCCAACTGATCACGCGTCCCGGGCGCGGCGGTGTCGCCAAAGATCTTCCGCCGGGTACCCGGGCCAGTCTCTGGCGATCGCCGGTACTCGTTCGGCGCGGAATTGCTGAATATTGGGAAACAACTCGGAACCACAGGCTGTGACCTCCTTTCCTCATCAACGTCTGTCGTGAGTGAGGAGCTCTCCCCGTGAACGATCGAGATGCGATTCCCCGGTTCGCTATCGGTCTCGATGACATGTGTCCGCAGCCGGTGCGGGATGCGGTGTGAGCGCACCCGGTTCGACGGCCCGCGAGGAGGGCCGGGTGGACGGGAGCAGATGAACGGCAGCGATGCGGTATTCGCGTTCGTCGGCGCCGTCCTTATCGCCGTACTGGTGTTGTCCGACGAGGTAAGGGCGAGCAGTCACACCTCACCCGACCGACGCTGCGGAGCGGTTTGGGTCGCCCGCCTGGACCGTTGCATCGGGTCTGGTGCTTCGAGCCGCTGGACCGGCCCAACACGGTTGCAACACTCCAACCTGTCCCGGCGGCCGATGAAGGTGGTGCGATGACCGACCTACCGTGGCTCGTCAGCAGCGCCGCGGCAGCGCGCGCCCTCGGCGTCAACCGCAGCACACTTTGGCGATGGCAACAGGCGGGCGTT
>Ga0310821_100313_pt1 | contig 27547 bp, 15 predicted proteins | sample P4_ome_FD_201300 | JGI IMG/M metagenome (GOLD analysis project Ga0310821, IMG submission 201300) | Sorghum-adapted microbial communities from Joint BioEnergy Institute, Emeryville, California, United States - P4_Day56_Rep1 | ecosystem: Engineered > Bioreactor > SSF (Solid state fermentation) >...
TCATGCTTATAATAACGGTGCAGAACTTGAGGAAAATGTGTATTTCGGAAATATTCAGGCGAAAAATGATATCGTTCATCTGCTGTACCAACAAGCAATTTAAGAGACGATGAAGAAAGACAGGGAAACATACATGATTTCCTCCTTGTTATATAGTAATCCAATTCCATTGTTGTTCTGGGCCATATGAAGGATAGGGTAAATCTTGCTTTCTTTCTAACCGTACTTTTTTTTCTTTATGCAGCAAATTTAAAGCCATAAGTGTTCCAGTGAAAATCTGGCCAGCCCACACGCACGGTACAATTGGATGTATAACTTCTTGGCAATACTGTATTAAAGGTCCGTCCCATGAACCTTGATTACTAACAAGTTTTCGAAAAAGATTAGGATGGGGAAGAGCGTAAAATCCTGAGTACATCCGATAACCAAGACCAAAGCATTCCATAATGCGTTTCCAAGCATTTATCTTTTCCTTTCCAACTACTGTATCGGAAAATGTTTTATTGACATAGTAATGCAAATCGTCGATATACATCTTGTTTGGTTTTACATATAACTCAAAATATAAGGAAGAAAAAACATAATTTAATGAGTTATTTAACTCCATTTTACGGATATCTGCTAAACGTTTTAAAAAAAACAAATCATCCCACTCACTTGTAAGGCTAAAATACCCATTCTCTTTCTTCTCTAATAGTTGAAGTGCTTCCAAAAAAGAGAGTGTGTTTTCTATTAGTGAAGTGATATCAGACTTTTCGCTATAACTAAACGTTACTTTTAGTTCCTCTAACGTAATACCTGGTTGCATACAAATAACTTCATAAACTGAAGGTATTTCAGGGCCGTAGCACATTTGAAATAGCATCTTATTTTTTCCCTCCTTGTTCAAGTAAAACATCATTTATTGTTTCCTTAAGATGATAATAATTGTGAATGGAACGAAGTAACATATACTTTCGTGGTGATGGAATCAAAATATCATTAGGGTTATTCAAACAAACAGGGCATGTACAAAAGAGTGGTTCTGTAATTCTTGGTCCGGATTTGGAAACGCGTGATGATGCCAATATGTATGTTCGAAATGGCTTACTGTAAAATACTGAGTAATATGCTGCTGCTTTCGTAGGTCGTGTTGAGTCAAAAGATGAAATTTTTAGTTTGGTCATCTCTTTTATTTGAGTCATACCTGTTACACCAAATACATGTAGGTTACTGGAACCGACTAATTGTGCAGCAGATTTTATTAAAGGGAGTTGCTCTTTAGCATTTTTAAACAAAAGGGATCCGATGCCAAATTGCTTATAACCCATAAGTTTCAACTCATGAATACAATACTGAATGCTTGCTTTATCAAATCCTTGAATAACTGCCATCGGTTTTATATGTAGAGGTAAATTACTTTTTGTATATAAATTCATAAATTCCCATGCTAAGAACAATGTCCGCTCTATTGCTGCATACCGATCTTGTAATGTAATTTTTCCTATTAAAGGTTCGTCTAACTGAACTAGACTAATTGACTCAATATCAGAGGTGGCATCTTCTAAAAAACTTAATTGCTTTTTGAACACTTTCTCGACCGTTGTTTTTTTTATTTGATTTACATAATACACAGCGCCAGAATCAATCATGAGCTTTTTCGGTTGCTTATCAAACTTTTGCAAAGGTCTTACATTGTCAGGAACCGCACTTATTAGCATACTTGTATTTTCGAAGTAATCACAATATTTCGCATCACTATGAGACCAACCAATAAAAAACTCCATAAAAGCCCCTTTCTATACGTGAAGATACGTGATAAAATGATAATAACATACTTTTTCCGTTTTAGGTAGCTATTATATAATGTGGCAAAGCCACTTATTATATATGAAACTATTATTTGCTTCACTTGAATATGGGCTATTGTTTTTTTGATCCAGTTCTTTCCAGATAGGGTTATTACGATCAAAAAAGTTGCCCTCAAAATTATCAATGGCTACCCGTTTGTCAATAGGAGGGAGATAAGAATGTTTCTTTGTGTAATAAAACTCTTTAAAATATCGTAAATACATATACCATGCTATGACTGAATCCATGTAAGACTTCTCTCTTAAATTTTTTCTCTTTTTAAGCGGGAGATAACCTAAGGATGGGTAGGCATCTAACAAAGAATCGATATAAGAGAAAAGTTTTTTTTGTACCACTGGTATTTCGTAAGGATCTAAATCGTTGAAAACCCATTTAACGATATTAAAAAGACTTTTCGAAGTCATTAGCTTTGTAGAATTTTTGCTTAACTTATCTTTATCTTCAATTAATAAAGAAAAGCGTTTATGGCGTGTCAGATGAAAAGCTAAGATTTCGACATTCATATAAGGAATTGAAGAATCCATAATAACAATAGGATATTGCTCCTCATTTTCTGTATAAATTGAAGGCATATTTAAAAACAAAGAACTCCCTTTGTCAACTAACAAGGATTGCTTATCTTGGTGAAAAGTTGGGGCAAAAGTAACCAAAGTTAAAAATTGAGTGCTTGCTATGGCATTTTCAGCTATAGGAATGTCCCAGTTCTTCATTTCTTCATATGTTGCAATATAAATGAAGCTCGTGTATTCTTTTTTCTTGATTGGAAAAACAGGGGTAAATAAAAGATTTTTCATAATGTACCTCCTTAAATAAACAACTATGTTATTCTATAATAGCTTACACGATTGCGATGTTGAGGTGAATATTTTTGACACCACGAGTACTAGTTGTCACGTCATGCACGGGACAGAAATTGCACCACCCAGAAAATCAGTTAACAATTAAAGATTTTGAGGACAAAGAAACTCTTTTAGCGCGAACAAATGAATTATTGGCGTATCAAGAAACTGCAGGCACAATGTACACCGGAAAGCAACACACCACTTTAATGAAAGGAGTTAAGGAATATAGAGAAGCAGGGTATGAAATTGATGTAGCAATTTTATCTGCCGGATACGGAGTTTTGAAAGAACAGGATGAAATTGTTCCTTATAACGTAACATTTAATTCAATGAATAGTACATCCATTAAACAGTGGTCTCTAAAGCAGAAAATGGACGAGCAAATTCATCAACTTATTTCTGATTATGATCTCATTTTTTTCTTGTTGGGCGACTCGTATCTAAAGGCAATCAACTGGAATGCACTGTGTATTCATACAAGTCAGAAGCTTGTTTTCTTTGTTGGGCATGCAAGCGTGAAAAATATTCTAGTACAAGAAAACATGTATGCCATTTCGATGGGGACTGTAGAAGCTAAAACATTTAAATCGGGATTAGTATGGATAAAAGGAGAGTTGTTTGCCCGCCTACTGAAGACTCTTGCCAGATCCTCTGCTTATACGTGGGAAATGATTCAAAAAGACCCGGCTATCATTCGGGATATACTTGTGACTAGTGAGTTGGAGACGGCGCAATTGTCCTTTTTTGAAGCAACTATTGATGAAATTCTTCCGTTTTCGGCTTATACACCTCCTTACTATGTTCCTGATGAGCTGGTGGCAAAAAGCTATACGAATCCTATGCGATTTTTTATGCCAGAAAATGATGACCGTGTCGATCCAAATTATGAATTTCTAACGGATTATTCAAATCCTTCACGTAATCCTTTGCTGACAGACGTATATGCGCACGAGATTTATGAGAAACCACAATATGATGGTATTCTAATCTCAAAGGTAAACCTGGACGCTTCGAAACGAAAGCAGGAACTTATTCAGGAGATGAAAGGGATTCATGCTTTTATGCGGTTGCCTGTCACCACACCGATCATGGGTGACTGTGGCGCGTTCAGTTATTTTACGGAACACGTCCCACCGTATCAAACAGAGGAGATTCTTGCCTATTACGAAAAATTCGGATTTGATGTCGGTGTTTCCATTGACCACCTTATAGTTGGCGCAATTAAAAAAGATAAAAGCGAGCGGGAACGGCGATACGAGATTACACTGCGGAATGCGCGAGATTTTATCGAAAAACATAAGCAGCATGGATACACGTTTACTCCAACCGGCGTTGTTCAAGGCTGGGATCCGCTTTCATTCGCAGAAGCCGTTCAGGAAGTGATTCGGATGGGGTACAAGCACATCGCACTGGGCGGTCTGGCACGCTCAAAATCAGAAGATATTTTTGAGATTTTGAAGCAGATTTCGCCTTTGATTCCGGACGATTCCTACCATATTCATCTGTTTGGGGTGGCGCGAAGCCCGGAAATTATGGAAAGTTTTCACAAGCTAGGGATTACTTCATTTGACTCTGCTTCGCCGCTTCGACGTGCCTGGCTAGGAAGTGGACATAACTATCATACAGTGGAAGGAAAGCATTATACCGCTATTCGCATTCCGGAAGCCAAGGGAACCCGGATTAAGAAAAGAATGGAGCAAATTGGATTGTCTCTTGCAGAACTTGAAGCGCTTGAACAAAACGCCCTGCAATCACTACGCCTGTACGATCAAGGGCTACAGGATTTGTCTTCGACTCTTGATAGCATCATGAAGTATGATAACATGGTGGGGGAAGGACGAGACTCGCATTGGGAGATGTACCGGGAAGTACTGGAAGACAAGCCGTGGAAAACATGCGGGTGCACAATCTGCCGAGATATCGGGATTGATGTAATTATCTTCCGGGGAAACAACCGAAATCGTCGACGTGGATTCCATAATACGCATGTGTACTATCAGCAACTTATAGCATATCGCGAAAGGATATAAAAAGAGAGGGGAAAGGAGACGAAATAAAATCGAATGAGCATCCGAATTTTTCTTTATATCCTTGCCATTCTGTTTGCTAATGTGGTAACAGCTTCATTGCAACCACTGCATATCGGTGGATTTATTATACCAACTGGCACATTCTTGATTGGTTTTACGTTTATTATGCGAGATTTGGTACAAAACCAGATTGGACGCAAAAAGACATATATGGTTATTGTTGTGGCACTCCTGCTCAGTGCCCTTTCCTCGTATCTGTTGGGTGATACATTATGGGTAGTGTTTGCTTCCGCTATATCGTTTGTTGTTTCGGAGACGACCGATACGGAAATCTACAGCCGCCTGCGCTTGCCATTTTCATACCGCGTATTATATAGCGGTCTAGTCGGTGGGGTGCTGGACAGCACAATCTTTGTCATCATCGGCATCAGCCCAATTGGAACCGGCTTTGTTCCATGGGAAGCTGTTGGTTCGGCAATTGCGGGGCAGGTTATCGTAAAAAGTATTATACAATTTTTAGGAGCCTTTACAGTCGGCAAGATAGCAATGAAATATGAACTATAAACATAGTATATAGACTAGAAGAGAGTGGGGATTCACTCTCTTCTTTTTTGGGGTTAATTGTGGAATATGTTAATTTGTAGGTTTTGAGACCTAGACTCTGTTCTTACTTTGGTATATATAGTAAAATGAAATAAAATTCCTAAATTATAAAGCTTGGTGGAAACTATGGAAAACATCGTAGATTTGAAAATAGGAATGTACGTTCGTTGTTCCATCGAAGAGGAGCACGAAGAAGCACCAAGGAGATTTGCCTTAGGTCAAATATCTCATATAGACAGTGTATACGAAGAAGTTGACGTACGCTTTTTTCTTCCATCTCATCTAGGTGCACTGCGTCATGTCTATCAAGTCCCTGAATCTAAAACTTTTCTGGCAGAACATATACAGCGAGTCAAGATCCTGCCTAATACAGAAATATATGATGGATATATGAATAGATTAGGAACATTGATCTCTTTTTCTCACGAAGATTCAGACGGGATCTATTACTACTACGTGCGAAAAATCAAAGACGGACAAACAAGTATTACGGTGCTTCCGGAGACGCAAATCCGTGCTTTTTTCACGAGAGCTGATGCGGATGTCAAGCATCAGATGATGAGCTACGAACTTCATAATCCGATCTGGTACCTGCAGCGCCAGATTGTTGCGGAATCTGTTCACAGTCTGAAAAACGCTGCATTTGGTTTTGAGACGCTTATCGGGTCGCGCGTCTTCCTGCTGCCCCATCAGGTTGACACAATCATCCGTGCCATCACCGCATCGCCTTGCCGTTTTATGCTGGCGGACGAAGTCGGACTGGGAAAAACGATTGAAGCTGCGGTGATTATAAAAGGGCTGCAGAAAAGGCTGGGAGATATCCGGACGTTGCTGATCGTACCACAGTCTCTCCTGTACCAGTGGCAAAACGAACTGTCTTATAAATTCTGGACCGAATTTACCGTGTACAAAGGAGACGGACCGCTTCCGGACAACCAGAAGAACGTTATTTTCCCGCTTGAAGCACTGCATACGAGTGCAGGCAAAGCGCTTATTTCCCTCCCTTGGGATTTATGTGTCGTGGACGAAACACACCGACTTCTCCGCATGAATGAGGAATATGAGAAAGTGCTAGCCATAAGTAGGAAAATTGAACATCTGCTTTTGCTGAGTGCGACTCCGATTCAGTCACGTCATGAAGAATTCCTGAAGTTGGCTATCCTGCTTGAACCTCAAAAATACAGGAACATGCCCATGGAGCAGTTTCTCTCGTTGCTAGACAAGCAGGAATATCTGCGCAAAAAAGTGTACCGCATGATGCGTGATCTGCACGAGTACGAAGAGGAAGAACTTGCGGAAGAGTATGCGGAAACCCTGGAAGAGATAGCGGAGCGGATTGCCGATGATACCTTGCTTGCGATCGTCCGACAGATTGACCCGGACGCGGAAGATCAGGGACTTGCGCATGTACAACTGGCGCTCGCGTACATCGCTGAACACTATCAGTTGGAAAGAAAAATTATCCGGCACCGCCGTAAAGAATTGAATGATCGTCTGCCGAAGCGCTCCTTCTCCCTTTTTACCTATGAAATGCAGGGGAGTGATGAAGGCTTTGATGAGCGGGAGACATACGAGGCGACACTTGAATATTTGGAATACATGAATGGTTTTGATACAAAGGACGGCGCGTATGCCCGGTCGTTCTTAAGCGCGATGTTCAGTTCACCGTATGCACTTCTCCGCGTTCTGCAGGCGCGTGAAAATATAATCCAGACCGGAAAGTGTGGTCAGACGGAAGTGGATGCGATCATGGCGACTGCTACTGTTCATCCGGAAGAAGCAGAATACTTGCGCGTGCTTCGCCTGCATGCGGAACGCTGGATGCGGGGGACAGAGCGGGAGAAAAACAATCTGCAACAGTTGTATGACGACCCAGACTTAATTAAGGGCCGTCTGCTAAAAGTGTTTGATTATATTTCTGCTTATACCGTAGATGAGAAGATGGTCATTTTCTCTTCTTGGAAGGAAACCATTCTTCCACTTGAACAATTGCTCATCCAGGAATACGGACCAGACGCAGTCGCCAGTTTCTACACCGGCAAAAGCGACGAAGCGCTTCAGGAAGCGGTTGACCGCTTCCAACGCGATACAGAATGCCGCTTTATGCTCTGTGACTCTCTCGGCGGGGAAGGACGTAACTTCCAGATGGCTGACCAAATTCTACATATCGACATTCCGTGGTCTCCGACCGATCTGGAGCAGCGGATTGGGCGACTTGACCGCATCGGACGGAAGGGTGACGTGATGTCGGTCGTATTCTGTTCTGAGAACACTGTAGAGTATGACTTGTTTACCCTCTGGAATGAAGGGCTGCGCATATTCGAAGAGTCGATAAGCGGCATCGAAATTGCTATTCGGGAAATTCAGGATGAAGCGGCGTGCGCCCTGTCTGCCGACATCCGGTACGGTCTGCGCGATATTCTCCCGCAGATGCAGGAGCAGCTCGTCCGGATGAGGGAAAAAGTGGAGGAAGAGCGCTACTTCGACATGGCCCGCCAGTTGGATAAGTATGTGCAGGACCAACTCATGAAGCTGATTCAGACATTCGACGAGGAAAACGGGTGCAAGCTGGCCGAAACGATGTTGAAGTGGGCCTCGGTTACCGGGCTACGCAACACATCAGTTGAAAACGGAAAGACCATCCTGTTCCTTCCCGAGCAAACTTTTGTCAACTCTATGAAAAAAACTCTGTTCCTGCCTCCTAATATGGATGAGGCACGGAAGCGCGCCAAACGAACAGGCGAGGTGCGCGGCACGTTTAACAGAGAGGTCGCGGTACACCGGGAAGATTTAATTTTTTTTGCGCCGGGCGATCCGTTTTTTGACGCCATTGTAAACAACGCGTACGAGATGGACAGCGGGCGCGCCACGGCATTTGCGGTCAGGGGAGCGGATATCGACTGGGAAGGTTTCTTGTTTACCTGGTCGGTCATTCCGGACCCAAACCCGCTTCTCGCTCTGTGTGAACCGCTGGAAAATATCGTGCTGTCGCAAGGGTACGCGCCGCTTCATTATATACGCACACTCGAGACGCTATATTCGGAAAAAGAAGTGGAGGAAGAAGAACTTCTTGCTTATCTGCAGCACATTCCGAAATCTCACACGATTCATCTCGGCGAGCGGGGGAACGGAGCACTATCGCGCTTCCGGGAAGCATTCCCGCCGGAACAGTGGCGGGCAACGTTTGAACAGGCCTACGCACAAAGCGAAGCTAAAGTGCAACAGCAAGTGCAGGCACAGATGGATATACAGCGGGCCAGACATGATTTTCAAAAGCAACAGGATGCCCGGAAAGCGGCGCGTTTGTACTACGGAGCCAAACTGGTGGAAGATGAGGAAGATATTCGCTTCGAGCGTATATATGAAGCGCTGCTTGTGGGGCTGAAAAATCCGGTCATCCGCCTCGAATCTGCAGCTTATATCAGGATGGTGAAAAAACATGGATGATGTCATATATCATTTGATCTGCGATACGGCAGGTGGTCGTCTCGATGCAGGAGAAGCAATCCGGAAACTACAGGAACATCGAAAGGAAATGAGCAGTGTAGAATACTCCCGCTCTTCCTGCGTTCTGCGTCTGTTCCGTCATCTTAAAAATATAAAGGAAAAATACGCCTCCCTCATCTCCTGCTATGACGTCGCCGCTATGCTTCGGCAAGTAATTATGATGTATCATTCTCGAATCCCTCTCTCACCGGAATTGGCATCTTGCCTTAGCCCCATTGCAGAAACCTGTGGGCTGTATATTGATGACCGGAATGAAGCTGATATAAACGAGGAAATGCCGGACTGGCTGCCTGTGGGCGCGCTTGCGCCTGTTTTTGAGCTGGAGCCGCGGCGCCGGAACGATACGCATACAGGCGACGGCCTGCTGTACCGCATGACCGGCTATACATCGTATGCGTCCGGCGCGCAAAAAACGATTGTACAGGCCAGTATGAACATGAAAGAAGGAGAAACGCTTCTCGCCTGCCTCCCAACAGGTAGTGGCAAAAGCCTGGTCGGACTTCTGCCTGCGTTTTTCGAAACAAAAGGCGGAACATTGCGTGGAAACGTCGGTGAACGATCCGGGACAACCATTGTGGTCGTGCCGACTGTATCGCTAGCGCATGACCAGTGCCGCGCAGCGCAGGCTTTTTTCGTGCGACACGGCACTGGTCGCTTCATGCCGCAGGCGTACACCAGCGATATGACAGGGGAAGAGCGGCTCGCCCTGTTCAGCGCGCTTGAAGAAGGAACTCTTCCGGTTCTGTTTACATCGCCGGAAGCCCTGCTGAACGGCGTGCTGCATGATGCCATTATGAAAGCGGCCCGTAAAGGATTTATCAACCGTCTTGTCGTGGATGAGGCGCACATTGTTATAGATTGGGGCAACTTATTCCGGACCGAGTTCCAGTTTCTGTCGGCCTGGCGTAAACGTCTGCTCCAAGAAAGCCGCGGCCGCCTGAAAACGGTCCTGCTGTCTGCCACGATTACAGACTGGGCAGCAGAAATGCTGCGGGACATGTTTGCCGAGCCGGGCCGCTACATCGAAGTCCGGGGTGACGAACTGCGGAGTGAGCCGACGTATCTGCTTGACACGTCCCGCAATGATGAGGAGCGCTACCAAAAAATCACAGACAACATTCACCTGTTGCCAAAACCGCTCATTCTGTATGTGAGCACCCGAGAGCATGCCCAGGAGTGGTATGACCGTCTTCGGAAAAAAGGCTACCGGTCTGTCGAAAGGTTTACCAGTGATACACAGGGCGAGCTGCGGCGCACGCTCGTCCGGCAGTGGAATGAAGATGAAATTGATATTATGGTCGCAACTTCCGCGTTTGGCATGGGTGTGGACAAAAAAGAAATCCGGACGATTGTTCACTGCTGCATGCCGGAGAGCATCAACCGCTTCTATCAGGAAGTCGGGCGGGCAGGCCGGGATGGACTGGCTTCGTTAAGCCTGTTCAGCTTCGTTCCAGAAGATGAGGAAATCGCCCGTTCTCTCATGAAGTCAGCCGTCATTACGACTGAAAAGCTGGTTGGGCGCTGGGACAGCCTGTTCCAGCAGGCGAGCCGGACGGATGTAGCGGATGAATACTGGGTCCGCATGAATATTCAACCCCGCAATCTCGAAGGAACGCGGTCAGGCAAGCGAAACGAGAATTGGAACGAGTCGCTGTTGCTTTTGCTGTACCGGCATAAATTCATCGATATTCTAAAAGTCGAACAGATGGAAGGGCAGTCGCGCCGCGTTTTGATTAAAGTGCTGGATTATCAAACAATTAACAGTCCGGACCTGTTGTATAACGCCGTCGAGCCGTACCGCGAGAAAGAACGGAATCGGATCAATGAGGAGCTCCGTGAGATGCGTCAGTTGATCGCACAGGCGGACAGCAAGTGCTTCTCGTCTTTTTTCTGCAAGATGTACCATCACGCGCAACCTGTTTGCAGCGGCTGCCCTCACTGTCGGAAAGTACAGAATGATGCTATGTATGTAAAATCCGACATCTTTATTTCCTGCCCGAAAAGCACGGCGCAAGAGCCGCCCGCTGTCTGCGGACCGCTGGCGGACTATATCTGGGGAACAAATGAAGCGCTTCTGTCCGGCACGGAACAGCAGCGGTGTGATCCGGAAGCGGTCGCCCACCTGGTCAACCGACTGATCGAAGCGAATGTGTCTCTCTTTATTGTTCCCGACATGGCCGCAGAGGAGCGGAAGCGAATGATCTGCCGCCTGCCGGGTGAAGAGGCGGACTTCTACTATACGCTTCTGACTTACAGTGAACGGCAGAGTCCTCTTCATTTCCTGCAGGGCCACGCGGCTGTTTTTTATTCGGGAAATCCGGCGCGTGACAGTCGCCTGTACAGATGGGCGCAGGATTATCAGCACCTCCATGCAGACGCGGTCATCATTCACATTGGAGAGCCGGAGTTATTCATTCAGGATGAGGGGCGTACATTGGCCCATCTTGTCAATACAGTGCCGTACCGCATCGACGACTATTTGAGCCAGCAGGACGATGAATTCGAAATAAAACTATTGTGAGTGAGGGAGAGATCATGCCATTTGATGACAGTTTAAAAGGAATGCAAACGCCGGAGCGGCTGTACGCGCTCTGCCGTCTCGTTCATATCTCGCCTTTATCACGGGAGCAATTGGGGCGACAGTTTCAGCCTGCCCACCTAAACAAGAGCGGAGACCAGCTCAAAGAGACGCTTTCGCTCGCGGAGAAAGGAGCCTTGCTTGCGCATGACCCGCAAACCGGCCTGTATCGGTCCCAGCTGGCAGATGAGCATCTGCGGAATTCCGAAGCGTTCCGGACTGAACTGACCCGCCGCATTTTTTCTTCTCCGTCTTCTGTTTTTACCAGGTTTACGTGTTGGTTTCTCAACCGCGGCGCTTCGGTGCTTGGCGAAAAAAGCGATGCGCTAAGCCAGTTGTTCTTCCAGGAAGTAACCCTCCAAAGAAATCAGGAACGCCGGGAATATAATGATACAAACATTACGGCGTGGAAAGCTTGGGCCGCCTATTTCGGACTCGGCTACCTGCACGGAGAGACGCTCGTGCCGAACGCGGCTGGCCGTATCCACGACCTCCTGCGGAACGGAGCCAACCTTCCTGTAAACCGGGCCATTCCGTTTAAAATGTTTATGGAATGGCTGGCGGGCAGAGCGCCTGAATTGGACGGCGGAAGCGCGAACAGACTGTATAACCGTGTATTTGCCGATCAACGACTTTCGTACGCGCTGTCTTCCGGTCTGCGTACTCTTCACGACATTGGCACGCTCCGTCTCTCTTATACAGCAGACGCAGCCGATGTCTGGTATTTGACAACGAATCCAGCGCATGCCGTGAAGGACAGGGTGTCTGAAATTGAAATTTTGGTGGAGGGATAAAAGATGGCACAGCCAATGTACGCGGCGCGCTTAAAAAACATTCTACACTTTGACGCCACATACACCAAACATAAATATTTTCTTTTGACCCATAAGCCGTTTCGCACAATCGAATTGCAGACGCCGCAAATGGCCGAAAGCGTCAGACAGGGGGTCTCGGAAGCAGAATTTCTGAAGAATTATTTGCTCGCGAACCGGGATGCCCATAAATTCATCGCGGTGCTTGGCGATAACGGATCAGGGAAGTCCCACTTCATCCGCTGGCTGAAAGAAATGTATATCCAGCATGTGTCGGAGGAAGAAGAGGCGATCGTCTTCATCGCGCGTGTGCAAAGTACGCTACGCGGCGCACTGGAGCAGATCATACAATCCGATGTTCTCAAGAACCATGAGATGACCGAGAAGCTAAAAGCGCTCATTCAGGCGAATGAACATCTCGGAACGGATAATCTGAAAAACAATATTATTCACCAGTTTGCTATCGCTGTAACCGAGCATGACGGTGAAAGCGGAATTCGAATTAAAAAATCGGAAAAAAGCCGCCTGTATGAATTCCTTGTCAGCAGCGAAACCCAGGATTTGCTGTTGAGAGAAGACGGGCCGATTGAGCGCATCTGCAAAAAGCTTGCGTCCGAAGCGAAAAACGAAGTGATGGTGGATGTAACCCCGCGTTTTGAAGCCGAAGATTTTTATGTCCGGCTCGACAAAGTGAAAGAAATCGAGCGGGCCGGCGCCAGCAAAAAAGCAGTCAAGTTCCTAGAAGATATCGCGGAACCGGCATCCGCGCTTGAGCGAGAAGAAGTGCGCCAGCGCCGCGAAGCGTATGCCGGATACTTGAACCAGTTCCTCGACAAAGTCGTCCAGCAGTGCACGCAGCTGCGCGGAACCGACCTAAAGGACGTGCTGATTACCCTGCGCCAGGAATTAAAAAAGCAGGGGAAAAATCTGACGCTGTTCATTGAAGACATTACCGCTTTTACGGGAATCGACAAGGCGCTTGTGGACGCTTTAATCGCGGAACATGAAGAAGTCGATTTCAATAAAGACATGTGCCGCATCGTCTCGGTTGTCGGAATTACAAACAGCTATTATCAAAACTTCTTTCCCGATAACCTGAAAAACCGACTGACGTACCGCGTTCTGCTTGACAATATGGCAATCGGGACGCCGGAGGATATCGCGGATATGGCGGCCCGCTATATTAACGCCATTTATCTGGAAGAAGAAGAGATTGACCGATGGTACGCAGAGGGAGCGCAGATTGAGAGGCTGCCTGTCGCCGACCGGTACCGGGAGCATGCTTCCTGGGCTTCCTGTGAAACAAAAGAAGGGCTAAATCTTCCCATCTATCCGTTTAACCGCCAGGCACTCGGCAAGCTGTGCAGCATGTATGACATCCGGACGCCGCGGGAATTCCTGCAGAAGATTTTCTCCGCCTTTATGATGCTATTCTTTAAAGACGAAACGCAGTTCCCGCCTCCAATCAGCAAGTTTATCCGCGAAGTGGAACACGTGCCGATGATGAACCCGGCAGACGAAGCGCTGCTGAGACGGCAGGTAGAGACCGAACAATATGAGCGCTATGCTACACTGCTGCGCATCTGGGGCGACTGCACGCTGACCCTGACGGAAAAAGGGGAGCGGCTCTTCATCGGCGGCGTAGAAGAAAAAACGTTTGACGCCTTCCGCCTCCCGCTTCTGCGCGAATTTACCGGACATGTGCGGGATGAAGAACCGGAAGGAGAAGACAGGAACGATCGGAACGAGAAACCGCAACCTCCGGCCCCGGACACAACAGCAAAGTCGAAGCGCACGGAATGGGAACCGAAGAAGCTTCCTCCGCAGCCGCCGACTTCACTAGAACCGACTCCTGTCTACAAACAGCCGTCCGAGTTTGAAAAAGCGCAGAGCGAACTGGAGAAGTGGGCACTCGGCCAGCCGCTCGCAAATGAGCGGTACCGCGACGACCTGTTAAAAGCAATCGCGGACAGCGTTCTCTGGGAGAGCGAAGGGATTCCGGCATCGGTTGTTCATGAGATTCTGTCCAAAAACCGGGTCGGAATCGAAGGGCAGACGGCTGCTTTGAAAGCTATGGTCAGCGCGCTTGTATTTGCGCGCACACCGCAACTGAAAGCAGCGCTAGAGGCACTTGCGGCCTGGCGGATTCTCGGCAAACGAAGCTGGAGTTTTCCGGGTGCCGCTGACTACGCGCCTGCGCTTTTTACGTGGATTGAATCCGAAAAAACGCGGATTATTGAGTACGTACGCAGACCGCTAAGCGTATCGTCGGACGATTGGAGGCCGGCGGATTGGGCATCGGCAGCCGAGTTTTATCTCACGGCTTTCACGGACGGATTTGCCGCAGATACTCCACTGTCCGCAACAGCGCTGTATGAGGCGTTCCTGCGTCATCCGAAAACCGTCCGCACTGAACCGGACCGTTCTAAAGCATGGCAGCATCTGCAGCAGGCGCTTGTCGCAAAGCCAGATCTGGCGATGGAACATACTGAGTCAAGCTTTCTGCGCTTTTTAAATCGCGTACAGGGAGATATCATGAAGGGCGCTCAAAGCTCTGTCTTTACACTGGATGCAGCGGCGGCCATCCAGGCGCTCGAACGATTGCTTAATGCGGATTTCGACATAGACAGCATGCGGCTTCCGGAAAAGCAGTCGAGCCCATATTCTTGGTATCGCTCCAGCAGCCTTCTCTATCTTATAAAAGAGCGGCTCGACAGTGCGATTACGGAAGAAAAGCAGCGGGTGGAAGAAACGTACCGCGCTTTCGTCCGCATCGTCGGCGCCCGCATATCTGAAGTGGATCTTTTTCAGCTGCATAACGAAATGAAAAAGATGGCTTCTTTCCTGCGCGAGCATAAAGAACCGTTTTCCAGCGATCTGCAGAATGGAATTGAAAACAGCCCGACGTTTGCAGCGGATCTGGCAGCTTTTGCCGCACAGGCTGAGCGCCTTCAGAGCGCGAATAGCCGGGCGGAGACGTTGCTAATTTTGTCCGCCAACCCGGTAAAAGCTGTGGCCGGGCATCTCGACATTCTGCGCCAGTTCGATCAACTGATGGACCAGATCCAGGACAAATACGGGGCTTATATAGACGATACCAAAAGCGAAGTCGCAGACAGCCCTATCATGGAGGAAGCCCGCACCTGCCTGGAGAACCTTCAGCAAGAACTGCTTCAGCTGAAAGGAGGAGCTTCTTATGCTACTTGACAAAATGGCAACGGCGACCCGTACTGTGCGGAATGCGCATGAAGCGAAACGGAACGCCCAGAAGAAATCAAGACTACAGCAGGCGGCCTCACTAGCCGCCGAGCAACTTCCCGGCCTGATCCGCTCGCTTGCCGGCATCCGCATGCTTGCCGAGAAAGAACCTGCCTGGTTTGCCCGGCCTGCTGTAGAGAGCGCACTGGAAAATACGGCGCAGATTCTGCAAACATGGGGAATCCAACCCTCCAAAGAAAAGCTGGAAAATGTAATCCGTGATCTGCGGACCATCTCGGAAGAGGGACGGCGAAAATGGCAACTGTATGTGACATCCTGTAATTCAGGAGTAATTAATGTACTGGCCATTCTGCAAAAAATCGCTCCTCATGATGCGGAACTTGCTTCGCATATCCAGTCTCTTACCCGCTTTGAACAGAAGTGGCCGGTGACAGATGCTGTGTGGAACCAGTACAAAGCGCAACTGGAAAGCGCCAGACAAAAACTGTCCCACCTGAATACAAACACGACGATTCAGGATTTCCTGATCAAGGTTAGCCGCAATCAAGCTACAATTGAAGATTTGAATAATGACGTGCTGACATGGCTGAAACAGCATCAGATGTCATCTAACCTTATGATTACCATCCGATAAGGAGGACATCATGACCAGAACACCGATCGATGTGGCAGCAGAAGAACTGTTAACGCAACTTGAACAAAAAGAAAACCAGTTGCTGGAATGGGGAATCATCGGCGGAAGCATGGACGCGGAGCGGGAAATTGCCGCTCTGCTTTTTTCGCCTCCCACCAGCCGTTTGCAAGAGCTACTGGAACTGCCTGACCTTAAAGGGGCGGATGCGCGCCTGTTTGTCGAAAACCTTGTGGAACGAAAGCTTTTATTCCGGCTGGCAAACGGCCAGTACCGCAGCCGCTACGCCGAGACGGTCCGGCTTTTATATCTGCTGAAGCAGCGTTTTTCATTTGATGACTGGCTGGACGCTCCGAATCTTGTCAGCAGCATCAAACCGATGATCGAATACCGGAAATATCCGCGGCGCGACCAGCTTTTTGCCGACCTAGCCGATAAACTGTCCGCTCTGCCGGGGATACCACAATCCGCGGAAACCGTCCTGCGTGAGCTTCTGGAAGACGGCACCCTGCAATTGGCCCGGTTTCAAGTGAAGGCGCTTCTTCATCTGTTGGGACAGGGGGAGCAGACATTTGACCGGGGAGCGGTCGTCGGAGCCGGGACCGGTTCCGGCAAAACGAAAGCGTTCTATCTCCCGGCCTTTGTGGAGATTATGGCGGTGCTTGAGCGCGACACATCCCCGTGGATGAAAGTGCTCGGGATTTATCCGCGTGTGGAACTGCTCAAAGACCAGTACCGGGAAGCGGTCCGGGAAATTCTCAAGCTCGGCCCGTACGCCAGAAGCAGGGGCATACGATCCGTTACAATCGGCTGTTACTATGGAGATACGCCGCATCACGCCGGGGAAGTGGCGAATGCTTCGTCAAAGCGGAAATGGCGAAAAGTATCGCAGGGATATGTGGCACCGTTTCTTTCCTGTCCGCACTGCGGTGGAACGCTCGTCTGGAGAGAAGACGACATCCAGCGGGAGGTTGAGCGCCTGACTTGTATTGAAGAAGCGTGCGGAAAGGTGCTGGAACCGGATACAATTATGCTCACGCGCCGCCGCATGCAGCAGACGCCGCCCGATATTTTGTTTACTACAACCGAGATGCTGAACCGGAAGATGACCAATCTGACGGACTGGCCGGTGTTTGGCATCGGGGCGAGTCGGCCGCCGATGTTTCTTCTGCTCGATGAAATCCATATTTATGACGGGGTGAACGGGGCGCATACCGCCTATCTGCTCCGCCGCTGGCGCCACCTGGTGCGGAGAACAAGCCGTGTTCGGTCCGGTATGCAGTTTGTCGGTCTATCAGCTACGCTGTCCAACCCGCGTCCATTCTTTGCTCAGTTGACAGGACTTTCGGAAGATTTTATTGTCTACATCACTCCAGAGGAAGAAGATATGGTAGCGGAAGGAGCGGAATACAACCTTATCGTGCGCGGCGATCCATTCTCCGCCACCGCGCTTTTGTCCACGTCTGTGCAGACCGCCATGCTGATGGGGCGGATGCTGGACCCGCTTGACTCTGATGTGTCACGGGGAGCGGTTGGGTCCAAGCTATTTGGCTTCACCGACAAGCTCGATATTATCAACCGTTGGTATCATATCGAGCTGGACGCGGAGAAGAAGCTGCTTCTAAGCCAGTACCGGGATGTGACGGGTCTGAAGCATCAGCAGCGGGCGACCGGAACCGCTAGGCATCTCGCCGGGCAAATTTGGGCCTTCGCCCAGCAGATCGACCCGCACTGCCTTACCACTCCGCTTGCCCTTGACATTGCGTCGTCCCAGTATAAGGGAGTGGATGAGAAAGCGCGATTTGTCATTGCGACGAGCGCGCTAGAAGTAGGCTATAACGATGTAAGGGTCGGAGCCGTCATCCAGCATAAAGCGCCGCGGAGCCTTGCTTCGTTTCTGCAGCGCAAAGGCCGTGCGGGACGGATGCGCGGTATGCGCCCCTGGACCCTTGTCATTACTTCGGCGTTCGGGCGGGACCGTTTTGCGTATGAATACCCGGAGCTTTTGTTTGCTCCGTTGCTAAACGATATGTATCTTCCTATGCAGAACCCGTATGTACAGCGTATTCAGGCTGCCTTCGCCCTGATGGATTGGCTGGCTTTAAAGCTTTCCGGGCGGGTCTCTCATGCCGATGTCCGCAACCTGCTAACCATTCAGGGGGCGCGGCATTCAGACCAGCAAACGTATATCTCCCGGCTTCTGTTGCAAGTGCTGCAGGACGAAGAAACGGATTTTACCGACTATCTCGGCCAGGCGCTCGGAATAGCGCCGGAGCAGATCAAACAGATTTTATGGACGCAGCCGCGCCCGCTTTATATGGAACTGTTTCCGACGCTCATCAACAACCTGGAAACCTCATTCAAATATGCGGATGAAGAAGAGCAGCAAACACCGCTCAGCGGATTTGTTCCGCGCGCGTTATTCCAGTCGCTTTCGATGTCGGATCTGGAAATCCAGGTGCCAAACGAACGGACCGAATACCAGCCGCTCGTACAGGCGATAATGGATTTTGCTCCCGGTAATGTATCCAAACGGTACGTAAACGTATACCGTACCCAGGAAGCGCATTGGCTTCCGGTTCCGGATTCCGGTGTGGTAAACCTTGACCAGGCAAATATGCGTGTCCGTCTTCTGCAGCATGTGGAGGAGGATGGCCATAAACTCGCGGTTTGCGAACCGTACGCTTACCTGCTGGAACAAATCCCGAAGACGATTACAGACCGGACGAGCGCTTCGCTTGAATGGCGCGTTATGTTTGAACCGTCTGACAGCGAGTCCGGCAGCGAGATTATACTCCCCCTCCAGTCGGCAGTACGCGGACTATTCCGGCAAATCTCATGTTATACAAGCGATGAAAATCAGTATGTAAAAGTAACCCGCTACGCGCCGGTTTCGCATGTAACAATGAAGTTTACAAATGGAACGGTAACATCTAAAGTTGCATCCTTCCAATATAAAGGCGAACAGGCAGCTATTGGCTTCCAGCGTCTGGTAGACGCCGTCCGCTTTTCACTCGCCGGCATCAAAGCGGATTTTCTGTTCCGGATGAATGAGTGGAACGAGATGGAAAAAGCGTGCAGACCGGAATATTATCTGTATCTCACCCGGCATGATCCGGAGATTTCCGGCCGGTTGAATGTGTTTCAAGTGCAGTGGCTCTCGCAAATCGTGCTCTCATCCATCGTTGCCATCGCGGTCAGCCGTGCTTCTTCTTTATCCGAAGCGGCGTCAGAATTCAGCGGCAATTATGTGCGAATCGCCCGCCGCACACTGGATGTTATCTTTCATTCAACCGTAACGGAAAACACAGATGCAGAACAATCAGAAAGCCCCAAAGTGTATAACGAACTGCTTGGCTTCATCCAGGACGCTGCTCTTATGGAACGCTTCCTCAAACATCTTACAGTTTTTGAATCCGATATGCGCCAAAACCCGGCGTTTGCCCGGTGGATTATGGATACGCTGGTCACGACAGCGGGAGCGGCGATTCAGAAAACGGTCGAAGATATGCTCCCGGATGTGAATATAGACGATCTCGTTCTCGATATTGACGGCACTGACATCTGGCTGTCTGAAAATGAAGCAGGCGGCATCGGCATTATTACCAAGATCGTATCTCTGCTGCGCAGCCGCCCTTCGCAGTTTGAAGAACTGTTCATCAAAAATCTGGAGTACTGCCCGCGCCATCATATTACCTCATCGCTCCGGGCCGTACTGCCGCATACGTTGCAGGGCACGCTTGCGTCTCTTCTATCTGCCATCCGGGAGGAAAGCCGGATTGAACGACAGCAGCAGTTGCTCCAGCAGCTTCAGCGGGAGCTGGACAAGGAAGGCATTGCGCCAGAGCGCGAGTTTATCATTAGCTTCTCTACCCGCATTGTCCGGGGACGGGGCGGACAGGAAGCGGACCTGTTGCGCCATGATCTGCACCGATTCTGGCAAGAAGAAGAAGAGCGTTTGCGTTGCAAAATTGACAGCTACGTATTTGCGGTCGCCTGTTTTAACCGGAAAGGCATACGGGAGAGAATCGAAGACCTGCTGCAGAAAAACGCCGGGGATGGCATCTCAGAAAAGCAGCGTTTCCTTCTGGTCGAGTCGCTGCTGTTTGCCGATTGCGTCGATTCCTGCCCGGAATGCCTGGTACTGTACAGCCCGTTCCAGCGCTTCATGAAGCCATCTCGTCAACTTCTCGAGCATCTGCTGCCGAAGCCGTATGAGATTGTGCGCTGCGGCGAAGACAACTGGCAAGAGCATATCCGTTCCATCCTGTATGCAGGGAAGCGTGTGCGGTTGGTTGCCCACGTGTCACAGAAGCGCGAGGCACAGCAGGCGTTATTTACGCTCTTGCATACACCGGTGCAATATGCGTATGAACTGTATTATCCGTACATCGAAAAAGTGACGCAGAACGGAACGGAATGGCAGTTCGATCTGCGAATCAGGGAGGTGTCGTATGAGTAGCCGCGTCATTCGCTCTCATGGCGGCAGCCAGGCGCTTCAGGATTATCTCGCTTCCATGCTGGCCGCAGAGCTCATTTATCCGAGCCGCGAGATGTATCTAATTTTTCCGTATATGAGTAATTCTCCGCTGTTTGACAACCGGGCGAATCCATATACCGCACTGATCCCGTTTGCAAAAGGGGCCACTATTTATCTCGCCGATGTGCTGGAAGCCCTTGTATCCAAACAATGCGCGGTCCGGATCATCTGTGATCCGAAACGCCCTGAGACGCAACCGCTAATAGCCGCTCTTCAGGGAAAGGCGGAATTTCGCTGTCTTCATGACAACCATGACAAGATGCTCGTGACCGAAAACGTCTATCTGCACGGTTCGATGAATTTCACATATCGGGGAATTTATATAAACCGTGAAAGCATCCGTGTCACAAACGATGCGTCCGAGATTAGCCACGCGCTGCTGGCGGCACGGGCGCGCTGGGAGGAGGCGTTGGAAATATGAGCAGAGAGGAACACATTAAAACGTTTCTGTTTCACCTGCTGGATGTAAGCGGACAAAATCCGTACGGCATTTCACTTATAGACGGCAAACTGTTTACGCAGGATGAGCGAATTGCCCTGATGATGGACCGTCTGCGAGCCGGGTGCACGTCTGTGCTACCTTTCCGCAGACAAGGAAGCATCTACTGGCTCGTCTGCAGCAGGGACCTTCGCACACTGCTGCGCGACTACGCGGAGGTCAGCTGTTTTGTGAGGCCGTTCTGTGACAAGGTGGATCCTCCTATTCGCACGTTTGAAGCATCGATGCCAATCGACCTACCGGGCGGACTGCTGTTTCCGGACGGATATGGAATACTTAAAGCTTCAGCGGAGCATGAGGATGCGGTCTGGCGTATGATAAAGCTGTGGACACAGCTGGATAAGCGCCGCCCGCTAATTCAGTCGCATGAGACAGAACGAACCGCCTTTTCCCTGCGTTCTGAATTCCAGCAACATTTGGTACTGGAAAACTGGGAAGAGGCGGCCCGTGTGCTCGAGACCATCCGGCAGGGTCATTACGTAAGCGATGAAAACTACCTGTTCCTGAAAATTCGTTTGTGGTCACAAAAAGGGGCATGGGAAAAAATCTGGTACGCCAAAGAATTTGATAGCATCGCCCGCATGGATATGATTCCGCTGCAGGTGCGGCGTGCGCTTTTGGCGGCCTTTTATCATGAGGTGCTGGCTGAACATGAAGAAAGCGGGGATTTTGCAGCTGCCTGCAACAGCTACGAACAGCACCGCTTCCGCCTCGCTCCGCTGCTGCACACATCGCCCGGCCTGAATGAAGAGATATACGTCCGCATTTTCGCCTATGAATCTTTCTTCCTGGGTGACTGGAGTCGGCTTGAATATCTTTCTGCCGCCGCGTCCGGCGAGACGGAACATCTCCTTGCCTATCTTCTTGAGCAGAAGCCGGAAAGCACAGGGAAGCCCCCAGAGCCTTCACCGGGAGAAAAAGATGAAGAACGTGCACTGTCGTTGCTGCGGGATAAAAAGTATGATGATGTCTACGCTGTCCTGCTGCAATGCCCGGCCACCGTGCAATCAGTCGATATGCTCTGCAGACTGGCGGCCGCCACAGAAGCGCCTGATGTGTACCGCAGCGCTTATACGTACTGGAATGCTCTCTCGCCGGACGAGCAGGCACATCTGGAAAATGCAGCCGAATCTCAGGCAGCCGTCAAGCTTGTTCTTTTATGGACCCGCGCGCAAACGCCCGCCAAAGCGGCGCGTACAGTTGAGCGGGAGTCATGGCATCACTGGTTTTCCTTTCTTCTGGATAATGAAATACCGGCGAATGAAATAGAGGAACGTCTGCAATACATTGATGACTATAACCGTGCCTGTACATGGTCCATATCTGTTTTGAATGAATTAAGCGAATGGCTGGCAGCGATTGCACTGGAAGAACTGGCGCCGCAAAAGCGCGCTGTGCTCGAGATGGCGCTTCCGTTCTTTATTTCGGATTTTCTGCTGGTCGAAGGATTTCCTAAGCCACAGGCGATGAATGTGTATCACTACACGACCGAACTAATGCTTGTATACGGCCGCAGAAATGCTGCCCATACGGCGCTTGTGCTCAAACTGATGGAAGGGCTTCTCTATATAGACCCGGCGTGCGCGCCGATACTGTGGAAGCGGATGAAAGACTGGTTCTCATCCGGCCCGGTCAAGACGCTTCTCTCCCAGGCATTGGCCGCGCTTGAGTTGTTTGAAGAATACGGCCTGCTGCATGATGAACTACGGGAGATGTGGGAGCACTGGACAGCTTCTCTAGGGGAAGGCATCAAAACAGTGCCGCTGTCTGATCTGGAAGCCTGGCGAGAAATTGGGCGCATTATCAGTGCCGAGGCGCATCTGCTGCAGCAGATGGACCGCTATTTCGACTCTATGGCCATGGCACCGGAAGACGACAGCATCGCCCGGCTTCCGGCGATGCAGATTGCCATTTTTACACTTCGGGAACAAACGGCCCAGCGTGCGGTCGTGCGCCTGCGTGAACGAAATCCCGGGCTCACCTTCCAGATCTGCACAGATGACACGTTAACCGACCGGGCCAAGGCGTACGCCCGCCGTGCCGATGCGGCAGTGCTTGTGACATCTTGCATGTCTCATGCGCTGTTCTACGGCATCTCCCCGTATTTGAAGCGGAATCCGGTCTACCCGAAGAGCGCCGGCACGTCCGGAATCATTGCCGCTCTGGAGGAATATTTTCAGAAAGAAATGGTGAATGCACATGATTAATGTCATAACCTACAGCGGAAGACGGCCAACCAATCAAGAAGTGGAAAGTCGGATTATTAAAGGAAGGCCGTACATCTATCTCGTCGCGACCAAAGCGCTGGAAAGAGACAGACAGGCGCTGCTCCCGGAAAGCCAACGAAAACGGCAGCGGGACAGAGACATACCAATCGGTGTATTTGACAGCGTACTGCGCGAATGGGTGCGCGAAGTGTACCCGATTGCCGGAAAAGGGGATGAAAAAAATCTGCTACAACGCGCCATCGTACAAGTGGCACAGACAGACAGCACTCTAAAAGAAGTGCTGCGCAAAGATCTGTCTTCCTGGCTGACGGCCCTTGCCGATATCGCCAGTCGGGGAATTGATTTGTCTGGCGAGCTGTCATCTGAACAGCAGGACCAACTGGTCAATCCGTACGTTGGAGAGCTTCTGTCCAAACTTCAGCATGCCTACTACCGCCTCCTGAAAGATAATCATCTTACACTGTTTGAGGAAGCAGCGCGCCGGTACCTGACTGCGCCGTTTACGCACTTCCAACCGCTTGTCATTATGGAAGGATTCACGTACCTGACGCATCTGCAGCATTTTTTTGCCAAAATCTGCCATCGGATGAGGGCGGAAGTAGTCTTTCTCGCCCCCTACTCCGCCGCTCAGCCCAAAGGATTTAAGTGCATCCGCGCCACCTACAGCGTGTTTCCCGATGCTTCTTGGGAATCAATAGAGACGGAGTCGCTGAGCGAAGATGAAGACCTTGCCCATATTCAGACCCAGCTGTTTGCAGATCATCCCGAATCAAGAACCCGGAAAAACGGCAGCGCCGTGCTTCGCTGTTTTCCCAACCGGGACCGAGAGATTTTTGCGGCGGTGGAGCAGTTGCGCACATGGTTCAGCGGTACATACACACCGCAAGAAGTTGCTGTTATCGTGCGAAACCCGGCCGCTTTCAAAGAAGTGCTGCAGGATTTTCTACACGCCTCCCGCCTTTCCTATATAGATAAGAAAGGAAGCGCGCACCCGGTGCAGCTTCACGCCTCGCCGCGCCTGCTTCTGCTGACGCCGGTAGGACGCTTTATTCTGACGCTGTATGATATCTGGGACGGGCAGAAGCTGAAGCTGAACGCGGAGCAGTTTGAAACAATCATCGCGTCCGGATGGCTGGGCGCGGCGCTTCAGGAATCCACGATTCAATTCCGGGCGCTGAAAGAGCAGTTTTTTGCCCACTGCGAATCTGAGGAGGACTGGAGGAGCGTATTAGCCACAATCGAATCTCACATGCAGAATAGCGCGGACCTGCCTGATAGAATGCCACTGAACTTTTTGTCTGAGAGGAGCCTGAATCAATGGAAGGACGTACTCGGCCAGTTACATAAAATCTGCGCGAGTCTGTTTCAGATCCGGCAGGGGGAAATCGCTAGACATATTGCCCGTCTGCGGGATGAAATTAGCCGTCTGGAAGTCGAAAATATCCGCGCGTACGAACAGGATATTTTACAGAAAATCCAGGAATTATTTGAAGAGCTGAATGAACGGTACTCAATGAGTATCACAACAGCAGAGTTCGGCGAAGCGTTACACGCACTTGTCCGGCAAAAACCGGACGATGATGACAGCGAGGTTAATCACGGGGACGAAGGAAGGCTGTGGATTACCACACCGGAAGGCATTGATAGCATACAGAAAAAAGCCGTTCTGTATATCGGAGTGGACAACCGCAGTGTTCCGGCGCCGTCTCCTGTTCCGTGGCCATTTTTTGAAGATAAGCGAACGTCCCATATTGAAAAGGAGCGATACATGTTTCTCACCGTTGTGACCGTTGTGCGGGCCGCCCGGGAGCAGCTGGTCATTACGGCAGCCCGGCATGACGGTGAGCACGAAATGGAAGAGAGCATGTATATGAGTGAACTTGCGCGGCTTCTGGAAATGAAGGTGGAATCTCTCACGCTCGCTTCTTCTCTCGATCTGAATATGGCGCCGGAGTTGATAAAACCGCAGCACTGCACACCGCAGCGCCGGCGCTCGTATCAATTGAGCGAGCTTTCCCACTACGGACTGTGTCCACTCCGCTATTGCTTGGAAATGCGCCACCCAGAAGCGCGGATGTATCGGAACAGTTGGCAGCTAGAAGTGTACGCGCAGGGAGTCTGGCTGGACACCATCTTCCAGACGCTGCAGAAGTATATTACCGGTCAGAAGCCGACCCTCAAATCCCACAATCAGGATCAACTGCGCGATTTGTTTACCCGTGTAAAAAACTATGTCAAACCGGACGTGCAGGCAATGTTCCCGTCGCTTTCCGCGCCGACCTGGCACGGAATTGAGCAGCACGTATCAGGGCGCCTGGAACAGTTCGTTAAGACTAGGGGAAGCTATACGGTTTATTTCCTGCCAAAAGAAGAAGTTTCATTGTGGCGCTTGATCTGCTTCTGCAGACGCCGTTTCTGCCTGTACATCCGCCCGATTATTCTCTCCGCTCGTTCCAGCCAGACAGCGACCCACTATGCGACTGGTTGTCTTTCGACCCGCGTGTCCGGCCCTGGTATGATGGCATGATGGACGTACTGCGGCGCTCCAAAATTGATCTGGTGCCACAGTTGCTTATGAAAATATATGAATTCACCCGCATTCGGGAATGGTACGCGAAAGCAGGTGATATACAGGCGGTGGCCAATCTGGAAAAGCTCGTCATGTGGGCGCGGGATCAGATGAACGCTGGGGCGCTTACACTGCAGCAGTTTGCTGATCGCCTTCAACTCGCCATTCTCACGGGAGAAGAAATGGAAGAAGCGGATATCGACGAAGAAAAGCAGGAGAAAAAAGACGCCGTGATTCTCTCTACCATACACGCTTCGAAAGGTCTTGAGTATCCGATCGTGATCATTCCAGAAATGCAGCGCCCTCTCGTGTCAGATTTTAATGCACCGTTATTTTTTGATATCGAGGGGTTTGGCCTTGATATTTTGCCCCCGTCCTGTAACAGCAGGTCGTCGCAGTTTGAAGAGTGGATGAAGCAGCACAAATACAGCCTGCTCGAAGAAGAAGCCCGTGTGCTATATGTTGCCGTGACACGCGCGGAAAACGCCGTCTGTTTTATTGGAAGTGGGATGAAGGAAATCACGAAATCGATGAAGTACTGGTCTTGGAAAGACGAAGTGCTACCATGCTTTGATCGTATGCCTTCTTCTCTGGGACAGGTTCGCAGTTCGTAGAAAAAGATTGTGTGGGAAAGAGCTTTCAGCTGGAACGTTCTTTCCCTGCACAATATGCTACGGCAGCTAATAAGGAAATAACCGAAAGTGAATACTATAAAAAGCATATTTCTAGAGATAAAAAGATAAGGTTTTTGAGTTGTCCGGAAGTAAAATTTTTGAAGAAGGAAAGTATGAACATATATGGTAAGTTTTTAAGAAATCTATCTCTTGGAAATAGAAGAAGATTTGCAGTTCCAGAAGTTACGCAAAGCTTTGATGATATAAAATATGCACAAGTAAAAATGAATCTGTAGCTCTATAGAAAACATCGAAGTTTTAAAAAATAAATTATTTTTTAGCGTTTGAATTACCGCAGTCTATTATACTGCGGTATTTTTTATACTATAAATATAAAGAAGGTGAGCTGTATGGGAGAAAATAAGAAAGAAAAAGTCAATGCACAACAGCGCATTCTTGAGATTTTGCAGAGGCTGCTGCATGGTGAACAGTTGCATTTACAAAATATCGCCGATGAATATGGTACGCATCCAGAAACAATTAAAAGTGATTTTACATATATACGGAGGCTTTATGATGATATACCAGATTTCCTGGTATACGATCGGCGAGAAAAAGTGTATCGTCTTTCCGATGTAAGGGGTCAGTTAACAAGCGGGGATGTACTTGTTCTTTTAACCATACTTTACGGAAGCCGAAGTCTTAACCGGGAAGAATGCAAATTGATGAAGAACAAGCTGCTTAGCCTTTTTTCTCAGCAAGAACAGCATAAACTCCGTTCATTCTTTAAAAGCTTTGACTATCATTATGCGCCAAATTACAATGAACTTTTGCTTGAAAAAATCCAATTCATCTTTCGTTCTATTTTAGAACAGCACCTTTTAAAAATTTCATATTTGAAGAATGATGAATGTCAGGTGCGAATAGTCGAACCATACACAATCACCTTTCATAACGGGGCTTACTATATGGTGGCGTACATACATGGTAAGGGGTATTCAAATCCTGCTCATTACCGCCTTGA
>Ga0310821_100314_pt1 | contig 27472 bp, 26 predicted proteins | sample P4_ome_FD_201300 | JGI IMG/M metagenome (GOLD analysis project Ga0310821, IMG submission 201300) | Sorghum-adapted microbial communities from Joint BioEnergy Institute, Emeryville, California, United States - P4_Day56_Rep1 | ecosystem: Engineered > Bioreactor > SSF (Solid state fermentation) >...
CGTCTCATCTGTCTCACACTATAAAAATCGGTTTTCCCTTAATTAAGACTTTTAATGAACGGTTTCAGAAGAGATGCCCAATTGCTTCATTTTCCTGTACATTGTTGCTCTGGAGATTCCTAATCTTTCAGCAGCAAGGGTAATGTTTCCCCCGGCAGCCTTAATTACAGTAATAAAATGTTCTTTTTCACACGTTACACTTTGTTCTTCTCCCGCTAATAGCTCTGACGGAAGATCACACGGAAGGATAGTGTTTCCTTCCATATTAAAAATAGCTTGTTCTATTACATTCTTTAACTCCCGAATATTACCTGGCCATGAATAAGACTGTAGACACCTCATTGCTTGTAAATCTACTTGAATGTCCTTCTTACCAAATTTCCCACTAAGTTGTTTAAGAAAATGTTTAACCAAAAGCGGAATATCCGAAGACCTATCACGCACAGAGGGAATTTTCAATTCGATTACGCGAAGACGATAGTATAAGTCAGCCCTAAAAGTCCCTGTCCGTACAGCATCCATCAGGTTTTTATGAGTCGCTGCAATTACTCGCACATTGATCGGTATAACTTTATCACCACCGACCCTCATAATCATTCTTTCTTCAAGAACACGAAGAAGATGAACTTGTACTTCTAAAGGCATGTCTCCTATTTCATCTAGAAAAATGGTGCCTCCATCTGCTAATTCAAACTTTCCTTTGCTCCCTTTTTGCTTGGCACCCGTAAAAGCCCCTTGTTCATAGCCGAATAGTTCACTTTCAATCAACTCGCGAGGAATTGCACCACAATTTAGAGCAATGAAAGGATTATGACTTCTTTCGCTTGCATTGTGTATTGCCTGGGCAAACAATTCTTTTCCGGTACCAGATTCCCCGGTTAAAAGTAAAGTAGAATCTAAAGATGCCGCTTTTCTAGCCTTATCAACACTCTTTACAAATGTGGGAGCTGAGCCAATCATATGATCAAATGTATATCTTGTTATTCCAGAATCTGCTGCCGATATTATGCTTTTACTCTCTTTTGCATTCAATTTTTGGGCGCTTTTACGTAAACAAACCACTATCCCGAGTAGAGTGTTTCGATCAAACATGACAGGATGTACAGTGCAAATGAATCTGTCTCGTATACCATTGAGCGTGAGTTCGTTTTCAACAACCGACAATTTACTGCTTATAACATTATCGACAAGTTCTTCAATTTCCGGATAGTCTTTAAGCGATTTCTTCTTATTGATTTCATTTATAAATGATTCTACCTTTGTGTTGGTCCTCAAAATATTCTTTTTTTCATCTGCAATAATAATTCCATCCTCAAAAGAACCAAGTGTGGCCGTCAAGAAAGGATTCATTCGTAATCCCTCATGATAAATAATCCTCTCGATATACCTGGTGATGTTATTAGCTTTACTAATCGCTAATCCTAATGTGTGCGGATGAATATTTCTCCACTTTCCAGATATATCTAAAACCCCCATTAACTCATGTGAAAACGGATTCAATATAGGGGCCGCCGCACAAATCCAATCCTGCCATCCCGTACAAAAATGTTCAGTAAATAAAATCTGCACGGGCATCTTATTTTTTATAACCGTACCTATAGCGTTCGTTCCAGCAACTTCTTCACTCCAGACCGACCCTGGAAGAAAATTTATTTTCTCCGCTCTTCTTAAAATTTCACGATCTCCATACATATCCAATAAAAGCCCATTTTTATCGCTAATTGTTATTATAGTTCCCGATCCCTCTAGAGATTCTGCCAGGAATTTCATATCCGGTCTGGCGTAGTGAAGAAGTTTATCATTTTTTTCCTGAAATAAACTTAGTTCATCATTTCCAATGCTTTCCTCAACCTGCTTCTGCAAAGGGTTCACTCCGAATTTCTTCGATCTTTCCCAGGAAGCAATAATTTCTGAACGAAGTAGAGATTCAGGCTTTATTCCCTCTTCAATATATTTTACCCATGCGGTTTGGATGCCGGAGATTAAATTGGACGACTCAGGCCGTGGTAATCCTTTATAAATGAACTTCGTATCCATAGCACCCTCCCTATAAGGCCGATAATTCTAAATATTCGATTAAATTATAAATGATGTTACCTTTCAAATTCAATATAAACCACCTGGACTCTTGCAGTTTTTTAATCTAGAAAGGGCATAGGGGTAGTGTGGATATCGCAAATGTAAAATAAAGTGTACGTTCGTTGTTCTTTTAGAATTTTCTCCTTCTAGGTTCGCTTTTACTCGTGAAAAAGACGGAAATATGTTGAAGAACGATAAGCATTACCTTAAGCCACCTGTATATACAGGTGGCTTATTTGTTTACCCGGTGTTTACTATCCTTTGAATCCCTATACTCCCGGATTCATTGTCCGCCGATCGCGTCAGCGCAGCGCCCCGAAATCCACTTTCGGCACGAGTCCTTCTTGCGCGGCCCGGCTAAGCAGAGCGGTTACCGCCGCATATCCGTCCTCGCCCAAATCCGCAGTGAACTTGTTCACGTATAGGTCAATGTGCGCCTGTGCTACCTCAGAAGCCAACTCTTGCGCGTGATACATCACGTAATCCCGGGATGCTTCCGGGTTTGCCCATGCGTATTCGACCGACGTGCGAATCCATCCGGCAATTGCCTCCAGATCGAGTGACCGGCGGGCGATGATGGCTCCCAGCGGAATCGGCAGATTGGTGTCGGCTTCCCACCAGTTCCCCAGGTCAGCCAACATATTTAGCCCGTACGTGTGATAGGTAAAGCGCGCCTCGTGGATTACCAGCCCGGCATCAACCAGACCATCGCGCACTGCCGGCATAATTTCGTGAAACGGCATAATCACAATTTCGCCCACGCCTTCTGGTACATGCTGGGCTGCCCACAGCCGGAACAGCAGGTAGGCGGTCGATCGCTCACTCGGTACCGCAACCCGTCGGCCGGCCAGCGCCGCTGGCTCCGTACTGTTTTTCGTCAATATCAGCGGTCCACAGCCTCTGCCCAACGCTCCCCCGCAGGGAAGCAGTGCGTACTCGGACAGCACCCACGGCAAAGCCGCATACGAAATTTTGAGCACGTCAGGCCCGTTGGAGCTGGCCGCCAGACTGTTGGTAATATCGATGTCCGCGTATGTAACGTCGAGCTTTGGCGCGTCAGGTATCAACCCGTGTACCCAGGCATGGAAAACAAAAGTATCATTAGGACAAGGAGAAAAGGCAATTCTCATCATAACACCTCCGATAATATTGAACTCGCTGCTTCTAGTATGTTTAGCGCTTCTTCGATACGCCAGGCGGTCCGGTCACGCGGACCGACCGGGTTCGAAATCGCACGGATTTCCAGGACCGGTACGCCGCGGTTACGGGCTGCCGTAGCCACGCCATATCCCTCCATCGCCTCAGCAGCCGCTCCCGGCACCCGTGAGGCCAGCTCTAAGGCGGTCGCAGCAGTACCCGTTACAGTTGATACGCTGAGCACCGGTCCGGTCGTGGCCGGAAGTCCAGCCGCATACAGCGCCTCCGTCACCCGGGTCGTCAGGTCAGTGTCAACCGGAACGCGGGTGGAGCCGAACCCCAGCTCGTCCAGGCTGCAGAAACCTTCCGGCGTCTGCGCTCCCAGGTCGGCGGCAACGATCTCGCTCGCCACCACCAGAGAGCCTACTTCGGCCCGACCGGCAAAGCCGCCACCGATTCCGGCACTCACTACCAAGCCGTACTCGGCAGATGCCAACACGGTCGCTGTGCTGGCTGCAGCCGCTGCCGGGCCGACGCCCGCCACCACCACGTCAAATCTACTGGCGCCACGGAGTCCACGCAGCACCGCGTCCCTCTCAGCCGGGACAGAGGTCATCACGAGTACTCGCATTCCTGGCTTCGGCTGATTGGATTTTGAGCCGGCAGATGTTTCCGTATTTGCATGAACGTTCACTTTACAATCCCCTTTATTTAAATGATCCACACGGTTCGTTCGGCAAGGCTCCTCACATCGTTTCCAAACAACACCCATATTCAAAGTTAGCTTTATTTCCCCTCCATGTAAAGAGGAATGCTTCGGACAGCGATGTCCCATACAACTTTAACAGGATAAAAAGGAGCAGAAACAAACCGATTGTAATAGAAACTGAATATTTAAGCTGAAAAACAGAAAGAGCCTCTTATCGCTTTCGACAAGAGACTCTTCAAAAAACGGCAATCATTTGTTTTTACATACCCGGTTTGAACGTTTTACAGTCGGTTTCTTCTGTAGTGGAAGCTTGCTTACCTTTGTGACTGACTACGTAAATCTCATCCGCATTGCATTTGTTTCCCTGGGCCCAATAAGTACAGTTGTTTACTTCGCATAGTACGTCCTTTGCCATAAAAACACCTCCTTTCTTTTAGTTATCATAGCCAAAGAAAAATTAAACTAGTCCTTACAATGGCCAGGGTAAAAAAATTGAGCGGAATACGATGAAAAGCCGCTGGATTTAATTCAAAATATTTTATATACAATGAATAGTAAGATTTGATATGATATTTATGAATCTTCCTGGAGGACTCGGATATAAAGGAGATAAACACACACTGAATTTTTATGGAAGCGCTATCAATCAGAAAATCCGATACGCTTAACGGAGAAACGGGCTGGCTGGACAGAGTAATTCTCATGCAGCCGAAATAACCCATCGACACCTTACTATAGCAGAATAGACAAATCCTCATACAAAGCAAATCAAAAAAATAAAATACATTGCAAAAAGAGGTGGATGAAGCAAATGATGAATGTTCAATTAACGGTTGGCTCTTTGCTGGAAAGGGCGGAAAAATATTTTCCGAAAAAGGAGGTTATATCCAGAACATCCTCAGGCATTGCCCGATTTACCTATGCCCAGATAGGAAAACGGGCACGTCGCTTGTCCAGTGCGCTTCAGAGGCTGGGAGTTCAGCGTGGAGAGCGCGTCGGGACTCTCGCCTGGAACCATCATCGTCATCTAGAGGTCTACTTTGCTGCACCGGGTATGGGAGCCGTATTGCACACGATAAACATCCGCCTTTCCCCTGAACATATCGTCTATATCGTGAATCATGCAGAAGATAAGGTTTTAATTGTAGATGAGGATCTTTTGCCGTTGGTGGAACAAATCAAGAGTCAATTAAAAACAGTTGAGGCTTTTGTGGTGATGACTGATAAAGACGATGTTCCATCATCAACCCTGGAGCCGCTTTATTCCTATGAACATTTGTTGGCCGATGGAGACCCTGAATTCAGTTTTGTGAAGGACATTGATGAAAACGCTCCTGCCGGAATGTGCTATACTTCGGCTACTACTGGAAATCCAAAAGGAGTGGTGTATTCCCACCGCGGCATTGTTCTGCATAGCATGGCTCTGGGGTTGGCGGACGCAGCCGCAATCTCGGAATCCGATGTTGCGATGCCTGTTGTCCCCATGTTTCATGCAAATGCCTGGGGACTGCCATTTGCCTCCACCTGGTTCGGAACGACACAGGTGCTGCCGGGACCGCAGTTTACACCGAAGATACTGGCCCAATTCATCGAACGGGAGAAGGTCACGATCACGGCGGGAGTTCCGACAATTTGGCTCGCATTGTTAAAAGAACTGGAAGAAGGAAATTATGAGACGGGTAGTCTCCGTGCGATATTATGCGGGGGTTCTGCCGCTCCGCGCGGAATGATCAAAACGTACGAATCCAAATATAAGATCCCTTTTCTGCACGCTTACGGCCTGACAGAAACAAGCCCTATTGTGACTCTTTCCCGTTTGAAAAGCTATCAGCAAGACTTACCTGAGGAAGATAAGCTGGATATTCGTTCAAAGCAGGGATTGGTAATGCCCGGCTTAGAAATAAAGGTTATAGGAGACGATGGTGAAGTCCAGTGGAACGGAGAAGAAATGGGCGAACTTCTTGTTCGGGGCCCATGGATAGCTGATGAATATTACCTTGATGAACGGACGAAGGATGCCTTTAAAGACGGTTGGCTCCATACAGGAGATGTGGCAACGATTGATGAAGAAGGTGTGGTCAAACTGGTCGATCGCACGAAGGATTTAATCAAAAGCGGAGGAGAATGGATTTCTTCTGTTGATTTAGAAAACGCTTTAATGGCGCATGAAGCCGTTTTTGAGGCAGCCGTTGTGGCCGTTCCCCATCCAAAATGGCAGGAACGACCGGTAGCTTGCGTCGTCCTAAAGGAAGGGTACAAAGCGACGGTAAGCAAAAAAGATTTAATGGAATTCCTTGCTCCTCAGTTTGCTAAATGGTGGTTGCCGGACGATATTGTGATAATGGATGAGATCCCAAAAACCTCTGTAGGTAAGTTTCTTAAGCGAACCCTGCGCGAACAGCTAAAGGAACATCTGGCCTAATTGAAGTAAACAGTATCTGCCGCGTCAACTGATAGGTCGATAGAAATGAATTTGAATAAAACGGAAAATTTATAGATTAGCCGAGAACACTCGTGACTTCAGTCATGAGTGTTCTCGGCTTCGGACAAGGCGTGTCTTTTGACACGTCGATTGTCCGACATATGTTAACTCGTCAATTAACAAAAGCACTGATATTTATAAAATAATGCAATGTTAATGATCTTATTTATAAATCTCGCGCAGCACGTGGCCAAGCTCCGGAATAATGAGTTTGCTCATCGCAAGCCGCACAGCGCCGGACGATCCCGGCGTCGAGAAAACAGCCCGGTCATGATAGACACCCGCAATCGCCCTGCTTAAAATCGCCGCCGAACCGATATCCTCCGTGTAGCTCAGCATGCGGAAGATTTCGCCGAAGCCTGGCAGCTCCTTATCCAACATCGAAGCCACCACTTCATAGGTCACATCCCGCTTCGCGATTCCCGTCCCTCCATTCAGGAGAATCGCCTGCACTTTCGGATCGTTCGCTCCGTCTTTAATCGCCTGTGAAATGGCAGCTTTTTCGTCCGTCACAATTACGTACCGCTCTATCGTGTGTCCCGCTTCCGTCAGAAATTGCTGCATCAACTGGCCGCTTTTATCCGTCTCCGGCGTCCGTGTATCGCTCACCGTAATCACCATGCAACCTACCTGCTTTGGTGCCTCTTTTTTATGTTCGGTCACTGACATAAGCATTTGTCTCCTTTCTCTCATTCGAGCACCCGCTCGCAAAAAACCACCGTAGCTTTTCAGCCGCAACCCCGACATGAAAATCATGGGAGAGAGGCTGACTTTTGGGGTACGAAGGGAAAGAGAGAAGAGAACGAGGAGAGGATTTCAATGGGGAAAAAGGCGAACGCCTTTTTCTTCCCCGGATCTTATTTCCTCTTCCCCTTCCTTCTTTTCTCATGATTTTCACAAAAACAAGCAGGTAACATAACGTATAATATGGTAAAATAACAACCGAATGCACCACCGCAAAGAGGGGTTGTTATGAAATATACCATTACTCCCGGTTTTCATCTGACACTGCCTGAAAAGTGCGGAGTCTATCTGTACCGCGACAAAGACGACAACATCATTTACATAGGCAAAGCCAAAAATTTAAAAAAACGCATCTCAACCTATTTCTATAACAACAGACAGCACACATCGAAGATTAAACGCATGGTGCATGCGGCCCGTACCGTAGAACTGCGCTTTACCGCATCCGAGCTCGAAGCGTTGCTGGTGGAAGCCCGGCTCATCCGCCGTCATCTTCCGCTGTACAATCGAGCGCTGCGCAATTACAAAGCGTATCCGTTTATCGTGCTGCGCACCGATCTACCCTATCCATATCTGGAAATCTCGCGGGACGCCGTCATTTCGGGCGCCCTTTATTTCGGCCCATACCGCAAAGCGCACTGGCTGTATCCGGCAGTCGACGCACTGAATAACTGGCTGAAACTGCGGCGCTGTGCAGGACCGCTTCCCCATCACTCCTGCCTATACGCCGACTTAAAGCAATGCATGGCACCCTGTGTGGACAGCGCCCTGGATGTGCAGTACGCTTCTCATGTACAGAAAGCCATTAACGTGCTCGAATCCAGTCCCGCTATGCAAACTGAACTTGAACGACTGCGTGACGTGAGCGCGGCTGAACTCCGTTTCGAAGAAGCACAGGAGTGGCAGTGGCTCATCGATCTAGCCCGCTATAACGGTCGGATTAAACGCTCCGTGGCGCGCCATCACGCACTCGTCATCTCCGCCGATCCGGAAGTCGGCTGCATCGGCCTCGTCATTGTCCATGGCCGTCTGATTGCGACGCTAAAAACAGACTGCCTAACAGAAGCGAATACTGCCGATATGCTTGTCAAAGCGCGCGCGTTGTACGAACAAGCAAAAGGGACCATGGACGCTCCTACGGTAGAAGAAGTAGATGAGATGCTCATTATCGCTTCCTGGCTCGAAAATCATGCGGATACACTTACGGTGTATCCTCTGGACGTTTCGGTTCCCGTATAAAAAATCAGGCAGCCCGTCTCCGGGCTGCCTGCTGCTTATTTCTGCAGCGATTCCGCCACCTGCACGGCACGGTCCAAAAACGCCTCAATTTCTTCGCGCGTCTTGCCAGCCCGGCTGACGAAACGAACGAGCTCCTGTCCGCCGCGGAATGCGACGAAACTCGGAATGCCGAAGATATCGAGTTCCTGGGACAGCTCCGGGAATTTATCCCGGTCCACACTGACAAATGTCAGCCTGTCCTGATACGCTTCTTCTACTTCAGGCATGAACGGATCGATGCGGTGACAGTCGGGGCACCAGTCGGTGTAGAATTTGGCGACCGTCAGCCGTTCCGATTCAATCGCTTCCTGGAACTGTTCAACGGTTTGTATTTCCTGCATACGTTTTCCCTCCCTCACTCTTTATCTTACCTTTTCTGCATGAAAAATAACACTCTGCAACTCTCTTCTGTGGCTATATGACAAATTCCGTTTTCTAATTTCACTCTCTTACTCATAACAATATAGTGTACGCAATTCCAAGAAAAAGAGTAAAGGAGGAAGCCAAATGTCGAACCTGTTTGTCGAGCGTTCGCTGGAAGAGATTCGCTTCTGGAGCCGGATTATGAAAGAGCATGCTCTTTTCCTGCGCCTTGGCTTTACGGTGGATCAACCGAAGCTTGTTCAGGAAGCCGACCATTTCTATAATGTGTTCGAAAATATTGAAGAACGCGCCGCAGCGTTTACGTCCGACAGCGACCGGGAACAAATTGCACGCTTTAACATGGAGGTCTACCAGGCAACTACACATATTTGGGCGTTTAAACGCAAAGTGCTTGGGCTTATTCTCTCCTGCCAAATCATCACGAACAATTCCCCCCTGCTCGTCGACCACGTCAGCCGCGAAGCGGCCTATTTCATGAATCGGCTCGAACAACTTAACAAAGGCATTCTCGAACCTCTGCCGGACGCCATCATTAATGAAAACGTCTTTTTCCTCCGGTTGATGGCCGACCATGCCAAATTCATCGCGCATCTATTGGACCCTTCCGAACGCAATCTGATTGCCGATGCGAACGATTTCAGCTACCAGTTCGACCAATTGCTGTTCCAGGCGGTGGACTTGGAATCAATGCGGCCGGAATCACAGACGGGGCCGATGCTAACACGTTTCATCGAAGAAAACCGTCCTGCCGTACAATCGCTTCGTGATTTCAAACAGACGGCCCGGGAGCTTATCGAGGAGTGCCGCCTGCGCAGCAACATTCACCCTCTACTGGCGGATCATACGTTCCGGGAAGCCAATCGGTTTCTGGAGCTCTTGGATCGCTTTGAAGCCAGCCTGACCGCAGGATCGAACAGTCTGCTTAAATAATCTGTCTTTCTCTTAAATTCTGAATAGCATTGTCATCATACCCTGCTTCTCGCAGCACTTCTTCCGTATTGGCTCCACGGGTCGGCGGAAATGACTGCGATTCGAGCTGCGATTCATCAAGCAGCGGATTTTTCACCTGGGTAACGGTCGGATATGCGTCCCAGTGCGCAAACATGCGGCGCGCCTGCAGGTGCTCATTCTGCAGTGCTTCTTCAAGCGACAGGACCGGAGTCAAACAGACATCCTCCTCTTTAAACATGCGCATGATTTCAGCAGAAGTGTGCTCTTTAAAATACGCAGCGACTTCTTCCTTCATCCGCGGCTGCTTGTCCAACTGCCAATAATCAGGCATATGGTTATCGAGTCCGGCCACCTCGCAGAACCGCTTCCAGAACTTCGCTTCCAGCGCACCGAGCGCCATCCACTTTCCGTCCCGTGTCTCATATACGTTATAGCACGCCAGGGCGCCGGTCAGCGGGTTGAATGCCGCCTGGCCGTTTTCTTTAGCCGCCAGGTGGTAGCTGAGCGCCGGAATCATGAATGGCAGTACACCATCCGTCATGGAAATATCTATGTATGCTCCTTCCCCCGTACGTTCCCGCTGAATGGCAGCCAGCAGAATCCCGCTCACCGCATGCATCGTTCCCGCTCCAATATCAGCGATTTGCACCGGAGGAAGGCAAGCCGCAGGAGAAGGTCCCGCTTGAATGGCTTCATGAAGCAGGCCGGTAAATCCAATATAATTCAAGTCATGTCCCGCTTTCTCCGCGTACGGCCCGTTCTGTCCGTAACCGGTAATTGAGCAGTAGATGAGTCGCGTATTCTCTTCGCGCAATGTATCATAATCCAGGCCAAGTCTATGCATGACGCCGGGTCGGAATCCCTCGACTAGAATGTCCGCTTCGCGTGCAAGACGGCGCATCACCTCTTTGCCTTCATTATGCTGCAGGTTAAGCGTTACGCTTTTCTTCCCGCGGTTGACCAATTGATACAGCGCCCCGGCTCCGGCCAGCATCGGCTCCATATCGCGCGCATAATCCCCCAGTGCAGGATCTTCAATTTTAATTACATCAGCTCCATAGTCAGCCAAATACATCGTGCACAGCGGTCCCGGGAGCAGACGGGTTAAATCCAACACTTTCATTCCTTTTAACGCCTGGTGCATACCATCCCTTCTTTCTGCTTATTTTTTTTCCTATAAACGAAAATAGCACACTACGGTGCTATTGAAAATGAAATCAGTCCATCTTTTATTCACTTACCCATAATTCAACGACTTCTACCCGGGACATTTTCTCTCCTGCCGCCGGATTTTGCTTAAGTACCGTACCTTTTTTGTGCAAAGACGACTCAAGGTAATATTTATAGCGGAGTCCCGCCTGATTCAACTGCTGTCCGGCTTCCGCAAGCGTCAGTCCCTCTACGTCAGGCACCTCGACACCCCGGTTGTTTTCCTCTTGTACCGATTCATTCTGCGTCTGCGGAGATACCGCATCCACCGATTTGGCAGAGCTGGGCTTGTCGTTTTGCATAAAAGAGAACGCCGTTATGCACACAATGGCGACAAGGGCGATGACTGCCACCCGTTTGGCAGGAAGATTAAAGCGCGCGCCTGACTTCTGCTTCACATTCCTCACGGATTTTCCGCGTGTACGGGTGCTTCGGGGAATATATGCCGCCTCTTCTCCGTCCGATGCTTCCGGCGCTGTCTCTATTGCGGACGGACGAATGCCTCCCTGATTTTTTTTGATATAGTGGTACAACGACGTTATGTCTTCAAGCGTCTGCGCCAGCATGCGATCATACTGTTCGACGCCTTTCTTCTCTTCTCTGCGCCAGATTGCCCGCAGCGACTTGCGAATGATAAACGGATCGCCCGGATAAGCAAGCGCCATCTCTTCAATCATCTGCGTAATCGGAAGCTCGATATCGACTTCACCAAACATCAGGTGATGCATCAAGCGGAATATGTCGCTAATCTCGCGGCCGACTCGTTCCTCGCGAACGTCCCAGCTATTCACCACTTTTACCTCACCGGCTTCCGTCAGCCAGAGGTTGTGTTTCGTGAGCAGCAGGCCGCGGCCTTTCATCCGGCTCGCTTCCTGCAGAATTTGTACAAACTGACGGGCCATCCCGAGCGCCTCTTTCAGCGAGAGCCGATTCGTTCTGGATGCCTGGTCCAACAGTAAGCCGGGCACGTATTCGAGCACAACGAACCCTTCCTTCTCCGTCTCGCCCCGGTCAAGAACCTGCAGCACAGAGGAGCCGTGCATCAACTTCTCCGGCTGTGCGGTCGCGAGAGGGAAAATGTAGAGAAGAATGTCCCGCCGCAGGATGCTGTCATGTCCGCGGTGCAGTTGGCCTTCATCGCCTGCATACAGCAGCGTATCCGGCACATAGCGCTCATACAACCCTCTTTTCATAAACAATCAAACCCCTTATCTTGTTTTTCATTGTATCTCTAGTTTGGATTCCCCCACTGAGAATGAAAAACTTTCGGATGTTCTCGATATCCCCATATACCAACACCTTATCCCCGGGCTGTACCGTCGTATTGCCCGTCGGATTTTTGATGATATGGTTGTTTCTCTTTCTATTCATGATTTTCACATCTTGCTGCGCTAAATTCAACTCTTTTAGCGCAATATTTACAATGCCAATATGCGCTTCTGTTACGTGAAACTGGCGCATTACATACGTTCCGTCGATGTAAAACACCTCTTCTTCTACTACTTAATACTATGGAGAGATCCGTCTGGTATGCAAGCAAAATTTCATCGTTTCTTCGGTGAAGACAGCAACGTCTTCGTCATCTAACGCAAAAAATCCCCCGCCTTGCAAGGCAGGGGATTTGCATTTTAATTAGTTGTTTTCGGCTGCACGACCAAAGTTTTTCAGATACGTGTTGGCCTCTTCTTTATCGAATTGACCTTCCCATTTGGACATGACAATCGCCGCAACACTATTACCCACTACGTTAACCACCGTACGCATCATATCAAGCAGGCGGTCGATACCCGCAATAAATGCAAGCCCTTCGAGCGGAATACCGACAGAGCCAAGCGTTGCCAGCAGTACAACGAAGGAAAGTCCCGGTACACCGGCAATCCCTTTCGACGTCAGCATCAGCACAAGCGCGAACGTAATCTGCTGACCGATAGACAGGTCAATGCCATACATCTGTGCGATGAAAATACCGGCCAGCGCTTGATACAGCGTACTACCGTCCAGATTGAATGAGTAGCCTGTCGGAATAACGAAGGACACGATTCCTTTCGGACATCCCATTTTCTCAAGTTTTTCCATAATACGCGGAAGTACCGCTTCACTACTTGCAGTAGAATAAGCAAGCAGCAACTCTTCTTTCAACATAGCCATCAGGCGGAAGATGTTCACGCCTGCCCACTTCGAAACAGCACCAAGAACTACTACCATGAAGAAAATCATCGTCAGGTATACAACAATCATCAGCTTACCAAGCGGAATAAGTGACGCAACACCGAACTTGGAAACCGTCACCCCAATGAGCGCAAATACACCGAACGGGGCAAATTTCATAACCATATTGGTCAGGTTAAACATTGTTTCTGCAATTAATTCAAAGAAGTGAATAACCGGTTTACCGCGCTCACCCAGCTTGGCCAATGCCAGACCGAACATAACAGCGAAGAAGATAATCGCCAGGTTATCTCCGTTGGCCATCGCGTCCACAATGTTCGTCGGAACGATATTCACCAGCGTTTCGGCAAAGCCGTGCGACTTCGTTTCTTCTGTCGTATTCACATATTTACTAATGTCTGACTGCGCCAGGTTGTTCATGTTAATGCCGGCACCCGGCTGGAAGATATTCGCCACCAACAAACCGATAACAATCGCAATGGTTGTGATGACCTCGAAGTAAAGAATCGTTTTCCCGCCAAGTCGGCTGAGGTTTTTTCCGGTGCCGACACCAGCAACACCGACAATCAAAGTAGAAATGATAATCGGTACGACGATCATTTTAATCAAGTGAATGAAAATTGCTCCAATCGGATCAAGAATCTCTGCCACCTTCGGATTACCATAAAAAATGGCTCCTACGGCGATACCAAGAATCAGACCGAGGAAAATTTGCCATACAAGTCCGAACTTCCTCATATTGTCACCGCTTTCATTTAGAATGTATCATTTACGTTAACTTTTCATAAACTAAGTGTAATTTCGATCGACAGGATTCTACATGAAACTTTAAAAAAATACATTTGAAATAAAAAATCACCCATAAAATGGGTGAAAAAAGAGCGAACTTTTCCTGGTATGTTATCTATATAAAAGGGGTGAGAACATCAAGTTCCCACCCCTTTTATCAACAGCTTCAAACGGTTCCAACCGTCTTTCTTCTATTATAATATATAATATTACTTCATGTGCGCCGGTCTGGGCAGCGATCCGGTTCGAGCGTAAATTTCTGCCAGCTCGTCGATTTCTTTCTTCAGTTCGTCGACCAGCTTCTCCTCCGGAATCTTACGCGCGATTTCCCCATGCTTGAAGAGGAGTCCTTCGCCGCGCGCGCCGGCGATCCCGATATCCGCTTCGCGTGCCTCGCCCGGTCCGTTCACCGCGCAGCCGAGCACGGCTACTTTAATCGGCGCTTTCACTTTCGAGATATAGTCTTCAATTTCATTCGCGATAGAAATCAGATCAATCTCAATTCGGCCGCAGGTCGGGCAGGAAATCAGCGTCGCTGCGTCAGACAGCAGGCCGAATGTCTTCAGCAGTTCACGGCCCACCTTAATTTCTTCTACAGGATCGGCGCTCAGTGAGACGCGCATCGTTGAGCCGATGCCCTGCGCCAGCAGCGTGCCGAGTCCTGCCGCACTTTTTACCGTACCTGCGAACAGCGTACCGGCCTCGGTGATCCCTAAATGCAGCGGATAGTTGAATGCGGCCGCCGCCTTCTGGTACGCCTCGATCGCAAGCGGTACATTAGATGCCTTAAGTGATACAATAATGTCATGGAAATCAAGCTCTTCGAGAATCGAAATATGGTGCAGGGCACTCTCCACCATCGCGTCTGCCGTCGGGTAGCCGTACTTCTCCAACAAATGCTTCTCCAGCGACCCGGCGTTTACTCCGATACGAATCGGGACACCGTTCGCTTTGCACGCACGGACCACTTCCTCTACTTTTTCGCGTTTGCCGATGTTGCCCGGATTAATTCGTACTTTATCAATCCCGTTCTCGATCGCCTTAAGCGCAAGCTTATAGTCAAAATGAATATCGGAAACGAGCGGGATGGAGACATTTCGCTTAATTTCCTTAATGGCTTCCGCCGCTTCCATGTTATTTACGGTTACACGCACAATCTGGCAGCCCGCTTCTTCAAGGCGGTGAATCTGCTCCACCGTCGCTTTCACGTCTGCGGTCTTAGTGGTCGTCATGCTCTGCACAATGACCTGATCGCTGCCACCGATTGTCAAATTCCCTACCTTAACAGGTCTGGTCTGTGTACGATGATACATCTCTCGTGCTCCTTTTCAGGATAAATTTGTTGCTCACCTTCTCTATCTTATCACAAAATCAAGGGAGCGAGAATGCATCACGCACATATATGACAGCCTGTCCCACGTCTTCCGGCAGCTCCTCAAGCCCAGTATTACGGACATCTTCCTTTGTTTGCATGGATTATACTTCGAACAACCGGTTGACATCTACGCCCCTCTCTTTCAAAATTTGCCGCAGCACCTGTTTGTGCTGCCGCTCGGTATACGTATTCATACCGAGCGTGAGTGCGGCTGACATTTCAATATCGTACAAAATATCTTCAAGCTCGTTCGTCGGCAAACTGTTATAACGGTCATACAAGTTTTTGATATCGCTCATTTCCGATTCCCCCATTTTAGAAATTAAAGATGAGAATAAAGGGAAAATGTTAGAAATCACACAGAAAAAGACGATCGTCTTTTTCTCCCCTTTTACCTTCCATCTTTCTATTTTCCCTTGTATATTTTATGTCCCGCTCAATGAGAACGTTCGCTCATACCAACAAGAGACGTTACCGCATCAAAGAGCGAATCGAAGATGTAGTCCGGTTGCGGGGTCTTACCCTTTAGCTCTTCCTTACCAATATACACCGTTTTTAATCCGGCCCGGTGCCCTGCCTGAATATCCGTATAGAAATCTCCGACCATGTAGCTTCTGCTCGTATCAATATTGTGTCGGCGGACCAGCTCAAGAATCATGCCAGGTTCCGGTTTACGGCAGGCACAGCCTTCCTTCGGTTTGTGCGTGCAGGCGACAATTTCGGTCAGCATGCCACCCGCCTCAGCAATTCTCTCATTCATATGCCTGTGGATTTCGTCCAACGCTTCCTGTTTCATAAATCCGAGTCCGACCCCTCCCTGATTCGTTACGACAAATACCTGGTAGTCGTGCTCACGGAGCATACGTATTGCATCCAGCGCCCCGGGAATAAAAGCAAACTGACCTACATGGTTAATCGGATGCGGATTTTCATTTATAACTCCGTCACGATCGAGAAAGAATGCTTTTGGCATAATCTTCACCTCCTTAAACCCGGTTATTAAAGATACAAACCTCCTAAAAGAGCTACAAAAAATTCAAAATTATTATTCTGGTATACCTTTCCTTTCCTTACCTTGTGCTATAATAAACATAACAGCCGGGTGGGACGCACAATCATTTTTGCGAAAGGGGCTATCTGCCATGGAAAACAAGTACATCTGTCAATGCGGTATGTATACGTATCATTGCGAATGTTTACCTTCAACGCACTCCCCTTATTATGACGACCTGCTTCACCGCCTCAATCATGCACAGGAAGCTATCATCGGCGAAGATGACATCACTACTGTGCTCCGCCTGATGCCCAAAGGCAAAGAAACACGCCTGGTACTGCATCCTGTACAAAACGGCTTCTATTCCGTCCAGTTCGTACGCGATTCCATCTTACATAAATAGCACAAACAAGCCCGGAACCTGCGCCGGGCTCTTCTTTATATTGTTTCGCTTTCCACTGTCTTCTATCCTTCTATATCCTCTCTTGCTTGAACTAAAAAAGCCGTTCCGATACATTCGGAACGGCACGTATAGGATTAATATAACAAACCGAATTTTTTCGCCTCAAATTTGAGTTCTTCTCGGAACTTGGGATGAGCAATCGCCAGCAGCTCTTTCGTACGCTGGGCGATACTCTTGCCGCGCAGCGATGCAACACCGTATTCCGTCACGATATGGTCGACATCGTTCTTCGATGTGGTGACCGCAGAGCCAATCGTTAGCTGTGGGCGAATGCGTGAGATTGATTCGTCACGCGTTGTGGAATGAAGACAGATGAAGCCTTTACCATTCTTGGCAAAACGCGCCCCCCGCGCGAAATCAGCCTGACCGCCGCTCGAGCTGTAATAACGTCCGGCAATCGTCTCCGATGCGCACTGTCCCATAAAGTCTACCTCAGTCGTGGCATTGATGGAAATGATGTTGTCTTCCCGCGCAATAATCCTCGGATCATTGACATAATCGACCGGCAGCATTTCTACACCCGCATTCTCATCAATAAAGTCATACAACTTCTTCGATCCGAGCGCGAACGTACCGACAATTTTGCCCACGTGAGTTTTCTTCTCGATACCGTTGACAATACCTTTCTCTGCCAGATCAACTATACCGTCTGTTAATAGCTCCGTATGAATACCTAAATTTTTATGGTTCTGCAAAAAGCCAATGATCGCATTCGGAATGGCGCCAATCCCTACCTGCAGTGTCGCTCCGTTCTGAATACGCTCCACAACATGCGATGCGATGCGGCGGTCAATGTCCGTAATCTGCGACTCTCTGACTTCATGCAGCGGATAGTCTACTTCAATATACCCCTGTATCTGGCTGATGTGTACTTGGTTGGCTCCAAACGTGCGTGGCATATTCGGATTCACTTCAAGGAAAAACGGCACTTTGCCAATAAAAGATGCAACATAATCAGCCTGCGTGCCAAGTGAGAAATAGCCGTGTTCATCCATCGGTGACGCTGCGGCCAGAATCAGAGATGCTTTGGTTGTCTCCCGAAGCAGGCGCGGCACCTCATGAAAATGATTGGGAACAAGATCGCATTCACCTGCAAGAAACGCTTTGCGTGATGCCCCGCTTAAAAAGTATGCGACATGGCGAAGATGATTGCCAAATTTACCATGAATGTAGTCGCGTTCTTTTAATGCGTGCATCTGATGAATACGCACACCGGTCCAGCGCTCCGCATGTTTCTCGATGGTGTCCAGCAGCACGACCGGCTCGCCGTTGGCCAGCGGAACGATCAAATCGTCTTCGTTATGAATATAATTCAGTACATCTTCTGGCGCCTTGCGCTTGTTCTCCACATCAATTAATTGACTCATTCATCAGACCTCCGATTTGTATTGCCTTTCCCTTATTCATCATAAATGCCAAAAATTCCGGGAGCAAGTGATAAAACTGTTAAAAATAAATTAAAAAGCCCACCCTATACCATGCAGGGTGGACTTTCGGTTGCCCAATTATTCGCTTCTATGCGTTTTGTTTTTGTTTCATAATATCTGATTCTACAACGTCCATCTCGCCTACGCCACGAATCAACTTCCGGGCATATATCTTCTCCGGTTGCAGAACCTTTACTATATATTCGATAGCTAGTTCCGGATCGACCGTCTCTCCGCATGTATAGCAGTCAATCGCGGCAAATCCTCTTTCAGGGTACGTATGAATGGAAATATGGCTTTCCGATAACAGAACCAGTACTGTTGCACCCTGCGGCTCAAATTGTTTCGCCTGTACAGACAAAACTGTCGCACCGCAAGCTTCCGCAGCTTCTACCATATGATGCTGCAGAAATTCCGCACTGTTCAATTTCTCAAAATCAACACCCCAAGTATCAATCGCAACATGTCTTCCGAAAGTAGAGTATTCCACTTTTCGGTTCCCCCCTCCTAGCAATTTTATGTTCAAAAATTCTCGCTAGGACCTACGTCATTCACTTTATTCCGAGGAGAAACTTCCTTGAGTGAATCCTGGTTCCTAATTTTGTTCACAACAAGGAATATAGCATGTTTCTACAAATTATGCAACAAAGTCTTGCTATTTCTTGGGGAGCTTTCGGCTGCATTATGCTTCTAACACAAACAATTGATGAGAGAGTGAGGCGAGCTGTCTATCTATTTCTTCCGTTGGCAATTGACTCACCTGGTGCCTGTTGCGCAAATCAAGCAACTGATCAATATAGACCCGAAGCCAGGCAATCTGATCTTCGACGCCCTGCGCCTCGTACAAGCGTTGTAAATCTCCGACGGTGTCGCGGTACTCGAAGACAAGTGTTTGGCTGTCACCTTTCTGCTCGATGATTTTCATCACTTTGCCTTCACTGTAGTGGTAAATCATCGTGTAGGTTGGATACATACGGTGGACGACCGCGGTGCCTTTAAAGCGGCGTACGGCCTGCCGCATATGATTGGCCAGCCTGGCGTCTCGGATCGTATATCCGCCTTCAAATGTATACAGGTTGCCAACCAGTTTAAAGGAAAGCGGAATCTCCTCTTCCCTGTCAAACAACACGATTTCTTTCTCGCCATTGTCATACACTCGAACTTCTGTGTTAAATTCACCGCGCTGAAACATTTCGATAAACGACTGCATTTGCCATGTGTTTAACTCAAGGACAAGTTTCTTGTATTCGGTGGCTACTCGTTGAGCCATACAAATCTCTCCCATACATTTTTTCCTGCTCACATTTATTATACCGAAAAGCCATAACCATTCTCCAATCGCCTATACCATAGAAATAGAGAGATTTATAAAGAAACTAGCAGATAATCTCAATAAATGACAATTGATTCTTACTCACATCCGTTATATTATGAAAAATTACATTTTTCTTTGTCCATCCCCCATGAATCGACACATTTTTTGTTTTTACAGATGAAACGTCACATCAGCTTCGCGGGAAGCGGCAGCCAGGCTGTCGTCCAACACGGCCCGCAGGCGGAGATCCGCGTTCAGATGATCGGCAAATGCTTGAAGTACATGCGTATCCGCGCCGCTAAGAATAGCCGCGACATGGACGCTCTGCTCGCTTTCGAGCGTATCCACACTATGCAAAAAACCTGCCTCGCTTGACAGAAATGACAGCAGGCGGAATTTCGCCGGGTCACCGGCCTGCTTGGATAAAGTGAAGAGTGCGGCGCGCGCTTCCGCAGCTTCTGTCCGCTCCTCGGCATTCCCGCTATCTTCCTGCGCCGCGTACGTCTCCCGATCGGGCGTAAACGTATTGCCGCGCACTGCATTCAGTATATCTTCCACGATTGCGCTACCGGTCGGCAGCGCGCCGGCGCCCTTCCCGGTAAACAGCAAATCTCCCACTACATCGCCGGTGACAAACACGGCGTTGAATTCATTTTTCACCCCGGCCAACGGATGACTGTATGGTACAAGCGTCGGCACGACACGCAGCCCGTATGCGGCTCCTCTGCGTTCCGCCGCCGCCAGCAGCTTAATCCGGTATCCTAGTTTTCCGTACAATTCAATTTCTTCGGCGCTCACGGATGTAATGCCCGTACGCTCGCTTGTCAGTGCCTGCATATGCCCGCCGAAGCAAAGGTGAGCGATAATCTGAATTTTGTTGAACGCATCATACCCCTCTACGTCGGCCGTCGGATCTGCCTCGGCAAACCCGAGGTCCTGCGCCTGCCGCAATGCTTCCTCATACGATAACCCTTCCTCTTCCATCTTAGTCAAAATATAATTGGTTGTACCGTTCAATATGCCAAAGACACGTGTCACACGATTTGCATTTAACTGTTGGCTCAGCGTATTGAGGATCGGAATACCGCCGCCCACGCTTGCCTCATACAATAAGGAGACGTTCTGTTCCTCGGCCAGTTGATGCAGATGCCGTCCATATGCCGCCAGCATTTCTTTATTTGCCGATACCACGTGGCATTTACGTCTAATGGCTTCCTCAATAAACCCAAGCGTCGGATCCAAACCGCCCATCGCATCAATCACAATATCTGGCTCCCTGTGCCAAATCGCCTCAATCTCTGTCGTTAACAGGCTTTGGTTCACTTCAATTTTGCGGGGCTTCTGCAAATCGCGCACCAGAATACCGACCACTTCAAAGCGGGCGCCTGTTTGCTTGCGGATCCTCTCCGCATGTGTATGTAAAATTGCCATGACTCCGGAACCGACCGTCCCTAATCCAAGCAATGCAATCTTCCACGTCTTCATCATCCAATCCCCTCCCAAAATATCCTTACGAAAAATAAAAAACCCTCTTCCGGAGAAGAGGGTCGGCTGTATAACGCACCAGGTCCTCCTCTCATCTGCCAAAGCGCCTGCGCTTTGATGGAATTAGCACCTTTCAGGCAATGCCTGCGGTTGCTGAGGCTTCATCGGGCCATATCCCTCCACCTCTCTGGATAAGAGTTTTATGATTTCGTATGCAATTTATTTGATTTGAAAACTATCGTACCGTGTTTTGTCAGAAATGTCAAATCCGGACGCACATCCGGTGCTTCTGTTGGGCTACTTAAACCAGGCCAGAATCTGATCGATCAGGTTCTTCAAAAACAGTAAAATCTCCTGCACAAGCGATTTAGCTTCCGGATTGTTATTCAGGAAGTCCTGCACCTGTCCCTTGTAGCTTGAGATTTGATCCAGCGTTTTGTTCCAGTCAATATTCAGGTTCTGAATTTTGCGCAGAATGCTGACAAGCGATTCAATCTCCGCATCCGACAGCTGCAGTCCCATCTGGTCCGCCACGTTGCGAATCATCTCGCGCAGCTGGTCATCCGACAGGTTGCTCGTCTGTTTGGCCAGCTCCGCTTTCAAGCGGGTCAAAAGCTCGGCCGCTTTCTCCTTATCGCCAATCGTTTCTCCAATCTTCGCGGTCGTTACCATCTCTTCGTTAGCGACTTTCTTCTGGTTCTCGTCGATTTTCTCGCCGGTCACTGTCTCATACGCCTTCATGATCCCTGTCAACGCAGCCGTGCCGGACACTGGAGACGGCGCGTCGATTTTCACCGTCGCGTCCTTGACTCCCGCGGTCGCCAGCGCATTCTCATACATGGCTTTGCTAACCCAGGTGATGTTGTTTGTCTCTACAGTAATCCCTTTACCCGGCTCGGCAATTTGGATCATCGCCGACGAGAGGGCGCGACTGCCGATGACGCTTTTATTCAATAGACCGTCAAGGTATTTATGTTCTTCCTGATTCGTTACGGTAATCTCCTGCGCTCCGCTTGGCGCGTTAAACCGGTTCTGGATTTGTTCTTTCTGCGCCGGTTTCAAATCCTGGCCGTATGTAACAATCGTGTCGCCAGGCGCCGCATCCGCAAACGCGGTCGCGGTCGATAGAAGAAAAAGAAGCAGGGCTAAAAACAGCTTCCGCACTTCCGTCACTCCTCTCCAATATAAAGATAGCTTGCTCCCTGATTATAGCACAGCATACGTTACGTTGCCGCCTATAATTCCCTCTCCGGAACTTCAATCACTTTTTCCGGCGGGATGCTCGTTTGGTTGCAGATATACTCCATCCTCCTTCGATTGTCGCTTGCAGCTTCTCCAACCTACTTGTACTTACGGTGAAAATGAAGAAAAGGTTGCACAGCTTTTCCATAATTTTTTTATGTCATTTTCATTCTTCCGTGAATCTCATTTCCGCTTTCTCTCTTTCTTTATTTCAGGATTTTCACAGAAAACCACCATGGCGTCTCAGCCGCAACCCCGACATGAAAATTGTGGGAAAGGCGGTTGACTTTTGTGGTACGAGGGAAAAGAGAGAAAGGAATGAGGAGAGGATTTTAATGGGGAAAAAGGCAAACGCCTTTTTCTTCCCTGGATCTTCTTTCCTCTCCCTCTCCTTCTTTTCTCACGATTTTCACAGAAAAAAGCGAAGAAGCACGACCCAGCGCTTCTCCGCTTTCGCTTATATTATGCTTTCTTCATTACTTTAATTTCGCCTTGGTCTACATCGACTAGGATGTGTTTTACCTCCTCTTCCTCAATGACAAGATCGGCGATACCATCCTCTACATGCTGCTGGATCACGCGGCGCAGCGGGCGGGCACCGAAGGCACGGTCATATCCCAGTTCGGCCAGCTTCGCTTTCGCTTCCTCAGTAACGGTCAGTTCCACTCCCTGTTCTTCCAGATTTGAGGTAATGTCCCGCAGCATCAAATCGACAATGCGGACAAGATGATTTTCCGTCAGGTGGTTAAATGAAATCACCGCATCAAAACGGTTCAGGAATTCAGGTCTGAAATAAGAAGTGAGCGAGCCCATTACAGACGGAGTATCGTTCGCTTCCTCTGCCCCGAATCCGACCGTAATTTTCTTCTCGGCTACTCCCGCGTTGCTTGTCGCAATAATGACGGTATCCTTAAAGTTTACGGTGCGTCCCTGGCTGTCGGTTAAGCGTCCGTCTTCAAGAATTTGCAAGAACATGTTTTGCACGTCCGGATGCGCCTTTTCAATCTCGTCTAACAGGATAATGCTGTACGGATTTCGGCGAACACGCTCCGTCAATTGACCTGCTTCTTCGTGACCGACATATCCCGGCGGGGAACCGATTAATTTGGAGACGGAGTGTTTCTCCATATACTCACTCATATCAAGGCGAATCATGGAATCCTTCGTACCAAACAGCTCTTCGGCAAGCGCCTTCGTCAACTCGGTTTTCCCTACACCGGTTGGACCGACAAACAGGAAGGAGGCAATCGGTCTGTTTTTCGGTTTCAATCCTGCACGGCTGCGGCGAATCGCTTTCGATACCTGGCTGACCGCGTGGGATTGCCCGATTACTTTGCCTTCCAAATGCTCGGCCAGATTTTTCATTTTCGCCTGCTCATCACTTTGCAGCTTCTTCACAGGAATTCCTGTTTTGCGTTCAATGATTTCCTGAATGTCCTCTACAGTCACTACTGCCCGCTGCTCGTCTCCGTCCATTTGGTCGAGCTGTTCAAGAATGCGGTTTTCTTCATCGCGGAGCTTGGCCGCACGTTCATACTCTTCTTTAGCCGTAGCTTCTTTTTTCTCCTGGCTTACCCGAGCAAGACGGAAACGCAGTTCATCCGTATTTTGCCCGGAAGCACGCAAATTAACCTTTGAACCCGCTTCATCCAGGAGATCAATCGCCTTGTCAGGCAGGAAGCGATCTTGAATGTAGCGGTGGGATAATTCAACGCAGGCACGGATGACTTCATCAGAATACGTTACCTGATGGTACGATTCATATTTTTGACGAATCCCTTGCAGAATCTGCATCGCTTCCTCCACTGTCGGCTCTTTGACGATGACAGGTTGGAAGCGGCGCTCCAGGGCAGCGTCTTTTTCAATCTTACGGTATTCTTTCAGGGTGGTAACCCCGATGACTTGCAGCTCGCCACGGGCCAGCGCCGGTTTCAGAATGTTTCCGGCGTCCATTGATCCTTCGGCTGAGCCTGCGCCGACAAGAAGATGGATTTCATCGACAAACAAGATCACGTTTTTGCGGTTTTGCAGCTCCGCAATCATTTGTTTCATCTTCTCTTCGAACTGTCCGCGGATTCCGGTACCCGCCACAAGCGACGCCACATCAAGCGTATACACGATTTTGTCACGCAGCTTAGAAGGAACTTGTCCTTCTGCGATTTTTAAAGCCAATCCTTCCGCGATCGCCGTTTTCCCTACCCCTGGCTCACCGATCAGAACAGGGTTGTTTTTGTTACGGCGATTTAGAATTTCAATTACACGCTCGATTTCGTCATCGCGTCCGATGACAGGATCAATGAGTCCCGCCCTGGCCGCTTCGCTCAAGTTGCGTCCGACGCCATCCAGAATGCCACCCTGACCCGATGCTTGAGATTGAATATTTTCTTTGGCCATGTGTTGGTTCATCAAAGGCATTCCGAACCCTTTAAAAAACTCATCGAATCCGGACATATGAGGGAAAGACCCTAAATTCATGCCTGCTCCCGTTTTATTCGTCATTTTTGCGTAGCAGTCATGACACAAATATAATCTTTGCAATTTATCTTGTCGTTGGATGTTTAAGAACACATTTGCTTGTTTTTGATTGCAGTGTTGACAAAGCATAATCCGTTCCTCCTTTAAAGCACATAATGAATGAAATTCTTATTGATTGTTTTTGACTTTGACTTTCTTTGACCTATGCCTTTATTATAATTTGACCTTATTTGACTTTCAAGAGCTAATTTATAGAAATGAAAAAGTGAATCAAAACAGGAAAAACCACCCTGGTTGAAGGATGGTCTTCTCGAACTCTTTTCCTTTTACAGTTTTATCGCTTGTATGGATGCCAGTATACTAAGTATGTACTTTAATAAAATATAGTATCAAAAAGTATACTATGGTTTATAATAAACGTCGAGGTGAAACGAATGGGACGTTTTCATGATAAAACATTTAACTGTGAAAAAGAATTGACTCTTTCCGTCATCGGCGGAAAGTGGAAGATGATTATTTTGTGGCATTTAGGGAAAAGTGGTACAAAGCGGTTTAGCGAACTGAAAGCCCTTATCCCCGGCATTACACAAAAAATGCTGGTCAACCATCTGCGGGAGCTGGAAGAAGATCAGATTGTTCACCGCAAAGTTTATCCCGTTGTTCCGCCAAAAGTGGAATATTCACTGACAGAACTGGGAAAAAGCTTAATGCCTGTCCTTGATGCCATGTATGAATGGGGTAAAAACTATATGGAAACGGTCATGCAGAAGCAGGAAGAAAAGAGCAAGTCCGTCCGGTAGCAAAAACGCTCCCTCTTTTATGGATTCAAAAAAACAACGCGCAGTGACCTTTATAAAAGGAACTGCACGTTGTTTTTTACGCATATACGGTGACATTGCCTATATATAAGAACGTTCCAGCAGAGATACTCTGAGAGGTGTATCTTTCTTTTCGATCCCCTTTTTTGCTTTATTTCTATATAGTATACTTTTCATACTATGTTACATAAAAGTGTGTACTTGCTCAAATTTATTATATGTCTAATAATATCGATAGCACTCATAACTAACAAGGATTGAAGGAAATTTGTTAAATTAATGATAAAAGAGGTGGAAAAGCAATGCAACTGAGGGTCTCAGCGGTTCAATATCATCTTCATACTATACAGTCTTTTGAAGAATTTGCCAAACAAGTCGAACATTATATTAAAACAGCCGAGGAATTCGGTGCAGAATTTGTGCTATTCCCCGAATTTTTCACGACGCAATTGATGTCCATCGGGGATAATCAAGGGCATGCTTTAACCATTAATGATTTGCCTGACTTTACAGAACAATATCGTGACTTATTCTCATCCTTTGCGAAGCAAACAAAGATGCATATTATTGGGGGAACCCATGTCATTCGTAAAGGCAATCACTTATACAATGTCGCTCATTTATTTTACCCGGATGGAAGAATCGCAGAACAGCCTAAGCTTCACATCACACCAACAGAAGTCAAGGAGTGGAACATGACGCCAGGCGAAAGTTTACAGGTATTTGAGACAGAGAAAGGCACGATTGCCATGCTTACCTGCTACGACATAGAATTTCCGGAAATTGTTCGGATGGCGAAGGCGAAAGGCGCTGATGTTATTTTCTGTCCCTCCTGTACCGATGATCGTCATGGGTTCCACCGCGTCCGTTATACAAGCCATGCCAGAGCGGTGGAAAATCAAGTTTATGTCGTAACTACAGGAACAGTAGGTTCGCTTCCTACGGTTGACTTTATGCGTGCGAATTTTGGGCAAGCGGCGGTGATTACACCAAACGATATTCCATTCCCTCCCCGCGGCATCCTGGTCGAGGGAGAACTGAATAATGATATGATTGTTACCGCTGACTTAAATCTTGAACTATTATATCAGGTTCGTGAAAGCGGTTCTGTGACTACATGGCGTGATCGTCGTATCGATCTCTATCCGGATTGGAATGAAGAGGAACCTATCCGCGTTACGGAGGAATAGAAGAATGTATCGAAAAGAGTTTTATGTTTTTGATCACGATCGACCTGTCTCCGCGGTCATCCGGAATTACAAAGAAGCTGACTTTCCTGGTTTAATTCACATTCAACAGGAAAGTTTTCCTCCGCCGTTCCCATCTGAATTATGGTGGAACAAGGAACAATTGCATAACCATGTTACTTTGTTCCCCGAAGGAGCCTTATGCATTGAGGTTAATGGTGAAATCGCAGGATCGATGACCGGATTGCTTGTTGACTTTGATCCGGAGCATCCGGAACATACATGGGAAGAGATTACGGATAATGGGTATATTCGAAACCATAATCCAAATGGGAATACACTGTATGTCGTCGATATTAGCGTGCGTCCCTCCTACCGGAAATTAGGATTAGGAAAATGGCTGTTGTTATCCATGTATAACGTCGTTATTCAAAAAGGATTGGAACGGTTGTTAGGCGGCGGAAGAATGCCTGGATATCATAAAAAAGCGAATGAGATGACGCCGGAACAGTATCTTGAAGCTGTCGTAAAAGGTGAGCTAAAAGATCCCGTCATCACCTTCTTGCTTCGCTGTGGCCGTACTCCTGTTAAAGTGGTGGCGAACTATTTAGAGGATGAGGAATCGTGTAATTATGGAGTACTTATGGAGTGGAAAAATCCTTTTTATACATCAATATCTAAACAAGGAGAATGATAAAAATGGAATATCGCAGAATTACGAATATACAAGATCCTTTGTTTAAGCAAATGCATCAATTCA
>Ga0310821_100316_pt1 | contig 27397 bp, 22 predicted proteins | sample P4_ome_FD_201300 | JGI IMG/M metagenome (GOLD analysis project Ga0310821, IMG submission 201300) | Sorghum-adapted microbial communities from Joint BioEnergy Institute, Emeryville, California, United States - P4_Day56_Rep1 | ecosystem: Engineered > Bioreactor > SSF (Solid state fermentation) >...
CTTTATCCCGATACTGCACATCATCTTTCAATAGCTCCGGGTACTCTTTAAGCGCACAACCACAGCCGGCTGCGTTGACAATCACTTTGTCCACTCCTGAGGCAAGAAAAGCGTCAATGTTTTTGCGCGCCAAACGCTTTCCTTCTTCCCGATCCCCGGCATGCACATGCAGCGCACCGCAGCAGCGCTGTTCCTGTGGCAGTTCCACACTATAGCCGTTCCGGATCAAGACGCGGATGGTCGCTTCGTTAATGTCGCTAAACATCACGTCCATCACGCATCCGGTAAACAGCGCCACCCTCATTTTCGCTTCCCCTTCGGCAGGTACGCCCTGAGGATACCGGATAAGCACCGGCTCCGTTATCTGCGGCATAATCGCTTCCATCTCCCGTATATGCGGCGGCGCAATATTGATAAGTCCCGTCCTGCGGACAAATTTCCCAAGCCCGCTCCGCTGGTATACTTTCAGTGCTTTGCCTAGCGCATGCAGGCGTGAAGGATGCGGAAACAGCCCGCGCAAAAAAGTACGACTCACCGTCTTTTTCCACCCTGTCAGCGGGATAGCCTGACGGATGTGACCGCGCGCTTCCTCGATGAGCGTACCGACTTGTACGCCGGAGGGACAGGCGGTTTCGCAGGCCCGGCAGTCCAAACAGGTGAAGATCGGATCAGCATACGCTTCGCTAATGTCCATCTTGCCCTGGGCTACTGCCTTCATCAAATGCACCCGCCCGCGCGGAGACTGATGTTCGTGCCCCAGCTCGTCATATGTCGGACATGATTCTAAGCACATACCACAGTGGACACAGGCAGAGTATTTGTCTTCCTCCGCCGCCTGCAACGGGCTCATGGTGGCAAAAACGACCAGTTCTGTATGCGGTTTCACAATTTCGGTACCTGATTGGCTCATCATTATATCCCTCCTACAAATCGACCCGGATTCAAGACGCGGTATGGGTCGATCGTACGCTTAATCCCTTCGAGCAATGAAAAGTACTTCGGTTTCTCTCCCCATATATCCAGCCTGCGCCGCAGCGAAAGCGGAGCGTGCCGCACGATGGCGTAACCGCCTCTCTCCACGGCCATGCGGCGAATATCTTCAATGCCGGCTATCAGCTCATCTTCGCTCTTCCCTTCTACATATGCATGTGAAATACCGTGTCCTGCCCCGCCATGCGCCTCTACCATAAGGTTGCGGACCTGGCCCACTTTATGACAGGCGGCCACAATATCCGGGATATCCATATTCTTGCTTCCGATTTTCACCGCCACCCGTGCGTCTGCTGTTTCTTCTTCGGACCCACGGGGCGACACGCGCGCAAACGCTTTCCACCATTCCCGGGCTTCCTGCTGCGCCAGCACGGTCAACTGCGCCATCTCCGGCATGTGAACGCGCACCCACTCCTCCTGGTACCGCACCGCACTTTCCACATCCTCAAATGAAACGGCCAGCATATAGCTGAGACTATCCCCCAGTCGTCCGGCGAGAACCGGATTGATCAACTCCAGCGCCACAGGCTCCAGCATCGAGTTCTGGAGTTCTTGTAAAAATGTGCGGATCCCGTCCATCGGCGAATCAGGAAAAGTGAGCAGCATCAGGCTCTCTGCCTTGGGCAGCGGACGCAGTTTAAATGAAAGTTCGCTAAGCACGCCCAGCGTCCCCATCGAGCCGATGAACAGCTTGTTCATGTCATACCCTGCCACGTTTTTCACCACTTTCGCACCCGTCCGGATTACGCTTCCGTCCGGGTACACCACGCGCATGGCAATCACATGGTCGCGGGCCGACCCGTAGCGTAATCGCTTCGGGCCGCTATCGTTGGCGCAAACGATCCCACCGACGGTAGCGTACTCCGGCCAGGCCGGATCGAGCGGGAGCTTCTGCCCATACTCCGCCAGATTGTCCTGTAATTCCTGTAGCGTCGTGCCGGGCCGCACTGTCACAATCATATCGCCCGGTGAATGCTCGACGATACCGGTGCAGCGGGAGAGCGACAGAATGAAGTCGGCGGCCTCTTCCGTTCCCCCAAATCCCCGCTTGGTTCCTCCTCCCATCGGAATGACGGTCTTTCCATTTTGACGGGCGTATGTAAGAAAATCGGCAATCTCCTGCTCCCTGTCCGGAAAGACAGTATAAGGAGCCGTATTTCCCAGCGAATGAGAAGCAGCTTTTGTTTCGGCAATGTGCGCTTGCAACGGCATCTCCTTAAATATCATGTCTATCCCTGCCCTTCTTTCCTATCGAATAAAATAATAATAAAAGGCTGTTGGCAACACGCCAACGGCCTTCTGTTAAGCCTAGATCGAATTTTTTATTATTTATTTTTATGAAGCTCTTTGCCCGAAGCCGTCTTCTCTTCTGCCTTGCCTTCCCGGCCACCTTCGATTTTCCGGATGTACGATTCCATTATCTTGCCGTCCTTCTTAATGACAATATGCTGATATTTTTCGCTCATACAAATTCTCCCTTTCATTGTATATTCGCAAAAAATCGTGAGCGGCATCCGGCATCTTGCAAATGGTGCGATCATGCTTTCGGTAATAACCTGGCCTCTCTGTTCCAAATATTTAATATTAATAAAATATTGTGATTATTATTTTACCATACTTATTTCATAAAGATAATACCCCGGCCAGGCTTTCCTCTACTTTCCGGGTAAAATAATCGCATATACCGTATCCAGCGATGTATCCATCCGAAAGGCCTTTTTGCCTTTCAAAGCAGCTTACGCTTTCGCGGCAAACGGCTCACCCAGCATAGAAAGTGAAAAAAGCGATGGGACGCTGTTCTTGTGCTTTGTCTCATTTTGTCGAATCTACGGCGGATTATTATCATTAACATGTTTACAAGTCAACTTTATTTGGGTGAAAGAGCAGCTTCACTTTGCAAGGGCCATCGATATAACACGCTCATTATTTCCGCGGCAATATTCTGACTACTATGCAGTAATATAGGGATTGGAATAAAGAAAATTCCGGGTGATTATACACGCGGAATTATTTCAAAACAGACCAATCAAACTTTCCGAGATGATTTGTATACTTCTTCAATCGGCTTAGCACACGCTTCGCTTCCGCTCCTTCAAGCGGCAGGGGCTGATAATTGTTCCTTTCCTTCACTGACGAAATCAAAGCCGGTATTAGACGAATCTCTTTTTTATCTGAGAGCTTTCCGTTCTGCACATAAAACGTCTGCTGAAAAATAAATGGATCTTTGTCGGAGGGATTTCGGTTTCCGCCAAACATAAAATTCCCCAGGCTATATACGATATACTTACCTCTGTACTGCTCGATCCCCTGCATTACATGCGGATGGTGCCCGAGCACCAGGTCAGCCCCCTGATTTATCGCGTGTCGGCCTAACGCTTTTTGTACCGCATTCGGATAATGGCTGCGCTCCACTCCCCAGTGGAAACTGACAATTATGACCTGTGTGCCCCGCCGCCTGAGCTCGGCGATGTCAGCCATAATCGTCCTTCTTAGCTTCTGCGTATTCTCCCAGCCCTCATATCCCAGAAGTCCGACGGGGATGCTGTTTATCCCGGCTATGTATTTGTTGTCATAGCCAAAATAAGCGATGCGATATTTCTTCAACGTCTTTATCGTATCTTCATACCCTTGCCGGAGATAATCACGGGTATGGTTGTTGGCAAGATTGACCGCGTCCATGCCTGATAGCGTAAGAATCTGCGCGTAATCCGGCGCGCCTTTGAAGCGGAATTTTTTCACCGCTTTCGCCTTGGCGGTCGTCAATGTCGTCTCTAAATTAACGATGGTGAGATCGTCTTTGTCAAATATGCCACGGATGTGCTTGCCGAAATGGGCATATCCGTTTTTCTTCACTTCATACGGAAAACTGAACATATAAGGAAAATTCTCGTCTGTGCCGATCGTCACGTCCCCCGCCGCACTGATGGTGACGGAATGTATCGTTTTTTTCTTCACTTGCTTTTCCTCCGCGACATCAGGCGGCTTCGGTGGTTTCTTCGGCCCAGCCGTCTCGATTTTACCTACAGCCGCTGGCTGAAATGTACCGGTTACGGCGGCTGAAACTGCGTACAGCACCGTAGCGCATACTGTAATCGACAGCATAATCAGCAAAGACGTTCGTTGGAGCTTCTTCACCTGTTCCTCCCTTGTGTTTGTTTTTCTCTCTTTTCGCTGCTCTTCTAGAATGTTATGGGAGAAAACCGGAAAGCACAACCAATTCTTCTCGCGCTATTTCGACACAGATGAAGAATCATGTCTTCACTTTTGTCTTTGTGTCGATGGTTCTTCTTTTAGATTTTCGATATCAAGAATTTGTTCAATTCTGCGCTGCTTTAGCGCAATCGTTTGCTCGATGAACGTTTCATATTCTTCGTCCGACTGCTTGTTGCGTTCATAGTATAGTTGTTTGAGCTGGGTCAGGTGCTCCTGCAGGCTCAATTCGGTTGTGTATGAGCCGCCGGACTTTACTTTTCTTAGAATCATATCTACCAGATTTTCATTGGACGCTTCTATCGACTTCGTGCCCTGCCGGATATAGATAGCACCATAGCGTAGTTCGCCGCGACTGATAATAGATGTATATGGTACGTATTTTGGATCGTACTCGATAATCAACACTTGAAATTTCTTTCCGCGAAGCGGTTCGACGTCCTGGCTGTCAAAAATAAAATCTTCCGTTCTGTATTTCAACCAATTCGGGAGATAATTGTCCAGCTTGTTGTCTACGTCGGCTTTATCTAGAAAATCTGCATTGGAAAGACCATCGAGCGAAGCGCTGCCGTCACTTTTTTGGCTGACGCCGACAATGATGCAGCCGCCGCCGGAATTGGCAATGGCAAGTATGTGTTTTGCCAGCTTGGTGAGATCAATCCACTTCATTTTGAAGTCGAGGAAATCTGTCTCTCCCGTATTGTGAAGAAGCAGCTCTCTAAATGTCTCATGTGTCGGATCATTCAGGAAATCTTTCAATTTTTGCGGTTGAATATCTTCGAAAAACATGGCTTTGAATCCCTCTCCCACTTTATCTATATGAATCATAAATTATATTCTCTATCAGCGCAGGAATTCCTTTTCCCCCTTATTCCCTTATCGCATTCCCTGGAAAATCAATCCTTCTTTTTACTTATGGTTAGCGTCCTCCGCAAAGGTCAGCCGCCCTTCTCCTCATTTTCGTGTCGGGGTTGCGGCTGAAAAGCCATGGTGTTTTTTTGCGAAATGAGTAGGACGGGCAGATCTATGGTAGAATAAATACGAACAAGTCCATCACACGAACGGCAGGGTGATATAATATGGCAATGATTTATCTGGCTTTTGGTACGGCGGCCACTCTCGCGCTGATTATCATTGTAGGGATTATCATTGGGATGATATTAAGCCGCAGAGATAGAAAGAAAATGGAATCTAAGGAGCCGGATGACGAGAAAAGCAGCCGCAGATGACGGCTGCTTGTTCTTTTATTTCCATAAAGCAGTAAAAATTGTACATACAGATGATGCACTATTAGTCATACTTGACTATACAAGTTACAAAGTCGTATAATCACAGTCAGATTAGTTAAAAACAAGGGAATTTATGGACTTATCCTAATGAGGTGTGATACATGGAAAACAAAAGAGCGCTCCCCCTTTTATTTGCGGTTATGTTTCTCGTAATGATAGGCTTCGGCATTATTATTCCGGTCCTGCCGTTCTTCGCGGAACAAATCGGCGCAACACCGACGCAGCTCGGATGGCTAATGGCTGTCTATTCATTGATGCAGCTGCTGTTCGCTCCGATATGGGGTGGAATTTCCGACAGAATCGGGCGCAAGCCGGTCATGCTGATTGGAATTGCCGGTCTGTCGCTGTCGTTTTTTCTCTTTGCCGTCTCGACGGAGCTGTGGATGCTGTTTGCAGCCCGGATTCTTGCCGGTTTTCTCTCATCTGCCAACATGCCGACCACAATGGCGTACGTTGCGGACATTACCACGCCGGAAAACCGCGGGAAAGGTATGGGGATCATTGGCGCGGCGGTGGGGCTCGGTTTTATTTTCGGCCCGGCTATTGGCGGTATTTTCTCCAAAACAAGTCTGAGTACGCCGTTTTTCATCGCAGGAATTGTGTCGGCGGTCACGTTTGTATTCGTACTGCTTTTCCTAAAGGAATCTCTGCCGCCTGAAAAACGAGCCGTATCCACTTCCGGCGTGAAAGAATCGCGCTGGAAAGCGTTCAGCGGCCCGACAACGGTGCTGTATGTGCTGCAATTTTTCGTTTCCTTCTCACTGGCGGGACTTGAAGCCACATTCGCCTATTTTGCGTTTGACCGTGCAGGCATCGGCACGACTCATCTTGGTTATATTTTTATGATTATGGGATTTGCCGGGGCCATCGTACAGGGCGGCCTTGTCGGACAGTTGACGAAGAGATTCGGTGAAGGCGCCGTCATCCAGATGGGTCTTGTGGTGTCCGCGATTGGTTTCGGTCTTATTCTGCTGACAGACAGTTTTACGACTGCGGCCATTTTCCTGTCCATCTTCGGCATTGGCAACGGGGTCATTCGACCGAGCGTATCCGCTTTGATTACGAAGCGGACGGAAGTCGGACAGGGCAGCGCTACAGGGTTATTGTCCTCGTTCGACTCGCTGGGCCGCATCGCCGGTCCTCCGGTCGGAGGCGCTCTGTATTCCATGCAGATAGGCATGCCATATGTCTCAGGCATGATCATTTCTGTACTGGCCTTCATTCTGTATCGCGTCTATGTCAAACGCGAGCAAAAAAATTCAATAACCGTATAAGAACCGCAAAAGCCACGCTCCTTATTCGGACTGTGGCTTTTTCTTATCAGCCAGACATTCACCACCTTATTATTCCATATAAACGGTGTATGAGAAGAAAAAGTCCTTCATCTTTTTTCACATGGAATTTATTCTCTCGTCGTTCTCTCCTCCTTTTTCCTTCGTAACGTAAAAGTCAACCGGCCTTCCCATCATTTTCACATTGTGGTTGCGACTGAAAAGTCATGGTGGTTTTGTTAGTTTGTATTTTTGATAGGCAAGTGACGGGACATCTTAAATTTAAGGGGCAACTCCTAGATTCCCCATATCTCTTTAGACTTCTTCATTTCTGTTAATTCTATAATCTTACTTTCCTTATCAGCATAGGTACGAATTTCATCAATCGTAACCTGTTTAAGATATATAGAGCCGTCATTTGGTTTGAAAATAATAATATCTTTTCCAACTAATTCGTTTAAATCGCAAAAATCAAGTTGAAAATATGTGTGTAGGTAAATGGGCGGTTTTACTTTCGTCATAATAATTAAAATATATTATCTATAATAGATAATATATTTTCCCTCCTATCTTTATTTAATATTTAATCAAAATATGCATATGCGTCTTTTAAACTACCTACAAGTTTTCCTTTATCATAGCCTGCTAATTCTGCTTTAAAAAATACCCTGCTACCATAATGAGGTACTGAAACAGACTTGGCAAGTCTTCCTAGTAAGGATGGGGCAATTTTTGACTCAGTAACAGGTATCGAGCCAGTTAAAACATAGTTCCCAGAACCACGTTTAGTTTCAGTATAAACTTTAATTTTCCCTGTAACCAAGTCCCAACTACTAGTTCCTATGTTATATAGATAAAGATCAGCTTTGCAATTTGTTTTTGTTTTTTCTTGATTACTGAATTTACTAAAAAGTATTTTGAAATCAATACCTTGGGTTGAAATGGGTGCTGATTTACTGTTTCCTTCGTTTTTCTGTACTTCTTGTTTCTTTTCAAAATCTTTTTGTTCCTTTAGTAATTGATCAATTTGGTTCTGTGATATAGTTTCATCACTTAGCGCCTTGATTACTGCCGAATTACTTTCCGTTGTTACGGGATCTACGCTTTTTGCAAATCCTGATGTGGTAATAGATAAAGAAGATACTAATAAAATTACTGATGTTAACTGCTTAATTTTTTTCAAAATACATCACCCTCCTTAAGAACTGGTAAAATAATATCACAAAACAATATAAAAATTAACCATTTTTTAGAATTAATGTAAAAATAATCATATTAATTGTTTTTAATTTGATTATATTTATTAATGCGACCCGGCTATATGATCCAAATTTCTTGAGAAAATAAAACCATGGAACTTTACCTTTCCCTTGGGTTATTGTTTTGTTAGTTTGACGTGTATGTGATGGCAATCCTGTATGAAAATATCAAGTGGAAATATAGTAAGATGATCCTATAATTTTTACATTAGACGTCCGATAATGTCGCTTACGTAAGTTTATTGAACGAAGGGTGCGTTAGTTGAAGAAATAATAAAAGGAGAGCACATATTAGTCATGTATAATATGTGCTCTCCCCTATTTTTTAGGGCTTTTGTAATTTAGGTCTTGATAATGATAAACAGAGTGGGGGAACCTTTTTCTATAATTAAGAGCGGACAGGAACTCTTTCAAACTCCTCGCTCAGTTCACGTGAGCGCTTCGCTGCGCTTTTGATGGCGGCTTCGATGGCTTTGCCGCAGCCGTTTTCCGCAAGCGCCGTAAGCCCAGCAGCCGTTGTGCCGTTCGGTGATGTTACTTTCTTGCACAGCGCCTCAGGCGACTCATCCGTCTCCATCAGCATACGGCTTGCGCCGAAAATGAAACCTGCTCCGATAAAGATAATGGCAGTGGGTATTTTCTTGCAATTATGAAAAAAAGGCAGCTATCATTAGGATAACTGCTCTTTCTGGAATTGATGAATAATACGGCTTATGATACATGTTAGCTTCTTCTCATGGGCTTCGTAAGAATCCGAAACCTCACTTTGCAGACTCCACCGGTATATCGTTTTATCCGTGTGTTTGATTTTATCGGCCCGCTCCGGACCTGCGGCATACAATAAGATTCCAGCAGAGGCGCGGCGGGCGGTCATATAGGCAAGCATCTGAAATACGTCCGGGTTCTCCGACTGTGCAGTGCGCAGCTTATATTTTGTATCCAGCACCACTTCCCGGCCTGACCGGTCCTTGAGAATCAAATCAGGAACGATGCGAATCCCACCTGTCTCACCGAGCCAATGACGGGTCTGGGCATGTCCCGCAATGCCGTGCGGACGCAGCTCCTCTGTCAGCCGGCGGGCGATGTAGCTCTCGAACAGCTCATTCATATCGAGCACAAAGCTTTCATATGGCACTCCTCCTTCGCCTATGGAAACGGAGGTCGCACGCCAGTATAGCCGGAGCCAGGTAAACGCCCGAGCATAATGCCGGTTTAACCGGGTCAGCGGCAGGCGTGCAAGCTCTGCCAGCTTATCCCTGACTGATACAGGCAAAGCGGCGGCTGCTTTGCCTTCCTGCGGCTCAAACAGTGCAAGCAAATTTCGAATATCGCGTCCTACACGCGCATCCTTATACCGTCCGGATACCATATCGCGCAGACCGGCATACAGCAATCGGTTTTCCCGGACCCAGTGGGTCGGTTCGTCATATTCGCAGACAAACCGATATTCCTGCTTCATCCAGCGGCGCAGCGTAGCTGTGGTTTGCAACTGGCCCCGCACCTCTTCAAGCGCTTCGGTATGTGCCTGGTATCCGGTACGCAATCCCGTCCGGCAAAGCGAGCGACATTCTTTCACAAAAAACTTTACCAACCACTCCGGATCACCGACCATTTCTGCAAGCGTAGTGACAGGGGGATAAAACCGCAGCGAGGAAATATCATATGCCCAGACAAGCCAATCCCATACGGTTTCGATCGGCAGCTTGGGCAGGATGAGGAAAACGGCATCCGGAAGCTCAATACGCCCCACGTAAGAAAAAGCCGTTATCTCCCATGCGTTACCGGGTATAGCACGAAGCGAAAGAACATGTCCAAACTCTCTTTGCAATATTTCGGCGCTTTTCACAGAAAGCCGGACACCGTTTATCGTCCCATACTCTTTCATTTTATATAGCGGTTTCTCATTCACCATTCGTATTCTCCCCTTCGTCCAGCAGTGCATCCAACTCGAATTCCTGCAAACGCTCCGGCTCAAAGGCGAAATACTCTTCCAGATACGGTAAAATCTCATACTTCCAGATGCGGCGAAGTTTCTGTGGGGTCAACCCGCGGTTTATGAAATAGCTATGGCCAAGAAAAAAATCCGGATTACCAATTTTCTCATTAACCCGGTGGACAAGTTCGGCCACCCACATCATCCTCGGATGATGTTCCGCCAGATACGTACGCAGCACTCGCTCCGTTTCGCGCGGCGATATGGACACGGACGGAAATCGCCTTCGCAGGGCAAAGTCAAGCTGCGAGAGCGATCGGTCGGTCGTGTTCATCGTTCCGATAAGATAGAGGTTGTCCGGGACGATCATTTTGTTTTTCGAGTACGGAAGCGAAATGGCAGAGTTACGGTATTCAAGCGCATACAGCAGCTCCCCGAATACTTTCGCCGTATTGGCGCGATTGATCTCATCAATAATAAGCACGTAGGCACAATCGCGATTCTCCTGCTTAAGCGCCTCGCTGCACAGATTCAGAAAAATACCCGGCTGAACCATAACATTCATATGCGCCGTACCGTTCTCCGCTTCAATAACCTCCGGGCGCACGCCTTCAATAAACTCTTCGTATGTGTAGGAAGGATGGAACTGTACCAGGCAAATCCTTCGCTCGCTTTGCGTTACGATTTTCGCAAGACGCTGCGCGGTGTATGTTTTGCCGGTGCCAGGCGGTCCGTATATAATCATCTGTTTCTTCTCATGCAGCACATCCAGCCATTCCTCCAGCACGTCTCGCTCCAGATGCGTATCCTTTACTGCATCATCAAGCGTATACAAAGGCCATTCGTCTCCTTTACGCGCCAGATAATCAGCAAACTTCGCAAGAAACGTTCTTTCGTCTTCGGCTTCAATCGTGTGCAGCTTACGTAGAAACCCTTCTTCGTTTTCTTCATAAATCGTGCAGATGTATTCAGCAGGCGTGTCCCAGATGAACACATACGCCAGCATTGCGTCCCCTTCCGTCCCGGCAAACCGCCAGACAATTTTGTTCCGGTGCTCTTCCGGCAACTCGAAATGTGCGGCATCCACCTCTTCTGCCCGGGACACAATAAAATTATACTCGCGAAGTAAATACGCAAGGCGCTGTGCCGATCGGAATTCCTCCAGATTTCCTGCTCGATCGGCAGCCTTTTCCGGTTCGGCTATACGGCGCGAAACATAAAACAGAAAGTGCTGCACATCCGCAAGACTCCATGTCATTCCACTTAGGCCTGCCATTTCATCGCGCAGCATCCGGATACACCGGGCGAAACGCTGGTAAGCAGCACTGTCAAACGGTTTGTCTTTGCCGTCGGAGTCGTATCCGAAGTACGCCAGCGCATCACGGTCAGCTTTGTAAAAAATCGGATAGCGCTTCAGATCCTGCAATCCCCAGAAAAAACTGAGAAAGAATGGCGCAAATTTGATATTCGCAAGCTTAGGCGGGGCGTATCCTTTCTCCATGGCGGCTTTTTGCGTGCGATAGACGGTCTCTACGAAAGCGGAAAGCCGATCTACCGTCCACTCATAGTCGCCCTCTTCATGCGACGGAATCGCGGTTGCCTGAAGAAATGCTGCCGTCAGCTCTTCCACCATGTCGGCATATTCGGCCTGATTATAAATTTGATTGAAAAACATCTGACCGGAAAATCCGCTAAATCCCCAGATGTTGATTTTCTTGCCGCCGATTATATGCTTGCTTTTCGTCTTGTGATCGAGCGTTTTTTTGAATTGGAGAAGCGTCATATCTCCCTGACGCAGCCGGTCCAGCTCGTTGAAGTGTGCAAGAAAGGCCGCTTTCTTCTCTTCAATTTCGCGCGCCTGTCTGACGGCTTCATCATCCGCCAAATATGTCCGTATCCATTCGGTTATCTGCTGTGGCACTGCCACATTCCTCCTTCATTCTTCGCTCTGGATTCAGCCCGTGTTAACCTGAACATATAAAAGGTTCTCTTATACTTTTATCTGAACGTGCTGCAAAACCAGTATAACTTGACTCTTGCAAAAAATGTCGAAAAAAAAGAAATTTTAAGTTATATAGCAGAAAATGACGAGCGGATTTTATTTAAACCCTACTCTTGGTAAGTAAGAAGTAGAGGGTACAAAACAAACGGCACTTGGTTTCGGCGTAGACATTTTCGGCGTATTGTGTTGCCCCTCGCACTCATTACCGCCTGTGTGTGACAACTAGTCGTAAAAGCCGGGTAGTGAATCACCCGGCTGTGTTCTGGTATAGGAAAGTATATTTGCTTTATCATGATAAAGCAAATATACTTTCTTCCATTTGTAAACGAGGAAAAACTCGCGGGGCGTGTGCCCCTCTTAGCTATGCAAACTTCCCGTCAGCCAGGGGCGATGACGATAGGGACCGACCGGGATTTGGATGAGGCTGGTTTTTCCCTGCGCATCCATCTTGTAAATCTCATCACACGAGTTTGCATCAAATCCAAGGAGGGGGTGCCCTCCCATCCCGATGGCGGACGCCGCCAACAGTAATCGCTGCACGAGCATACCCGCTTCCATCTGTTGGATGCGATATCCTCTGTACCCCAGTGCTGTTTTGAGGTGATCTTTGTCCCCTGCCACATGCAGGCAGAGCGGTACTTGGAACAGATTTACATTGTCCGCAGACATTGCGTGCTGCAGCCAAAGCCGATGATCTCCGGGACGTACCCGCCGTAACGTATGAGAAGCGCTATCATAGTGGTAAGCACCATCCGGAATGCCTTTAACGTTATACAAACAACCATACAGCGAAACACGGGACTTAAGTCTCCCATGTGCTCCATCCAAATCATTTCGATACGGGAAGAAAGCCATCGCCTCCTGCAACAGAGTAGCCAGTTGCGGCTGGCTTACCTTACCCAAAACAAAATCCATGTTCGGTGAATATCGCCCCCGGCAGATCGACGCCAGATCATATGACAGCCGCTTCACGCGGGGCAGAGCCACCTCGCCCCCACAGCTAACGCTCTTCTCCTCCTCGTTCTGCTGAAACGATCGCAGTGATTCCAGCAGGGACGCTTCGTTCATCTTGATCAGCATCGGGCACTCTATGATTCTCCGTGACCGGATGTAGTGATCATGCCGAACCGCTGTCAACTCTCGGCACAATTCGGTAGCAAAGACAGTCCCATCTACGTCATTCCCGTTAGCAAACCAAGCAATTGCAGGCTCCACCGACAGCGGAATAACCGCATATACGCTCTCCTCCTGTTCGGATAGCCCAAGCAGATGGTTGATGGCCCGATCAAGAAATTGGAAATACACCCCCGATGCGAAGCCAAACCGCTTCGCCACCTCCAGCAACTGCCCGATCAGCACGCCAGCATCCAGTCCTTGCAGACGATAGGCAAAGTTATTGTATTTAAAGAAATTTTTCCAAAACATCGTCGACACAAAAACAGTGCCAAAACAAGCAGACACATCACAGCGATTGCCAAGGGCCCTGGCCAGATATGAATCGAAATCGCCTTCTCGTAACAACACCAAGCGGTGGTGCGCCACATCATAATGGTACACTCCGGCAGGCACATCCTCCATCTTCAGATACACGTATACTTCGTTTGGATACAACGCTCCACCGGAGGGAACAAACCGCCGGTACGACTGCATGAGGCTCACCGTTTGTTCCGTGTAATCCAGGGCAAAAGCCGCCTGGCAGAATTGAGTAAGCCCGAATACGTACCAGAGAAAATGACCGATTTCACTAAGGTCGGGCTTCGCGGACGCTTCCCGTCCTTCGAGCGTCAGCGGTACTTCCGGGGAAAACGGAACCACAGGCAAGCCACGGTAGAGCTTATATGCAAGCGGTGCGTCTTCCCAATCCACCTCCCAGTCCGGCGGCCTTGCCTTATCAATGTCAAAATGCAAATTGTGCAGAAATGCCTCCAGACTCATTCTTCTCCCTCCTCGTCACGGCTTATGGAAACGGATGCGGATGCGGATTAAGCTGTTCAAGCGTCAGCGGTTGCTTCGCATACCCGAGTTCCACCGGTACCCTGAGCACCCTCTCCAGCCCTGTCACGCGGGTAAGATGATATCCGAATGTCATCGGCAGCATCCCTGGAATCAGCACTTTTACGCAATACAGTCCGTTTCGTATGGTTTCTGGTGTCGTCTGGTCCACCACAATCACATCGAGTTTCAATCGACGGAACACCTGAAGAATGTCCTGCAGATCATCGGTTAGGTCTGCATGCCCCGCCTTCCACTTGAATTCCTCATTAAACGTTCGCAACGGACGATTTTCATCCAGCAAAAATTGCAGACGCTCCTGCGCTTGCGGCAAACTGTACAGCATGGAATGGTCCTCCATCTCCTGCACCAGGGACGGATCGTGGAGCATTCGCATACACTCTTCCTGGCTCGCCTCAAATTTCTCATCAAGCGTCAGCATCATGGCGGCCAGCTCGTGAATCGCGCTTTTCACCGCCCGTACCGGATCGAGATGAGCTCCGGCCGCACAGATGAGATTCACTCCCTTTTGTTTCCTATTTTTCGCCAACGCCCAGACGCTTGGAATCCCGTGCTCCATCGTCGAGTTAAATAAATACACATCATATCCCGCCACCGCCCGCACACGGTCGATCATCAACCGCAATTCTTGGTCGTTAACGGAATAAGGGTCAAGGCGCGAGAGAGGCAGCTGCGCGTACCAAGTCATCAGGAACGAATCGCGCTCCACCACTTCCATGATGCCGTAAAAAATAGCTTCCTCTAAACTTCCGCCTAATGCGCATCCATTGGAAGTTTCATAGACAAAGCCATCCCCGCAGCCCAAGCTGTAATAAGCGAGCAACTCCGGAACGAGAATCGGACGCTCTTGCAAAAACGAATAACCCCATACCCAATTGATTGGGCGATCAGGATCAAACGGTTTGAACGGAAAACCAGGCCGCGCATACTGTTCCTTCGCATGTACTCCTACCTTGACAGGATTGAGCGCCTGATCCGCCAGATTGCGAAAACTGTCATGGATCACCGTTCGTTTACCACGGGGTGCCAGACCGCAGTACCGCTCCAGGCCCTCCAAAATGGCAGTCAGCTCGCTTACCGCATAGCAATGAGTCCGGCCTGCTGCCCCCTCGTTCCCCGTGAACAATGGAAGATTTACACTTACATCGGCAAACGGCGCCACGAGGTCATACATTTTACTATTCAAAAAGCCAGTCCGGTGATCCAGATAGTCTTTGACCAGCACTTTATTCAGGTCATCCATTGAACGGCAGCGGTAACTGTCGGTGCTGATCTTAGGAGTTGGTTTCAGTGAAATCCGGGCCGCGAGCGACGAATCATCAGGTAATCGGCCACAAACCGGACACAACGGGTCAGGCAAAAAGAAGTGACATGAGTTCTTCAGCGTTTTCAGGTTGATCAAAAACACCCGTCCTTCCAAGCGGGCCTGGCTGCCCTGCAGCACCCTCTGTGCCTCGGCCCCGAGCAGGTGAGCTACCTGCAAAAGTCCCGTGCGCGATGCCCACGCGTCACATGGCACTCCCCCGTGCACCGCCAGCCTCTGCTGCAGCTCCCACATCTCCTTGCGGTCGTGTCCTGCCATGAGGCGTCGCATGTCGGCACACCGGGAACACCCTGGCGTACCCGGGCGAACCAGCGGTCCGACTACGCCCTCGCCAAATGAAACGAAGCCCCGCAGCCAAGGGATGCCGGTTAGCCTCAGCAGCTCTTCCGCCTGTTGATGAACGAAAGGGTGCCAGGCATCGTGCAACACCAGAGCCAAATCCGCCGCTTCGGGTGCTCCTGCCTCGAAATTCGTCTGACGAACGACCCGGTATTGAGCGGACAGTTCTCCGTATACGTGTTCCGCCAGCAGCCCTTCCCCGATAATTGCCACAACAGCGCTCACCGGGATTCCCCCTCTCGCAATAAAACACCGAATACCCCCGCCGGGCCCTCTTTCAAAAACGGTTCCAGCGCCAGATCGAAGACCAAAAGCTGCATGCCGTTTCGTTTCAAAACCTGCAGGGCGAACTGCAAAACCTCCGATTGTGCCGTCTCTTCACACGCAGGGATCACGAGGCTTAGCGGCACCTTTTCTTCCAAAAATACGGACGAAACCTCTAACGCCTGCGTCGTGGGACAAGCCGCCTGGTTTTGTGCCTTCATAAGCGCCTGCTGCAACGCCTTCCGCAACGCCATTGTTATATTCAAACCTACACTGCCATACCAGCGGCCGCTCGTACCGACCCATACCACAGGGAAACCGGACACTTCCCTCCCCAAACCGATCACAGGTGCTCCCTGCATCGCAGTCAGTGCCCGCAAATAAAACCGGCAACGTTCATCTTCTACTGCATCCAGCTGCACCTGAAAGACAGGGGACCTCTGATCTACCTGCTGCTTGCCCAGCTCCTCGGTTAAACATCTTTGCAACCCGCGACAGACGCCTTCCGCAACCGTTTCCCCCGCTCCAATACCGATAAATTCTTCCGATTCTCCCGTACTCCCCTCTACTTCCTGATGTGAGAGAAGAGCCTTAACGGGCAAATCAGCCATTCGCGACACATACGCTTCAATCCCGGAAAGCCCCGCCTCCCGCCGCGCTTCCTCATGCGTCAGATCTGCACAAATAATGTCTGGCAACAGTTCAGCCGGTCCATCCGACAGCGGGTCAACTGCCTGCACGCGGCACTGGGCCAACGGAAGCTGCTTTAGGTCCCCTTCCTCCCAAATATGAAAAATCCCTGATGTCGCCGATGTCAACTGACTGAAGTAAGAAAGTAATCCACCCGGCTCCCTTCTGCTTGAGCTCTGTCCGAGCAGCAGAGCCATATCTTGAACCCTTTCGGCTGCCGTACGTCCGGCCAACAGCGGATGGGGCATGAACGAATGCCAGTTTCCTTCCAACGTCTCCAGATCAAGCAGGAAGAATTGATTCTCTTGTTCCGCTTCAGTCACTCCCGTCATCTTTTTTAACAATTCAAACACGATCACATTCGCCAACATCGCTCCTGCTGTGGAAGAGAAGGGATACAACCGCTGATCCCTGCAAAGCGCGGATTGGTGTACGCGGCGCCACGCCGACTCCCAACACCCTTTAGAGTCTGGATGCACCAGCGGGCCCGCCATACCTACCTGCTGCAGACATATGGCGGGGAGGAACACCTTCTTCTCCTCCCTGCAAATCGCATGAAGAACCCGCAGTTCCTCTACATTGCCCTCCTGCGACACATACAAAATCGAATCAAACGGCTGCACTGCCTCCCACCAGGAACTCATCCCCCGTTTCTGCAGAGTGACCTCCTCTACCGCCACCTCGGGGTCCGTTTTGCGGGCATGTGCCGCCAGTTCCGCCAATCGCAGCCGATTGGTCGGCATCGAGTCCGTAACCAGCACATGGAGCTTGGGTAATCCGGATTCGATCAACGCATAAACCAGCGAGACAAAAAAAGGACCAGAGCCGACCGCCAGCACTTTGGCCTGACGATAGGCCTGAAAACGGTATGCACCGGAATCACCAAAACTGTCTAAAAATTCAATTTGAGAAGCATACTTTTTGAGAACCTCATCCGCCAATTGATGCGGACGGTCTTGGCTCACATCTCGAACAAATCCATTTTTGTACAGAATTTCTGCGATTTCATATACCCGGTTCCTGTATGGATCAGGCAATCCGTCTGTCAAATTCTCCAACGTGTGCTCCCCGTTGAACATCGGCATCAGTTTTTCAATCCACTGATGGATCATACTGCCTTTCATACGGAACGAGCTTACGTTGTTCCGAAAATACACACCGCCGCCTGGATCAGGGAGAAAAAACGTGTCCCTTTTCACTTTCAGACGCGTAGAAGATAGCAAATTTGCCATGCCACTCCTCCTTACCATGAGCTGTTCTCAAATCTGCAACATTCCTTTCACCGTCATCTTATGTACTGCTATTTGTCCCTTATGTCTACTCTTGTAGAGAAGAGCCCCTGCAACCATTCATGCAGAGACTCCTCTCCTCAGGCAACCCCTGTTTCTGTTAGGAAACCAGCAACAGGGGCCTCAACGTCCGCCGCCACAACGGCCACCACCACAACGTCCGCCGCCACAACGAGCACAATGAAAGCAATTAAAACAACGGGCGCAATTGAAGCAATGAAAGCAATTAAAACAACGGGCGCAATTGAAACAATGAAAGCAGCGGGCGCAATTGAAGCAATTAAAAAATTGTCGGGATTGATCAACGTAGGGCTGGCCTTGATTGTCATAATAAACCAATTGGCCCGCCCCAAAATCAGCAACATTCAACTCTTGAAGTTCATCTTTGAAATTATCCATTTTTTACAGCCTCCGTTTATTAAATGAATAAATTGTGCCGGCAGCGTAACCAGCAACTCGAAGAGAGGACAGAACAAAGATAATCAGGAAAACAGCTGCGTAATGGGTAAATTCACCAAATACTTCGAATCCTCCCCTCGACAAAATATGAACTATGATGGGCTATTGTTACTGATTCAACTATCTATTTTTATGATGCGAAAAAAAAAGAACGGCCTACTAAAAAGCAAGCCGCTCTCTACATCACTTATTGATATGAACTTTTTTGCAATCAACCGTGCAGCTATTCTTTCAGAACAAACCGCGTCCGGCTGTAGCCTTCCTTCGTCTTCTGCACATCAAGCGTGGCCGGCATCGCATTCTTCAATTCCTGCACATGCGAAATCACACCGATCATCCGCCCCGAACTCTGCAGTTCAATCAATGTATCGATCGCTTTCTGCAGCGATTCATCATCCAACGAGCCGAATCCTTCATCGATAAACATCGTTTCAATCGAAATTCCGCCCTGATACGCCTGGATTACGTCGGCCATTCCAAGCGCGAGGCAAAGTGAGGCATTAAATTTCTCCCCACCGGAAAGTGTCTTGACGTCTCGCGTCAGGCCCGTATAGCCATCATATACATCCAGGCCAAGCCCGCTCTGACGACCCCGCTTCTCGAGGCGGTCGCTGCGCCGAAGCTGAAACTGTCCGTTCGACAGCCTGTATAGGCGCTGATTGGCCATGTGGATAATTTTTTCCAGAAATTCAATCTGCAGATACCGCTCGAACGAGATTTTATACCGGTTCTCTCCTCGGACAATGTTGTACAGGTCGACAACGCGGGCCCGTTCCTGATCCAGTTCCTTGAACTTCTGCCCGGCTTCCGCGATACGCGCCTGCAGCTCACGCGCTTTCTCCCGGCAAATCACAGCGGCATCATACTCCTTGCGGGCCTGCTTGCACGCTGCGTCCAACCGCTCGACTTCGGCAAGCAGCGACTCCAGGTCGGCCCGCTCCTTACCAGCAAGCTCTTTTTCTAAATCAGCCATCTGCGCCTGCACCGCCGTGCGTTCGGAAGCGAAACGCTCCAGCTCCTCTTTCATCTTCCTGCGTTCAGGTTCAGGCCGTTTTGCCGCCTGATAGGCCATCTCGTCCGGGAATCCGGCTTCGCTGAGCGCCTGGATAAAGCGCTGTTCCGCTTGCGCCACTCGCTGTATAGCTTCCGTTACCTGACGCTTGGCATGCTCTGCACCGCTGGCCGCCTGAATGACAGATTCGGATGCCTGTCGGAAGCGATCCTGTGCTTGCTTCCAACGTGTCGCAAGCATATTCTGCCGCTGTACCGCTTCTTTCAACGCTGCCTGTACGCGGTCAAGCGAGCGCAGCGTATCGGGAATTTTCTGCAGGTCGTCTTCATACCGCACTTTTTCTTTTTCATACTCGACGCTCGCCGCCGTCCATTCTTTTGAAAGCCGCTCTTTCGCTTCTGCCTGTTGCTCTACCTGACGTTCAATTGTTTCATATGTTTCTTTTTTGGCTGCAAGCGCCTGCTCGTCTTTCTCCAGCTCTTCCACTTCTTTTTTTAGCGCTTTTCCCTCTTGGATAAACGTCGAATATCGCTCGATCGCATGGTCCGGTGAAAAGCCGTGCTCTTTAATCTCCTGCGCCAGTTTCGCAAGCGCACTTCGTTCCGCCTGCAGACGCGCCTCCGCTTTGCGGAAATGTGCTTCCGCCTCTTCTTTCTCCCGCTTTTTCGCCTGCACATACTCTTTGGTCAATCCGTCGTCCTGTGCATCAGCTTTATGCGGATGCTCCGTGCTACCGCAGACCGGGCAGGGGGCGCCGTCATACAGGTGCTTGGCAAGCATCGCCGCCTGTCCCTCCATCCAGTGGCGCTCCACGGCTTCGAACTCCGTACGAATCTTTTCATAGACAGCCCGTCTGGCTGCTTCACCGCGCTCCGTTTCCCGGATTTCCTGCGCCGCTTTTACATAATTCCTGAGTGCGTTGCCCTGTATCCGCATATCTGCCAGCAGCGTCCGCTTCGCGTTGATCGGCTTTACCCGCTCCTCTATTCGCTTAATCTCTCCGGCAAGCGTCGCCTTCCTCTCTTTGGTGGTCTGCAAAGTACGTTCCATATCTGCAAGCTGTTTCTGTAGCTTCTCTACCTGCTTCCTGCGCATCGCAAGCTCTTTTTCCCGATGGCTGAGCGCCTCCACCAGCGGAAGCAAGTCCCGTAAGCGGTCGGTTTCACGGGCGCACGCCTGTCGTTCCCCCTCTCTTGCTTCTTCCGCACGATACGTCTGCTCGGCCTGCTCCAGTATCCCTCTCGCTTCTCGTTCGGCCCGCTCGGCCCAAGCAAGCTCCCGTCGCTTCGCTTCTGCTTCGCTGCGGGCGTCCGCCCGATGTTCTTCGTGCAGTTCGAGCCGGGCAGCCTGTTCGGCAAGCGTCAGTGTCTTCTTCTGCTGCTCCATTATAACAACGTTTTTCTCCAGCTCTTCTGCCCGTGCGCGCTTTTGCTCAAGCTCGCTAAACCGTTCATTAACAGCCCGCGCCCGGTGGTATATGTCGTTTTGTGTACGGTATGCCTCCTCTAACCGCATCTGGTTTGCCTTATGAATGGCCGCCTGCGTATCATGATGGGCGTACTCTTCATCCAGCCCTTTTATAATCTGGTCTGGATTGCGGTACTCCTGTTTGAGCACTTCAAATAACGGCGATCCCTCCCGCTCCGGCAGTACGGCCGGAATTTGGCTTATGTATTTCTCCAGCTCCCGCTCCCCGGTGCGGCACTTCTCCTCCGCTTCCCGGCGGCGGCGGTTCAGCGCATCGACGACCGCCTGGTAGGCTTCGGTTTTGAAGATGCGGCGCAGAATCTCTTCTTTGTTTTCCGTGTCCGACGTCAGCAGCTTGCGAAACTCTCCCTGGGGCAGCATGACAATCTGGCTGAATTGCTGTTTGGTCAGACCCAGCAGGCTTTCGAGTTTCGCATTGATATCATGGACCGTAAACCGATCCACACAGGGAACCTCGCTGTCCCCGTTTACTTCATACAGTTCAACCTGTGCACCGGTCGCCGTTTTATTACCTGCCTTTACGTGTCCTAACTGACGGAATACCCGAAACCTGCGGCCGCGCAGTTCAAACAGCAATTCTACCGATGTATGGACCTCATCGTCAGCGAAATGGCTGCGCAGAAATTTCGTATCGTTCCTTTCCTCTCCGCTCGCCTCTCCATACAGAGCGAAACAAATGGCATCAAAGATTGTCGTTTTCCCGGCTCCGGTCGGCCCGGAGATGACAAACAGCCGATGGTCACCAAGCTCCGTGAAATCAATCGTTTCCTTGTGCTTGTACGGCCCAAAGGCGGTCATCGTTACCCGAATCGGCCTCATACGCGCTCCCCTTCCTTTGCGAACACTTCTTCGAGCACACTCCGGAAGATTCGCTCTTTCTCCTCCGTCAACCCGCTTCCTTTGACTTCCTTGTAGAACGCCCGGAACAATGCCAGATCATTTTTTTCTGTCTGTTCTGTCCGCTCGGCCGTCAACTCTTCCACTTGGGCAAGCATCAGATTCTGAGTTACGTGCATGGCGTTCGGATACACGGAGCGTACCCTCTCCATTGCAGACAGCACCGGATTTTCATCCAGCAGTTGGACAAAGACGTAGTCATCGCTTCGCTCGTGCGACTCCAACTCATCGATCGTTGCACGCACGGTCCGCATGTCCCGCCGTGGCACAAACGGTCTTTTCTCTACCTTGATTCTTCCCTGTCCATCCATGTGTATCACATAATAACCTTTATTGTGATGCTCTTCGGAAATCGAGTATTTAAGCGGCGATCCGGCATAGCGAATCTTTTCGCTGCCGACATGGTGCGCCTGATGCAGATGACCAAGCGCCGTATAATGGAACGGCTCGAAATGGCGGGCATGCACATATTCCGCACCGCCAATGGAGAGCGGACGCTCTGCATCACTTGCATTCTCGATATCTTCCTTCTCGCCGGACGGTGTCACAAAGGCGTGACCGACCAGTATATGCCGGGCGTTCGGGTCCATTGCCTGCACAATACGTGCTGTAATAGCTCTTGCTGCATCATCGTGCGTCCGAATGGTGTCGTCGCCCAGTACGTTCCGCACCCGTCCCGGATCGGCATAGGGAACCAGATGAATATGTATCGGGCCATACTCATCATGCAGCACCACCGGAGTTACATCGCCGCTGAACCGTCCGCGAATGTGCAACCCCTGATCGCGCATAATGCTGCTGCCAAATTCAATTCGGTCCGGACTGTCATGGTTGCCCGCCACGGCCAGCACAGGCGTCTTCAATTCAACCACAAGCTCATGCAGCGTACGGTTCAGCAGATCGACCGCCTCGGTGGGCGGTACGGCGCGATCGTATAAATCTCCGGCGATGATAACGGCATCAGGCTTTTCCTCCCGCACAGCCTCGATAAATGTGCGCAGAATGAATTCCTGGTCTTCTGTCATATATACGGATTGAATGATTTTTCCTAAATGCCAATCGGCAGTATGAAAAAATTTCATTTCCACTTCCCCCAGGTTGATTCTCTATTTTTCTCTATTCTATCAAAAATTACTATCGGAGGCAGAAGGTTTCAGATTGATTGTGGCCTTCTTTTTATCATGTAATTGCGCTATATAATAGAAAGGAGAAAAACAAAAAGAAGGAGAGAGCTTAATGGGGTTTAAACTCGAACGCATTCACGATAAAGTCGAATTCTTTGAAGCACACGACTTAAAAACGCTGGAGAAAAAAATCGATGAACAGATCGAAAACAACAAAGTATTGATGCTTGAAGTACATTCAGTCACACACCATGTTGCTTTCCAGCCAGACTCAGGCCGGCCACTGTATACGGCAGTCGTTCATTTTAAAGCCAAACCATAGCAGACAAAAACGTCCGGACAGGTTGTTCACCTGTTACCGGACGCTTCTCTCTATTAGCCGACCAATTCCAGTCTTCTTTCTTCTGTTTTGTTCTCGGTCTCTTCTCTCTCTGCTAGCGCGTAAGCGGGGAACGACGGGTAGCCGAACTCCTCGATATCCGTGCAACTCTGACAGACATGCATCCCTTCCGTGCGTTCACCGCAGATTGCGCAATACTCTTTCATTTCTTATAAACCTCCTCAAGGTTTGGTACTTCCGCTTCTTCCATGTCTATTGTAGTACGACTACCTTAAGGAAATGTTGGTATTTTTTTACGTTTCGTTAAACATTTGATGAAGATTATGTGAGCATTGGCAGAATTGTCTATTTATATGAATAATGAATGTTGACCCTTCTTTCCACTCAAATATATGTACCTACATGAGCTTATTTTTAATTTCCAGTTGCCGTGCGAAGCAATAGCGAATGATTTTTTCTCTGTGCACTTCCGCAATATCTTCATATACAATGGCCACTGTCTGCGTCCCATTACCATTTATTACCGGATGCCGGACGATTCTCACCTTCAATGGAATACAGAGTTCTTGCTTGCCCTGTTTATTTCCTGCGTTCATCTCCGGCAGATATAATCGGCATTCAAATCTTCTTTCCTCTGGCCATTTAATGTTAGCGTTGCAAATAAACTTGGCACCTCCGGCACTAATATCAACCGTAAGACCTGAATACATCCTATCCTCCTCTCCTTCTTTCCATAAACACTCTATTTTTACTTTTGCCGGTACGCGAACATAATCTCTGCGTTGGATTTTCCGAATATTATCTAACGCCGGTTTAATAAGCACAAGCATCGGGATATTTTCACGCTGTCTACGTACAACAACGGTCATAAATTCATATTGTGCACCATTCGAATGACTGTAGGTTACGTATAACGTCGAGCCTTCCATTAGAAGCGAGGTACGCCCGCTTTGTTCATCTATCGGATAGGTTATCATTATGAACTCTTCGGTTATATCCGCCACCACTGCTTTATACTTTTTCTCTTCGTTTCTTTCATTATAAGAAACAAGCTGTACGGTCTGGTTCACTAAAGGGAACATAGTATCCCCTCCCTCTGTCTTTTTTGCGGCACATCGAACTTTTTTAAAAAGAAAAATCCGCATTTGTATCTACAATTGTAATTCTTATTAGCCATTTATTTGTTTTCAATGGTATATTAACAATACGTTTAACTAAGAAAATATTACTATATCATTCTATATCATTCCATGATTTTCATATAATTTTTCTGTGAAAATCGTGAGAAAAGAAGGAGAGAAAGAGGAAATGAGATCCGGGGAAGAAAAAGGCGTTCGCCTTTTTCCCCATTGAAATCATGGTCTCGTTCTCTTCTCTCTTTCCCTTCGTAGCTTTATTGCGCCAGCCAACCACCGTCGACAAAAACCGTCTGGCCGGTAATGAAATCTTCGGTTTCAGAGGATAACATCCGTATGGCTCCATGCAAATCGTCTGCATTCCCCAGCCGTTTAAACGGTGTTTTCCAAATTGAACTTCTGCATTTGCCGCATCTCCCCTTGTTCTGTTTTTCCGTTTCATTGTATTATTGTAAGAAAATGCAGTTGATTTATCATTTTATTTTAAATAGTTAAAACTGTATATACAAATCATCTTTATTATGGCGCACATCTATAACGGTACGGATGAAGTGCACCGTATGGTCGTCGCAAAAGAAGTACCCAAAATCATTCGGCTTATGGGGGAAATAAACATGGAAAACAAAGTGGAGTTTCTTGCTGTTCAGTCTGGAAAAGACGAGATTAACTGGTCAGCCGTACGCGAGTTTATCCTTGACGAGCTTGAAGATGTGCCCGATGCCCCGCTCAAAGTAAAGCAATTCTCAGCCGGCTATTCGAACCTGACCTACGCAATTGAAATGGGAGATTGGAAAGCGGTCCTGCGCCGCCCACCATTCGGACCGATTCCGCCGAAGGCACATGACATGAAGCGCGAGGCCGAGATTCTACAGCGGATCCACCCGGTGTTTCCGCTTGCGCCTAAGGTCTATCTGTACAGCGAAGACCCGGCTCTGATGGACCGCCCTTTCTATATTATGGAGCGCAAACAGGGCGTCGTATTAGATGACGAATTTCCGCCTGAATACGAAGCGAACGAAGAAACGGCCCGCAAGGTATCCGAAACAGTGGTCAACACGATGACTCAGCTGCATGCAATTGATTATGTACAAGCAGAACTGACCGATATCGGACGTCCGGACGGCTATCTCGAACGGCAGGTGCACGGCTGGATTAAACGCTATCACGCGGCGCAAACTGATGAGATTGCCGTTACCGGCGAAGTCGAGGCATGGCTTGTGGGCAACATTCCCACCTCCCCTGCGCCAACCATTGTGCACAACGATTTCAAACTGAATAACATGATGCTGGCGGCGGATGATCCGCGTCGAGCGACCGCCGTTTTCGACTGGGAGATGTGCACGATCGGCGATCCGCTGACTGACCTCGCCTCTACCATGGCCTACTGGACCGAGCCGGGCGAAGGGGAAACCGGGCTGACATCCATTACGACATTCCCCGGTTTCATTACACGGCGTGAATTCATCGATCTTTATGCGCAAAAAAGCGGACGTGACGTCGGAAACATTGATTATTACCTTACGTTCGCCTTTTACAAGGTCGGCGTTATTCTTCAACAGATCTATTACCGCTGGAAGCAGGGCGGTGTCCAGGACGAGAGATTTGGCAAACTCGACAGCGGCGTGTACAATCTAATGCATCAGGCGCACCGGGCGATGCGCCGGGAGCTATTATGAGAAAAATCCACGTTCTAACCCAAAAAGAAAGCCTCAACCCCGAACGGCTTTCCGGGTGTACCGCCGTTGTCATCGACGTACTGTATGCCACCTCTACGATCGTCACAGCGCTGCATCATGGCGCACGGGCCGTTATCCCTGTTCTGCATCGGGAAGATGCCCTCCAGACGGCCGCAGCTTACAGAGAAACCGAATACCTGCTGTGCGGAGAAAGCGGCGGCTATACGCTGGATCAGTTTGTGAACCCTGACCCGCTGGAGCTGGCCACAGCCGGGATACACGGAAAAACAATCATTTTCTCATCAACCAACGGTACGGTTGCATTGAAAAAAGCAGCGACCGCCCGTACCGTCTATGCTTCTTCTTTGCTGAATGGCCATGCGGTGGCCGATCATATCCGTAGAAGCAGCGAAGAGGGCTCCATTGTCATCATCTGCGCCGGTTCGAATGGCCGTTTTGCGCTCGAAGACATGCTAGGGGCCGGTTATCTTATACAGGAACTCACTCACCATAACCCGGATGATTGGCAGCTCAGCGACGGGGCGTTTGCCGCGCGCGAGCTGTTCGCCTCATGCGCCGGCCGCCTCTCTGATACGTTGCTTCAAACGGAAACCGGGCGCTTCCTTGAAAAGCTAGGAGGCGCAGAGGGCATCCTGCATGCTGCACAGGCCGGTACCCTACCGGTCGTCCCGCTGATGCACGGGGGGGCACTTATGCCTGAGAAGACGGCAAACAAGAGTCACTGATTAAATGTAAAACAAGCGGTTCAAAACAGGAGGCGAAACAAATGATTCACAGCATTTCTGATTACACTACCCTTCATAACGGTGTTCGTATGCCCTGGCTGGGCCTTGGCGTATATAAGACCCAGGAAGGCGAAGAAGTCGAGCAGGCGGTCAAAGCGGCGATTGAGATCGGCTACCGAAGCATCGACACAGCAGCTCTGTATCACAACGAGAGAGGTGTCGGTAACGCGATCAAGATGTGCGGTGTGCCGCGTGAAGAGCTGTTCATTACAACAAAAGTATGGAATTCACATCAAGGATACGATGCCACGCTGCGCGCATTTGAAGAAAGCCGTCAGAAACTCGGACTCGAGTATCTCGACTTGTATCTCATCCACTGGCCGGTAAAAGAAAAGTATAAAGACACATGGCGCGCGTTTGAAAAACTGTATGAAGACGGGCTTGTGCGCGCAATCGGCGTTAGCAACTTTCATGTCCATCACCTAAAAGATTTGCTGATGGATGCCCGCATTATACCGATGGTTAACCAGGTGGAATTTCATCCGCGCCTGACGCAAAAGGAACTCCTCCGTTTCTGTAAGGAAAAAGGCATCCAGATGGAAGCGTGGAGTCCACTAATGCGAGGGCGCTTGCTAGATGATCCGGT
>Ga0310821_100319_pt1 | contig 27228 bp, 26 predicted proteins | sample P4_ome_FD_201300 | JGI IMG/M metagenome (GOLD analysis project Ga0310821, IMG submission 201300) | Sorghum-adapted microbial communities from Joint BioEnergy Institute, Emeryville, California, United States - P4_Day56_Rep1 | ecosystem: Engineered > Bioreactor > SSF (Solid state fermentation) >...
TTCATATTTATGGAGTAATGCAGGTGGATGTTGCGATTGTAAGGTGATCATGATTAATTCAGCCACTAATGGTTAACAGCTATAATTGACAATCAGTTGTGGTTTGGTTAGAATATATTTAAAAATTTACTTAATATTTAAATTAATCTAAATTTTATAATTTATATCCAGCTTTGTAATAAACTTAAATTAAGTAATTTCTAAGGAAAAACACACTCGTATCCACATGGCTAAGTATATACTAGCAGTGATGAATGCGAGTGTTTTTCAATATTTTGTCATTCATAATAATTTAGAAACAATAAAATATTTTCAGAGGGAGAAGCATAACATTGAATGAATTTTCATTAAAATATAAACAGCCTATGTTACCGGACGGTACTTTAGAGGGTAAAGTGGCTATTGTTACAGGTGGAGCAACAGGTTTGGGTAAAACAATGGCAAACGAATTTGCTAGGTTGGGTGCCAACATAGTCATAGCGAGCCGAAAACAAGAAAATTTAGATGAAGCAGCAGAAGAGATTTCCAAGCACGGTACAAATGTTCAGACAATTAAAACCGACGTTCGTCAACCGGAACAAGTTGAAAGAATGATTGAAAAAACTGTAGAAAAGTTTGGAATGATAGATATCTTGGTAAACAATGCAGCAGGGAATTTTCGTGTTCCTTCATTGGAAATGTCCTTTAATGCTTGGAATACAGTCATTAATATTGTGCTTAATGGCACCTGGTATTGTAGTCAAACCGTTGCAAAACAAATGATAAGACAACAAAGAGGTGGAGCAATTTTAAATATTGGTTCTGTTCATGCATGGACCGGGAGTCCATTAACAGCTCATTCAGCTGCAGCTAAGGCAGGTGTTTTGGCTCTAACAAAAACTCTAGCAGTAGAATGGGCGCCTTATCAGATCAGAACTAATATGATTGCTCCTGGACCAATCGAAGATACCGGTGCTGTGACCCAATTATGGCCCACCCCCCTGAAGCTGTAGAAAAAATATTAAGTGATATTCCGTTGAAACGATTTGGTAATCCTCAAGAGATTGCAAACCTTGCGTCTTATTTGGTTAGTGACTATGCTAGTTATATTTCTGGAGCTTGTATTGTAGTCGATGGGGCAGGATGGCTGAATAAAGGTAAGTATAAATCACCGTGAAGAGGCGGGAATTATTTATAATTATTAGAATTTTTGATTAATATTTCGTTTGAATAGTTAAGTGTATTCTGGTGAGTTACCTTATTTAAATAATGGGGTGGGATTTTTATAATGATGACCATGGATAAAGAGGCTTTAATTGGATTGCGGATCCTGGATTTGACACGTCTTTTGCCGGGCCCTTATTGTACTCTTCTATTAGGGGATCTTGGAGCGGAAATTATTAAAGTAGAAGAAAAAGGGCGTGGTGATTATACACGTGACATGTTACGTGGCATCTACTATGCCGTAAATAGAAATAAAAAAAGTATTTCTGTTGATTTAAAGTTGGAAGAAGGTCGTCAAATTGTTCTTGATCTCGCAAAACAATGTGATGTTCTGGTAGAAGGTTTTAGACCCGGAGTGGTGAACCGTTTAGGGATCGATTATGAAACAATAAAAGCTGTTAATCCAAAAATCATCTATTGTTCAATTTCTGGATACGGGCAGGACGGTCCTTATAAACTGGAACCCGGGCATGATCTTAATTATCTATCGGTTGCCGGAGCAATGAGTATACCTGGACAAATGGGTTATCCGCCTATGCGCAGTGGTTTGCCTGTCGCAGATCTGTCATCTTCCATGTTTGCAGCCGTAAGTATTTTAGCCGCTGTGGTTTACCAGCGTAGTACGGGTAAAGGACAATATATTGATGTCTCAATGACAGATTCTGTATTTTCCTGGGCCAGTACCCGATTTGGAGATTATATGATAGAAAGGGAATTGATTGATCCTGAAAAAATGGAACATATCCTTGCAACAAATGATATTTTTGAGACTAAAGATGGCAAAAAAATTGCACTTGGAGTACTAGAAGAACATTTTTGGATTGGTTTATGTAAAGGGATTAGTAGAGAGGATTTATTACAAGATAATCGTTTTCTTACAAATGAATTACGTAAACAAAATAAAGAAATTCTTCATGAAATCTTAAAAGAGATTTTTAAAACAAAAACCAGGGAAGAATGGTTACGTCTATTAAAGGAACAAAAAGCTCCGGCAAGCAGTGTAAATAACGTAGAAGAAGCCTTTTCGGATCAACAATTGAATTATCGTGGAATGATTCAGAAAATATTTGTATCATCCCTAAATAAGGATATTCTTCAAGTTCCATATCCAGTCAAATTATCAGAAACTCCTGCTAAAATTAAATCGGCTCCACCGGAATTAGGTGAGCATACAGATATGATCTTGCGGTATATTCTCAACTATTCAGAAGAAAAAATAAACAAATTAAAGGAAAGCTGCGTTTTTTAAAAGGAATTCTATAATTTCGTGATGGGGGGGTAAAATCCTGTTTTGTTGAACATACTCCCAGGACCTGGATTTCCAATCCAATCACGGAGGATGAGAATAAAACGGAATATTCAATGAAAACAGAAGATTCAATGCAGACCATTCACCGTGCCATACAAGTTTTAAAAGCCTTTACGTTTGAGAACAGAGAGTTATCCTTGGCCGATTTACATAAGAAATTGGGAATATCCAAGTCAAGCTTGCAAAGAATTCTGAAAACACTAAGTGCAGAAGGGCTTTTAGAGAGAGATGAAAAACAAAAATCGTATAAATTGGGCCTGGAACTTTACTTCCTTGGACAACTGGTAGGGGTAAATTCCCATTTATTGTCGATTGCAAAACCTTACATGGAAAAATTGTCGAACGAGACAGGAGAATCCATTACCTTAAATATCATACATGATAAGAAACGTAAATGTATAGGTTATGTACAGGGAAAACATGAATTAACAACCTTTACCCATATCGGCCACTATTCTCCCCTGTATGCTGGGGCGTCTGCTAAAGTATTGCTTGCCTTCTTGCCGGACCAATTAAGAGATCAATTGTTAAATGAGATGGAATTTGTCTCGATTACAGCAAATACGATTGTAGATAAAAATAATTTACGCAGTGAATTATTGAAGATCAGGGAACAAGGATACGCAACCAGTGAAGGAGAACGCGTACTGGGAGCGTTTAGCTTCTGTGCTCCCATTACAAACCATGTAAATGAAATAGTCGCCAGTCTATCGATTACAATGCCGGTCATCAGAGTGGGAAATGATACGTATGAAGATTATGTAAACTTAATCAAGGATTATGCCAGACAAATTTCCACTCATTACGCAAAAAGTTTTAGATAAATTTTCTATCCATCTTGCAATAAATAACCTGTTTACTTACACAAAATTCTTGACGTTGCCCTCAGGGTACGTCTTTTTTTATTTTTCTAAAAACTTGAAATAATCAAAATAATATAATATTATATGATCATACCGATTAATGAATATAAATACCGATAGTCAGTACATCTATAGTTCTCATAAATTTATAAAACACATGACAAATTTGTTTACCGGAAAAATTTTTGTCATATGGTCACATGACGAAACTTACACTGTTAAAGGAAAGAAAATGTAAGCGATTCACTTAAGTGAATAAAATTTAAAAAGTAGGAGTGAGTATAATTGAGTGGTCCGTTATGTGGAATCCGAGTCCTGGATTTGACCTCAGTATTGATGGGGCCTTACTGTACGCTTATTTTAGGGGATTTGGGCGCTGATGTGATAAAAGTTGAAACTCCCAAGGGAGACAGTACCAGATACCTCGGTCCCGCGAGAAATGATGGAATGGCAAGTGCATTTCTTCAAATGGGACGCAATAAAAAAAGCATTGTTCTTGATCTTAAAACAGATAAAGGAAAAGAAGTGGTATTAGCACTCGCGAAAAACGCCGATGTCTTTATTCACTCTATGCGTCCGCAGGCGATGGAAAAGCTAGGCCTTTCATACGATGAAGTATCAAAGGCTAACAATCATATCATTTATTGCGGCACTTATGGATTTCGTAAAGATGGGCCGTATGGGACTAAGCCTGCGTATGACGATATTATTCAAGGAGCTTCAGGGCTTGCAGCAGCTCAGGGTGAAATGATAGGTGTTCCCCAATATATGGCAACGGTTCTGGCGGACAAGACAACAGGTCTGATGGCAGCAAACGCGATCATGGCAGCGCTCTATTATCGGGAGCAAACCGGTGAAGGGCAGAATATCGAGGTACCTATGTTTGAAACGATGATTTCTTATACATTAATTGAACATATCTATGGGATGGCTTTTGATCCGCCGTTAGGGACCTCTTTGTATCCAAGGGCTACATCAAAACATCGAAAACCGTATCGTACACTGGATGGTTATGTATGTGTATTGATTTACAACGATAAACAGTGGCGTTCTTTCTTTGAATTTTCCGGCCACCGTGATCTTATTGAGGATGAACGTTTCCGCGATATTGCGGTAAGAACGGAACATATTAATGAAATATATCAAATGCTTGAAAAAATTATAGCGACCAAAAAAACGAACGAATGGATGGAAATTTTTGAGCAGGCAGATATTCCTGCTATGCCGTTGAATAAACCGGAGAATTTATTAGAAGATCCTCATTTAAAGCACATCGGCTTTTTTAAAAAAGTGAATCATCCTACTGAAGGGCAAATCATTGACATTGATTTTCCTGTAACATTCTCTAAATCTCAGGTAGAAGGTAGACATTTTGCTCCCCGACTTGGCGAGCACAGCGTGCAAATTCTTTCTGAACTCGGATATAGTCATGATGAAATTGATGATTTTATTCAAGATGGAATTACAGTGGATGGCACGATGCAGCATAGTACCAAACCATTGTAGTCGAATGTAAAGGAGGCGCTCGCCCACATGACTGTAACCATTCGAGCGGATGAGGTTCCGCAGCTTTTCCAACCGGGGATGCATGTATATATACAGGGATATGCGTCCGAACCTGTTACGATCCTTCAGGCATTGAAAAACATGCCTGAGGCAAGCAACGGAATTCATTATATCAAATGTTTTACCGGGATTAAACCAATTGGATTTTACATCGTTGCATAAAAACGCATCGATGACAGCATTTTTTTTGACTCGAGAATTAAAAAAGTCATTTTTAAATGAAAAAGTTCGTTTCGTTCCTTTGCATTTAACCGAGACGTATAATTACCTGAACAATGAGGCTCAAGTTGATGTTGCGATTATTCAGGTTTCTCCTCCTAATGATTGGGGATATTGTAGCCTTGGAATTTCGGCTGATTTTGTTCCGGCTGTTTTGAACAAAGCGAAAGTAATCATTGCCGAAATGAATGATTGTATGCCGTGTACTCATGGAGAAGCGCCGATTCATATCGATAAACTGGATTATATCGTCAAAACGAATCGTCCGCTTCCGGAAGTGCCGAAAACGAAATACACTCCGGACATGGAACGGATAGGAAAATATGTTTCGACCTTGGTTAAGGACGGCGACACGATACAGTTCGGGATCGGGGCAGTCCCGGAAGCGATTCTGTCCTGTTTAAAAGACAAAAAGGATCTTGGGATTCATTCTGGCTTAATCATCGATACGGTGGTTGATTTGATTGAAGCGGGAGTAGTGACCGGAAAAAAGAAAACGCTTGACCGTGGGAAAATTGTAACCGGTATCGCGGTGGGGACGAAACGACTTTATGATTTTGTAAACAATAATCCTCTGGTGGATTTTCGTCCTGTATGTTATACCCATTCGATTAACGTGCTTAAGCAGATCGATAATTTTGTTTCTATCAATTCTGCAATAGAGATTGACCTGTTTGGACAAATCAATGCGGAAACGATTAGAGGCGCCCAATTTGGGGGGACAGGCGGTCAAGTTGATTTTATTCGCGGCACCAGGCTTTCTCTAAACGGTAAGTCTATCATTGCACTGTTGTCAACTACTGATCAAGGGAAAATATCCAGAATAGTACCTGCTCATAAAAGCGGAACCATTATAACAACGACTCGTACCGATGTCCAGTTTGTCGTGACAGAGTATGGGATAGCCGACTTAAGAAATAAATCGCTTCAGGAACGAGCCGATCTATTGATCTCTATTGCAGCTCCGCAGTTCAGAGGAGAATTGGAATCCGCATGGGGTGAGATAAAAGCAAAGTGGAAGGAGTGGGAGTGATTGGTAAAATAAGCTGTATATTCATTGATGGACATGAATTCGTAAGATGCCGGTACTGACGGATTATTAACATTTTTTCAGAATCAAAGGAGGAAAAATGATGGCAGACATCTTGTTTGAAAAGAGAGGGAAAATTGCGATTATCACATTGAATCGCCCGCAAGTCATGAACGCATTTACGATGGATATGATTGACCAATGGGCGGAGGCTTTGGACGAATACAGGAAAGATGATTCGGTTCATGCCGTCGTTTTAACGGGAGCCGGTGAACGCGCTTTTTGTTCGGGGGTTGACCTTGCGGCTTTAGATGCAATGGATGCGTCGAAGTCAATTAACCGGAAGAATATTTTATGGGAGCATATTCATCGTATTGCTCTTACTCTGGAACAGTTGGAGAAGCCGATGATTGCGGCAGTCAACGGATCGGCGGTTGGTGCAGGGATGGACATGGCGTTAATGTGCGACATTCGGTTTGCTTCAGAAAATGCCAGATTCTCTGAAGGGTATATCCGTGTGGGACTCGTCCCCGGAGATGGGGGGGCATATTTTCTGCCGAGAATAGTCGGTATGGCTAAAGCGTTGGAATTATTATGGACAGGTGATTTTATTTCTGCTAAAGAAGCAAAAGATTTGTCAATTGTCAATCATGTATATGCACCACAGGATTTAATGCAAAAGACATTGGAATTTGCAGAAAGAATAGCCAATTCGCCAACAATTGCGATCCGTATGATAAAGCGGGCTGCTTACCAGTCTGCAAATCTTGACCTGCGGACAGCTTTAGATCTTATTTCATCTCACTTTTCTATCGTAAGAGATACGGAGGATCATCATGAAGCATTAGCCGCAATGATAGAAAAAAGAACCCCACATTTTACCGGGAATTAATGTGTTATGTCAATTGATTAGGGATTGATAAAAGAATAAAATGGCCAGGCTCGTTTATGGCGGGGAAGAAATTAGGTGAAAGATTGTCTAAAAAATTGATATTGAATGAATTTACAGGGGGGGATGTTACAAGATGAAAAAATCGTTTTTCTTCATATTAGGAATTTTATTAGTTTTGGGTACGATAGGATGCGGCACTAAAAGCGAAGAGACGGCAACAAAACAAAATGCTAAAGAATCCAACTCTTCAAACGGTGAAAAAGTAGTCATCAAAATTGCCGATTCTTTTCCTGGCTCGCATTTGATTCCGAAAGTTGCAACGATTCCTTGGACTAAGCGGATCGAGGAGTTAGGTAAAGGGAAAATTAAAGTGGAGTATTATCCAGCGGAACAACTGGGTAAGGCAGCAAGTTTACTGGATGTTGCGAGAACCGGGGTGGCTGATATTACTTATGTGGGACCGCTATATGTTTCCGATAAGATGCCGTTAAGCGGGGTAAGCGGCAATCCTGGCCTTGTTAAAGACTCATTAAGCGGTTCAAAGGCATTTAATAAACTGGTATTGGAGGACCTTTACGAACTCGAATTTAAAAAACAAGGGGTTAAACCACTGTGGGCCGGAACGACCCCCCCATATCAAATTGTAAATTCCAAGCATCCCGTTAAGACGATTGAAGATTTTAAAGGTTTGAAAATCCGCACATCGGGAGGGTTGCAGGAACAAATGATGCAGGCCTGGGGCGCAACACCGGTTTCCATATCAGGTACAGAGATTTATAGTGCCTGGGATCGCGGAACGATAGACGGAACGCTTATATCATTCTTTAGCTGGCCTGGTTATCAGGTGGACAAAGTAGCGAAATATACTACTACGAATGCGACGCTTTCTGCATTTGGTATAACTTATGTAGTCAATGAGAAAAAATGGAGTAGTTGGCCGAAAGAGGTCCAAGACGCCGTATGGCAGGCGAGCCAGGAAATGCCTGAAATAATGGGAAAAGGGGCTATGGAAGACGAAGACAAATTGATAGAAGAATATAAGAAGTTTAACATCGAATTTTATGAACTGCCGGCAGACGAATTGGAGCATTGGAATAAGGAGTTAGCGCTGTTTAATGATAAGTGGGCTAAAGATTTCGATACAAAAGGATTGCCTGCATCAGAAATATTAAGAAAATTCAAGCAATATAATGAGGAATTTCAACAAGATTTTAAAAAGGGAGGAAATTAGGTTGGTTCCATACCGAGGAATCAGGCGCTCACTTCTTTTTGTGCCGGGTGAGAGTGAACGAAAGTTCCAACATGCCCTGAAAACGGCAGCTGATGGAATTATTTTGGATTTGGAAGATTCTGTAGTAGCTCATTTGAAGCCGGTGGCTAGAAAGCAAGTAAACAGATTGTTGAAAACAAGTGATTTTGCAGGGAAGGAGCGTCTTGTTCGAATTAATCCTTTGTCTTCTGGTTTAACAGAGCAGGATATTGAGGAAACGATTGCAGGAAGGCCGCATACGTATGTCATTCCGAAAGTGAGCGTTCCTGAAGACATTCAGCAAATTGACCGTATTTTAGAACGAAACGAAGATAAATATGGGTTCCCTTTAGGTTCTACAGGGCTGCTGGTTATTGTGGCGGAGACACCTGCTTCCATGCTTTATCTGCGTGAAATCGCTGCTTCTTCAAAAAGAATTACAGGTTTTACATGGGGAAATGAAGACTTAATTACCGCTCTTGGTGGCAAAAAAATTCGTGATGACGCCGGAGAGCTTATTCCATTGTTTCATATTGTTCGTTCATTCGCTTTGCTAACAGCTGTTTCTTTTAATATTGATCCTCTGGACGCAGTATATGCCAATTTTAAAGATTTGACGGGTTTATCGAAAGAGGCACAGGATGCGGCTGATTTAGGATATATCGGTAAAATCGCAATTCATCCTGACCAAATTAATCCGATTAATCGTCACTTTGAAATAAGTGATGAGGAAATAGCGGAAGCCCGTGAACTGGTGGAAGCTTTTGAGGTTGCGAGAGCTAATGGTCAAAATACGTTTGCTTTCAAAGGCGGTATGGTGGATGAACCTCATTATACTCGTGCTATGAAACTGTTAAAACGTGCTGACAGATTAAAGAATAGAATGAAGTTTTAGGGGAGGGGTGTATTGTGGGTGGCAAATATTTCGAAGAGTTAGAAGTAGGGCAAATTTTAAAACATCAGACAGCTAGAACGGTACATGATTACGATAATATTTTATTTTCTACATTAACAATGAACCCGCAACCGCTTCATCTTTGAGCATCGAGCTTTGAATCAACGCGGGGAAATTGTGATGCGTTGCCAGCGGGTGGCTCTGATGCTTAAACGTCCGATCGACAAGTAGATAAATAAGAGGTTCAAATACATTAAAAGAAGGTGATGAAGATAAACTTCGAATGGACCAAAGAACAATTAATGATTCGACGGGAAGTAGTCCGCCTGTGTTCCAAATTTGACGATAATTATTGGTTGAATTGTGACAGGGAACACCGTTTTCCCTGGGAGTTTTACAATGCCATTGCCGATGGGGGATGGATCGGTGTAGCGATACCCGAAAAATATGGCGGTGCCGGACTCGGCATTACGGAAGCTGCGATCGTATTGAATGCCATCGCCTCAACCGGGGCGGGGATGAATGGGGGAACTGCGATCCATCTCTCTTTGTTTGGCTTAAATCCGGTTGTAAAACATGGTTCCGAGGAAATGAAGGAAAAATATCTTCCCCTTGCTGCTTTAGGAAAATTGCATGTTTCGTTTGGAGTGACTGAGCCGGATGCAGGCACAGACACGACGCGAATCACTACATTTGCCCGGAGAGATGGAGATCATTTTATTATTAACGGAAAAAAAGTGTGGAATTCAAAAGCGAAAGAATCAAGCAAAGTACTTTTGCTTACAAGAACTACTCCCCTGGAAGAATGTAAGAGAAAAACGGACGGAATGACTCTTTTCCTCGCTGATTTGGATAAAAGGTATGTCTCGATAAAGGAAATCGAGAAACTGGGAAGGAATGCAGTCGATTCTAACGAGCTGTTTATTGAAGATCTCCCCGTCAGTGAAAAGGATGTAGTTGGTGAAATTGGCAAGGGATTTTATCATTTGCTCGATGGACTCAATCCGGAGAGAATCCTGTTATCGGCGGAATTTTGCGGATTAGGCATGTGCGCATTAAAGAAGGCTGTCCAATATGCCAACGAAAGGGTAGTTTTTGGGCGTCCTATTGGTAAAAACCAGGCAATACAGCATCCGCTGGCAGAAAGTTATGCCGAGTTGGAGGCAGCCGATTTGTTATGGCAACGTGCAGCATGGCTGTATGACAATGGTCAGCCCAGCGGAGCCGCTGCAAATGTTGCGAAATACATTGCAGCCGAGGTTGTTTTTAATGTTTGTGATCGGGCTTTGCAGACGTTTGGCGGGTTTGGGTACGCGAAAGAGTATCATGTCGAGCGGTACTGGAGGGAAGCGCGTCTATTAAAGATTGCCCCTGTTTCTCAAGAGATGGTACTCAACTATATTGGTGAGCATGTGCTTGATTTACCGAAATCTTACTAGATGATCTTGTCTATCCATTTGTTTTCGGAATGGCTCGTTTTATAAACGGCTTTTGTAAAGATAGAACTTACGCATAATTTTAATTGGGGGTGGGTTTTTTGTTCAAAGATTTGCAATTACCGGTAATAAAACTACCGGAAGCTGCAGAAAAAGTACGGAAAGAAGTCCGTACTTTTATTAAAGAGGAACTTCAGAAAGGCACATTCGAGCCTCACTGTGATTCCTGGTTGGGAGGGTTTTCTCCTGAATTTAGCCGTAAACTTGGTGAGCGTGGATGGCTTGGCATGACATGGCCCCGTGAATACGGAGGTCATGGACGTTCAGCACTCGAGAGATTTATAGTAACCGAAGAATTGCTGGCTGCCGGTGCCCCGGTTGCAGCGCACTGGATAGCAGACCGTCAAACGGGGCCGCTTTTGTTGCGATTTGGAACTGAATCACAACGGAAAAGGTTCCTTCCTAAAATTTCTGCCGGAGAATGGTATTTTGCCATTGGGTTAAGTGAACCGAATACCGGTTCCGACCTTGCATCGGTCCGTACAAGCGCGAAAAAAGTTGAGAACGGCTGGATTATAAACGGTAGTAAAATATGGACCAGCGGAGCACATCGTGCCCATTACATGATTGCATTATGCCGAACTTCCCCTGTTACTGGCGAACGTCATGAGGGAATGAGTCAATTGATCATTGATTTGGCTTCTCCTGGTGTAACTGTTCGCCCCATTCGCCTGATCACGGGGGAGCATCATTTTAATGAGGTGATATTAGAAGAGGTCTTCGTTCCTGACGAAATGGTGATCGGTGATATCGGAAACGGATGGAAGCAAAGTATGACGGAATTGGCGTATGAGCGGAGCGGTCCGGAACGTTTCCTGAGCACATTCCCTTTACTGGTTGAGTTAGTAAGGGTTTTGGATAAGAATGCGAATGAAAGAGCAAGAATTTCGATTTCCGAATTGGTGGCCCATTTATGGACCCTGAGACGGATGTCATTAGGGGTGGCCGGGCTCCTTGAAAAAGGTATCGCCCCAGACATAGCAGCCTCTCTGGTAAAAGATCTGGGTACTCAATTTGAAAGCAAAATTGCGGAAACAGCACGCTTGCTTTACGCTTCTGTGCCATCCCTTGCTTCATCTTCCCGCTTTGAAGTCCTGCTTGCACAGGCTTTACTTCATTCACCAGGGTTTACACTGCGTGGAGGGACTACCGAAATATTACGTGGAATTATTGCGAGGGGGTTAGGGATTCGATGACAGATATTCAAGATATGATTTTAAATACCGCGACAAAAATCATGGAAGATTTATGTACAAAAGACGTTATTCATGCTGCTGAACAAGGCGCCTGGGCCGGTGATTTGTGGAATACTTTGGCGGAAGTGGGAATGACTACGATTGGTATCCCCGAAGAATCAGGGGGGGCGGGTGGAAGTTTGGAAGATGCGATGGCTGTTTTGCGGATTGCGGGCAGATTTTCGGCTCCGATCCCGTTAGCGGAAACATTGATGGCCAACAGGTTGCTTTCATTGTCCGGATTACCAGTTTCTACGGACCCATTAACCGTTGTCCCCGTTGTTCAAAACGAAATGATTTTTGCGAAAAAGTCTTCTAAAGGCTGGGTGATTACCGGTAAAGCGGGTCAAGTGCCCTGGGCAGAAAAAGCAAAGGGCATTGTGGTAGTAGCGAATACAGATGAACAACCGATTATCGCATTTGTTGACTCAAATTCATGCACGATTAAACCCGGAATAAACTTAGCAAATGAGCCGCGCAACGAAGTTGTTTTTCAGGATGTGTTTGTAGAAAACCAGCTTGTTGCGACTGTGCCGTTTTCTACTCAAACAATTTATAACCTGGGTGCTTTGACCCGGGTGGTGCTTATGACCGGGTCTTTAGAACGCATTCTAGAGCTTTCAGTACATTATTCGAAAGAACGCTCACAATTTGGGAGGCCAATCGGACGCTTTCAAGCAATCCAGCAACAGCTGGCGGTTTTGGCCGGTGAAGTTTCTGCAGCAAGTATCGTAACGGATTTTGCCGTTTATGCATTCGAGAGCGAATACGCTAAGGAAGAAATAATGATCGCCAAAATTAGAGTCGGAAATGCAGTGGGCACCGCTGTGCCTATCGCTCATCAAGTCCATGGGGCTATTGGTTTTACTGACGAATATCCACTACATCATAGTACGCGCAGGTTATGGTCATGGCGTGATGAGTTCGGTACGGAAAGTGAGTGGGCAAATGATCTTGGGGAAATGATAATCGAAAACGGTCCGGAAAAATTATGGCCTTTCATTTGCTCATCTAAATCGTACTCTTATGAAAGAACGGTTTAGAAAGAACAGAAAAAATAATCCGGATAAGGATGTGAAGATATGAGATCATTAATGAAATATTTTGATTGCTTAGAATTATTTTTCTATTTCATCTCGAAGCTTGCGGTCTTCCTTATGATGTTGACGACAACGGCTGATGCCATATGCCGTTATTTATTTAATAGCCCAATTGTCGGCGCATACGAGTTTGTAGAAAGTTATTTGATGGTTGTGGTAGTGTTTTTAAGCTTGAGTTATGTGATGAAAGTGAATGGCCATATAAAGGTAGATATGCTGGTGGAGCATTTGCCTGACCGCCTTGTCAGAGTGTTGAATATCATATTTCTGCTTGCCGGCGCCCTGTTGATGCTGGTGATCGGTTATCAGGGAGTACTGGCGACGGAAGAAGCATGGGTAAACAATTACACATCAAGCGGTTTGATTGCCTGGCCCACATGGCTTTCGGTTATTTGGGTGCCAATCGGCTCTTTTCTTTTTGTGTTGCGTTTGATTCTGGAAGCAATCAAAGTTGCGCTAATGAATAGCGATGATGAAGAAGCGGCCAATGCTGCGATGGGAATGAATAGTGATGATGAAGATGCGGCCAATCATAATGTCTTTTAATGTTGAAATAGAAAGGAGTACGACATAGTATGACTGTTGCCATTCCTCTTTCACTATTACTATTTTTGTTGGCATTTGGCATGCCAATCGCTTTTGCGATGGCGGTATCGGGAACCGTTGGCTTGATTATGCTCGGAGGGGTAGAGATGTTTATGGGGATTGCCCAAACAACCCCCATCGAAAGTGTATCCAGCTTTTTATTAAGTACAATTCCGATGTTTATCTTGATGGCTGAGTTTATGACAGCGAGTGGAATTACAAAAGATTTATTTCGTGCCGGTTATAAGTGGCTTGGTCATTTGCCGGGCGGATTGGGAATTGCAACCGTTTTCGCCGGAACGGGACTAGCCGCCGTATGCGGGTCCTCAACAGCCTCTGCGGCGACCTTAGCGGCATCCGCTGTTCCAGAGATGCAGCGGTATGGATATAAGACACATTTTGCAATGGGTGCTGTAAGTATTGCTGGAACATTGGCGATTATGATTCCACCCAGTGTCGTACTGATTCTTTATGGAATTTTGACGGAAACGGGAATCGGTTCCCTGCTCATCGCTGGAATTATTCCGGGAGTACTTACTGCCGTCGGCTACATTATAACGATTTTGATTTGGGTGAAAAAGTCTCCGGACGTTGCGCCAAAAATTGACGTTATACCGACAATGAAAGAACGGTTTCAATCTTTAAAGAATATCTGGCCTATGCTCCTTTTGGTCGCTATTGTCGTTGTTTCAATTTACTCGGGCATGGTTACGGCTACAGAAGCCGGTGCCATCGGCGCTTTTGCGGCTTTTTTAATCGCTTTGGGGATGCGCCGCCTGACAGTGAAGAATATACTTGAGGCATTGAGCCGTACGCTTAAGTCAACGTCGATGATACTGCTGATCGTCATGGGGGCTATGTTTTTTGGCTATTACCTTACATCGACACAGGTTACACAGAATCTTGTTGAGCTCATACAAATGATGGATATACCTAGATGGATCATCCTTATGTTTATTATAATTTTGTATTTAATATTGGGAATGTTTCTTGATCAAATAGCCATTCTTATCCTTACGTTACCGTTTACATTCCCTTTAATTATTGCCCTGGGATACGATCCGGTTTGGTTTGGGATCATTGTCACAAAAACAGCGGAAATAGGATTGGTCACCCCTCCCGTAGGAATGAATGTATTTGTGGCTTCCGGCTCGGCCGGTGTTCCGACTGCTGTTGGTTTCAAAGGGGTATTTTGGTTTGTTGTTGCTGATTTATTCATCTTATTGCTCCTTATCCTGTTTCCCTTCCTTTCCACCTGGTTGCCGGGCCTTATGATGTAATGCACATGCATTCAAGGGAAATGGAAAACGCTCTGAAGATTCTATTTGTCGGGGAGTGACCGGAATTGAATATTGATTTATCAGAAGAGAATAAGCTTATTAGACAGTTAGCGAAGTCTTTTGCTGAAAAGGAAATTCTGCCAAAAATAAAAGAATACGAACAAAAGAGGAGATTTCCCCGTGATATTATTCGGAAAATGGGAGAGCAAGGCTTTTATGGTGCTTGTTTCCCCGAAAAATATGGTGGTTCTGAACTTGGTTTCTTAAATTTGGCAATTATTGCGGAAGAAATATCGCGTGTCAGTGCATCGATTGGGAGTACTTTCAACGCACAATCGATGACCGTCCCTTTTACCATTTTAAACTGGGGGACGGAAGTGCAGATCGAAAAATATGTTCCAAAACTTATTGGGGGGGAATGGATTGGGTTTTTTGGTTTGACTGAACCCGGAGGAGGATCTGATGCTGCAGGTTCGATGAAAACAAGAGCGATATTGGACGGTAACGAATATGTAGTAAACGGGCAAAAGGTTTTCGCTTCTTATGCCAGTGTTGCAGATGTAGGGTTGCTTTTTGCAAAGACGGATCCCGATGCTGGCCATAAGGGCATATCCGCTTTTATCATTCAAATGGACAGACCGGGGATTGAAGCAAAAGATATCTCAATGAGTTCTCTCGGTAATTTAACCAAAACGTGCGAATTATTTTTAACCGATTACAGAATTCCAAAAGAAAATTTGTTAGGCAATGAAGGGGAAGGTTTCAAGATTGCTATGAATGCCCTCGATTACGGGCGTTTAACAATTCCGGCCCGGTCGGTGGGGCTGGCGCAAGCTTGTTTAGAGGCCGCTATTCAATATTGTAACGAAAGAGTTGTAGGCGGCCACAAAATCGGTGAGTACCAGATGATTCAAAGGCTGATTGCTGATATGACAGTGGAAATTGAAGCGGCCCGTTTATTGACTTATAAAAGCGCTTACTTAAAAGACAAAGGGGCGGCGACTACGAGAGAAAGTTCTCATTCCAAATATTTTGCGGCTGAAGTCGTATGGAGAGCCGCTCAGGCGGTTTATGAAATTTATGGCGGCTATGCTCTGGCTGATGAATATCCGATTAATCAATACCTGGCTTATGCAGGTTTATTCCGTACGGGAGAAGGTTCTGCCAATATTCAACGAATTTTAATCGCGGAAGATGCTCTTGGCTGGAAGGATGCCAATCGGCATAATATGAAGCGCCGTTTTTCTCTTAAAAGCGATATCTTCTAGATTAAATTCAATATTTGAATCCTATTATACAGGGAGTATGAAGATGAAAAGTCTATTCAATACAAAGGTTTGCAAAATACTTGGAATCAAATACCCGGTTATGCAGGCGGGGATGGGGTATCTGGCCCGGGGGAGATTAGCAGCGGCCGTTTCCAATGTCGGTGGCCTTGGCGTAATCGGTACCGGGCACTTGACTCTGGATGAGCTGCGTGAAGAAATCCGTCTGGCGAAGTCGCTAACCGATAAACCGTTTGGCGTCGATATCTTGTTCGGAAAAATTATAGCGGATCACAGCAGCCAGCAGGTTGCCCGTTATTCCCACGAAGTTGAGAAGCAAATTGAAATCACACTGGAGGAAAGAGTGCCGGTGCTGATTTCCGGGTTGGGGAATCCGCTGGGTGTGATTAAGGAAGCTCATCAATTGGGCATGGTGGTTATGTCCGTGGTCGGTAATGTTAAACAAGCGGTGCAACTGGAAAAAGACGGTGTTGACATCATCATTGCCCAGGGACATGAGGCAGGAGGGCATACCGGAAGTGTAGGGACGATGGTCTTAGTGCCACAGGTCGTTGATGCTGTCAAGATCCCGGTAGTGGCTGCCGGCGGCATCGCGGATGGAAGAGGGCTGATAGCCTCCCTATCATTGGGTGCAGGCGGTGTCTGGATGGGGACCAGATTTATTGCAAGCCACGAAGCTCATGCCCATGATAATTATAAGCAAAAGATCGTGTCTATTAATGAGGAGGGAACCGTCATCTCCCGGGGCCACAGCGGCAAGCCTGTCCGTATGATTAAGAATAACTTTACTGATTACTGGAAAAAACGTGAGAATGAAATTCACCCGTATCCTTTGCAGTTGATCGAAGTCGGAAAAGAGGCCTCTAAGCACGCGAGAATTGATGGCGATGTCGAAAACGGCGTTGCTCCGGCCGGGCAGATCGCCGGTATGATCAAAGGTGTGAAAAGTGCCGGACATATCGTTGAAGACATCATTCAAGAAGCGGAAGAAGTGCTGAGCCGCTTCCAGGCATGAGATCATGGCTCCTGGTTTTTTCTATGATATTTTTCCCTAAAATATTATTTAGCCTCTTTTGGCTTCCCCTCATGGATAGGTTGAACAGTGTATAGCATACATATCAAATGGGTACGCTTATTTGATACAAAGAAAAAAGTCGACGATTCCTTAGTTAGCGTAGGAAAAATCGACTTTTTTCGTATGCAAACATTCTTAGCGTATATTTTCCTTAAAAAGTTAACGGTACCCTTAAGCCGGTGTTTTTTTATTTTTATCCACATATTACAAGTATTAACCGTCCATGTAAGAACGTTATTTTGTTTTGGTTCCCTCAGACCCGGCGATCCATATTTTTGATCCATCTGTGTATTTTCCGCCGCTATCCCACAACAAAACAATCTTTCCATCTTTACTTTCCGCTTTTTTTACCGCTTTTTTTACCGCCCAATCAACCTTGTCAGGTCCGTTTGTTAAAATAATAGCGCTCTCTGCTCCATAAACTTCCCCTGGTTTTGCCGCTCTCCATTTCCCCTTCGTTTTATTAAACGTGTAAGTACCATCTTTATTAATGGTCAGTGTACCATTCGAAGCGCCAGGGTTATATTTGCTTCCAGCATAGTTTCCTGAATTAACGTAATAATATGATGTCATGCCGCCCGGTATCCAAAGCTTCCATTTCCCAATGAAATCATTTACATTTAGGTTTTGTTTCTGTTTTTCCTGTGACTTTTTTGTATCAACTGGCTGTGTATTTGTTTTTGTATTCCAATTCTCTGTCCATATCTCCGTTTTAGTTGGTTGGGACCATACTTCTGTTTTAGACGGCTCCGACCATATTTCCGCAGCTTCTGCCTGACTTGCGATGAAAAGGGCAAGTATACTCAAGCATAAACTTTTCTTAACCACTAAAATCACCCTCCCTCTTTTTTTGAAACCCCATAATTTTCAGTATATTATATGTATTTCGATAAATCAATTCCCAAAATAAGAAGAGGGTATCCAAAACTAATATGGCCTGCATCATGTTCCAGAGAGGAAGTGATCGGGATGGGATGCTATTTTGGAACGATGTTTGACGGTCACAATTTTTTTATCCTCAACAATTTTAAACAGCTCATTCATATCCGTACTGTGCTTTTTTTAGCTCTTGAAACCCTTGTGGCTCTAAGGTTCCGAGTATTAATGTTTCTATTGTTCATCCTGTTTTTACTTGGCCGACCTTTTCTATTGATGCTTTGATTGGTATAGGTGTTCCTCTATGTGTCGTTACCATGGCATCGCAAAATGCTCCTGGTATTGGTGTCTTGCGAGCAGATGACCATAATACACCAGTCAGTCCTCTTGTTACAACAACCGGTATTACATCACTATTGCTTGCTCCGTTTGGTTCTCATGCCATTAATTTGGCAGCAATAACGGCTGCGATCTGCACGGGAAAAGAAGCGCATAACGATCCAGATAAACGCTATATTGCAGGCATATCATGCGGTGTATTTTATCTTTTATTTGGTATTTTTGGTGCAACAATCCCCTCTATTTTTTCTGCACTACCAGCTGAGCTCATCGCTGTAATAGCTGGACTGGCATTATTCGCTTCACTAAGTTCCAGCCTTTCTTCAGCAATGGAGGGTTCACAAAAGGAAAGTGCTTTAGTAACTTTTCTCGTTACCATATCGGGCATATCCATTGCTGGAATCGGATCAGCATTTTGGGGACTTATTGCTGGTATAATAACAAACTATATTTTCACAGCGGATATAAGAAAAATATTTTCAAAGAAGACCATGAATGCCTCTGAAAAAAGCTTTGAAAATTAGAAGTTGATGAGAAGGAGAGGAAGCACAAGTAGATTTTATAGTCATTGGTTCATACTAGAGGTGCTATTTTTTTAGCAACCAAAGAACAAAAAAATTGGTTGAACAACAATAGGAAGAAATGAAACAGTTTACAGAGCGTCGGTTACTTAATAGCCGGTGCTTTTTGTGTATATAATAAAGAAAGTATTTTTTGGCAGGAGGGAACAATGAGCGTACATCACAGTGATAAAAAACCAAATCGTTTAATCCATGAGAAATCACCATACTTATTACAGCATGCCTACAACCCCGTAGACTGGTATCCGTGGGGAAAAGAAGCTTTCGACCGGGCGAAAAAAGAAAACAAGCCTATTTTTCTTAGTATCGGCTACAGCACCTGCCATTGGTGTCATGTCATGGAGAGGGAAAGCTTCGAAGACCAAGAAGTGGCCGATCTGCTCAACCAACATTATGTTTCCATCAAAGTCGATCGTGAAGAACGCCCGGATGTCGATCATATTTACATGGAAGTTTGCCAGGCCATGACCGGACACGGTGGCTGGCCGCTCACCGTCGTCATGACGCCGGACAAAAAACCGTTCTTCACCGGCACATATTTTCCAAAAGAAAGCAAATACGGTCGGCCGGGCCTCATGGACATTCTTACGCAGCTTCACAGCAAATGGACGGAAGATCAGGACCGTGTTGTCCGCACCGGTCAGCAAATCGTCGATGCCATCCAGGAACACCACAGCAAAACAAAAGGCAAAGGGGAGTTGACGAAAGAAACGCTTACCCAAGCCTACGAGCAGTATGAGAGCACATTCGATCCGCAGTACGGCGGATTTGGACAGGCGCCTAAGTTTCCGTCACCGCATAACCTTTCTTTCCTTTTGCGTCACTGGAAACTAACCAAGCAGACGCATGCGCTGGAAATGGTCGAAAAGACGCTGGATACCATGCATCGTGGTGGTATATATGATCACGTGGGAGGAGGTTTTTCCAGATATTCTACTGACGAAAAATGGCTAGTCCCGCACTTTGAGAAGATGTTATATGATAACGCGCTGCTTGCGCTCGTTTATCTAGACACCTACCAGGCTACTGGAAAAGAAAAGTATGCGGATGTGGCCCGCCAAATTTTCACGTATGTACTTCGTGACATGACCGATCCGGAAGGCGGATTCTATTCAGCGGAAGACGCTGACTCAGAAGGAGAAGAAGGCAAGTTTTACGTCTGGCGGCCGGAAGAAGTTCATGCCATCCTCGGGGAAGAAGACGGGGCACGCTTCAACCGGGTGTACGATATTACGGACTATGGAAACTTCGAGCATAGTACGAGCATTCCGAACTTGGTCGAGAAATCGCTCGAACAATCGGCACAGGAAGAGGGCATGGAATTAGACGAACTAAAGCAGTTCATTGAGAAATGCCGTGTGCAGTTGTTTGAAGCGAGAGAAAAGAGAGTGCACCCACATAAAGATGATAAAATTCTAACCGCCTGGAATGGGCTGATGATCGCGGCGCTGGCCAGAGGGGCAGTTGTACTCGGTGACGAAGAATACGCGAAAGCTGCCGCGAATGCGGTCCACTTTATCGGAAATAAGCTGCAGCGTGAAGATGGTCGTCTGCTTGCGCGATACAGGGATGGCGAAGCAGCGTTCCCTGGGTATCTGGATGACTATGCATTTTTAATTTGGGGACTGCTTGAATTATATGAAGCAACGTTTGAGGCGGATTATCTCATGTATGCGTTGGAACTTCAGGAGCAGCAGTTTGCACTGTTCTGGGATAAAGAGAGTGGCGGGTTTTATTTCTACGGCAGTGATGCGGAGCAGTTGCTGACGCGCCCGAAAGAGCTGTATGACGGGGCAATGCCATCAGGAAATTCAGTGGCGGCAATGAACCTGGCCCGATTGTCTCGCCTAACAGGAAATGATGACATTGTACGCCTCACCAGTGAGCAAATCTCAGCATTCGCAGGGGATGTGGCGTTGCATCCGATGGCATACTCCCATTTTATGATGGCGGTGCAATTCTTATTTGGACCGACACAAGAAGTCGTGATTGCAGCACCAAACAAACAAGCGGCTCAGGAGATGGTGCAGGAAGTTCGAAGGCACTTCATGCCGAATGCCGTTGTGTCCGTCGTGACAAATGAGGCAAGAGAAAACTTATTGCTTCTAGCCCCAATGTTGACGGATAAAACGCCGAAGGATGGCAAAGCAACCGCCTATGTCTGTGAGAACTTTGCCTGTCAGGCGCCGGTGACAAGCCTTGAGGAATTGAAACAACAGCTGACATAAACGGTTTCGAAAGCTCTCTCCTTTTTCTTCTTTTGTACGTTTACAAACTAGGTACGTGCACTGTCTCTATTATGCTTTTTTTAACATACAATGAGTATGGGACGCAGCAGTACAGAAGAAAAAGGAGGTGTTTCGTCATGAAGAAAGACAGTTCAAACCGGAGGAAAGAACTGCATGCCATTAACCAGCGGCTATCAGGAATTAAAAATACGCTCCGTAAAATAGAAGGTAACATAATCGAGACAAAGGATAGCAGGGAAAAACTTGAAAATACGTTGTATAACATTGAAGCTCATATTAAGGAGACAAAGGATAATAAGGAAAAACTTGAAAATATCCTGGTAGAGCTAGCAGAGGTTAAACAGCATCTAGCCAAAAGAAACAATAGACAGCCTAGAAGGCGGCGCGATAAGGGCGAAGCGGAAGTTCAAACTGCTCCGAAGAAGAACCAGGCAACAGACGCAGAAAAAAGCAGCCTAGAGGCTTTACTTGGAAATATGGACTTCGCCCAGATCGTAAAACTTTTGCAAAACCCGATGGTGCAATCTATGTTAAAAAACATCTTATAAAAACAAAAAAGCACGTATCCTTTTAAAAGATACGTGCTCAGAATGGGAAGAAACCTTATTTGTAAAAACAAAGAATTTCCCGCAAAGAATTTGATGCCCCGCATTCGCTCCTATAAGCTTTTAGAGGTATGAGGAAACATTTTTATACCCTTGGGCTACGATTTTCAAAAAGATACTTTCTCAACAACCGACCTTAGTCTAATACACAATTAGACTAAGGTTTTCTAATTTTGTTCGAATTATTTCGTATCATAAATACATCCGTCTTCCCTTACTTATGTTGCTGATGGATAGGCCTCGATTTTAATCGTAGAGGCTATACAATCAGCATGCGCATCTCCTGCGAGATCTGCTTTTACATCTGCATCTCGTATCTTCTCCTCTGACCCTAGCGCACATACAGTTTGAAGAAGCGCCAAATTGGTTGGATGCTTTACTTATAAAATAACCATACGTACTCTCTAAAAAATTACCTATTTTCTTTATCATCTTTATCCCTCTTTTTCAATTTTTCTTCTTTCCTGCGTAAGGAAAGAAGGCTTCTGCCACTTTCCTTTGAGGAGCTCCCGTCATATATATACTATGAACGGAAAATACGGAGAGTGATGGGACAAGGTCTAGGTAAAGATCCCATTTTTTATCGACAAAGGAAAGAGGGAGAAAGGAATGATATCTTGGTTTCTTTGGGGGTTACTGGGAGTGGCTCTCATCGCCGGTGCCTATTCGTATTTTTTTCTGACGGGGTTTCGTGAAATGATTGGCTGCCATATTGGAATGAATATAACGATGACAGCAAGCGTGCTTGGAATCGCAACAGGTATTGTATTTGCCTATCAATTCCCTTCTATTTATACCGTTGTTACCATTATCAATACGCTTGTGGCCGTTATGATTGGTGTTTTGTTTGGATCGCTTGGTGATTTCCAAACGGTAATAAGCGGGGCAATAAGCGGTATAATGGCAGGAATCATGGGCCCGATGCTGGGGGCTATGGCTGATCAGCCGTTTCTTTTAATGACATGTATTACAATCGTGAGTGTTTTTTCCTTTGTGGTTGTATGTTTTTCTGTAAGACTCGAAAAAGAAGAACAAAAGGGAGCTTCTGAAAACGGTATGGAGAGGGAGAAGGACTAAGGTATAGCCTCAAACGTATATTGAATCCTGCTCGTTTCTCCGTCTTTTACAATATGGATGTCAGCTGTCCATTTTCCAGCCATTGTGGGAGTAACCTTTGCGAGAAAGCCTCCATCTTTTTTTTCAACAGGCACCGTCGTTTGGCCGTGGTTCATCCCTGACATTGACAACGTGATGGTTACCTCGGTGTTCTTTAGTGAATGGTCCTCTGGTTTTGTTGATGTGATGAAAAGCTCGTTTTTCTGATGGACTTTTGCCGGTAAAGGATGTAGATGTATCTGGATATCCTGCCTCGGTTGAATGGGTGTATTTTTTTCTGAACATCCTGCGAAAAATAGTGGGGTGAAAAATCCAAGCATGATAAAAAAAGCAAGGGATTGTTTCATTCTGTACATTCTTATTCTCCTCCCATTTTCAAACTACTCTATTGTATGCAGAGGTACCGTAAACAAAACGGAGATTTTGTACGCCAAGCAGATGAGGTAGAGTAGTAAACCTGAGTCATTCAGAAATCCCCCGGAAATTTAATTCCCCTATTTGTAAATGGCAAGCCCGAAGCCTTGAAAAAAGGCGGTAACCTAACACTCGTCTGTACTTGTCTGCATAGTATGCAGTGTAGTTCAATCCACTGTACATGGGAGGTGGGCATATGGGCTTTTTTGGTGAGAGAGAAGAAATTGGGATTATCCTTGTTCTCTTTATCCTCTTGGTCATTATTGCGTGTGCATGTGACTAATAGGTAGGAAAAGGATTCCCCTGCTCGTTACGTAGCAGCAGGGGAATCACTTAAGAAACCCAGTTGAAAGCAGGAGAATTACCCCGATATCATTTTCGGCAAACTTAACTCTTCAGGATCACTTTTGAGCGATTAAAAGTGATCCTTTTTCTTAACAAGGTTATTGCATCTCTTTTAAAGAGAGGCATTCGCCTAACACTCGTCCATACCTGCCTGAATAGCATGAAATTATGTCTTAACCTAAACCTAAATTAAGAAGAGAACGGGCTGTTCTTCATCATGCACGCTGTCCTCGTTTATCGCAAAACAAAAAAACCATGGATGTAGAGTCATCCATGGCAAATAAGATACAGCAGCACCCATTAAATGAAGAAAAAGAATGGGAAGAAAAAGCGACGGAAGAAAAAACGTCGTCTGCGTCTGCGTCTAAAAAATCTTTGTGACGCTTGAACATCCTCTTCTTTAACGTTTACGTTCTCCTCAAGGAGTTTAACGGAAGGATCATTGACAGTATAATGGTCCGGCAGTAGTACAGTAACACCTTTTCTATTCACACTTTCAATTTTTCCATAGAAGGAACCGGACTTTGTATTGATGACTGTCCATTTCCCTGCTTTTTCTGCCAATGTTCGACGAAGCTCAGACATTCTTTGATTCCACCTTTCTTAATGACTTCGCTATAGAATATGAGGGAATATAACGTCTCGTCCTAGTTGAGTGCCTTAATCACCGTCCATATTTGGTATTACATTCCCTTCGTCAAATGGACGAAGACAATCAGCGATATCCTCAAAAAAAGACTCTATTAGGGGGTGATGCTTTGTTTTAAATTGGTGATAAGATTGTTTACCCAATGCATGGTGCAGGGGTAATCGAAAGCATAGAGGAAAGGGGATACTACAATAGGACCAAAACATCCTTCCAATCATCAGCCGGAACATAGGATGAACACAGGAGTTGTCCATATCGAGAAAAAGGAAAAGGAAATGATTGTTCAGTTGAGATTGCCGGGATACAGCCATAAAGATATACAAGTGGAAGTTGCACAAGGTTCGTTATCCATTCTAGCTGCACATAAACCCGGGAGCCTTATAAAAAGTATAGCATTACCAGAAAACACAAAAACAGAAAAGATACGGGCAACCCTCCGTGATAACACGCTAACGGTGTTCATTCCACTACGAAGCATTGACGAGACGGCCATACACCTCTGGCATAAACGGCACAGCATTTCTGTTGAATAACAAAAAACGCTATGGATTGGTTTCCGTAGCGTTTTTTTATCGCAGATGCAGGAGGGAAGAGAATATCCTCTTACTTTGAAAGGGGAGAAAAATTCAGGAGCCCGTATCCCTTTCGTGCTCCACTCCGCTTATTCAGGCGCTTCAAATAACTCTCAGCCCTAGCGCCATTCAGCTCAGGATGGCGGCCAAGCACGAGAGCCGCTCCACCGCTAACATGCGCGGCTGACATCGACGTACCGCTCTCCGTCCTATATCCGCTTCTCCAGCTGCTTCTTATGTCTACTCCAGGTGCCATCATGTCGACCGGACCTCTTGTGCTTGAAAAGGAAGCCCGCTTCATCTCCCGGTCAACCGCCCCGACTGAGATGACCCACGGAAAACGTGCCGGATAATCCACAAGCCCGCTGCGTTCCCCGTCGTTTCCTGCCGATGCAACCAAAATCATTCCCTTCTGGTGAGCTTTTCGTGTCGCGTATTCCAGGGCGGCGTTATAGTTGCTGTCTCCAAGGCTCATATTCAGCACTTGTATATGGTTATCCATCGCCCATTCAATGCCCCTGATTACATCGCTAATTCTCCCGCTGCCGTCCCGATCCATCACTTTAATCCCGTAGAGCTTCGCTTCTGGAGCAACTCCATAAAGGCCACCGGCTCGACCGCTGGCGGCGATAATGCCAGCTACATGAGTGCCGTGTCCGTTATCATCTGTAAAATTGCGGTTTTGTGCAATGATATTGTATCCTCCGGCAACACGGCCGCGCAGAGCCGGATGCGAGGAGGCAATGCCGGTATCCAGTACGCCTACACGAACACCCTTCCCTGTACTTTTGGGCCAGGCGTCCGGTGCATGAACGATCTGAATGTTCCAGGGGATGGGGGATGCAGACGGATTGAGGATAGAGGGGGCGGCCCGGTGTACCCGGATTTGAATGTCCTCCTCAACAAGGGAAAAAGCGGGATGCTTACTAAAAAATTTGATGTTCTCAACATCAGCAACGATGAAAGGGAAATGCTTGTGGCAGTACAAAATCTCAATCCCATTCTGCTTCATACAGACTTTACGGGCCTGATTCATGTTGGCTTTTACATGAATCAGGTAACGTTTTGCCATAAATCAGCCTCCTCTTCCTACATGGTTAGTACCAGTATATGAAAAATGGAGTGAATGGGGATGTAATAGGAGAAGGGAGATACCTAAATTTCCGCCCTGTTTTATAAGGGCATGTAAACAAAATCTTGTCGCGTTAGTAAACAAGCAAAAGGAAGTACTACATTTAACATTTTTAGGACAGCGGAATTCAAAATGTATGCTATCGCCTCGTTACATATCAAAATTTTTACCAATACAATATAGTATAGTACAGGATAGGGGAGATGCAAAGAGTACATGAGTAAGGTCATGATGATCCATCCTTTATCACCTCTACGTTACACGGCCATAGGAGACTCTATTACCGCAGGGATTGGAGCCTGGTTTAATTATGGATATGCTTATCAGTATCGAGATTTCATAGAAAAAGATTGGAAAACACGTGTCATTTTTCGCAATTTAGGAAAGACAGGCTGGACAAGTCAACAATTGTTACACAGGCTCAGAAATGACGCCACCTTTTTCAAAGCCATACAGACAGCAGATATCATCACATGCTCCATTGGTGGAAACGATTTACTTCAGGCAGGCCGTGTTTATGATAAAACGAAGAATAAAAAAGCAGTAGAAATGGCGCTTCAAAATTTTCGCCATAATTTTCTTTTTATCGATCAAAGTATTAAAAACATAAAAAAATCCTCCACTGCTCCTTATATGCTCCGCTATATCGAACTCTATAATCCTCTGCCTGAATTCCCCCTGGCCCGGCAGTCGGTGAAAAAACTAAATCAAATTCTCCATAAGGCAGCCGACTCCCATACAAAGATTGCCCCTGTATATGCTGCCTTTTTACATCAGGAAAGTACATTGTTATTTATCGATGGCAAGCACCCAAACTATAAAGGTCATCGCGTAATTGCAGAAACCATTAGAAGTTTAGATGCTAAACCTTAACATTTGCCCAATCCCGTACCCATCATCTCATGCATCTCTTATGTAAAAGGGGGGAAGTACATGGCTTCCGGTATTTACAACAAATTACACTATTTTATTGGCTATATTGTTTTGTATCCACTAAATTGGTAATAGTGTTACCGTATCTTTTACTTCCAGAGTTTCAATCATTTCATGCCACGATTTCGGTTTGT
>Ga0310821_100325_pt1 | contig 26699 bp, 21 predicted proteins | sample P4_ome_FD_201300 | JGI IMG/M metagenome (GOLD analysis project Ga0310821, IMG submission 201300) | Sorghum-adapted microbial communities from Joint BioEnergy Institute, Emeryville, California, United States - P4_Day56_Rep1 | ecosystem: Engineered > Bioreactor > SSF (Solid state fermentation) >...
CACAGAACGAGGTGTTTTTTCTTTCAAAATATGTTTTGTCAAGGAACAAACTGAAACGATTATCATGTCAATTAGATCAACGACATAGACCGATTATTGATGTGCGAAAGTTGAGTACATTAAAATCCTCTCCTCATTCTTTCTTCTCTTTTCCTTCATATCCCATAAGTCAGCCGCCCTTCCCATCATTTTCATGTCGGAGCTGCGGCTGAAGGCCATGGTGATTTTGTGGAAGAGAGAGTGATTGCATCCTGATTCACGAATAGGTACTATATTTAATATAGTATAATGTAGGGGAACGCTCTTTATGCTGATGCGCAACTGCCGCACAGCCGATTGCCAGTCGAATGTCACAAATCATAAGGAAAGGTGCATCGTATGTTACAGGATGATTTCTATAAAGAGATACAACACGAACTCGAATTGTCTTACAAGGATAAGCTTGAAAACAATACATACCGTAAGCAAATTGATATTCCTTTATTTAAGTGTTTCGTTCAGCAAGTCAAAGAGGTGATACTGCCGGAATATTATCCGGCCCTGGACAGCAAAAGCATATCGATGGAGGAAAAGATTCGCCGCCTCCATGGTACGCTTGTCCAGCTTCTCGAGTATGAACACGAGAACGCGGCAAAGCACCAGGAGGACGCTATTCTGCTGATGAAAAAATTGCCCGGGTTACGAAAATATGCGCTGCTGGATATTAAAGCGGCGTATGAGAAAGACCCGGCTGCGACGAGTTATTATATGGTGGCCGCTTCGTACCCGGGCATCTATGCCATTATTAATCATAGAATCTCGCATGAGCTTTATTTGATGGGGTATCCTATCGTTGCGCGAATGGTATCCGAATTAACGCATGGGAAAACAGGCATTGATATTCATCCGGGAGCTAAAATCGGAGAGAGTTTCTTTATCGATCATGGAACAGGGGTCGTTGTTGGTGAAACTACGGAGATCGGCAACGGCGTTACCCTTTACCAGGGGGTAACGTTAGGTGCTTTTTCGTTCCGTAAAGATGAAGCAGGAAACATAGTCAAAGGAAACAAGCGGCATCCTACTATTCAGGATAATGTTACCATCTATTCCGGCGCCACCATTTTAGGTGGGGATACCGTTGTTGGCGCTCATTCGATTGTTGGCGGGAATGTATGGCTGACAAAGAGTATTCCGGCATACAGCAAAGTGACGGCGCAACCTACGATCAGCATCGTTACATGAGTGAGGCGCTTGCTATCGGTCAGCGCATGCCCTGTTTTCATTTTCGAGATAATTGTGGTAGACTTCACCTAAAGAGTTCTTCTATTTTTTGGTGTTGTTGTAAACATTCTTATAAAGAAGAAGAAGGAGATGATACACATGTACGATATTATCATTGTAGGAGCAGGACCGGCTGGGGCCAGTGCCGCTTTGTTTACTGCAAAAGCAGGAAAGAAGACGCTGGTCATTGATTCGGATAAAAGTATAACAAAACGGGCATGGATTGAAAATCATTATGGGGTAATGGAAATCACGGGACCGGATCTGGTGGAAATAGGGAAAAAACAGGCAGCTAAATTTGGAGCAGAAATCATCGAAGATAAGGTAGTAAATATCGCTAAAACAGATGCGGGTTTTCGGGTTGAAGCAGAAAAGAGCTCTTTTGAAGCGCAGCAGGTAATTCTTGCAACAGGGGTCCTCGTTGATCTTGCAGAAAAAGCGGGGCTAAAAACCAAACCCGGAACGGAGCCTCGAATTAAAACCGTATTTGATGTAGATGCAGAAGGGAAAACGAATATAGACGGCATTTGGGCAGCGGGTACAGCAGCCGGAGTTAGTGTCCATTCCATTATCACAGCAGGGGATGGAGCGAAAGTAGCCATTAATGTAATTAGTCAGTTAAATGGAGAACGGTACGTTGATCATGATGTGCTAAAATCATAAACGTATAGTAAAATCGCTAAAAAGGCAGCTATGGTTAGCTGTCTTTTTCTGTGAAAATTATGAGAAAAGAAGGAAGGGGAAGAGGAAATAAGATTCAGGGAAGAAAAAGGCCTTCGCCTTTTTCCGCATTTGTACTTTTCTAAATTAAGATCTGATAATTATCTCATTTTATTGAATTTATAAAATTTTATTTCTTCAGAGGAAGGAACTGAAGAGCAGGGGAGCGTATACATATAGAATAGACAAAAATCAGAGGAGGAGATACGAATGGGACAGGGCGCAACAGAAAAAGCAACGACAGGCTCAGTTGAAGCGTTTTGCGGCACCTGGGCATTGCTTCCGGAGAAATCCTGGTACCAATTCGGCGCACCTGCACAGCAGGCCAAGTACCGGATTAAGCAGGAAGGGAAGCAATTGGAGATTGGCGTTGAATGGACGGAGATGGACGGCCAGACGTTTAGGGCGACGAACTATTTTATTCCGGACGGCCAGCAGTATCCATACGATAACCCGGACATTGCCGATACTGTCTCCGCTTCGTTTACGGGCGAGAGGACGCTGGAGACGACATCGTTTAAAAACGGTGAAGTGTTGCTTTTCGCGCGTCGCGAGCTTTCAGAAGACGGCCGACACATGACGATTACGCAGAGCGGCCGGACACCGAAGGGCACCACGTTCTCGAATATCTCCATCTATAAAAAGCACCAGGAATAGAAGATGCTTCCCGGGCGGCAGACAAGCAAGAAAAAACCCGCGCATGGCCACGCGGGTTTTTGTCTGTCGATTTAATGCTTATATTCTTCGTCTGCAGGGGTGTCAAACCGGCACTCGCGGAGCGGGATGAACGTCGTCTTTTTCACCGCTTTGTAGCCGAACCACAGCAGGAGGAACAGCGGCAGGCCGATGTAGGAGACGAGCACGCCGTTCCAGTCAATGGCGTCTCCTGTGAAGGCGGAATAGTTTTGTCCAAGGATGACGATCATGCAGAGCACGAACGCGAAGATTGGACCGAATGGGAACCATTTCGCCCGGTATGGCAGGTCGCTCAAATCGCGCCCCTGGATGGTGTAGGCCCGACGGAAACGATAATGGCTGACTGCGATGCCGAGCCAGGCGATAAAGCCCGACATGCCCGATGCGTTCAGCAGCCAGGTATAGACTGCACCGTCACCGAAGAACGAGGCCAGGAAGGCGAGTATGCCGACAGCGGAAGTCGCCAGCAGCGCATTGACCGGAATACCACGGTCGTCCAGTTTGGCGAACAGCTTCGGTGCTTTGCCTTCTTTGGCGAGCACCCACAGAATCCGGGTAGAGGCGTACATACCTGAGTTGCCCGCGGACAGAACCGAAGTCAGGATGACGGCGTTCATAACGGACGCCGAGAATGCAAGCCCCGCTTTTTCAAATACAATAGTGAACGGACTCTTGGCAATGCCCTCGATGTCTCCGCTGATCAAGCTCGGATGGGTGTACGGGAGCAATAGGCCGATAACGAAAATCGCCAGGACATAGAACAGCAGAATGCGCCAGAATACCTGACGGATGGCTTTCGGTATGCTCTCTTTCGGATTATCGCTTTCCCCGGCCGCAACGCCGAGAAGCTCCGTTCCCTGGAATGAGAAGCCGGCTGCCATGAAGATGCCGAGCAGGGCCATGAAGCCGCCGTGAAACGGCGCATCATCTACGGTAAAGTTCTTGAATCCGACCGCCTCGCCGCCCATGATGCCGAAAATCATGGCCAAACCGATAACAATAAAGAGAATGACCGTAACTACTTTAATGAGAGCGAACCAGTATTCTGATTCGCCGTAGCCTTTGACCGACAGATAATTCAGACCGAACATCAAAAGGAGGAATAGGGCGCTCCAGAGAAACGACGAGCTCTCCGGAAACCAGAACTTCATCAACAGCGTACCGGCCGAAAGTTCCGCCGCAATGGTAATCGCCCAGTTGTACCAGTAGTTCCAGCCGAGTGCAAACCCGAGCGCAGGATCGACGAAGCGGGAAGCGTAGGTACTGAAGGAGCCGGACACCGGCATGAAGGTGGCCAGTTCCCCGAGACTTGTCATAAGAAAATAAACCATAATACCAATGGCGATATATGCGACCAGCGCACCGCCCGGACCGGCCGTATTGATGGCACCGCCGCTAGCGAGGAACAGCCCGGTTCCAATGGACCCGCCCAGCGAAATCATGGTGAGATGGCGCGCTTTCAGCCCGCGCCGCAGTTGTCCGTCCGGTGTCTGAGACGCCGTCTGCGCGTGCTCGGTAGTTGACTGTGATGGCATGTGCTGCACGTAAAAACACTCCTTTAATAAGATGCAAAAATGGGAAGGAAAGGAGTGGGAATATAAACAACACCGCCGAAGGAACCAACGGCGGTGTTCTTGATAACCCGCATCATACCTTCCATGAAGATAGCACACCATATCTGCGCGGATGCAGATATGACAGTTCCGTTCCTATTCGGAGACGGCCCCAGCCCGCGCGCCCAGAGATGCACACAGACTTCGGCGGTAGCTCCTTTCCAGTGAATTCCCGGGCGTTCTCTGCGCCTCCTTCACCATACTCCTAGCAACCGCGACCTCTACCCCATCGCTGATGATGAGGATATAATCGTTATTCATTTGAAAACAACGAGTCAATTATATAAAAGATTTATCGGCTGATCAACAACTTTTTGTTTTTTTAACAATTGTTTTTTCTTTATGCCGCATCTTTTTTAGCTGTCGAATGGCGGACGCCTTTTATTATGTCGACCATGCATCCGGCCAGAACACCGATGAAAGCCGGGGCAATCCAGCCGAATCCTGCTGCGTATAATGGCAGGTGCGCAAAGGCTGAAGAAAATTTACCAGTAAATAATATATTGTTGATCGTGTCCAAAATGCTGAACAAACCGACGAGTGTGACCGCCAGCGGATAGACTGACGGGTAGGCAGCAACATACCGATGCGAAAGTGCCAGTATGATGAGCGTAATGGCAATGGGATACAAAAGGCCAAGAATTGGCACCGATACGTTCAGGATCTGTGTCAGTCCCAGGTTGGCGATGGCCATGCTCCAGACGGTAAGAACGGTTGCCCACGCTTTATAGGAAAGCTTCGGTAGGGAAGCGGAAAAGAACTGGCTGCATGATGTAACGAGTCCGACGGATACGCACAGGCAGGCGATTGTAAACGTAAATCCGAGCAGAATCGTTCCTCCTGCACCGAACAGGTGATGCATCATAAGCGTTAAAACTTGCGCCCCGTTCTCGGCCTGCGCCGCATTCGGCGTCACGGCTCCGAGATAGCCGAGGATCAGGTAGATGACCGCAAGCAGCAGACCCGCACCGAGACCGGCGTAGATCATATAGCGCGACAGGCTTTTTTCTTCGTTTAGGCCTTTGGCTTTCAGCGTATTCGCGATGACGATGCCAAAGGCAAGTGCCGCGAGCGCATCCATTGTCAAGTAGCCATCCAGGAAGCCTTGAAAGGCCGGATTCGGTCCGTAGTTGCCTTCCGGGCTTTTGAGTGCATCCATCGGGGTGAAGAAGCTCTTTATGAAAATCACAGCAATCATCGCCAGTAAAAGCGGTGTGAGCAGCTTGCTGAACCGGTCCACCAGTTTGGACGGCGATAGGCTGAGCCAGAATACGAGACAGAAAAAAACAAATGTATAAAGCGCGGTGACTGTAGGATTCGCCGTTAGACCCGCGGGCAGAAACGGCGCGGCGCCCATCTCATACGCCAGACTTCCGGCGCGTGGAATCGCAAGCCCTGGGCCAATCGACAGATAGACGAGAAGCGGGAACAGGAATGCAAAGGCCGGATGGACCCGTTCGGCCAATGTGCGAAACCCGCCCGCTTTGGCGACGGCCATTACGCCAAGAATCGGCAGGCCTGCCGCCGAAAGAATAAACCCGGTGAGTGAAAGCCAGACATGATTGCCGGCCGCCTGTCCGAGAAACGGCGGGAAAATCAGATTGCCTGCCCCGAAAAACATCGAGAACAGCATGAAGCTGACAAACATAATTTCCTTTTTTGATAGGTGATTCATAAACATTCTCCTTCAATAAGTGCATAATTATCTATAGATAAAGTAAGGGGTTTTCTGAAAAAAAGGCGAGAATTTGTCATCGTATTATGTATTAAATCAAGTAAGTATGTGTGGCATTGTATCAATTTTATTTTCGAAATACTAGTTGATTTCCTATATTCGAAATTGTAAATGTAGTTAGCGGTTTCATAGATTGTGTGCGAACTACAGTGCTGTGTAATGGCGTAGATGGACAGGACAACGTATGCAGCAAAGGAAAAACCCGGGGTCGCCATGCTGGCTGATGCCGGGTTTTGTTGTGTGGTACAATATAGGACATAAGCGGAAACCGCGTGGTATTTATACAATTACCTGGTTTCGTAAGGTTTTCTTCAGTTCTTTTTTCAGGCGCGGGTCAATGGTTTTGGCGTTCATAATCTGCTCGTACGCCCGGCGCAGCGCGTGCCAGTAGGAGGCATTGTTGCGCTCCGGCGCCGTCTCGAGAAATTCAATGTAATGCTTGACTGCTTGATCGGTCAGCGGCTTTTTCAGCATTTCATCGGTGACATAGATCATTTTTCTCTTTTGCTCGCTTTTGTACGCGACATACGAAAAACCGAAAAAAATACTGAACATTAATAGAATACATACAAACTGCATCATTGTGTCTTAAACCTCTTTCGTTCTTGTCATGAGCTTTGTACTAGCCATGCCACAGCATAGCAAAAATTATACATTTTTGTACGGAAAAAAATATTTTTCAACAACATCTTCAACAATCTAATGTCGCAGGGAAGTGTGGAAATTTATTATGTTAATACCTCAGCCTACTTTCACTCAATCAGCTATCCGTAAATGGGTCAAAAGCCAGAAGATTTCGCCCTCCCATGCGGCTTTGCGCCTCCGAGAATTGCTTCACAATTTTGAGCTGGTCGGCGACCGGATACGGGCGGACCGTTGCCGGGATTTGCTCGAAAAAGCGGATGCGGCAGAGTTCGTCATCGCTTTCTGCGGGCATTTCTCGGCCGGAAAATCGACGATGATTAATGAGTTGATGGGCGAAGAATTGCTGCCGACGAACCCGATTCCGACAAGCGCCAATGTGGTCAAAGTGAAAACCGGACCGGCGCATGCCGTCGTCACCTTCAAAGAAAAAGGCGAGGTAGCCTTTCCGTATCCGTACGATGTGAAAGAAATTCAGGCATATTGTACGGACGGCGACCGGGTGGACCGGGTGGAAATCGCCCATCCGAACGATCAGCTGCCGCCTGGCGTTGCGATTCTCGATACACCCGGGATCGATTCGACAGAGGACGCACACCGCGTGGCGGCAGAATCGCTTCTGCATACGGCGGACTTGATCCTTTATATGACGGATTATAATCATGTGCAGTCACGCCTGAACAGCGAATTCATCGAGACGCTGCAACAGGACATGAAACCGACATGGCTACTTATCAATCAAATCGACAAACACGTAGCGTTCGAGGTGCAGTTCACGGAGTTTGCACGCAAAATCACCAATGCGTTCACCGCTCTCGGGGTTCAGGAAGACGAGATTTTCTTCACGACGGTGCGTGAGCCGGATCACCCGCATAACGATGTGCCGCAGCTGAAGCAGCGTCTGGCGGAGGCGATTGCAGAGAAACGGCGCCGTGTGACAGAGACGGTGCTGACTGCTGCGTATCTGCTGGTGCGCGACCACCTGCTCTGGCGGGAAGAGAAGCGGCGCGCTGAGATCGAGGCGCATCGTGCCGTGCTTGGGACATACAGCATGACAGACGGGGAGCGAATTGTCCGGGAGCTGGCCGATGTCAAAGAGCGGGAACAGGCGCTCACGGATGAGGCGGAACGGTTTGAACGCGAATTCGCGGCGAAGCTGGACCGGTTGTTCAAGAACGCGAACTTGATGCCATATCATACGCGTGAGTTGGCGCGCTCATTCGTCGAATCACAGCAAGTAAGCTTTCGCGTCGGACGCCTGTTTTCCGGGCACCGCACAAAAGAAGAGCGGGAGCGCCGCCTGACTCTTTTCCATAAGGAAGTCCGTGAAAATGCGGCCACCTACATTGACATCCACCTGAAGAAAATGATGCTTGAGCATCTGGAAGCATACGGGATTGAAAATGAACAGCTGCGCCGTTCCATCTATGAGATGGAGGTGCCGATTACGAAAGAGGTGCTGGTGGGCACAGTGAACAGGGGGGCGCTGTTCAGTACGGAATATGTTGTGCGCTATGCTTCGTTTGTCGTGGATGCCGTACGGCAGCTGTATACTCAGGCGGTGAAAGAAAAGATGGAAGAAGCGCTGCTGGATTTGAAAAAGAACCGGCAGAAAAAAGCGGACACGCTAAGCAGGCGCAAGGAAGAATTGGAGAAAAAACGTGCAGCCGTGCTGGAACTGCAGGCCATAGCGGCAGGCCAGCAGCGTGCGCTGCGTCAGTTGCTTGATACGCTGGGTGGATCGGAAGAGGAATTTTCTGTAGAGGAGATGCAAGAGGAATCGCCACGCGCGTTCCAGGATATTGGAGAAGAAAAGCGCACGGTACGGCAGGTGCCGCGCGTCCATATCGGACGTAAGCAGGCAAAACGCCGACGGCCTCGTCAGGTGATAGCCGGAGACATGCGCAAACAGGTACGCCCTGCAATTGAAGCGCTGGAGCAAAGCGCCCGCCAACTGCAGGTCTTTCCAGGATTTCGCGGTATGGTGCAGGAGCTTGTCTCCCGTGCACAGCGGATGAAACGACAGCAGTATACCATTGCTTTGTTCGGCGCATTCAGTGCGGGCAAGTCGTCGTTTGCCAATGCATTATTGGGAGATGCCGTGCTTCCGGTCTCGCCGCATCCGACGACCGCAGCGATTAACCATGTGCTGCCGCCGACGGAAGAAAGACCGCACGGGACGGTGCTTGTTCAGTTCAAGCGGAAAGAACAAGTGCTGGCTGACGTGAATCAGGCGCTTGAGATTGCGGAACAGAAGGTGGCTTCCTTCGCCGGGCTGGAAGCACTTCTTGATGAGCATGCGCGTATTGTGCGCGAGCAGCAGGAAAAAGAAGCGGAGAAAGCGCGCCGGGAAGCGCTGGAGCAGACGAACCCCGATGCCGGAAAGAAAACAGAAAGGAAGGAAGAGGAAGAAGAAGAGGAAGAGCTCCGCGACCCGCTGGAGCTGTTGCGGGATGAGCAATTGTTCTTCTTGGAAGCCGTGCGGAACGGCCTGTCCGACATGCGCGGCCAATTCGGAGAGGAACGGACGGTTACGATGGAGGAGCTGTCGCTGTTTGTCGCTGTCGAGGAGCGGGCATGCTTCGTTGAGCGGGTGCTGCTGTATTATGACGGACCGCTGACGCGCCAGGGTGTCATTCTCATTGATACGCCGGGCGCAGGTTCGATGAACGCGCGGCATACCGAGGTGGCGTTCGAGCATATTAAACATGCGGATGCGGTTGTGTTTGTCACCTATTATAACCATGCTTTTTCGCGTGCGGACCGTGAGTTTTTGATTCAGTTAGGCCGGGTGAAGGAGTACTTTGCGCGGGATAAAATGTTTTTTATCGTCAACGCCGCCGACCTGGCCGCCTCGGAGGCGGAAATTGACGATGTGCTTAGGCATGTGGAGCGCAATCTGCTTGCCTGTGGGATTCGGGAAGCACGGCTGTATCCGGTCTCTAGCCAGATCGGGCTGCTGGCGGCTCGTCTCGCACAGGGGAGGCTGTCCGAAGACGAAGCAGCCCTCTACCGTAAGCTGACGGGCACTCCACCCGATACGCCGCCACCGGAGAGTGCGGAAGGGCGCTTTTTCTCCGGCATCACGCTGTTTGAAGAGGATTTTCGGGCGTTTGTGACGGAAGAGTTGGTCGGCGCGGCAGTGGCGTCGGCCTACGAAGACATCGGGCGCGCCCTGCGTGTACTGGAGGCATGGCGCACGGAGGCGCGGACAGAAGAGGGAGAGCGCAGGCGCAAAGAAGAACAGGCAAAGGCGGCTCGTCTTGCTTCCGGCACAGCAATAGAAGAGGTGGATACGGATATCGAGCGCGGCCTTGTGGCGCAGGAGATCGAGGAACTTGTGTACTATGTAAAGCAGCGGGTCTTCTACCGATATTTCGACGAGTTTAAAGCTATCATCAATGTGCCGGCATTTGCCGATGAGCAGGAAGAGATGCAGACGTTGCTGCGCCGGTATACCAATGAAATTATCCGCTTCGTCGCATTCGACCTGGCTCAGGAAATGCGGGCGACCTCGCTTCGGATCGAAACCTTCCTGGAACGTACGCTTGCAGGCATACACCGCCGGACGGAAAACGAACTGCGTGCGCTTGACGAGAATATTGCGCTCGCCGGGTACGAGGCGCTGGAGTATGAGACGCCTTCGTTTGTGCCCGGATTGCATGAATGGAATGCCACGGTGTTTGCGGACCTGCTGGCCCCGTATAAAAACCGGGCAACGTTTTTTACGGAGGGAGGCAATATGAAGCTGCGCGATGATCTGGAGGCCCGGCTGCGGGGTCCGGTCAGCGAGTATGTCTCCGCCTGTGAAAAGCAACTGAAAGATGCATATCTTCCGATGTTTGACAGAGAAGTACAGCGGCTGCGCCAGAAATGGGTCAGGCAGGTGGACGAATACTTTACCGGGAAGCTGGCCGCATTGACCGCATCGGGGGATATGGCGGCCCTGGATGCAGCGTATGAGGCGGTGCGGGCGATCTACCAAACGCGTCGAAAGTAAAATAAACAATATAAATGATGCCCCCTTTTCAGCTATTCTACTGCGGTAGTTAGCTGGCTGAACTTTAGCCCTGTCAGCAGGGCTTTTTTTTCTGTGAAAATTATGAGGAAAGAAGGAGAGAAAGAGGAAATGAGACCCGGGGAAGAAAAAGGCGTTCGCCTTTTTCCCCATTGAAAACACCCCCTCGTTCTCTTCTCTCTTTTCCTTCATACCACAAAAGTCAGCCTCTCTTCCATGATTTTCATGTCGGGGTTGCGGCTGAAAAACCATGCTCGTTTTCTGTGAAAATCGTGAGAAAAGAAGGAGAGGGAAGGATAAGAAGATCCAGGGGAGAAAAAGGCTTCCGCTTTTTTCTATTACTTTACCAGAAAATAATTATGTAAACTATGAAGAAAGTGGGATTTTTTCTTTTGAGTAGTGGAAAAGCTTGTAAGACTCAGTTTTCTGAATCTAATTAAAATTATTGTCTGTGTATGATACATCACGAGATGCGCATACCATAAGTAGTTAATCATTTTCGGAAAAGGGGAATGAGCATGAAGCGAAAACTTGTTGCTACAATAACGACGGCGACGCTTACGATGTCTGCGCTGTCCGTTCCGTTTCTTACGCTGAGTTCACACGTGGTCTACGCGGCGGAAGCGGTAAAGGAAACACGGGCACCCGAGTACAAAACGCGCGCGGATATTCCTGCACAGTATAAGTGGAAGCTCGAAGATATTTATGCGGATAAAGCAGTCTGGGAAGCCGATTTGAAAAAGCTCGAGCAAATGGCGAATGCATTCCCGCGGTATCAGGGTAAAGTAGGACGGTCGGCGGACGAGTTATTGAAAGCGCTTAACGACCTGAGTAACTTGATGCGCCTGCGTGACAAAGTGTATGTGTATGCCTCAATGGGGTTTGACGTCAACTCGTCCAATTCGTCGTTGAAAGAGCTGCTGGACAAGGCTGAGAAGGCAAGCGCGTTGACGGCCGAGAAGACGTCCTGGTTTACGCCTGAAGTGCTGTCCATCCCCCGGGATAAGATGAAAACATACCTGGAAGATAAAGAGCTGGCCGTCTACAAAACGTTCCTCGAAGACCTGGAGCGTACGAAACCGCACACGCTGACCAAAGAAATGGAAGAGCTGCTCGCCCGGCTTTCCCCGCTTGGACAAAACCCGGAAAGCGTCTACTCGCTGTTGAGCAAAGATATAAAGTTCCCGAAAATTAAAGACGAGAAAGGCAAGGAGGTGCAACTGACGCGTGCCAATTTCATCTCCTATATGGAGAACAAAAACCGCGACGTGCGCAAAGCCGCATTTAGAGCGTACTATCAAACGCTTGCAGGCTATCAGGACACCTTCGCCCAGACGCTCGCCGGCAAAGTAAAAGCGAACAATGCATATGCAAAAGCGCGCAAATATCCAAGCGCGCTCGAAGCCAGCCTGGCCTCGAACAATGTGCCAGCGAAAGTATACGATGAGTTGATTAAAAGCGTTAACAAAGCGCTGCCGCTGCTGCACCGGTACATGGAACTGAAGAAGAAGATGCTCGGCATAAGGGATGTGCATATGTACGACATGTACACGCCGATGGTGGAAGCCAATCAGACATACATTCCATACGAAGAGGCACAGAAACGCGTACTGGAAGGACTTGCGCCAATGGGTGATGAGTATGGGAAGGCGCTTGCTCATTCGTTTAAAGACGGCTGGATCGACGTGTATTCGACCGACGATAAGCGCTCGGGGGCGTACCAGTCCGGGGCATACGATACGCATCCGTATGTGTTGCTGAATTACCAGGGCACGAATGACGACATATTTACGATTGCCCATGAACTCGGACACGCCATGCACACATATTACACAAACAAAAAGCAGCCGTATATCACGTCCAACTATCCGATTTTCACCGCGGAAGTAGCTTCTACGCTAAACGAAGCGTTGCTGTTTGATAGCCTGTATACCAAAGCGAAGACAAAGCAGGAGAAAATGTACCTGCTCAATCAGCGCCTGGAAAATTTCCGTACGACCTTGTTCCGCCAGACGCAGTTCGCTGAATTCGAGAAGCTTATTCATGAAAAAGAGCAGGCAGGTGAGTCGCTCAACGCGGAAGCGCTCAAGAAAATGTACTTCAATATTAATAAGAAGTACTACGGCCCCGCGGTGGCGGATGACCAGGAAATCGCCATGGAATGGGCACGTATTCCGCATTTCTATTACAATTTCTATGTGTATCAGTATGCAACGAGTTTCGCCGCCTCGGCCGCTCTGGCCGAGCAGGTGAAGAAGGAAGGCAGGCCGGCTGTGGATCGCATTCGTGAGAAGCTCCTCTCCGCGGGCAACTCCGCGGCGCCGATGGATGTGCTGAAAGCGGCCGGGGTGGATGTATCAACTTCGAAGCCGGTTGATGACGCGATGAAAGTGTTTGAAGAAACGTTGAACGAGATGGAGAAGCTAGTGAACCAGAAATAAAATGGGTAGGTGCGTACATAAGGCCCCTTTTTCGCGGCGCGATAGGGGGGCTGTTTTGCCCCTTCTTTTTTTTGTTAGATTTGCCCTATAATAGAATAGGACAGAACAGAAAGGATGAAAGACGTGAAAAACATTGCAGCCATTCTTGTGGTGCTTGCGCTGGTCGGCGGGGTGCTGTACGGGACGCTGGGCAAAGACAAAGAAACGGAGCAGGCTCAGACAGCTCCTGCACCGACGGAGGCAAGCCAGCAGGCGGCGCCTGTGAAAACGGGCAATCAGCCATCCACTGCAGCTCCTGCGAAGCCGCAAGCCCCATCGTCAGCTAAGGCCGCATCGGAGAAGAAAATCGGGGTGCGGGAGGGCAATCTGGCCCCGGATTTTACACTTGACACATTGGACGGAAAGACAATGCGCCTGTCCGCTCTGAGGGGCAAGACGGTCATCGTGAACCTGTGGGCGACCTGGTGTCCGCCGTGCCGCGCCGAAATTCCTGACATGGTTGCGTTCTATGAAGAAGCGCGTAAGAACAACGTGGAAATTCTGGCGGTCAACCTGACGGAGACGGAAAGCAGCGTTCCGAATGTAAGGCGGTTTGCCGAGGGGATGAAGATGCAGTTTCCGATTCTTTTGGATAAAAAGTCAAAAGTGGCGGGCATGTATGAAGTGACTGTCATTCCGACGAGTTTCATCATTGATGAGGACGGTGTCATTCGCAAAGTAGTGGCCGGTCCGATGAATCAAAAAACGATGCGGGAACTGATTGGGAAAGCGAAGTGAGCCGATGCGCAAGGGTCGGCTCTTTTTGCTGTCTGATTCCCTGTGGCCTACGGCTTCTTAAGGTTGGTAACTAACAAAATGATAGTACGAGGCGGAAAAAACTGTTATGCTTAAAAGAAAAGAGAGAAAAAGGAGAAGAGGGGATGGCCGAAGTGTGGGGGTTTTATCTATTGCTGCTGTGCACCAGTGTGCTGTGGGCCGGCAATTTTGTCGCCGGCAAATTTCTTGTCGGGCATGCATCGCCAATGATGCTTACTGATATGCGCTGGGTCGTGGCGATTGTCTGCCTGATTCCGATTGTGTGGTGGAAAGAGAAAAGAATCGTTCCGCCGCGCCAGGCGATATGGCCGCTATTTTTTATGGGGCTGACCGGCGTGATGCTGTTTAATTGGTTTATGTTTCTGGCTTTGGAGCGCACCTCGGCCGATAACGTCGGCCTGCTGTCGGCGCTGAATCCGGTGGCGATTGCCATCGTTTCGTTTTTTCTGCTGCGGGAGCGTATGACACGCCGCCAGCTAATCGGCATGACGGTTTCGTTTCTCGGCGTTGTCGTCGTTATCTCGCACGGGGACGTAGGACGCTTGCTCAGGTTGCATTTGAATGCGGGCGATTTGTATATGCTGTGCGCGGTGGCGAGCTGGGGCTTTTATTCCGTGGCCGGCCGGAAGGCGATGAAGTATGTGTCCCCGTATATGTCTACGCTATGGGCCGGGATTTTCGGCGTGCTGTCGCTGATGCCGTTTACCGTCTCGTCGATGGAGATTGTGGCGCCGGACCCGGCGTTTTGGCTTGCGACCGTCTATGTTAGTGTAGGAGCAACGGTGCTTGCCATGCTGTTCTGGAATATTGGCGTACAGCGGGTCGGAGGGACGAAATCCGGCGTTTTCTTGAACTTCAATCCAATCTTTACCGCCTTGCTTTCGTTCTGGTTGCTTGGAGAAAGAATGAATGTGGTGCAATTCGCGGGGACAGCATTGGTCATCAGCGGTGTGTATTTGTTTACCGCGCTGCCGCGCCGGGCGAATCGGATCGGCTCTTTGGAAGCAAAGGCATAAGAGTCTAGCGCAGCTGTAAAGCTGCGCTAGACTCTTAAAAAAATAATTAAAGGAGAAAACATATGAATGCCATTCCTTCCCGTATTTCCAATCAGCAACAAGCAGCGGATAATCCATTCGTAAAATTGAAGAAAAGATATGTTTATCCAATCGGTGGTTCACACTTATTGAATGACATGATGACAGTAGGGATTATCCCTGCATTATTACCTTTATACAAACAAATATTTAATTTGAACTACACACAAACAGGACTCATCGTCTTAGTTTCTTATCTGACATCATCGGTAATGCAGCCTTTGTTTGGGTATTTGACTGACAAGAAACCGAAGCCATGGGCGTTGCCTTTAGGCGTACTTTTAACTGGATTGGGATTATCTATTACCGGTTATGTTACCAATTACTTTCTTCTACTTTTAGCAGTTGCTATTTCCGGATTAGGTTCCGGATTATTCCATCCTGAGTCTAATCGGGCTGTATTTTTAGCTTCGAATGATGAAAGAGGAAAGGCTCAGGCGATATATCAAGTGGGAGGAAACTTTGGTCAATCTTTAGGAGCATTAATTATACCGTTGTTCCTTTTATCGTCCGGATTAAAAGGAATGTGGGTGTTTCTTGTATGCGGGATTTTATCTTTTGTGATGACCGTATGGATGCTTCCCTGGTATAAGGATCAATTGAGCAATAGTGTGAAACTAAAAAAGAAAATGCAAGGTAAAAGTTACCCGATTGGCATGCTGCTGCTCCTTATCGTTGTTATATTACGCTCATGGGTACAGATCGGTGTCGCAGGGTTTTTGCCTTTTTATGGTCAAGAAAAAGGAATCTCTTTGCATCAAGTGGAAGTTTATGTTTTTCTCTTTCTTGGTGCAGGTGCGTTAGGAACATACATCGGCGGGCAAATTTCAGATCGGTTTTCAAGAAAAGCGATTTTGCTATGGTCTTTGATCGTTTCTATTCCATTTTCAATCATTACACCGATGGCAGACGGGATATTGCTGCCCATTGTCTTATTTGTTTTTGGTTTTACTATACTCTCTTCGTTCGCAGTAGGGGTAGTATACGCACAAATGTTAATGCCAAACAAAATTTCGATGGTATCCGGCTTAATGATCGGGTTTGGCGTGGGGGCCGGAGGAATCGGAGCCACATTTATGGGAGCGATTTCTGACCATTACGGTGTAGATGTAGTCATGCATCTGTTTACGATCTTCATCGTATTGGCTGTATTTGCAACAACCTTGATTCCGAATGATAGAAAATTATAAAGGAGAGAGCGGGAGGGGCGCGCTTTTTTCTGTGAAAATCACGAAGAAGGAAAAAGAAGGAAAGAGGAAATGAGATCCAGGGTAGAAAAAGGCGTTCGCCTTTTTCCCCATTGAAATCATGGTCTCGTTCTCTTCTCTTTTTTCCTTCGTACCCCAAAAGTCAGCCGCCCTTCCTATGATTTTCATGTCGGGGTTGCGGCTGAGACGCCATGGTGGTTTTCTGTGAAAATCGTGAGGAAAGAAGGAGAGAAAAAATCGTTTGACTATAGTAGCCGCCCGAACACGAATGTAAAAATGATGCGAAGCGCGAAATACAGCAGCACGGCGCCGAGCAGACGATCAAACCAGACGCGGTATCGTTCGTAAAACTTTCTGAATCTAGCAGAAGAAACCAGGAAGGAAAGCGTGACAAACCAGAGGGCGACAGCGACGATGATTTCGATCCCGTAAATCCAGCGCACCGCAGACGAGGTATCCGGCGTTAAAAACTGCGAAAACACGCTGAGAAAAAACAGCGCGGCCTTCGGGTTTAACACGTTGCACAAAAAGCCATCCCGAAATCCCTGCAGCGTTCGTTTTTTTTCTGCCAGCGTCCCGGCGGTAAAAGTCTCACCGCCGGAGGCAGCGGTCAGCGCTCCAAATCCGAGCCAGAGCAGGTACAAGGCTCCGGCCAGCTGAATCGCATAAAACAGCCCGGCAGATTGCTGCAGGAGAAAAGCAAATCCCATCACCGTATAAGCGATATGGACAATCAAGGCGCACGCGATGCCGATAGCGGTGGCCACACCCACCCGCACACCGAAGTTCAGGCTGTTTTTCATGACGACAAAAAAGTCGGGTCCCGGAGAAATGCCCGCCAAAATCCCGACGAGAAAAACCTCGACAAACATGTTTTCCGCCCCTTTTCCAAAATGAAAGATTAGGTAACACCCCAGTCGTACGACTGTTTATTGATTTTCAGCAGAATGGAAGAGTCTGTTTCCACAATGCCCTCAATCCGGCTCAATTCCTGCGTGAGGATTCGATAGAAGTCTTCTGTAGAGAACGTAATAATCTCAATAAAAAGATCGAACGAGCCAGTAGAGACGGCAACGAACCGTATCTCCGGAATTTGCACGAGCTGAGCGATGATATCCTGCAGTTTGTTCATCTTCACTTTTAGTCCAAGCATAGCGACGGTTGACATACCGGTTTTGAAAGGATCGACGACGCCGACGACTTTCAGTATGCCATGCTCCATCAGCCGCTGCACCCGGTTGCGCACCGTCCCGACCGTCACGCTCAGTTCTTCCGCGATTTCTGTATAGGATTTTCGTCCGTCTTTCTGCAGAAAGCGAATCACGGCTTTGTCGATCTCATCGAGATTGTGGCCGCTCGTTTCCATACAATTCCTCCCTGTCCGTTTTTTTTATCGTATATTGAATTTTTTTAAAATCAATACATTTTTATTTAAAAAAATAAAATTTAAACAGTTTATTCTATAAAAAATACAATTTGAAGACACTTCTCCCATAGAGAAGTGCGGCGGCACCCCCAGCCCCGTGAACTTTTATGAGTTTGAAGAAGATGGATTTATTGCAATACATTTCGGATCGCTTGGCTCCTTGCTTTTTAATAAAAAGATTTGTGGAAAAATTAAAACATAAGCATTTATGTTGTCAGAAATCCTTTAGTGTGGTATAACTTCATCTGTCTATCATGCTAAAGGAGGAAATAGAGTTGTTTAACGCAGTTGTTGTGTCTGTGTTTGTCATTGTGGTCCTCTCCCTGTTGCGGACGAACGTGATTTTCGCGCTGATTGCCGCAGCGGTGACGGCCGGACTGCTCGCGGGACTGTCGCTGACTGAGACGGTCTCCACGATGATTGAGGGAATGAGCGGGCAGATGGAAACGGCTCTTAGCTACGTGCTGCTGGGGATGTTTGCCGTCATGATTGCCCGTTCCGATATAACGTCCATCCTGGTGAAAAAGCTGATACGCGTTCTGGGAGGCAAGAGGGGAGTTTTGCTTGTTACGATCGCGTTCGTCGCGAGTTGGTCGCAGAATATCATTCCTGTGCATATTGCATTCATTCCGATTTTAATTCCACCGCTTTTACACCTGTTTAACCGGCTGAAGATCGACCGGCGTGCGGTAGCAAGCGCGCTTACGTTTGGCCTGCAGGCGCCTTACATTATGATTCCTGCCGGGTTCGGGCTGATTTATCACGGCATTGTGGCCGAGGAGATGAAGAAAAGCGGCATGCCTATTGACGTATCGTTATTCCCGAAAGCGATGCTGATCCCTGGAATCGGGATGGTGGTTGGCCTGTTTATTGCCCTTTTCCTTACGTATCGTAAAGAGAGAACGTATATTGATAAAGAAAATATACTTGCGCCATCAATCAATGAAGCAGAAACAACCACGTTCACCGGGAGGCATTTGCTGACGCTGGTGGCAATTGCGTCCGCGCTCGGTGTGCAACTGTGGACTGAATCACTGGTGCTCGGCACGCTGACCGGGATTCTGCTGATGTTTGTGTTTCGTGTCGTCCGGTGGAACGAAGGGGATGATGTGGTACAGCGTGGCGTGGCGATGATGGGTTTTATCGCGTTCGTTATGCTGCTTGCCTCCGGGTATGCCTCGGTGCTTCAGGAAACCGGCGCGGTGAAGGAACTGGTGTCCGCAAGCGGGGAAGCGCTAAAAAGTAGCCAATTGCTTGCGGCGGCACTCATGTTGCTGGTCGGCCTACTGATTACGATGGGGATCGGGTCGTCGTTCGGTACCGTGCCGATTATTGCCGCCATTTATGTGCCCCTTTGTGCTGAGTTAGGCTTTTCATTGCTGGCAACCGCGTCGCTTATCGGAACGGCGGGGGCACTCGGTGATGCGGGCTCACCTGCTTCAGACAGTACGCTGGGGCCGACCTCTGGCTTAAACGCCGACGGTCAGCACCATCATATCTGGGATACATGTGTCCCTACGTTTTTGCATTATAACATTCCGCTGTTTGTGTTCGGATTGATTGCAGCCATGGTATTATAGAAAACAACCATGGCGTTGCAGCCGCAACCCCGACATGAAAATCATGGGAAGGGTGGCTGACTTATGGGGTATGAAGGAAAAGAGAAGAAAGAATGAGGAGAGGATTTTAATGTAGAAAAAGGCGACCGCCTTTTTCTTCCCCGGATCTTATTTCCTCTTTCTCTCCTTCTTTTCTCATGATTTTCATAGAAAAAACGTCGGTTTTCCGCTGGGCGGAAGCCGGCGTTTTCTTTCTATATTTTCACTATTGTTATAAGGTTAATTGATTTGCATAGTCAAACTTGATTATAATAGAGATAACTAGCGGAAAAAAGGGGACGACAAACATGGATGAACGGGCGCTGCTGCTGCTGGGCTTATTGAAGAATCAAAGCCAGCACGGCTATCAGATTAATGAGTTTATTGAGCGGAACCTAGGGAACATTATGGATTTGAAAAAGGCGACCGCCTACGCGATTCTCAGTCGTCTTCATGAAGCGGGCTATGTCACGCTTCATATGGAGCAGGACGAGAACCGGCCGCCGCGCAAAGTGTATTCGATTACGAAAGAAGGAGAAGCGCAGTTCTATCACCTGCTGCAGGCGAACCTTTCGCAGCTTGAACAGGTGGCGCTGCCAGGAGATATCGGTTTGATGTTTCTCAATTATCTTTCACCCGATGAAGCGGTGCGCTGTCTTACGACTCGGCTTGAGAACCTGGAGGAGCAGTTGCAGGTGTACGAAAGAGCAACGGAGCATGCGAATAATCCAGGCGTGGATTTGGCGATTGACCGGCGCCTTCACCTGATGAGAAGCGACCGGGAATGGCTGCGGGAGACGATCGCTACACTCAAAGCCAGATTTGAAGAAAAAAGTAAAGATTGAAAATAAAGAAGCCCGGGAAAGAGCAGTGTTGGCTGCTTTCCGGGCTTTTTGGTTTAGTGTGGGGGCGGACGAGACATCCGCCCCACGATAAAGTACAAGACCGACAGAAACGGCGGAAAGTACGAAGGTAATCGTCAGCAAAATAATGAACATTAAACGAAACAATTGCCTTCTATTCATGCTGTTTATTCGTACGATGCTTCAAAAATGCTTAGTACTTCGTCGGCCGTAATGTTGTGTGTGCCGACGAGCGTATCCGTACCATTGCCGCCCACACGGATCGTTTCATCCGCCATTAAGCGCAAATCTTCACGTTTGATGCCGACGTTCTGTAGCGTGTCATAGACGCCGATTTCTTTATACCAGTCAACGAGCGCATTAATGCCGGCTTTCGCCGCAAGTATGTCGTTATCTTCGGTGACGCGGAAAACGTTGCGGGCCAGTCGGGCCAGCCGGTGCGGGCGGTCCTTAAGCACGATTTGTTCGAGATATGCAGGCGTGATAATCGCAAGGCCGCGGCCATGCGAGATGTCATAATGCGCCGACAGCGTATGCTCCATGGCATGCACCGGAAACGCGCCGCCCCGTCCGGCATTCGCAATGCCGATAAGCGCCAGCGTACTCGTCCACAGAAGGTGTGAACGTGCTTCGTAGTTTTCCGGCTCGTCGAGCGCTTTTTTCGTATAGATAAGCACGTTGCGCATCAGTCCTTCCGTCAGCTCATCCTGGACGTTGGCATGTTCATCGCCTGTCATATAGCCTTCATACAGGTGGGTGAACATGTCTGCCGCCCCGTCTGCGGTATAATTGGCCGGGACGGTGTACGTCAGCTCCGGGTCGAGAATGGCCGCTTTTGGAAACAGGGCCGGTCCGGTGATGCCTGATTTTTCTTTTGTTTCCCAGTTTGTAATGACCGCACCGGAATTCGCTTCCGAGCCGGTTGCGGCCAGGGTCGGGATGGTGATAATCGGCAGCGCTTCTTTGATCGGCAGCAGCTCTTTCCATTTGCCTGCTTTACTGCCGCGGATGTATTCGTGAATCGGGCGGCCGGACAGGGCAACGGTGGCGATAGCCTTTGCCGCGTCCATGGCCGATCCACCGCCAAGGGCGAGAATCAGTTCGCAGTTTTCTTCGCGGGCGATACGGCCCGCTTCGTCAATCGTGGTGGCACGTGGGTTTGGCTCAATACGATCAAACAGTACATAGCTTACGCCTGCCTTATCGAGCGAGGCGGTTACTTTGTCGAGTGAGCCGGTTTTCTTCGTGGAAGAACGCCCGGTTACCAGCAGCACTTTTTTCGCGTAAGACGCAACGATATCACCGGTTTTGTTGACTTCTCCTTGGCCGAAGTGAATACGGGTGGGCATATTGAGTGTGAAATTTAGCAAGTTAACGTCCTCCTTTTTTGTGCGAATTTGTTAAGATAAGAATAATAGTACCTTTCTATGTTTGCCAACAATTTCATCGTCTCATACTTACTTTTTCATAGCAAGTTTTTTCCTCAATTCGGGCATTCTAATGATAAGAGGAGGGAAGTGCTGCATGAAATGGATTTATTGGGTCGCGTTGTTTAATACAAAGTTCCAGGCCAGTTGCCTTGTAAAACGGATAGAGGAAGACTGGTGGACGAAGGGCTACCAGAGTCCGCGTATCGTTGAGATTTTCCGTGTAAAAGACGGGCGCTATGGCGTTCGCTATATGTGGTGATACGTACGAAAAACAGGAACGAAGCATGAAGAATTCATGGACTTTTTCAAATAATAAAGCAATGCCGTGCAGACAACAGTATACTTAATGTTGAGAAGGAAAACCTTCTCAAGCAAGAAAAGGAACGAAGGGGGCGAGGCGTCGTGTTATTCCTCTTCAGCTTTGCGAGCCAGGATGAGATGCTGCGGATTTGCAGGGAGTACGGCAACACGGTCCCCCGCCTTTCTTCCGAGAAAGAGAAAGCGGCAGCGGATGCGTACGAGCGTCTGCTGGAACGTGATTTCAGCGTAAAATTGGAGCGGCTGGCGGAAGAATTAAGAAAGAACCGGTAACAGCATAATGGATCGATCTGCACCGTGCGCGAAGCAAAGTCGTGCACGGTTTTTCATAGAGAGCAACTTTTTCGATGATGACGACCATGCGGAAGATTATGATATAATCTAATAGAAAGCGGGGAGAGGAAATGGAGCAAATATTAGAGCAGATTTTACTGGAGCTTCGTGAGCTGAAAGATGGGCAAAAACGCTTAGAACAAAGAATGGAACGTTTAGATCAAAGGATGGACGGCCTGGAACAGAGAATGGGCGGTCTGGAACAGAGGATGGACGGTCTGGAACAGAGGATGGATGGTCTGGAACAGAGGATGGATGGTCTGGAACAGAGAATGGATGGTCTGGAACAGAGGATGGATGGTCTGGAACAGAGGATGGACGGCCTGGAACAGAGGATGGACGGTCTGGAACAGAGAATGGGTATCTTGGAAGAGGGACAGCAAGAAATCAAGGAAGGATTAGTGCGTGTCGAAGAAAGCCAGCCCAAAGACATTCTTGCTATGCTAGAGCGTATCGACCGAAGTTTGGAAAACAAGGGATTCGAGCTGTACGCGCTCAATAAGAGGGTGTTCAAAGTTGAAGCAGAAATCGAACGGTTAAGCAGACAGTGATGAAAAAGAGCAGGGCACCCCTGCTCTTTTTCACATACGCTCATTCACGGGGTATCCTTCTCGTATGAGCCTTTGTTCAATCCTTTCAATGTGAGCCTGATCATTGGTCTCCAACTCCACTTCCACTTCCGCCTGTCCTGGGACGATGCGAGGGCTAATGCGATGATGATGAATCGAAATCACATTGGCTCGCTCTTCCGCCAGCATGGTCAGCAGACGATTCAAATTGCCTGGCTTATCCTGCACAGTGGTCGTGATTCGCACATAGCGTCCCGACTCAATCAGTCCGTGCTCAATAATACGCGATATAAACGTGATATCTACGTTGCCGCCGCTTAAAATGACGGCAATTTTTTTATTTGCGATCGGCATGCGGCGGTACAGCAGCGGCACGAGCGCCGAGGCGCCTGATCCTTCAACAAGCAATTTGCTTCTTTCAAGCAAATACAGCATCGTGTGCGAAATCTCAATATCTTCGGCAAGAAATATATCGTCTACGTACTTTTCCACTAGCCCATAGGTGAGAGAGCCGGGCTTCTTGACGGCGATGCCGTCCGCTATCGTTCCTGTGCTTGGAACCGTCACCAGCCGTTTTTCGTTAAGGGAAGCGCTCATGCTCGCACAGGCGGCCGCTTCCACACCGTAAACCTTGACATGAGGCGCAACCGCTTTCACACAAGCGGCGATCCCGGCAATCAGACCGCCGCCGCCGACCGGGCAGATAATCGCATCCACATCCGGAAGTTGCTCCAGCACTTCGAGTCCCAGTGTGCCCTGTCCCTCGATTACGCGCGGGTCATCAAAAGGATGAAGAAACGTGGCACCGGTTTCTTTTTGAACTTGCAACGCCCTCTCAAGCGCTTCGTCGAACGACTGTCCGTGTAAGATTACGCGCGCACCATATCGCTGCGTAGCCTGTATCTTGGTGAGCGGCGCGCCTTCCGGCATGACAATGATGCTCGGAATGCCGGCTTTTGTACTGCTAAACGCTACGCCCTGTGCGTGGTTGCCTGCCGAGGCGGCGACGACGCCCCGCGCTTTCTCTTCTTCGCTTAAGGACGCGATTTTATTGTACGCTCCACGCACCTTAAATGAGCCGGTTTTTTGCAGATTCTCAAGCTTTAGGTACAGTTGGTTTCCGGCCAACTCACTGAAGGTGGTAGAGTAGTCAAGCGGTGTATGGCGAATCACCGGTTTCAGCATTTCTCTGGCCCGACGGATGCCTTCAATTGTAACCATATCGATACGTCCTTCCCCGTAAGAATAAGCTATAGCCTCATTGTACCTTCTTCTCTTTGTGAGGAGCAAACCGAATGCAGTATTTTTCATTTTGCAGGCCGTGTTTAAACAGCTATACGCTGCCAGGAACGGTGAAACCATGCTTATGTATATCCTGTGAAAATTTTATTTTCGTGCTTATTTTTGGCATAATGAAGAAGAGAAAAGGGAAATACACATCAGGAGACCATCATTCACGAAAGGGGATTTGGAACGGAATGAACAACAAGACGCTTGAACAAGTCGCAGTTAATACCATCCGCATTCTTTCGATTGAAGCGATTGAAAAGGCGAAATCCGGCCATCCGGGCTTGCCCATGGGGGCGGCACCGATGGCCTATACTCTCTGGACGAAGTTTATGAACCACAACCCGGCTAATCCGGCCTGGGTAAACCGGGATCGGTTCGTATTGTCCGCAGGGCACGGTTCGATGCTTTTGTACAGCCTGCTTCACCTCACCGGGTATGATGTGTCGCTTGATGATTTGCAGAATTTTCGCCAGTGGGGCAGCCGCACGCCGGGCCATCCAGAATACGGGCATACGCCGGGGGTAGAGGCGACTACGGGACCGCTCGGGCAGGGCATCGGCATGGCGGTCGGCATGGCCATGGCAGAGCGCCATCTAGCTGCCGTATATAACCGTGACGGCTATGATGTTATTAACCATTATACGTATGCGCTGTGCGGCGATGGCGATTTGATGGAAGGCGTCGCGGCAGAAGCCATCTCGCTCGCCGGGCATTTGAAGCTCGGACGCCTGATCGTGCTTTACGATTCCAATGATATTAGCCTGGATGGTGAATTGGCTCATGCATTCTCCGAGAATGTAGCGAAGCGTTTTGAATCGTACGGCTGGCATGTGTTACGCGTTGACGAGGGCAATGACGTAGAGGCCATTTCGCAGGCGATTGTCGAGGCGCAGAAAGAGACGGAGCGGCCGACGCTGATTGAAGTGCGGACCATCATCGGATTCGGCAGCCCGAACAAAGGCGGCAAATCAGCCGCGCACGGCGCGCCGCTTGGTGCAGATGAAGTGAAGCTGGTGCGCGAAGCGTACGGATGGGAACACGAACTGTTTGAATTCCCGGAAGAAATACGCGAGCATTTTATTGAGGTAAAGACGAAAGGCCAGCAGGCCGAAAAAGAGTGGCAGGAGAAGTTCGACGCGTATAAAAAAGCGTATCCTGAATTGGCCGAGCAGTTCGAGCGGGCGATGCGCGGGGAGTTGCCGGAGGGCTGGGATGCGCAATTGCCTGTCTTTACCCCCGAGGACGGAAAAATTGCTACGCGTGAAGCATCCGGTAAGGCGATTAACGCTCTTGCGAAAGCCGTTCCGTTTTTCCTGGGCGGCTCCGCCGATTTGGCATCGTCCAACAAAACGGCCATTAAGGACGAGAAACATTTTAAGCGCGGGCAGTATGAAGGGCGCAACATCTGGTTCGGGGTACGCGAGCATGCGATGGCCGCAGCCATGAACGGAATGGCGCTACACGGTGGTGTCAAGGTGTATGGCGGCACGTTCCTTGTGTTTGCCGATTATCTCCGTCCAGCGATGCGTCTGTCGGCTCTGATGGATGTGCCGGTGATTTATGTGCTGACGCATGACAGCATCGCAGTCGGAGAAGACGGACCGACGCATGAGCCGATTGAGCATGTGCCGTCACTGCGGGTTATTCCGAATATGATCGTTCTGCGTCCGGCGGATGCGAACGAGACAGTGGCCGCTTATCGGTTTGCGGTGAGCCGCAGCAAAGGGCCGGTGTCCATGGTTCTTTCCCGCCAGGGGCTGCCGGTCCTCCCTGGCACAAAAGAAAAGGCAGCCGAATCTGTTGCCCGCGGTGCTTATGTGCTCTCTGACGCCAACGGTACGCCGGATATCATTCTGCTTGCGTCTGGTTCGGAAGTGAGCTTAGCGATGGAGGCGAAGCAAAAACTCGAAGAGAGCGGGCATGGTGTGCGTGTTGTCAGCATGCCGAGCTGGGAACTGTTCGAACAGCAGTCGCAGTCTTACAAAGACGAAGTGTTGCCGCCGAATGTGAAAGCGCGTGTCGCCATCGAGATGGCACATCCGCTCGGCTGGGAGCGCTATGTAGGAGACAAAGGCGCGATCCTTGGTATCTCGAAGTTTGGTGCGTCGGCTCCAGGCGAAAAAATCATGGAGGAATACGGATTTACACCGGAAAATGTCGTGGCGATAGCGGAACGTGTATTACATCAATCAATAGATTGATATTGTGGAAAGTATACGGGAGCGTATAATGAAACGCTCCTGTTTTTTGTATAATAAAGAATATAGATTTTCGGATAGAGGGAATATTGAGATGGCAATATATTTTTTGCTTTTTTCGTGGTAATATTTATTTTCGAGAACTTTTAAAGTCTAGAGCGAGGATCAGATATAGAAATATATAAATTTGGTAAACTTGGAGGTAGCAATGGAACTTTTAGAAGTATTTAAAGCTTTATCCAATGAAACAAGACTGAAGATCATACAGTGGTTAAAAAATCCTGAAATCCACTTTTCTAAACCGCAAAACGGGGATATACACAAGGATGGTGTTTGCGTGAGCGACATCCATAAGAAAGTTGGCTTATCACAATCTACAGTATCCCTTTACTTATCAATGCTGCAAAATGCCGGATTAATAAAATCAAAAC
>Ga0310821_100328_pt1 | contig 26591 bp, 16 predicted proteins | sample P4_ome_FD_201300 | JGI IMG/M metagenome (GOLD analysis project Ga0310821, IMG submission 201300) | Sorghum-adapted microbial communities from Joint BioEnergy Institute, Emeryville, California, United States - P4_Day56_Rep1 | ecosystem: Engineered > Bioreactor > SSF (Solid state fermentation) >...
GTCGATGTCGCGGCGGCGGTTGATGCCCAGGCGCACCAGCCACCGCGAGACCGTCGTGGCCGAGACGCGGTGCCCTTGCCGGTCCAGCTCGCGGGTGATCTCCCGCGCGGACCACTTGTGATCGCGCCGCCACCGCTCGATCTGCGCCACGACCTGCGGGTCGAGCTGGGTCGGCGAGGTGTGCGGGACCGAGGCGCGGTCCAGCAGGCCGACCTCGCCGAGCTCGTCGTAGCGGGCCTTCCACTTCGACAAGCACTGCCGCGACACCCCGGCCTCGGCAGCGACATGGGCGATAGGACGGTCGACGCAGCGACGGACCAGCCGCAGCCGGCCTTCCGGAGTCAACGGGGCGTTAGCGTGGCTCATCGAGGGGTAGGCCTCTCTCACGGCGGGACGGTTGGTGGTACTTCCATCCTGCCGCCGGGGCCTACCCCTCCCTCACAACCCCCGCGTCACCAACCTCATGAGCCACAACACCTAGAGGGTCAGCCTCAACATGTCGTCGACAGAGGTTCACCTTCTCGTGAGGAGTTGCGGCCACCGGACTCGGCCGGGAGGTGGGCGTCACCCGCATGCCCCGTGTCCGTCGTCGTCGCCGGGCGGTACGGTCGCCCCGACGCGTGAAGCGCCGCAGCAGAGTCGCGAGGCGGAGGAAGCATGGTCAAGGCGGTCGAGACGAGCCTGCGGGAGCTCCTCGAAGGGGCGAAGCAGTACCAGGTCCCCCTCTACCAGCGCACGTACGCCTGGACGAGCAAGCAGCTGGGACGGCTCTGGGACGACATCGCCCAGCTCGCCGAAGACCGTGCCACCCACGGTCCGCAGATCACGCACTTCCTCGGCTCGCTCGTCCTCGGGCCCACACCCGACGTGGGGCCGGTCGGCGTCTCGAAGTACCTGGTCGTCGACGGTCAGCAGCGCCTCACGACGACGACGCTGCTGCTCGCCGCGATCCGCGACCACCGCGCCGCGACGGAGTCGCCCGAGCACCGGGACCGGATCAACGAGCAGTACCTCGTCAACAAGTGGAAGACCGGGGACGAGCGGCTGAAGCTCCTGCCCACTCAGGCGGACCGTGCGTCGTACCTGGCGTGCATCGAGTCGACGCCGCTCGCTGGAGCCGCCGACCAGATCGGCGAGGCGTATCGCTACTTCCGAGCGCGGGTCGCCGAGCTCGACGACCCGGACGACCCGCACGACGTGGAGCGGATCGAAGAGGCTGTCCTGTCCGGGCTCACACTCGTGTCGGTCACCACGACGCGGGACGACAACGCGCACCGGATCTTCGAGTCGCTCAACAACACGGGCCTGCGACTCACCCAGGGCGACTTGCTCCGCAACTACCTGTTCATGCGGCTGCCGAGCCGCGGCCCCCTTGTGTACAAGAATCAGTGGCTTCCGCTCCAGGAGCGCCTGTCGAACGACGAGCTCGAGCTGCTCTTCTGGCTCGACGCGGTGCAGCGCGACGAGTCCGTCACCCAGGGCGACACCTACCGTGCCCAGGCGGCGAGGATGGACGCGCTCGTCGGTGAGGCGGCGATCGAAGCCGAGGTCGAGCGGTTCAACGCGCTGAGCCTGCTGATGGAACGCATCCTGCGCCCGGAGACCGAGAGGCACCCTGCGGTGCGGGAGCGCCTGACCCGCCTCAAGGAATGGGGCACAACGACCGTCTACCCCCTCCTCCTGCACCTGCTCGACCGGCGACGGCAGGGCTCGACGACCGACGACGAGATCGCCCGCGCGATGCTCTACCTCGAGAGCTACCTCGTGCGCCGGGTCGTCACGAACCGGGCGACGGCCGGCCTCAACCGGGTGCTCCTGCGGGCGGTGCCCGAGATCGCCGAGAAGGCGCCCGTCGACGCGGCCTTTCGCACGTACCTGTCGACCGGCCGGAAGTTCTTCGCCACGGACGACCAGGTGCGGGCCGCGGCCAGGACGGTTCCGCTCTACTACTCGGGCCGCAGCAACCAGCGAAAGCTCGTCCTCGCATGGCTGGAGGAGGACCACGAGGCCCGGGAGCGCGTCGACGTCTCGGGCTGCACCATCGAACACGTCCTGCCGCAGACGCTGACGCCGGCGTGGAAGGACATGCTCGCGGCCGGTCTGGAGGAGGGGGAGTCTGTCGACGACGCCCACGCCGTCCTGGTCCACACGCTCGGCAACCTGACGCTGACGGCCTACAACTCTGAGCTGGGGAACCAGCCGTTCGCGACCAAGCGGGCCGAGTACGCCAAGAGCGGCCTGCGGATGAACCGCGAGATCGCCGAGCAGGAGACCTGGGGTCGCGCCCAGATCGAGCAGCGGGCCGACGCGCTCGCCGAACGGATCCTCCGGCTGTGGCCCGGGCCGGACGAGCGCGCCCAGCCCGAGCCCATCCGCGAGTCGTGGGGCTTGATGAACCGGGCGCTGGCGGAGCTGCCGCCGGGTGCCTGGACGACGTACGGGGCGGTCGCCCAGCTCATCGGTAGTCACCCGGTGCCGGTCGGTCACCGGATCGCCAACCACCCGGTCCCGAACGGCCACCGTGTGCTTCAGACCGGCGGCACGATCTCCCCGGGGTTCCGCTGGCTGGCAGAGTCGGGGCGGACGGAGTCTCAGCGCGAGGCGCTCGAGGCTGAAGGTGTTCGGTTCGACGAGTCCGGTCGTGCCGACCCTTCCCAGTGCTTCAGCGCCGAAGACCTGGCCGTCCTGGCTGGGGTGGACCCAGGTGAGGTCGGGCCGCCTTCGAGGGACCAGGTGCGGGAGACCTCGTTCTGGTCGCTGCTCAGCGAGCACCAGGACGAGGCGACGGTCGCTGCGATCGGGCACGTGACGGAGGTGTGGCGACGCCTCGGAGGTGAGCTGGAGTACGGCAGCGCAGCCGAGACGTCGTGCTTCCTCGTGACGAAGGGACCAGCGGGGTACATCTGGCCGCTGGTGATCTACCCGTCGTACGGGCGGGCTGAGGTCGTGTTCCAGTACCTGCTGCCACGGCCTCCGTTCGACGACGTCGCACTTCGGAACGAGCTGCGCCTGCGTCTCAACGAGATGCCGGACGTGGACCTGCCCGAGTCGAAGCTGGCCCTGCGGCCGTCGTTCGAGCTGCGGGTGCTGACAGACGAACGTGCGTTGTCGCGGCTCATCGCCGCGTTGGAGTGGTTCGTGGCCCAGCTTCATGCGGGCGTTCCGGAGGGACAGGATGGAGCGACCGCGCAGGCTCCTGACGGCGACTGGTACGTGTCGTTCGGGCATGGCCAGGGCCGATCCTGGGACGACGCCCGTGAATACGGGTTCATCTGCGCCGGTGGCGGCTCGTGGTACTCGCGCACCCTGCGAGGCGTCCCCGTCGGGGCGCGTGTGTTCGTGCACGTGGGCGGGCGCGGGTACGTGGCGGTCGGTCGCACGCTGCGCGAGGCGCGACCGTTCGACGAGGCCGAGGTTCGGGTCGAGGGTGAGTGGCGGCGCGTCGCCGACCTGTCGCTCGGTGCGCCCTATCGGCACGACCGCGACGACGCGGACGCAGCTGGTGACGACCTGACCGAGTACGTCATCCCGGTCGAGTGGGAGCACGCCGTCGACCTCGAGCAGGCGTACTGGGAGCCGGGCATGTTCGCCAACCAGCACAGTGCCTGCCCGCTGACGCACGCCTTCACGCGCGCGCGGCTGATCGAGACGATGGGGCTCGACCAGGGCGCGTGACCGTGTGGCGGACGTCGGGCCCCGGATCAGGCGAGGTCGAAGAACCGCTCGAAGTAGGCCGTGAGCCGCTCGATGACCGTCCTCTTCACGACCTCGTGGCTCGGGCCCTGGCCACGACTGAACCTGGAGGTCGGAGGAAGGATCTCGGTGATCGCGGTCCCGCTGGTCTCGAGCCGGCCGTGGCGAAAGGCGTTGGCGACGAACGCACGCGCAGGTTCGGGCCGGAGGCGCTCCTCGTCGATGATCCGTTCGAGCTCCTCGGACCGGCGGGCGGCGATGAACTGCTGCCAGGCCTCCGACACGTCCGCGCTCACGGTGATCGAGTCGACGAACTCCTCGATGAGGTCCTTCTTGCTGCGCAGGGTGGGGCTGGAGTCGATCGCCCGGTCGATGGTGGCCCGGATCTCCTTCGCCTCGGTGTCCCCCTTCGCGGCGCGCCGCTGTTCGACGAGCATCAGGATGTAGTCGACGTTGATCTCGACCTGCTTGATGAGCTCGATCTCGAAGACCAGGTCGTCGTTGATGACTTCCTTGTCGGCCTTCTGCTCGGCCCGGTGCTGGTTCCAGAGCTCGAGGTAGACGGACTGGTAGTCCTGCAGGTCGCGTTCGGTGATGACGTCGTCGCCGGCGAAGTCGTCGAAGGAGACGAGGATGTTTCGGAGCCGCAGGATGTCCCCGAAGACGGAGATGAACTGGCGGCGGGCCTCCTCGCCGACGGGGATCTCCCCGGGTGGACAAAGTTCCCGCAGCTCCGCGAGCTTGCGGGTGTAGTCCTCGAAGTACTCGGCGTAGGGCTTCAGCAGCACGATGCTGCTGGCGTCCTTGTTGCCGAAGAGGGCAAGCGCTTCCTCGGTCTCGTTCTCGAGGTTCCGGAAGCAGACGATGTTCCCGTAGGTCTTGACCGAGTTGAGGATGCGGTTGGTCCGGGAGAACGCCTGGATGAGACCATGGGCGCGCAGGTTCTTGTCGACCCAGAGGGTGTTGAGCGTGGTCGCGTCGAACCCCGTGAGGAACATGTTGACCACGATGACCAGGTCGATCTCGCGGTTCTTCAGCCGCATCGACAGGTCCTTGTAGTAGTTCTGGAACTTCTCGGCCGAGGTGTCGAAGCTCGTGCCGAACATCGCGTTGTAGTCCTGGATCGCGTCCTCGAGGAAGTCGCGCGACGTCTGATCCAAGTGGTCGGTGTCGAAGCCTTCCTCACCGAGGATGCCGTCGGGCTCCTCCTCGTTCGCGGCGTAGGAGTAGATGATGCCGACCTTGAGGCGCTTGGCCTCGGGCAGGTCCTCCTGCAGGCGCTGGAACTGGTTGTAGTACCTGCGCGCAGCGTCGATCGAGGCTGTGGCGAAGAGTGCGTTGAAGCCGGCGACGCGTCGGTCCTCGAGGCGGTAGGTCTGGTTGCGCCTGGTCTTCCTGTCGAAGTTGTCGAGGATGTACTGGGTGATCTGGCGCACGCGCTCGGGGGCCAGCAGGGCGCGCTCGGTGTCGATCGCGCAGACCTGGGCGTCGGACAGGTCGGGCGGCAGCTGGACGGTGTTGATGTAGTCGATGCGGAACGGCAGGACGTTCTTGTCGTTGATGGCGTCGACGATGGTGTAGGTGTGCAGCCGGTCGCCGAAGGCCTGCTCCGTGGTGCGCAGGTGCGGGGAGCCGGAGGTGCCGGCGTTCTCGGCGAAGATCGGCGTCCCGGTGAACCCGAACAGGTGGTACCGCTTGAAGCTCTTCGTGATCGCGGTGTGCATCTCCCCGAACTGGGACCGGTGGCACTCGTCGAAGATGATCACGACGTGCTGCCCGTAGACCGGGTGTCCAGGGTTCTGCTTGATGAAGTTCGAGAGCTTCTGGATGGTGGTGATGATGATGCGGGCCGACCGGTCTTCGAGCTGCTTCTTGAGGACCGCGGTGGACGTGTTCGAGTTGGCCGCGCCCTTCTCGAAGCGGTCGTACTCGCGCATCGTCTGGTAGTCGAGGTCCTTGCGGTCGACGACGAACAGGACCTTGTCGGTGCCCTCGAGCCGGGAGGCGAGCTGGGCCGTCTTGAAGCTCGTGAGGGTCTTCCCTGAGCCGGTGGTGTGCCAGACGTAGCCACCGGCGGAGACGGTGCCCCAGCGCTTCTGGTTTGACGAGGTCTCGATGCGGCCCAGGATCCGCTCCGTGGCGGCGATCTGGTAGGGCCGCATCACCAGCAGCATCCGGTCCGCGGTGAGCACGCAGTACCGGGTGAGCACGTTGAGGATCGTGCGCTTGGCCAGGAAGGTCTTGGTGAAGCCCACCAGGTCGGTGATGGGCCTGTTGGCTGCGTCGGCCCACCACGAGGTGAACTCGAAGGTGTTCGAGGTCTTCCGGCCCTGCCCGTGGGCTGCCTTGCCCTGCTCGGCGACGTGGGTGGCGCGGACGGTGTTGGCGTAGTACTTGGTCAGCGTCCCATTGCTGATGACGAAGATCTGGACGTACTCGAAGAGTCCGCTGCCGGCCCAGAAGGAGTCGCGGTGGTAGCGCTTGATCTGGTTGAAGGCCTCGCGTAGGTCGACGCCGCGGCGCTTGAGCTCGATGTGCACCATCGGCAGGCCGTTGACCAGGATGGTGACGTCGTAGCGGTTGGCGCGCTGGCCGGGGGTCTGTCCATCTGCGGAGGGGGAGGTGGGGACCTCGTACTGGTTGATGACCTGCAGCCGGTTGCGGTGGATGTGGGTCTTGTCGATCAGGGCGATGTTCTTGGTGGTCCCGTCGTCGCGCTTGAAGGCGATGACGTGGTCCTCCTGGATGCGGATGGTCTTCTCGCGCACGCCGTCGTTGGCGGAGGCGATGACGGTGGTGTAGAACCGGTGCCACTCTGCGTCGCTGAAGGTGACCTGGTTGAGCGCCTCGAGCTGGGCACGCAGGTTGGCGACGAGGTCTGCCTCGGTGGTGATGGGCAGGTACTCGTAGGCCTGCTCCTGGAGCATGCGCACGAGCTCGGCCTCGAGCGCGGCCTCCGACTGGTACTTGCCGATGGCGGCTGGGTCCGCCTCGAACTCCGCGACGACGGTGGACTCCGAGGAGACCGCGATGGGCTCGATCCGAGAGGTGCCGCCGCCGGCGGGGACGGTCTGGCTCACACCGCCTCCTCGAAGGAGAGCAGACGGTCGCGGTAGTAGTTGTACTGCTGACGTCGGGCCTCGATCTCGGCGGGAAGGCCCGACGAGAGGTCGGAAACCAGGGCATCGAGACCATCAAGAATCTGCGCAATGCGTGCCTGATCCTTCGGCTCGGGCAGCGGCACGGCGATGCGGCGGAACGCCGCCTTGGAGATGTTGATGCGGGTGACGCCGTTGGCAGCCTTGACGATCTGCTCACGCATGGTTCGTGACCGGAAGAGATGCTTCGCGAACTCTGGATTCAACTCGTCGTACGAGTGGGGGCGGAATCCAAAGCAGAAGCTGTTGAGGTACGTCGGCTGCGGTGGAGGTGATGTCACGGCCGAGGCCATCCCGACTTCTTCCCGAGACTCTGACGAGGCCGTGAAGAGTACATCGCCGTACGCGATCGGGGTTTGGGACTCTGTGGATCGCACCTTGACCATGGTCGACGGACTTACGTCCGCGGCGAGGTTTGCGAACACGTTCATATAGGTGATGTACGGGGCATTGCCGTCAGCGAAGTCCGCCTTGGACTTGCCGGTCAATCCGCTATAGAGGTGGCCGAGGTCCTCCAGGCACACCCATCGCACCTCGTCTCGATCGAAGGTGAGGAGAGTGTCTCGGTAGTGCTCATACTGCTGGTTGCGGGCCTCCAGCTCCGCCTCCAGCTCCGCCTCCAGCTCCGTGAAGGTGTCCAGGATCCTCACGATCTCCTGCTGCACCTCGAGCGGGGGCACGGGGATGCGGATCTGCGCGATGCCGGAGTAGGGCAGCTCCTTGACCTTGGTGCCGCTGACGAATTTCCGCTTCTGTTGGTGGAAGGACTCGGTCTGGAAGAAGTACGCGACGTACTTGGGGTCGAGAGAGTGCCTGAAAACGGTGGTGTGCCCGCCGAATGCCACCTCGCCCGCGCCAAGCCAGGCGACGGCCTTGCCGACTTCTTCGACGTTCTCACTCGTCGTCGCGATGAGAAGGTCACCGTGCCTGGCTCGCTTCAAGCGGGACGCGAGCTCGTCAGAGACAAAGGTCTTGGCCGCGGCTACCGAGTGGTTGAAGACGGTGTAGATCTGCCCGTAGTGGATGCACGGGAACCCGCTGTCGGTGAAGTCCTTTTTCGTAAGGCCGTTCCCGCGCACGAACTCGCCGAGCTCGCCGAGTGCCCTGTGCTCGATCCCACTTGGAGCGATGCGACGCAGGAGTTCGTCGATACGGCTCATGCGCCCTCGCCCTCAAGGTCAGCGATGATCGCGTCGATCTGTGCGCGCAGCTCAGCCTGGCGCTTGACGATCCCGGCGATGCGGGTGTTGAGCTCGGTGATGTCGATCTCCTCGCGGGTGTCCTCCTCCTCGACCCACGCCGAGACCGAGAGGTTGTACCCGTGCTCGGCGATCGCCTCGTTCTCGACGAGGGTCGCGAAGTGCTCGACATCCTCGCGCGCCGTGAACGCCTCGAGGATCCGCTCGCGGTTCGCCTTGGTGAGCTTGTTCTTGTTGCCGCCACGTACGAACTCCGCCGACGCATCGACGAACAGGACCTTGTTGTCGCTCTTCGACTTCTTGAGCACGATGATGCACGTCGCGATCGTGGTGCCGAAGAACAGGTCGGGCGGGAGCTGGATCACCGCGTCCACGAAGTTGTTGTCGATGAGGTACTTGCGGATCTTCTGCTCGGCCCCACCCCGGTACAGCACGCCGGGGAACTCGACGATCGCCGCGGTCCCGTTCACCGCGAGCCACGACAGGATGTGCATGGTGAAGGCCAGGTCCGCCTTCGACTTCGGGGCCAACACACCCGCCGGGGCGAAGCGCGGGTCGTTGATGAGGAGCGGGTTGGAGTCGCCCGGCCACTTCACCGAGTACGGCGGGTTGGAGACGATCGCCTCGAAGGGCTCGTCGTCCCAGTGGGCCGGCTCCAGCAGCGTGTCGCCGTGGGCGATGGAGAACCGCTCGTAGTTCACGTCGTGCAGGAACATGTTGATCCGGCACAGGTTGTACGTGGTGAGGTTGATCTCCTGGCCGAAGTACCCCTGGCGGACGCCGTCCTTGCCCAGCACCTTGCGGAACTTCAGCAGCAGCGAGCCCGAGCCGCACGCCGGGTCGTAGACCTTGTTGACGCTCGTCTTGCCCACCACCGTGATGCGGGCGAGGAGCTCGGAGACCTCCTGCGGCGTGAAGAACTCCCCACCCGACTTGCCCGCCGAGGAGGCGTACATCGTCATCAGGTACTCGTAGGCGTCCCCGAAGGCGTCGATCTTGTTCTCGGAGAAGCTGCCGTTGCCGAGGTTGAGGTCCCCGATGGCGTCGAGCAGCTTGACGAGCTTCTCGTTGCGTTTGGCGACAGTGGGGCCGAGCTTGTTGGAGTTGACGTCGATGTCGTCGAAGAGCCCCTTGATGTCGTCCTCGGAGGCGGTCCCGACCGCTGAAGCCTCGATGTTGTGGAAGACCCGTTCCAGGGTCTCGTTGAGGTTCGGGTCGCGAGGGGCGCGGGCCCGGACGTTGGCGAAGAGCTCGCTCGGCCGGATGAAGAACCCCTTCTCCGCGACGATCTCGCGGACGAGGTCAGGGTCGTCGACGTCGGCGTTCGACAGCGTCGCGTAGTCGAAGTCCGCGTGGCCCGCCGCGTGCTCGTGCTCGTTCAGGTACGCGGTGAGGTTCTCGGAGATGTACCGGTAGAAGAGGAACCCGAGGACGTACTGCTTGAAGTCCCACCCGTCGACCGACCCGCGAAGGTCGTTCGCGATCCGCCAGATCGTCTTGTGGAGCTCTGCCCGTTGGGCTTCTCGCGTCATCGCTCATCTCTCCGTCAACACGCATGGTGGAGTGCCCGGACATGCAGGCGTGGCTGACCCTATCCGGGCGCGCCCACGCGGGACTCCACCCTGTACCTCGGCCGATCGCGGCATGAGCGTGAGGACGGGCATGCCATGCCACTAACGGACGAGCCTCGTCGTGCCGACAGCACGATCGGAGGCGATGACGCATGCCTGCGGGTGGGTCGGCCAGCGCTGAGGCGCAGCGACAGCTGGCGCTCGCGGCCGCCCACGCCCGGGCCGCTGACGAGGCCCGCGCGACCGCGGCCCGGTACTCCCTCGCGGCGACCACGGAGGCGCGCACCGCGCAGGTCCTGAGCCCGCTGACCGCCGTCGGGCACCACCTGCTCGCGGACCGGCAGTGGCCGGGCAGCAAGCGTGCCCAGGTGGACCTCGTCGTCGTCGGCCCGGGTGGGGTGTTCATCGTCGACACCAAGGCGTGGGCCGAGGTCTCGATCCACGGCGACCGCATCTACCGCGGCCAGGAGGACGTGACCGACGACGTCCTCCGCCTCGCCGACCTCGCCTACCACGCCGAGGGTGACCTCGCGGAGGTGGGCCTGGCGCCCGGGGAGGTGCACGCCGTCGTCGTCCTCGCGGGCCGGTCCGGGGTGAAGACGCGCGTCGGCCCGGTCGAGATCGTGGGTGAGCGCGACGTCCTCCAGCACATCGCCTCCCGCGGCCGGCGACTCACTCCGAGCCAGGTGGACACCGTTCTCGCGCGTGCGGTCGCGCTCTTCCCGGTGGTCGGGGCGCCGGCGCCCGTGGCCCCGGTCGTCCCCGAGCCGGTGCTCCCGCCGCCGCCACCCCCGCAGCAGGACTCGCTGCTGAGCGAGGAGGAGGTCCGGGAGGCGCTGCTCGCGGGAATCCTGGCCAGCCCGATCGAGGAGTGGATGAGCTTCCTCCACCCGTCGCAGGCGAAGCTCGTTCGGCGCAGCTTCAACGGGCCGGCCCGGATCCGCGGCGCGGCCGGCACCGGGAAGACCGTCGTCGGGCTGCACCGCGCGGCCTACCTGGCGCGCACGCGGCCCGGCAAGGTGCTCGTGACGACGTACGTGCGCACCCTGCCGAAGGTCATGCAGCAGATGCTGACCCGGATGGCGCCCGACGTCGTCGATCGCGTCGAGTTCACCAACGTCCACCGGCTCGCCGGGCGCATCCTCGCCGAGCGGGGCGTGCGGCACCGGCTCGACCCCGAGCGTGCGCACGCCGCGTTCGAGGCGGCGTGGGCGAAGGTCGGCGACCGCCTCGGGGAGGCTCGCACCAAGCAGTACTGGCGCGAGGAGATCGACTGGGTCATCAAGGGCCGCGGCCTCACCTGGTTCCACGAGTACGCCGACCTGTCGCGGACCGGCCGCCGCCACGCCGTCGGGCCGGACCAGCGGCGCGCCGTGTGGGACCTCTACGTCGCGTACGACGCCGAGCTGCGCGCCGCCAAGGTGGACGACTTCGCCGACGTCGTCCGCATGGCCGAGCAGGAGCTGCGGCGCAAGCCCCTGGACCCGCCGTACGCGGCGGTGATCGTCGACGAGGCGCAGGACCTCACCTGCGTCATGGTGCGGATGCTGCACGCCCTCGTCGGGGACGCGCCGGACGGGCTCACGCTGATGGGCGACGGGCAGCAGTCGATCTACCCGGGCGGGTACACGCTCGCGGAGGTCGGGATCAACGTGGCCGGGCGCGGCGTCGTCCTGGACGTCAACTACCGGAACACCGCCGAGATCCTCGCCTACGCCTCACGCGTGGTCGACGGCGACGACGTCGTCGACATCGACGGCGGCACCGGGCGCGGGGACCGGCCGGTGGCGGTGCCGCGCCGCGGACCGGCGCCCGTGCACGTGCGCTGCCACGGGTGGGCGGAACGCGACCGGCTGCTCGTCGAGCGGGTGCGCGAGGTGACCGCCGAGGTCGGCGTCGGGCTCGGCGACGTCGGCGTGCTCTGCCAGACCCGGCAAGGGGCCCAGGCGGTGACCCGGGCGCTGCGTGCGGCCGGCTTCGCGGTGGTGGACCTCACCGATTACGACGGCGCCCCCGTCGACGCGGTGAAGGTCGGCACCGTGAAGCGAGCCAAGGGCCTGGAGTTCAAGCACGTCCTCATCGCCGACGCGTCCGACGACGTCGCACCCGGAGCGCCGGCGCCCGCGGAGCCCGCCGAGCGCGAGCGCTGGGAGCTGCGCCGGCGGGAGCTGTATGTGGCGATGACGCGGGCGCGCGACGGGCTGTGGGTGGCGGTGGTGTGACGTCTCGCGCGTCCCCACGTCGGTCAGCGGACGAAGCGTTCCCAACGCCAAGCGAGTCGATCACGATCTGGGTAGTCGGTGCGGTGCCTGGGAAGCGTCAGCGCACGCCCATGCATCTCCTGCAGCCCATGCTTGAGCATCGGGCCGTCGACCTCCTCCAGCAGGTCGCGGTTGATGGCGACGCGGTAGTCGGGCGAGATGCCGAGCATGTTCTGGTCGTAGGCCGCGTGATGGATCTTGCAGAGCGCGAGGCCGTTGGGCGTCGTCGGGGTCCCGAGCGGCTCGCCATCGGGCACGATGTGGGCCGCGTCGAGCAATGAGCCATGTCGCAGAGTGCACACGGCGCAGCGGGTGGCGTAGGCGAGAAGCACCCGCGTCCGGAATGCCGGCTGATGCAGGCGCTGTTTGGCGAGCCGTACGGCGTACTCGCGCTGTGGCTCCTCGAGCCGTCGCACGTCGCCCATGAACCGGAACGCCTCGTCGAGGGCGATGATGAACGACCGCTCCTCCGGGTAGTCGTCCACGACGTAGACCGGCATCACCGGCGTGTAGAAGTTCGGGACCTCCTTGCGGAAGAGGATGAGCGGCTGACCCGTCTCCATCGCGGCGCGCAGCTTGCGGTTGTCACCCGTCCACGGGTCACCCTTGCGGTACGCGTAGTGGAGGAGCCCGTCCTCGGACTCGGCGTCGTCATAGGGGCCGTTGGCTGTTGAGACGATCGACAGCGTCGAGGAGAACCCGGCTGGATTCCGGATACCGCGCGAGAAGTCGATGATCGGCAGGTCGCGGCCATCAATGCGGAAGCTCAGCAGCTCCTGGCGATGCAGGAAGCCGCCGTTCGCCTCGGCACGCTGCCGCACCCAGTCCATGATCGCGATGCGAAGTGCTGACTCGACCTCAAGCTCCATGTGATCAAGCTCAGCATGCCGACTGTCCGCGGGCCAGAGCCGAACGAGTCAACGCTGTCGTCCAGCCGCAGTCACCGCAGCCCGAGCGCCCGTTCCATCTCCTCCTGCGTGACCTCCTGCGGCACGACGACAGCATCCTTGAGCGCGACCTTCGAGCGAAGCAGCCGGTCGAGGTTGATGTCGAAGGAGTCGACCCTGGGGTGGACGCCCATCGGGTAGTGCACATGGACCTCGCGTGTCTGGCCGATGCGGTGGATGCGGTCGGTCGCCTGCGCTTCCTTCGCGGGGTTCCAGTGCCGCTCCAGATGGATCGCGTGATTGGCACCGACGACAGTGAGTCCGACTCCGACGGCGAGCGGCGACATGATGATGACGTTGAAGCCGGGCCGTGCCTCGAATTGCCGAATCTTCGCCAATCGCGTCTCGCTACGCCCAGTCGCCGCCGTGTCGCCGTTCACCACGTCCACGTGGAGGCCGTACAGCTCGCCCAGCCAGAGGCGCAGGGCGCGCTGCAACTCCTTCCGCTTGGCGAAGACGATCGCCTTCTCGTCGCGAGCGCGGATGCCATCGAGGATCTCGCGCACAGTCGCCAGGGTCCGAGCCGACTCGGCAAACCGCTCCGCCCGGCCGTCCAGGTCGCCCGAGACGAGACGGGGGTGGAGTGCGACGTCAGCGAGCTCGTGCAGGGTCTTGAGCGCGGCACCCTTGATCCCCGCACGTGCGTGATGCCTCGCCAGGACCTCGTCGTAGGTGCGGACCTGAATCTCGGGCATCGGCAGCGGGTACTCGTGTACCTGCTTGGGGGGCAAATCGGTGAGGTGGTCTTCCTTCACGCGGCGCAACATGAAGGTGCCCACAGCCTCGCGCAGCGCCCGTCCTAGGCGCTGGTGCTCCTCGCCGGTGGCCGCCTCCATCGGTTCCACCCACGCTTCGCGGAACTGTGCCCACGTGCCAAGTAGGCCGGGTTGGGCGGTGTCCATGAGGGACCAGAAGTCGCGCAGGGAGTTCTCCACAGGGGTGCCTGTGGCGAGCAGCTTGAACCGCGCCTTGAGGGCCTTCGCGGCCCTGGTCGTCAGGATCTCCGGGTTCTTCGTCGCCTGGGCCTCGTCGAAGATGACGACGCCCCAGTCGACCCGCCCGAGCGAGACCTGGTACCGGCGCAAGTTCTCGTACGTCGTCAGGACGAGAACCCCAGGTCGGTCGAGGCGGGCAGCACGCCACTCGGGGCCGGTGCGGAGCGCCGCGATGATCCGGTCGGGGCGCACCATCCCGTGCTCGTCGAGGTCCTCGGCGCGAGCGCGCGTCTCGGGACCGGCACCGCGCATCCTGTAGTCATCGAGCCCGCGGCCCTGCAGGACGACGACCTCGGTGAACGGCCCGTTGCGAGTTCCGAACGTCGCCTCGATCTCCGCGAGCCAGTTCTCGATCAGGGCAACTGGCATGACAGCCAACGACGGGAGTGGTTCCGCGCCGCGGTCGACCTGGGCGCGGTGAGCCTCGGCAAGGGCAACGAGCGTCATGAATGTCTTGCCGAGGCCCATGTCGTCCGCGAGCAAGCCACCCTGGATCCGAGCCTCGTCGGATTCGTCGCTCGCGTGGGCCGACTGCATGAGGCCGGTCATCCACTCGATGCCGACGCGCTGGTGAGGGAACGGCGAACGTCGGAGCGACGAGTAGTCGACGGGGGCGACCGGTCGAGCCTCGGCCGCGCGCGCACGGAGACGGTCCGAGATGTCCGCGGCGTCTCGGATGTGCATGCCGACCGTGACCTTGGGGCCGCCGGTGTCCTGTGGCACCTGTGGCGTCGTCCCGGCCAGCGCCGGGACCTCGTCCGGGTTGAGCTGCTCCAGGCGTCGCCTTGAGGCCTCGAATGCCTCCGCGACGCGGTCGCGGTCCGAGACGTCGACGAGTCGCTTGCCGACGGGAACGACCGAGTCGCCGCGCTCCCAGGCCGCGGAGACATCCTCTTCGATCGTATGCAGATCCTCGAGGCTCTCGGCTGCCTCGGCGAGGACCTCTGGCGTGTGAACCTGGCCGACCTCGCCGAACCAGTCGAGGCCACTGGACGTGGCCTCGGCGAAGGTCATCGGTGCGATGAGGCCGAGCCCGATGACGCGCACCCCGAAGTGGGACTCGACGTCGACGAGATCCGGGTCGTAGAACGAGCCCGGGGCCTCAAGGAATGTGGCGACCTGCTCTCTCGGGATGTGCGGACGACGCCGGACCTCCTGGACACCGGCCACGTGCTCGGGCTCAAGCAGCACGAGCGTGTCGTCAACGCGCAGAACCGCGGCGCTCGCATCGTCAGGGCCCGCCTGACTGAACTGTCGGTCGAGCTGGTGCCAACGCTTGGACAGCTGCCACGGGTCGACCTCATCGCCGAACGAGGGCTCGACCGCGAGGGAGCCATCGGACTGTGGCGCGACGGAGAGGCCGACCTTCGTGGGGCTGACGGTCGTGAAGTGATCGAGCGATCCGAGTGGCAGATCGAAGGTGGGGTCGCGGTCAGCGGCATCGCGAGAGGCAGTGGCGAGGCGCTGCGCGGCCTGCAAGCGTGCGACAAGTCGCACATTCTCGCTCTCAGTCCGCCGGCTCTCCTCGAGTGACCTGTGGTCGTCGATGGCCTGGAGCGCGCGGAGGAGCGGCACGCTGACGCGATAGAGGGTGCCGTCGACCTTGACTACCGGCCCGCGACGCCGCACCGGTGAGGGGTGGGCGCCAATCTGGAGCTCGAGCTCGATGCGGAAGCCCGGCGAAGCGGTCCAGCGGTGCGTCGTGGCGATGATCTTGCCGGTGAAGCGCTTCGGCAGGTTGAGGACCCTAGCCTCGTCGTCGTCGAGACGGGCGATCTCCTCCGCGGGGACGACGAAGCCGTCATCGAGCACGGCTGCTCGGCCTTCCTCAGCGAGCATGTCGAGCACGTAGAACTGCTCCTGCGCCGTTCGCTGTGCTTGGCCCGAACGCATGAGGGCCAGCACGTCGGGATCGACGGTGAACTGCGTCTCTTCGCCGTACTCGATCCGAAAACCGGGCATGGGCGAGAACTCGTCATCTGCGACCGGCGTGGGGCGCCGCCGGAGACGATCAATGAGGCTCATGGTCAGTACCACCCTGCGCGGCGTCGAGCGAGGGTGGCGAAGTCATTCGCGGTCAGGAGGGCACGCTCATCCACCCGTACTCCTCGGTGTTGGAGGAAGTCCAGAGCATCCTGGATCCACTTCAAACCCTGATGCGCGAAGATCCCGAAGCTGTAGGGGCCGTGGATGCGCGCATGCATGGCGGGTATGTCCTCGCGAAGGTCGTCGAGCGTGAAGTACCGCCTCCGGCGATCACCAACCTGCTCCGGCGCCGCACCCACGTAGACCTGAAGCTTGAAATTGTGCGAGCCCTCGATGAGGTGGAAGTCGCCGCAGTTCACATAGACGACGGCCGTCTCGCGGGGGGACCCTTCTAGTCGTGCGGCATCGACGGGGATGAACCCCATCTCCTTCCGGATCCAGTCCCGGATGGTGCTGCCGAGGATGAGGCGGAGGTCCTCGATCCGATCCTGCTCATACAGACCGGTCAGAAGCTGTGCGCGACGCTCGAGCATGCGCTGCATGGGGTCATTGAAGGTGGACTCGGCGTAGTGGGCGACGGCCAGGAGGAAGGCCCGCAGGTCGAGGCCCTGCATCCAGCGGATCGCGCGTCGCCGGTTCTCCTCGGGCACTCGTGACCACCACGTCCGCCACTGTTCCGTCTGCTCGAGCCGCGGATCTCCGGCGATGGTGAGCACGGCGTCGCGCCAGGCATCACTCGGGTGCCGTGTCGGCTTGCCGGTCATTGCGGTGAGCACCTGATGGCCGAAGTAGAGCCGCTCCTGCTCCGTCTCTTCGGTCCGTTGCCGCGTGAGCGCCGTAGAGGTCACGGCGGTCAGGAAGTCGTGATTTCCGCTCTCGGGGTTCGCAGCACGGATGCGCTCCAGGTAGTAGGCGTCTCGAACGACCCGTCCCCATCGGGTGTCAGCGAAGCCGGAGAGACGGCCGACCCGGAGCCACTCTGCGACGTCGGCGCTACGAGCGCCCAGTTCCGCGGCGAGCCGCACCGGTCCGTCCAGGTGGAGGATGTACGTCTGGTTTCCGCGGAGGGCCTCGATCGTGTCCTCACGACGGCCTGCACGTTGCTTGGCGAGGGCACTTCCGACGAGGTCGCGGAGCAGCGTGAACGTTCCGGGCCGCCAACGCTCGACGTGGTCGAAGTGCTCAAGGAGTAGGTGCGCGATGGTGAGCGTCCCGAGGCGAGACCACGCGGCCTCCGAGAGCATGAGGATGACCTCGGGGGTGAGCGTCGCCCGGGCGAGGTGAGGATCGTCGCCCCAGGCTGTCGCGACGGCGCGGACGAACCGCCGGTCACCTCGGCGGTCACGGAGGGTCGCGAGGTCCTGCAGCTCCAGGATCCGCTTGGCCTCGACCACCAGGTCGTGGAAGTGCGAACCCGCACCGGCGCCCCTGCTGAGGGCGCGCGCCCGCGAGGTGCGCTCTTCCCAGGCGCGGGCGGCCTTCTCCGGAAGCTCAGGGAGCTCAACCCGCGGCAGCGGCGGCAGGCGGAGGGACGTCACGGTTCCGTCCGGGCTTCTGTCGCCTCGCGGACCGCCGCGATCTCCTCTTCGGTCAGCCGGTGCTCGGTGAAGCGGATGTCGATGCGGCGGTTCGCTGCGCGCGCAGCGTCAGAGTCCTGAACCGCGTTGACGGGACGCGTGTCCGCGTACCCGGAGACGGAGAAGAGCCGCTCACCTCCGTGGCCAGTGAGCGCGCCGAGGTCGACCGGGAGCTCGTCCTCCCACAGGCGCCACAGCGAGATCGCTCGGTTTGCCGATAGGCCCCAGTTGCCCCCGTAGAGGCCCTCCATCGGAAGGTCGTCCGTGTGTCCTTCGACGAACACCGTGTCGAGGAGGGTGTAGCGATCGTCCTGGAGGAGCACCTGGGCGATTGCCTCGCCGAGGATGAGCGCGTTCGTCCGTTGCTGAGGTGGGATCTCCGACGAGCCGGGATCGAAACCGAGCAGGTCGGCGGGGATGTGGAGCACCGAGCTGGATGCGTCGACCTCGACGTGAATCCCGCGGGCCGCCAGAGCCTCGCGAACCTCGGACACCATCTCGGCCCTGACCTGCTCGGCAGTGCCCAGAGTGCTCAGCATGGCGTCGAACCGGTCGCCGCGTGCCTTGGCTTCCTCGGCATCGGACAACGCGGATGCGAGGGCGTCCTCCTCCTGGGCGAGGGAGAAGACCAGGGCGACCGCAGCGAGCATGAAGATGGCGAGCAGCGCCGTCATGAGATCCGAGAAGGAGATCCAAACCGTCTCCTCGCTCGTCTCCGCTGCGCGCCGGCGGACCAGCACTCGTGTTCTCATACCGTGGCTTCCATGCCCGCGGCGCCGCGGGAGCTGATCTCATCGATCGCGTCGGAGAGCGCCTGCGTCACCTGGAGCATGTGGTTGGAGAACTGCTCGGTGTGTGCGTTCCACTCACTCATGCGGTGCGCCGTCTGCTTGCTGACCTCTTCGCCGTAGCTTGCGAGCCATCCGGCCATCGCTTGAGAGTAGCGCTCCAGGTGCTGCTCCAGGTCGTTGAGGAAGTGCGCCTGCGTCGTACGCATCGTGTCGAAACCGCCATTGAGGGTCGCCGTCGCGGTGCGGAGCAGCTCGGCAGTCGCCGAGGCGCGTTCGAGCAGGTCTGTGATGGTGTTCTGCTGGCTCTCCAGGGCGCCCGCGGCACTCGAAGTGCGAGAGGTGAGCTCGTCCATCGCGGTCAAGGCCTCACCGAGCATCCGGCTCAGCTCGGTACTCGTCTGCTGGAGCCCGCCGGTCACGGACGCAAGGCTCAAGGTCACGCCCTCCATCCCCGACGCTGCGGTCCCCACGAGGTGAGCTGTGCGGTCCAGGCCGTCGATGATGCGCGGGAGTGACTCATCCAGAAGGCGCATCTGCCGCTCGGCCGCTTCGGCCACGCTGCTCAGCTGGCTCACCGCTGCCTCGCGCAGGGCGTTCATCTGAGCGAGGTGTTGGTCGGCCTGTCGGGCGAGTTGCTCGCTCATGTAGTCGAGGGTCGAGCGCATCGAGGTCGCGGCCGCCCTCAACTCCTCCGCGACGTTGGCGCCCATGTCCGCGAACGATCGACCGAGTTGCCCAGAGATCTCCTGGAAGACATCCGCGGACTGGTTGGCGGCCTTCTCGGCGAGCTCCTCCATGATGGGCGCCAGCGAGCTGTGGATGGCGTCGCTCACCGCGCGGCTCGTACCCTCGCCGACCTCGTGGACGGACTCCTGGAAGGCGCTACCGATCTTCTCGTGGAGCACCTGGAGGGCCTCGTTCGACGCACTGGTGCTCCGCGCGATCTCGGACAGCGAGTGCTCGGGGGAGCGCATCGCGAAGAGCTTGTCGATGTCGGCCTGGAGCTTGCGACAGGAGCTCAAGACACCGCGCTCCATGCTGCGCTCGAACACATTCGTGACGAGGCTCATGAAGACGCCCCACAGTGATGCGGTGAACCCGAGCGCAGCGCCTTCAACGAGGGTCTGGATGCCGCCTCGGAGCTCGTCCGCCGACACGTCGAGCTCGAGGCCTCGGAGTCCAACCGTGAGGCCGAAGAACGTACCCAGGAGGCCGATCGTCGTGAGGGCGACCGGCGCTGCGTGGATGAAGCGGTTGCCAATGAGCTGCGGCGCGAAGCGATGCTCGTTGAAGAACTCCTCCGCGCTGACGGTGTTGAAGACGCGGTCATGCTCCACGACGAGGGTTTCGTCGAACTCGCGCCATGCGTCGCGGACGAGTGGGGATCGAGCCTCCGAAGCCGCGCGGACGAGTCCGAGCTTCTCGCGAAGGTTGTCCTGGGTGAGTTCGGTGATCAGGCCCTTGACCTCGGAGATGGCACGAAGTGCCCTGACAGCCAGGTAGGCGACGCTCGCGCACGTCCCGAGCGCGATTGCCCAGATGACGAGGACGAGGAGCGGCGTCACCATGTGGACCGTGCCGCTGGAGAGCTGGCTCCAGTCCGGCCAGATGTAGCCCAAGAAGCTGCCGGCATCGCGGTCCACCATCAGTTGCTCTTCCTGTTCCGGTGTTTCGTCGCACGGATGTCGGGAGGCAGGTCAGCACGCGGGGCGCCGGGCTCCGGCGTTGTCTCGCCTCGCGACGATCACTTCGGCGGCTGAGCAGCTGACTTGCGTCCCGTGCAGCAGTCGCCTCGTCGACCGTGTGGCGTGATGATGGCACCCCGGTGCGACGCACCGGAATGGGGTCCCTGTCGTAGCCGGGTGAAACGCCGGCGCGAGGTGCACCCCCGTCTCTTGTCCGGCTCGCCGGCCTACAGCCGCTCGAGCATCCTCCCGAACGCCTCCTCCGTCACGATCGGAATCCCGTACGCCGCGGCCTTCCGTGCCTTGCCTGACAGCGAGTCCGGGTCGGCCGCGACTACCAGCGCGACCTTCTTCGTCACGGACGAGTGCGGCACCAGCCCGGCGTCCATCGCCCGCCGCACCCACTCCTCGCGGGGCAGCGACATCTCGCCGGTGAAGACCACCATGTCCCCGCGCTGCAGCTGGAACGTCCCCGGTCCCAAGGCGCCCGCCGGGCCTCCGCCCGCGTCCCCGCCGCCCTCGTGGGCGGAGCCCACCCCACCTCCCGGCCCGCTCCCCGCCGCCGCGGCCCGCTCGAGCATCGCGAGCGCGTCCTGCTTCTCCACGCTCAGCAGCTCGGCAACGGTCAGGAGGTCCAGGCGCTCGTCCTCGGTCACCACTCCGTCCAGCACGGCGGCCCGCGCCAGCCGCTCGAGGTACTCGTGGTGCAGCCGGGCCGCGGTCGCCCGCCCGATCCCCAGCTCCCCGGCCAGCGCCACGAGCCCGTCGCGCTCGCGCACGGACAGGAACCGGTCGAGCAGCGCGCGGTCCAGCATCGCCAGGTACTCGCGGTGCGCCTCGGGCGTCGTCGTCCCGGGCATGTGGTCCACCAAGCGCGACAGCAGCGGCACCTGCGCCTCGGCCGCGCCGGCCCCGCGCGGGCAGCACCGCGCGTCGGACTTCGGGACCGCCGGCCACGTCACGGTCTCGGCGAGCTCGTGCGCGAGCCACCACTCCTCCGCGTCGGCACACCCGTCGCCCTCGCCCAGCAGACGCAGGTAGTGCGCGAGCAGCGCGGCCGTGGCCCGCGCGTCGACCAACGCGGCGTGCGCGCCCTCGAGCGGGATCCCCACGTGCGCGCAGCACCCGGCGAGCGTCCGCGGCGTTCCGGGCGGCAGCAGCCGCGCCGCCCAGCGCATGGTGCACAGGCACGTCTCCGGCACGACCGGCACGTCGTACCCGAGCGCGGCGAACTCCGCCCGCAGGAAGCGCATGTCGAAGGACGCGTTGTGCGCGACGAAAACCCGCCCCGCCATGAGCTCGGCGAGCGCGCCGGCGATCCGATCGAACGTCGGCGCGCGCAGCACGTCCGCGGCCGAGATCCCGTGCACGTGCTGCGGCCCGAGGTCCCGGCCCGGGTTCACGAGCGTCGTCCACGAGCCCTCCGGCTCGCCGTCGGGCGACACCTGCACGACGGCGACCTCCACCACCCGGTCGTGCCCGCCCGGGAACAGCCCGGTGGTCTCCACGTCGACGACGGCGTACCCCGCCACTGCGCGCCCCTCACCCGGGCGTTGGTCGCGCCCGCCGAGGACACGATCCACCCGGCAGGGCGCGGCGCCTGGGACCGTCGTCCTCCCGCGACACGGCCGCCCGACCCGGTCCCTCTTGCGCACGGCTCCTTAGCCTCGATCCACCGATCGACTGTGTCCGGTGGGCGGCGTGGGAGAGTGAGAATGCCCTCCTGACCTGGGAAAATGCGACTTGTCTAAGGTCCGCATAACCCGCTCAAGAAGGGCATCTCGTAGATGCAACTGTCTCACACGCTCCCGGTCGTGTCCGCGAGCTTCGATGAGCCCAATCTCGTGTCGTCGGCCGGGCTGGTTCCACTGATGAGGCTCGCTGAGCAGGCGGGGCTGGGTCGGCTGGGAGATGAGCGCCTGACGGTCCCGACGGACAAGGGCGCCAACGCGGGCCGCAAGCTCGCCTCGCTGGTGGCCGGGATGGCGGCCGGCGCGGACAGCATCGATGACATGGCCCTGCTGCGCCACGGCGCGATGGGCAAGATCTTCCACCGCCCCTACGCTCCCTCGACGTTGGGCTCCTTCCTGCGCGCCTTCACCTTCGGCCACGTGCGCCAGGCCGACGCGATCGCCTCCCGGTTCCTGTTGGCGCTGGCCGAGGGCACCGAACTGCTCGGCCGCGAAGACGACAGCGGGACGGTGATGGTCGACATCGACGACACCATCGTGGAGGTCCACGGGCATCACAAGCAGGGAGCTTCCTTCGGCTACTCCGGAGTGCGCGGCCTGAACGCGCTGCTGGCCACCGTGAGCACCGAGCAGATCGCCCCGGTGGTCGCCGCCCAGCGGCTGCGCAAGGGCTCAGCCGGCTCCCCGCGCGGAGCGGTCCGCCTGGCCACTGACACCCTGGCTCTGATCCGGCGCACCTGCCTGGCCGGGCGGCCAGTGCTGGTGCGCGCGGACTCAGCGTTCTACTCCCACGCCCTGGTCACCGCCGCGCTCAAGACCGGGGCGCACGTATCGGTCACCGTGCGGATGGACCCGGCCGTCAAGCGGCTGCACGGCGAACTCGGCATGCGCACCCCGATCGAGATCGAGGACGCGTACTACGCTGACCTCGAATCAGGCCTCCCGGCGACCGCCGGACAGGGAAACCGATAGGAACGAAACCCAGGCCGATTCAGAAGTGCAGGTGCGCGGCCAACTGCTCGAACCCGTCGGTGACGCACGCGACCGCGCCCGGGTACTGGCGGCCCCAGGTTGCGGCGAACTGCTCGGCACGGCGGCGGGCCTCGGCCACCGCGACGTCACCAGCGCTGAACGTGTCGTCGAGGTCGAAGATCTCCCAGAAGTCGGCCCGCACGGCGTCCTGGTCGATCTCGGCGACCTTGGCGATGCAGTTGCGGGCCCGGTGGATCAGACAGCGCTGCCGGCGGGCGGCCGGGAAGACCTGGTCGAGCGCGGCGCACAGTCCCGGCGCGCCGTCGGAGACGGTCAGCACCGGCGAGTCGAGCCCGCGGGCGACCATGTCCTCCAAGAACGCCACGCAGGCGTCGGTGGACTCGGCGGACACGCCATCGAGGTGCAAGAACACCGGGTTGCCGGTGGTGGTGATGCCGTAGGCGACCAGCACCGGCTCGGAGCGGGCACCGTCGTGCATCTTGAAGTGGGAGGCGTCGACGAACAGGTAGTCCAGCTCGATGTCGGACAGGTCGCGGGTGCGCCAGGCGGCGAACTGCTCCTTGATCGTCTCGCAGATCCGCGACACGGTCGAGCGTGACACGGTCGCGTCAGGGCCGAGCGCTTCGCGCAGTGCGGCCTCGATGTCGCGGTCGGACAGCCCGCGCACCCAGCCGGAGATCACCAGCGACTCGAGCGCGTTGGTGCCGGTGACGTGCTTGCCCAGCAGCCGCGAGGAGAACGTCTCCAGCGTGCCGCGCACCTTCGGCCGCTCCAACCGCACCGGCCCCGCGGTCGTCTTGACCGTCAGCGGGCTGTAGCCGTTGCGGTGGCCGGCACGGGCGCGCTCACCGCGGGCGTAGCGCTCCCGGCCGAGGAACTCGGTCACCTCGGCCTCCAGCGCGGACTGCAGCACGAGACGGACCCACAGGCGGGCGACCTCCTCGAGGACCTCACCGAGGTCCCGGTCGGTGTCGGCGAACAGGCCATCGAGCTCGGCCCGGACACGGTCAACGGCGGTTACTCTCTTCTTCGACACGGGCGTACTCCTGATCGAGTTGGTAGCTCTCTCAGGAACCTACGCCCGTGTTGCTGTTACACCGAAGATGGGACGCCACCCCACCCGACGACGCCGCTCCAGCAGCGAGGGGAAGAACGACCCGGTGCGCAGCTTGGGGATCCGCAGGTCCAGATCGCCCGCGGTGGTGGTTAACGTCCGCGGCCGGGTCCCGTTGGGCGGTCCGCTCGGCGGTGCGCTGCCAGGGTCCGGCGCCGATCACCGCGGTCGCCTCGGCGTCGATCAGCTCTTGGTACAGGTGCTCGGTCGCGGCCCTGATCCGGTCACTGACCTCGGTGTCCTTCAGTGCAGCCAGCAGCTCGAGCAGGGCAGACTGGTCCATAGCCATCGTGCGATGTGTCCTCACTGTGAGTTCCCTAGTCCGGTCTCACTGACCATCGCACGATGGCCTTCCACGTCATGAACACCACGACGAACAAGATCGAGAACTACACCACCCCAGGGGACGTCACCCGTTGCGACCCCCGCCAGCCGACGACGGGGTCCGAGCTCGGGTGCGGGGCGCCTCTTCCGAGCCCGGTGTAACAATCCCTGCACCGGTGAAGGGATAGTTGCGCAGATCGTGAAGTGGAGGCCGAGTGCCACGTCCAGGGCGGCCGGCCGCGCGCGCTCAGAGGACGCCGATCGGTAGCTCTTCCCGCCGCGCACCGCCCCCGCGCACCCGGGCCGTGAGCCGGCGCTGGCCGTCGTCGTCGTCGCCGTCGTCCAGCTCGAGGAGCACGTCGGCGACGTCGACGAGCGCGTCGTACGCGGGGTGCGCCGACGCGACGGGCGATGCCGGGCTGATCCACCGCGGCAGGCGCGCTGTGAGCACCAGCGCCGTGCCGCAGGCCCTGGCGCGCTCGCGGAGCCACCGCGCGTCGGCGACTCGCTGGGCGTCGCTGAGAGGCGCCGTCGTCGGCCGCCACATCTCGTCCCAGGTGTCGAGGACGACGACGTCGGCCTGCTCGCAGCCGCCATCCCAGTGGTCGTCGCCGACGGTCGGTGTCGGCAGCCATGAGGCGAGCATCGGTAGCGGGTCCTCGGTGCGGCCGTGGCGGCGTGCGGACTCCCGGACGACGCCGGCCAGGCGCCGAGACCCGATGTGCCCGTTGGCCAGCAGCACGTCGCCCGTCGCCGCGGCGGCGACCGCGAGACGAACGACCAGCCGCGTGACGCCTACGCCTGATGGCCCGACGACGGCCCACACGGCCCCGGGCTCGAGCCCGCCGGTGAGCAGGTCGAGCCACTCCAGGCCGGCGGAGTGCGGCGCAGCCGCGGGCGCCGCGAGCAACTCCTCGACGGTGTACCCAAGCCCGCCGGCCACCATCGGCCCGTCGAAGTGCAGCGCCACGCGTGCACCGTCCCACGAAGGGCCGACACTTCACCCACTGTGCGGCCGCCTCGAGTGCCAGCCTGGGCTCCATGAGTGTTCGCCTGAAGGTGCCCTGGGTCCTCGATGACGCCTACAGCGAGGTAGCTGTGGGCCTTCTGGAGGAGTACTTCGGCCGCGAAGGTCAACCTCGATACTCCGGTGCCTACTTCCAGGAGGTGGGCGGCAGGGGAGACGGCGAGCACGTCAAGGATGTGATTCGGGCGGAGGACGCGCTCGCCGTGAACGCCCTCTCCGTCTCCGTTCCGGCACGGGCGGCCTGCCGCCTCCTGAGCGCCGGCATCGCCTCGGCGGTCACGGACTTGCTTCGAGACATCCCGCCCGACGTGCACCTGGTGGAGGATCGTGCGGATGTCTCGGAGATGTCTCCCGCCTGGCAGCTGTGGGACCTCCTCCGCGACAAGCAGAGAGTGGGCCTGGGGCCGACGACGACCAGCAAGCTCATGGCGCGGAAGCGCCCGCGGCTGATCCCGATCTACGACTCCGTGATCGCGGCTGTCCTTGGCCTGCCGGACAGCCGCGGACACTGGGCCGGCATGCAGGAGCTCACGCGTGTGAAGGGCAATGCACTGCACGAGCACGCGAAACGGCTCACCGAGCGCACCGGCCTCGACGAACGCGTTGAGCCACTGGAGCGGTCGACGTCGTTCTGTGGATGCATGGCACCGATCCAGCACGGAGCCGCCGTATCGCCGACGAACATGGCTTGGCGGTGCCAAACGAGTCGGACCCGCCGAGCCCTCGAAAGCGCCTGAGATGACGTCCGGGGTGGTGTGGTTCACCCGCCCGGCGGGACTGCTCACGGGCCGGGGTCGGCCACCCTGGTGAGGTGCCACCGCGCCTATACCCGCCCGACCCCGAGTCCGGCCGCCCCGGCCCCATCCCCGGCGACCCCGCAGCGGCCGCCGGCGCCGGGGCCGAGCGCGCCGTCTGGCAGGCCCTCGCCGACACGCTGCCCGACGACGCCGCCCTCTTCGCCAACCTCGCCCTCCGCCGAGACAACACCGAGCACGAGATCGACCTCCTCGTCGTCTGGCCCGGCGTCGGGATGGCGGTGATCGAGACCAAGGCCGGCTTCGTGACCACCCGCGACGGCGCCTGGTACCAGGGCAGCGGCGCGCACCAGCACCCGATGCGCGACCCCGTGGCCCAGGCCAGCGACGCCCACCACGCCCTCACGCGCTGGCTCAAGTCGCGCGGGGTCTCAACCGCCCGCCGCGCCCGCACCGCACACGTCGTCGCACTCCCGCATACGCCCGTCCCCGCGACCTGGACCGCGCCCGGCGCCCCGCGGCCCACGATCCTCGACCGCGACGACCTCGCCGCCGACCCGGCCGCCCGCCTGCGCGCCGCCATCGAGAGGCACGGCGCGGGCAACGCGCCCCTCGCGCCGCACGACGCCGACGCCGTCGTCGACGCCCTGACGGCGCCGCTCCCGTCGCACACCGAGCGCCTCGCCGCCGCCGCCGAGCACACCGACCGCGTGGACCGCCTCACCCGCGACCAGGCCGCCCTCCTCGCGGGCGCGCTGCGCCTGCAGAACCGGCTCCGCGTCGTCGGCGCGGCCGGCTCCGGCAAGACGTTCCTCGCCCTCGAG